>Ga0210044_10000008_pt1 | contig 325157 bp, 326 predicted proteins | sample CryGey13umfilter_2_FD_183959 | JGI IMG/M metagenome (GOLD analysis project Ga0210044, IMG submission 183959) | Groundwater microbial communities from aquifer in Utah, USA - Crystal Geyser 4/9/14 3 um filter (SPAdes) (version 2) | ecosystem: Environmental > Aquatic > Deep subsurface >... | reverse complement strand
TTAACGCTTTAGCGATACTACGATGGCTTTGTTTGCAGGCAAGACGATACTCGATTTTTTCCCTATCCAAACACGTTAATTCCTTTCCACGCATAGGGCTCCTTTTTGCCCAAATTTGACACATTTTCCAAATCCGTGCCTTTTTGAGCTTTTTCCCTTGGGGTGGTGCATTGAGTATAGAATGCGGGGTTGGCAAAAAAATCATTGACAAAACTAAATATTCATGCTAGTTTAAACAGTTCGTTTTGAACCCACATATTGTGGAAATAGGAGGTAAAATGGCCGGAAATTCTATCATAATCACCCACTTCAACATGGATCTTGATAACATTTTCGCGATCATGGCTCTCTGGGTTTTGGTCCCGGAGCTCGCAGGCGCAAACATCAAGTTTGTGTCTGCGGACTACGAGGATGAGCTCGAGGAGAATGAGCTCGCGGTTGATATCGACGCTGGTGGAAGGGGGGTGAAGGGTCGGCGCGAAGCCGATGGCACTACCCACTCAGCGACCGAAAAGGTCGTTGGGGCGTTCGCCGAGCCCCAGGAGCAGGAAAACCTGCGCGCCCTGGTGGCGTACATCGACGCACAGGACGCGTACGGCAGCACGGTACTGCACTTCATGCCGTACCTGAAGCTCGACAATCCGGAGCACCGGAAGATCGTCCTCTATCTCGAGGACATCAGCCTGGTTGGTTTCTACCGGGCGCTTAAGGCGACGCAGGCCGAGAAGGCGGATCAAGCCGATATGGCGATGATCACGGCGATCGCGCCGATTTTTCAGGGTTTCGTTACCGCGAAAGTCTTTGAACTCGAGCCAGAGCACGAATTCAAAGACTTTATGGACGGGCTTCTCGAGAAGTTCCCGGCCGAAGAGCAGGGGTTGTTTCAGAGTCTTCGGACTCTGATTAACGCCTACGATCGAGATGACTCGCTCGGACTCGAGGGGGTGGAAATCCCCGATGAGATCGACCAGGTGAGTCTCCCGATGATCTATCGGGCATACCGAGCGGTTTACGGCACGACAAATGAGGGTCGGGAGAAGCTGAAAAGCATCTTCCGACGCTTCCTGAAAGGGCACCGAAAGAATGCCCTCGCCCTCATCGAAGCCCGAGAGATATTCCGCCTCCGAAAGGGCGTGACTGTTCTCGAGGGTGGGCGTGCGGTGATTCTTGACAACGTCAAGAATCACCGCATGACGAACGTCTTCGCGGAGAACGGCGTGCGTGCCTGGGTGTACGTCGACGGCAACCGCCTCGGCGCCATGCGCCGGGTTGACGAAGAGGCGCGGCTGGACGGAGAGCGGGCGCCGATCGCTCGCCTACTCCGCGAGTGCGGTGAGCTCTCGGAGTGGTTCTTCCACACCAAGGGCTTCATCGCCGCCTTCGGGACCACGAAGACGGCCCAAAAGGCCCGGGCCTCCAAGGTCCTGCCATGGGACCTGGCGCTAGTGCTCGACCAGACGCTGGTTGAGCACGACAAAGCGGTCGCTCGCGCTGAGCGGCGGACCGTTGCTCGGGCCTAGCATACGCTAGGGCCTATAACCGGCAGGAAGAGTTTAATAACTCAACCTGCCGGTTTTTTTTGTTTGGGAAGGGGTTGATTTTTTATGGACTTCAGGCCTCAGGAATTAGGCGTTGGGAATATGTCTTTAGACTGTAGGATACGAAATATGACGGACTTTTTTTGGTTGAATGATCAACCTCGGCCAAGGCTGAGGTTACTATTATTGTCTAAATTGTGGAGTTTGTTTGGTTTAAATCTAAGACTGAGTTGCAGATGCGACTTAGTCGTATCTGCAACTCAGTCTTAGTTTGTGAGCATTCTATGCTCACGGGAATTGCAGCGTAAACAAGTTTCTGTTTAGTAAGGAGCGAAGGAGATCCTTCAGCGTAACTCAATGCTCGCTTCAGGATGACGGTATAAGTGAAGGGCGACTAATCAATAAAACGGCATAAAAATCACATCGCACCATTAAAACCAAACCGTCATTCTGAGACTGACGTTTGGCACCTCGATGAAAATTACAAACCGCGTCATTCTGAGCCTAACGTGAATCACGGCGAAGAATCTCAGTGTTGGCTTACTGAACAAACAAATCTTTACAAGATGAAGCAGATTTAATAACGTTACTATTATTTAAAAAAATAGTCTGATTATTTAAGAGCTGTGGTTTATTTACCGATAAAATTTTAGGTCTGTGATAAACTATAGATAGTTATGCGAAAATATAAAATCATCGTTCTAGCTCTTATTGCTCTGCCGATATTTTTTATTCTGACCTTAAATATCACGCCAAAACTAGAAAGTTGGTTTTCTATTTTAGATTACAACCAAAATTTTTACAAAACAGCACCTAATAACGGAACCCCAGATACTTTTTCCTCGCCTTATAATTCAAAGGTTCGGGTTTTGGCTCAGTCTGAATTTTCGGTAGTTATTAAACCACTATATTTTAGAGTTAAGTGGGCGGTGCCAGAACTGCGGGTTGGGGCGCCAGGTACGAATGATGACGCAACCTTTTATTTAGCCATCTATTCATCCGTTGAAGACGGAGCACCGCCTGTTTATGTTTCAGATAAACTCTACGCAACCGCGGAAAACGGTACGTACACTGCCGACATTCCAATTAGTGGCGTTACTTTAGGAAAAACATACGATATTATGTTTAAGGGTCATCAAAGTTTAAGTAAAAAACTAAACGATGTGCAAATTAGTAGTAATACTACAGTGCTCAATTTTTCAACGCTCGATAATTCATCAGCAAAAGGACCGGAGGTTTTACTAGGTGGTGATATTAGCAACTCAGGAGTTACTCCAAAAAGTTTGGGGGACGACGTTGTAAACTCGGTTGATATTTCAGTTTTGCTCGATGATCTAGATCTTGGTGACGCTTCAGGAAATTTTGTGCGTTCCAATATTAATCAAGACACTTCTGTTAATTCTGTTGATTTCAGCATTATCTTAAAAAATCTCGACAAAATCGGCGATCAATCTTAATATGTTTCGGAGGAACCAAATTATTTTTTTACTAACTATTGCTTCGTTAATTTTTACGAATACTGTTTTTGCCGGTACACCTAAAGGGCCGGACAGTTTTCAGCTCATTGCTAGTCCCTACACTGGTGCAGACAATACTGGGGATGGCAATACTGGGGCGCCAAATGATCTAAACTACTTTTACGTAGGTCAGGTCTTTAACACTAAAATTCAGATTAATTCTGGGGGGACTACGGCAGCGAATATTTGGATTGATTACGATTCTTCACTCACAACCGCAAGTAGTCTACTGACTGGAACCTATTTCAATGTTTGGAGCGGGCAATTAATTAATCCCACCAAAAACGGCCCAACTAACGGCCGAATCTTTTCAACTGGGGCTGAAATTCCGGTAGTCCCACAAACCGGTACAGGTATTTTTGGTTTTATAAATTGGCGAATGAATAGGCCAACTGCTGCTAACTATAACACCGGTAGTCCAGCTTCGCTCGATATAAATACTGGAGTAATCGGCGCAACAACGGAAAGTAATATTTCACTGTCCGGGCTCGATACTTTAGATGGAGCTGAAGATTTTCAGTTTCATGTTTGGGCAGATACGGTGAAGCCTTACGCTACAAATCCTTTACCGGGTAACAGGGCTACCGGAGTAGCGGTTGATTCCAATTATGTCTTTAATTTGCGCGATTCACTTCACGGCGCAGGAAATGATCTTGGGGTTGGTACAGGGGTAAATACAAACGCGCCACCAGGTTCAATTTTAGTCAATGACGGCGGAGGTGATTTAGACTACACGGCTTTTGATAACTACACCTGCTCTGGAACTTGGGGTACGAATTTGTGTGCCGTAACCTTGAATCCGAGCACACCATCCGGTTTAGCTGGCGACACGCGAAATTGGAAATACAACACTACCTACACGGTTAAAATTAGTGATTTTCAGGATCGAGCTTCGTCTGCGCAGGATCAGCTCGGCGACGCTAACGGGCCAAACATAATGAATCCAGTTACCTACATCTTTACTACCGAGGGAGATAATATTGCACCAAGAGTTACAAACTCAGTACCAAACCGTGGCGGTTTTGGTGGTTTAAACACGGATGTAGTGATCGATCTTCAAGACAGAAAATCTTATCCAAGTGGGGCGTCCGGTGTGGGAGTAGATCCAGCGAACTGTTTTGTAACACTTTCTTCACCAACTTTTAAATCAACTAATTACGACATTACCACCGCTGGCGTTTCAGTTTCACCTATTGATTTTGGTCAAAGAATTATAATTAATTCGGCAACAGACTTTGGTCAAAATGAAACAGTTACGGTGAGTATTTCAGGGTGCAGAGACTACGCAGGTAACGAAATGACCCCAGATAGCTGGTCGTTTGCGACTTCAGACACTTCAGCTCCGTACGTAGACTCCAAAATTCCGGCCGATGACACAATCATTGGTGCTTCTGATAATATATCTTTTCATATTAAAGACAGTGGAGTCGGGGTGGACTTAAATGAAACCGTATTCTTTGTAAACGGTGTTTACTACACAAACGGTGGCGGTGCGGGTTCAGTCACAACAAATGGGACAATAATTTCTTTTGCAAACAGTTTAGATTTTAATGGCGGTAATTACGCGGGTGACACAACTAAGGTAACTGGTGTTTCAAATGACTATACTTTTCTAATCAATCCTCAAACTGAATTTGTGGCCGGGGAAACTGTTCCGATTATTATTTACGCTAAGGATGGTAATAATAATATTATGAGTCAAGTTGTTTACGGTGTCTCGCTCGGCGGAGGAGTCTGCCCAGTGGGTCAGATATTTTGCGGGCTAGACGCAATTTGGAACGGCACGCAATGTGTGGGCGCTACGAGCGAAAGCGTAGTACTAAGTTTGGGTAGTACACCAACTTTGCAGATCACTACCTCAAATTTATCCGTGTCACAGGTTGACGGTTCGTCGGTTTTGGTTTCCTGGTTCTCCACAATGAAGGGCTCTTCACGGGTAGTTTACGGTTCAGAGCCAGCAACGGCTACTAAAAATCAGCCAAACTATGGTTATGGTCAATCAACACCCGAGTATGATACTGACTCTATTTACCACGCTGTAATTGTAGACGGACTTACGGCTGGTCAGCTTTATTATTTTAGCCCAGTAACGGTGACAGGCTCTGTAGAGGTGAATGGCGGAGAGGTTAAAATGGCGCCAAGATTCGGGACGCAAGTTATTGATCGTTATATAAATAGTGATCAACAGGTAATCTGTGAAGTTGCGCAACCGATTGATTATGGTAATTATGAGTATTCAACAAGCTCGACGCAAATGACGGCCTCAACACCCTATTCAGCACCTTTTGTTCCAAAGCAACCAAAAGCGTCAAATCTAAAGATTTTAGAAATGTTTTCTTCTCAAGATGGCATCAGAATCCGCGGGGTTGGTGTGCCAAACTCTCGGGTTAGATTCAGAATATTTTAATATGACAGTTAAACCAATAGAAAACACACTTGAAGTTTCAGCAACAGGGGAGTGGGAGGTGAATGTTACCGAAACTCTTCAAAACGGCGCGCACGCGCTGGTCGTAACTGATGAATTCGGGAACGAGGATAACGCCTTTTTATATGTTCAAGGTTCGGTAAAAACTGAGACCTTAACTGTAGCTGGGGAGTCACCAGCAACGGTTGTTTATCAGGTTGAAACTCTTAAAGAAATTTTTCCACCGATTTTTGCGTGGGTCGGTTTAATTTTGCTAATACTTATACTCTCGGCGCTTACTGTTAATTATTTAGTTTTGAAGCGTGTTTCTAAAAACCGCAAGCGAAAAGCAGAAAAGAAGGTGAGTCGTGAAATTAGGTTTTTAAGATGGGCATCGATTATATTGTTTGTTTTGCTCGCTACTTTTGGTATTATATTTTTGCTCGATAAACGTATTTTGCCAGCTTTCAATTCAACACTTCAAAACTCCATATTTAGTAGTGGGCAAGTTGCAAAACAAAGTTCTGAGCCTATTTCAAAATCTGGAACTGTTCGTGATCCATATACTTTGGAACCAATCAGCGGTATTGAACTAACTTCGAAGGAGGTGACGATTATTACTGGTGAAAGCGGTTACTTTTCGTTTAGTGATGTGGATGTAGAGCAGGGAATTCGGATTTACAACGCTAACTTGCAGAAAAATATAACTCTGCTTCCATCTGCAAATCCAGTTGAAGATATATTTTTCAGCATAGATTTAATGAATCTTTTGATTAAAATTACTAACGCCGAGGCACAGGGTGACAGCAATTTACTTCTGCCATATTTTGAAAAAGACGTTCGGGATGTGCTAAACAAAGATAAAGTTGTAAATACTTTGCCAGATATTTTTGACAGTACTGATGTTATGGCACAAACACTTTATATTTACCCGATTGAGCGCATTGGTGAGCAGGTATCTATTTCTGCTAATCGGCACTATGAAGATGTAGTTCGGGTTATCGTGCAGAATAAAAATAAATCAGGTAGTTACAACTTTGTTTTCCTAGACGGTAGGTGGTGGTTAATTGATTAAAAAACCCCCAAGCCACAAACTCACCTGAGTTCATTTTTTGGGGGTTTTGGCCTGGTTCGACCACGGATACAGGTCAACGAGCAAAATTAGCACAAAGCCAAATCAGCGATATTCGATTTGCCGGAAGATAACCAGAATGATAGCCAGGGCCGAGAAACCGGCAATGGTGAGAACGTCACCAATCAAATCACGTGTTTTCACTTTTTAGATCTCCTATAAAAGTACGTAGAGTATATTACTCAAAAATGAACAATAGTCAAGGTGGTGGCTATAATAAAAGGGGTGATTTCACCCCGCGTTTACTTACCGATTCTCGGGTAATGGTTCTGGCGTAAACCCAAGTTCAATCAATAGTTCTCGTTCGGTCGGACGTAGTTTCGTCTGCAACCATTTGCCTGTCTCACTTTCAAAAAGAACGATTTCACGAGCATCGGAAACAACTGCTCGAAAGCTAGCAAACCCAGCACGGTTACGAATCCGAGTCGAAAATAGCATTAAACCTCCAAAGTTAAAGCACGACTATTTTATCTTAATAGAGCATTCTTTACAATTCTGAACACATTTTTACTATTGACAAAAACTACTTTTCGAACTATTCTATTCACACAATTAATGCGGCTTCATCGTCTAACGGTTAGGACGCCAGGTTCTCATCCTGGAAATCGGAGTTCGATTCTCCGTGAGGTCACCAAAAAAGCATCGAGATTTGCCTCGGTGTTTTTTTGTAGCCTACCATTCGAGCAAATGATGATTTTCGCGAAGCCAAACATCACAAGCCTTATAGCTCGGACAGTGTTTCCTTACCATTGCCCAAAAATCTTTGCTGTGGTTTTTGTGGTGGACGTGGGCGAGTTCGTGGATAATTACGGAGTCGATGACTTCAATTGGCGTCATTACTAACCGCCAGTTGAAGTTAAGGGTATTTTTAGCGCCACACGAACCCCAGCGATTTTTGGCGCTCGATAATTTTACAGTGGCAAATGGGGCGTTCATTAATTCCTTATAAAAATCAGCTCGATCATTAAACACAAAACGGGCTCGCGACTTGTACCATTTTTCGATAATCTGTTGCGCCTTTGGTTTAGCGTCGAGCGACAACGAAAAGGCGTCGTCGCAAATAAAGTGTCGTTTGGCTGTGGGGTTGAATTTTAAAATGTATTTCTTGCCTAAATAGTGAAATTCGTCACCTTCCACAAAATCCCGGCGTATTCTTTTATTTTCTCGAGCTGTAATTTTACGAATGTTTTTCCTAAGCCAAGCGTCTTTCTCATTTAATAACATTTGGATTCTTTTCTCAGAAAGCTGTTTTGGCGCTCGAACAATAACATCTCCGTTGTTTTCAATTTGAATCACTAACGTTTTTCGTACTGATCGTATAATTTTTACAGCCTGAATATCCATATGCAGATTTTAGCACATTTAGTCTGGCAGTAAACATTTTTTATATGCTATAATATTTTTAATTGGAGGATATGATAAACTATTCAAAATACGAACCCATCCGCGCCATTTTACTTTTCGTTATCATCATGATCGTTGGTGGTACTTTAATTTTCATGGAACTCGAACATTGGAGTTTTCTTGATGCGCTTTATTTCACTGTTTCAACCGTAACCACGGTCGGCTACGGCGATTTTGTCGCAACGCAACCAGCAACGAAGTTGATCGCGATTATTTACATGTTGCTTTCGGTACCACTACTGCTTATTTCAGTTGGCGTAATTGCGGATTCTGTTTATCACGAGCGGGAAAAAAATAGTAACAAGACGAAATGATCGATTTATTATTCAACGAAATAGCTGTTGTTGTCATCACCGCTGGCGTGCTGTCGCTCCTTTTGCATTATTTAAAACAGCCGCTTGTTATTGCCTACATTGCAACCGGGCTGATTGTTGGGCCAACTGTGCTAGGGCTTACGTCATCACCCGAGGTCTTTGATGCTATGTCTGAGGTGGGAATTGCTTTCTTATTATTTTTGGTCGGGATTAACCTGAACTGGCGGAATATACAAGACGTTGGAAAAATTGCGTTACTGGCTGGTTTGGGGCAGATGGCGTTTACGACGGGTTTTGGTATGCTGGTGGCGCTCTGGCTGGGGTTTAATGGGGTCACTTCATTTTTGATTGCCCTAGCTTTTGCTTTTTCAAGTACAATTATTATTGTGAAAATGCTCACAGATAAGGAGGATCTTGATCGTTTCTACGGCCGAATTAGTGTCGGGATGCTGATTGTTCAGGATTTGGTGGCTATGATTGTTCTCCTGATTATCGGCGCTTTAGCTGGTGGTGGATCGATTGGCAGTATTTTAGTGGTAGCTTCTTTGAAAGGTGTTTTGGTTATTGGCGCTCTATGGCTTTTGGCAAAGTTTGTTTTACCGCACGTCTTTACTTACGCAGCGCAGTCGCAGGAACTTCTCTTTTTAACGGCCCTTAGCTGGTGTTTTGCGGTAGCGTCTGGTTTGCAACTTATAGGTTTCGGTATCGAAATTGGAGCATTGCTCGCCGGGCTTAGCTTGGCTGGTACACAGTTTCACCGCGAAATTGAATTGCGGATTCGGCCACTTCGAGATTTCTTTTTGATTATTTTCTTCATTGTTCTCGGAACCCACATGTCACTCGACGCATTCGAGACAATGCTAATGCCAGCGGTTTGGCTTTCACTCTTTGTTCTGATTGGTAACCCGCTCATTATCCTTTTAATTCTTAGAGCTTTTGGCTACCACCCGCGCTCGGGATTTCTGGTAGGGCTTTCAATGGCACAGGTGAGTGAGTTTTCATTCATAATGATTGCCTCTGCGATCGGTACCGGTCTTATAGACAGTTCAGTCTTAGGGCTTACAACAATGGTTGGTATAACAACAATTGCAATTTCTACTTATTTCTTAAAATACAACGAGGAAATTTACACTAAACTCGAGTGGGCCTTTCGTTTTCTAGAGCACGGTCAGGATAAAGAAAAGCTTAAAAAAGTCTCAGCTCCTCAGGTTTTACTTTTTGGTTACGAGCATTTAGGTAAAAAAATTTTGCCAGCTGTAAAATCTTTGAAGGAAGATTATTTAGTGGTGGATTTTGATCCGTCTGCTATTTTGAATCTTGAAGAAAAACGAATTCCCTCTATTTACGGAGATGTTGGGAATGAAGAATTTTTAAAGGATATTCTGGCGCACAAGGCAAAACTAATCATATCCACAATTCCAGATATATCGATTAGTGTGGATTTGATAACCTATTTAAAAACTAAACGATCTCGAGCCTCGGTAGTGGTTACAGCTAAAAACCCTACGCAGGCAGAGGTTCTATATGAAAAAGGTGCAACTTTTGTAATTTTGCCAAGTATTTTGGGTGGTGAATTATTTGCATCTATTCTTAAAAAGAAGAAATTTAGAAAAGATTATTGGAAGGATGAGGCAAAAAAACAGAAAATACAGCTTTCGAAATAAAACTGATTACGATATAATTTTAGAAAATTGATATATGAAAAATTCGTCTTTAGACCAGCTACCGCAAATAGGAGAAGGGAAATTAAAAAATGAGAATAAATATTCAGGTTTCGGACCGAATCTTTCGCTTGGCCCTTCGGCTGAAAATATTAAAGTTGCCGAGGTTGCTGTAAATGATAAAGGTTATGATGAATATGATGAATATGATGAGGTTGTTTACACTGATGCAGAAACCGAACCTCTTGGTGAAATTATTCCTGGTGAGATGAGAACTTCGAAAAAATACGATCCAGAAAATACTGAGTTAAGGCCACTTAGTACTTCGGGATTATACAGTGATGAAGAAACTGTTTATCAAGGAATCACACCAGATCAAGCGAAGTTAGATGAACTCGCTAGACAAGAAAAAACAGTGAATGATTTTGCCCGCTCAAATATAGAGCTAGGGAATGCTGACAGAAAACGACTAATTGAAATCATAAAGACTAGTAACGATACTGTTTCAGTGCCAAATCTTTCAACTGCAAAAGGGGAATATACACATCCAAATATTGGTGTAAACGAGGCGCAGATTGGAGAAAAAAATGAGGATTCAACGACCCTTGCGCTTGGTGAAGACGGCGTGGTACGGGGCTCATACCAAGAGGAGTCTGCAAGGGCAAAAAATATGCGCGAAAGCGATATTGACCGCCGAAAAGATATTCGTGGGCTTGTGCAAGAAAAATATGCTGAGCGTGCGGATTTAGATAGAAAAGAGGTTGACCCGTACGTTGCTGAGGTCAATGCTGCAAAGGATGCTCAGGAGAGTACGCTTGCGCGCCGAATGGAAATTCGGCAACTTATTGAAAACAATAATGCAAAACGAGAGACTGGTGGCACTACCGAGACTCGGCAACAAAGTACAGAAACTTTACTTTTGAATCTAAATGAATTAAAGGATGAAGAAAATCTTTTAGTCACCGCACTGAACAAGGCGGACCAGACTGGTAATTTTGATGCGCAAAGTGAAATATCCGCTAATCTTCAAAAAACTAGAGAAGAGCTTAATCAAATCCGAACTGAATTAGCGTATCGTAAAAAGGAGCAAACTCTTGAAAAAATGCAGTCGGATGTTTTCGAAGCAACAGAGGCGGAAAACTTAGACAAGGCAATAAACAGCAGAAAATCAGCTGAACGTGTTTCAAATCTTGAAACAATAAAATCAAAATCTACTGAAGCGCTCGAGCAAGATTTTGACGAACTGGGAGATGAGGCTGATTTGCTTCAAGAAGCTTTGAACAAAGCCGAAGAGGAAAACGATGCAAAAAGACAAGCTGAAATTATAAATGAAATTCAGGGGACAGCGCTTGAAATGCAAGCGATTTACCAAGAGTTTACAGACAGAAACGCAAAGGAGAAAGAGCTTGCCGAGCAACAGGCGCAAAGTTTTTTGGATCGCGATAAACTTAAGCAGGAACTGAAAGCGAATGCCGAAGCGATAATGGCTCGAAAAAATCAGGAGCACGAAAATAAAATTGCTGAAGAAAAAGAAGCGGGGGTAAGTGAACGTATTTTTGAAACTGAGTATAATAGTTCAGAAGAGCTAGAGGCTGATTTTGCCGAACTTGAAGCTGAGGATGACTTGCTCGAAGCTACACTAAAAAAAGCAATCGAGGCAGGGGATCAGAAAAAACAGGCAGAAATTCTAAACGACATTCAGAACTTGGCTCTAGAAATGCGGGCAATTAATAAAGAACTGGATGCTCGTAATGTGGATGTAGTAAAGGTTCGAGAGGAAGAAAGATTACTACGAAAAAGAGCAGAGGCACGAGAAAAGTTAAGAGCACATGGCGAGGCAATTTTGGCAAGAATTCAAGCTGAAAACCCAGAGCTGGCTGAACCAAAAAGAGAAAAAAATCAAGAATTTGGCGGATTTGATTCACGTGAAGATTTCAATAAAGCACTCGAATTACGCAAAAAATTAAATATTTATAAGGAGGATAAAGCGAATATCTTAAAACTAAGGGGCAAGATGACCGAGGTGCAGTTTAAAGATGAGCAGTTAGTTTTAAAAGACAGATTACAAGAAATTCTAGCAGAAGGCCGGGCAATACTGGGTGATGAGTTTAACAAGGCTGCCTAACTGTGGACAAAAACGGATATATATTGACGAATTTAAACTAGCAGTCTATACTAGAGACTGCTAGTTTTTATTATGAATATAAATCAAAGACAAGCATATATTCTTATCGCAATCATTGACGAATACGTGCGAACAGCTCAGCCTGTAGCGTCAAAAACAATTTGCGAAAAGCTCGATCTTGATGTATCGCCAGCCACTGTTCGAAACGATATGGTTCAGCTCGAGACCGTTGGATATCTGCGCCAACCACACACATCCGCTGGCCGGGTGCCAACCGAGGAGGGTTATCGTTTTTACTTAACGATAATGAATCTGCCAAAACGGGCTTTAAGAGTTAGTGCCCCGCTTAAACAGATTGAGGTTCAGGATTCACTCGAGATCTTTGCAAAGAAAGTTGCAGGTGAACTCGTGAGTATGTCTGGCGAAGCTGCCTTTGTCTCCGTTCGGATGAGTGATACGAACAAGAAAATTCACTACACGGGTCTTAATAATCTTTTCGAAAAACCGGATTTCGATGACCTGCAAAAGCTTCGACGTCTCTCAACGATTCTCGATAGTTTAGTAAACACAATCGATAACATTGGTGATATTGGCGAAGCAGACAAGGTGTGGATCGGATCAGAAAATCCCTTTGGTGATCAGGTTTCGACTATGGTGGTTAAATACAATATGCCAAGCGGATTGGACGGAATTATTGGTCTTATTGGGCCAATCAGAATGGATTATCAAAAAAACATGAAGCTTCTTTGCGAAGCTCGTAAAGTAATGGAAGAAAGCTATGAAAAGTAAGAAAAAAAAGGATCTCGAGGAAGTAGAAGAATCTCAGAAGATTGAGACACAAAATAATGAGGAAATAGCTGGCCCTGATCTTGAAGCAAAGTGTGTTGAGTTCGAATCTGGCTGGAAACGAGCGCTTGCGGATTACGAAAATCTGCAAAAGGATATGCACAGTCAGTTGCGCGTGAGTCGCGATAGAATAAAAATTGATTTTGTTGGCAAACTTTTACCAGTTCTCGACAATTTTAATCAGGCGGTAAATTTCGCTCCAAAGACTGAGAACCCAGAAATCGAAAATTGGCTTTTAGGAGTTACTTTTATTCAAAAACAATTCGAAACCGTGCTTTCAGAAATGGGAGTTGAGATGGTTGGCGCTGTTGGTCAGTTTAATCCAACTCTTCACGAAGCAGTTGGCTTAAAAACCGATGATAGCAAAGCAGATCAGGAAATAATCGAAGTTATTCAACCAGGCTGGAAGATCGGCGATATCGTCATTCGGCCGGCAAAGGTGATGATTAATGAAATTACAAAATAACTTAAAACATTAAATAAATTATATGGCAAAAATACTTGGAATCGACTTAGGAACTACAAACTCTGCAATGGCGATCATTGAAGGTGGTCAGCCAAAGATTTTGGAGAATAAGGAAGGAGCGCGAACAACTCCATCGGTTGTTGCGATCACAAAAACAGGTGAACGAATTGCTGGACTACCAGCAAAACGTCAGGCAATCACTAACCCAAAGAACACACTTTACTCAATTAAACGCCTAATCGGTCGACGATTTAACGATGACGAAGTTAAGGCAGATATTGCCCTTATGCCGTACGAAATCGTGGCTAAAGGTGAAGGTGTGGCGGTAAAAATGGGTAACGAAGAGCTTACTCCGCAGGAAGTTGGAGCAATGATTTTGCAGAAACTAAAGGCGGATGCTGAAGCTAAGACTGGGGAAACTATCACTGAAGCAGTGATTACTGTGCCAGCCTACTTCGATGACGCGCAACGTCAGGCAACTAAAGATGCTGGTGAAATCGCTGGGCTAAAAGTCTCACGAATTATTAACGAGCCAACAGCTGCGGCACTAGCTTATGGATTTGATAAAAATGTTGGACAGCAAGTGCTCGTTTACGATCTAGGAGGAGGAACTTTCGACGTTTCTGTGCTCGATATTTCAGAAGGTACTGTAGAGGTTATTTCAACGCACGGAGACACTCACCTTGGTGGAGACGACTTTGACAAAGTGTTAATCGATTGGATTCTAGCTGAGTTCAAAAACCAAGAAGGTATCGATCTTGAAAAGGATCCTCTTGCCTTGCAACGAATTAAGGATGCAGCGGAAAAGGCAAAAATTGAGCTTTCAACTGCTCAGCAAACAGAAATTAATCAACCATTTATTACTCAGGGAGCCGACGGACCAAAGCATTTGGTGCTTACTCTTACAAAGTCAAAGCTTGAAGAGTTGGTTACGCCACTTGTAGAGCGAACTTTAGGTCCAGTTAAGAAGGCGCTTGAAGACGCAAAACTAAAGGCTTCGGATATTGAAGAGATTATTATGGTTGGAGGAATGACTCGTATGCCACTTGTTCAAAAGGTGGTGGAGGATTTCTTTGGTAAAAAGCCAAACACTTCAGTAAACCCAGATGAAGTTGTAGCAGTTGGCGCTGCAATTCAGGCCGGTGTGCTTCAGGGAGATGTTAAGGATGTTTTGCTTCTTGATGTAACGCCACTTTCAGTGGGTATTGAAACGCTTGGTGGCGTGTTCACAAAACTTATTGAAAAGAACACAACTATTCCAGCTTCAAAATCACAGGTGTTCTCAACAGCAGCTGACAGTCAGCCATCGGTCGACATTAAAGTTTTTCAAGGTGAAAGACAAATGGCACATGACAACAAATTGCTCGGTCAATTCTCGCTAACTGGAATTCCAGCTGCTCCACGAGGAGTACCGCAGATCGAAGTAAGCTTCGATATCGACGCAAACGGAATTCTTCACGTTAAAGCATCGGATAAGGGAACTGGCAAAGAACAAAAGATTACAATCACTGCCTCTTCAGGTCTAAGCAAGGAAGAGATTGAGAAAATGAAAAAAGATGCGGAGGCTCACGAAGAGGAGGATAAGAAAAAGAAAGATGTAATCGAAACCAAAAATATCGCAGATACAATGGTGTATACTACAGAAAAGATGATGAAAGAAAATGCGGACAAGATTAAGGAAGAGGATAAGAAAGATGTAGAGGAAAAGCTCGAAGCTTTGAAAGCCGTTAAGGATGGCGAGGATATCGAGGCCATTAAAAAGGCTTCAGACGAACTTACAGACGCAGCTCAAAAAATCGGGGCGGCAATGTACCAGCAGGAACAAGAGGCACCACAAGGGGCTGAAGGTTCAGCAAACGCTGAGGGTGAAGCAAAGGATGACGTAAAAGAAGCTGAGTTTGAGGAAGTAAAAGACGAAGACAAGAAATAAACAATAACCACACCGTATGGCAAAACAAGGAAAGAAGAGTCGATTATTAGGAGGTCTGCTGGCAGTAGCTAGTGGAATAATTCACATTCTTTCCTTGCCACCGGTTCGGAACTACATTTGGAGTTCAGTAATGAAAAAAGGGGAGAACGTAATTGATGTGAAGGTGAAAGAGAGCACTAAGAAAAAGGGGTGGTTCAGATAGGTTTGTTATCTAAGCTTTCGCTGAAATCGTTGTGTAAAAAAACGTCAGATAATCTGAATCTGTTGAGAAACTACATAATTTAATTTTAATATAATAGTTTTTAGATCAAGTTTAGATCTTAACGATTTATGAATGAGGAACGAAAGGAAATTCTTGATTTTTTGAAGAAAGTATTTCGTGGTGATGCGAAACTTGCTGAAATTAATGGTTTAAGAAGTGATAAAGACAAAAAACAGACCTTGTTTATATTTAAATTATCAGTAGTGCTAGGCCTGGTTGTGAAATTTTTATCAGCACATTATAGCTGGGCATCATCTTTTATGACTGTGCCAGAAAAATTAACAGATATTTTTGTCTTATTTCCCCTAACGCTGGCGAATAATCTGCTGGCAAAATTGGGTATGGTATTCATCCTTCCGTTTTTTGTTGTAGGCACAAAAAGTAACGAAATATTTTTATTGATCTCGGACGTTGTATTTACTATGTTAGTTTTTCTATTCATATTTATTACAATTTTCTTTAGATTTAAACAGTTGACTAAAGTAAAGGTATTGTAATTTAAAGCAAAGACAGATATATAACTAGATTATGGCTAAAGATTATTACGCAACTCTCGGCGTCGACAAATCGGCGTCGAAGGATGAAATTAAAAAGGCTTTTCGAAAGCTCGCACACGAACATCACCCGGATAAGGGTGGAGATGAGCAGAAGTTCAAGGAGGCGAATGAAGCCTACCAGGTGCTTTCGGATGAAACTAAGAAGCAACAGTACGATCAGTATGGTCAGACTTTTGACGGAGCTGGTGGGGGTGGATTCCCTGGCGGTGGTTTTAGTGGTCAGGGAATGAACTTCGAGGATTTGGGGGATATTTTTGGCAATATGTTCGGCGGAGGTTTTAGTAGTGGTTTTGGCGGTGGCGGGGGTCGTCGAGCTGAAAAAGGTAGTGACGTAGCAGTAGATGTTAAACTTTCTTTTAAAGAATCGGTTTTTGGTGTAGAAAAAGAAATTAATGTTACAAAAAATAATACCTGTGAACGTTGTGCTGGAACTGGTGGAGAACCTGGAGTATCGATGACAACCTGCAAGGGTTGCGATGGTCAGGGAATGAAAACAACTGTACAACGGACAATCTTGGGAAATATGCAGGCTCGTGTGGCCTGCGAAGAGTGTCATGGAAATGGAGAAATTCCAGAAAAAAAGTGTACAACCTGTAATGGTGAGGGACTTGAGTACGGCCGAAAGACTTTGCGTGTTGATATTCCACCAGGAGTTGAGGACGGAATGAAAATAAGGGTGCGCGGAGAAGGTGAAAGCATCGGTGTTCGCGGACAAAAAGGTGACCTTTACTTAATTTTACACGTAGATGTTGACCCTCGTTTTGAACGCGACGGAGACAAAATTTACGTTGAAAAGAAAATTGGTTTCACACAAGCAGCGCTTGGTGACGAAGTAGAGGTGGATACAGTGGACGGAAAAGTAAAACTTAAAATACCGGCAGGTACACAGAGCGGTGATAAACTGCGAATGAAAGGTAAGGGTGTTTCGATGGGTCGAGGAAGAGGTGATCAGATCGTGATCATCAAGGTGGTTACACCTAAAAAGCTTGGTCGCAAAGAACGAAAATTAATGGAAGAATTAGATTTAAAAGAATAGCCTTGGCTATTCTTTTTTTAACTCATTCAAATTCTAGCCTCGTAAGAGCGCACTTTAAATGACAATGAATGTTTTAAAAATTGTGCTATAATATTATTATGGGCGACGGAGTTATTGAAAAAGTAAATTTACTTGCATCGATTTTTTCTAATGTCGATATTCTTATTGCGCTCCTCGTTGTAGTTGGAGCAGTAATTTTCGCATACACCATTGGAAAAGATTTTATTATCACCAGTATTTTTGCGCTCTACATGGCGATTGGAACCATGGCACTGGTGCCAATTTTAGATCAGCTTTCGTTTGGACTAGACACTGCTTTTAATAAAATTATCCTCTTGTCGGCACTTACGGTTATTTTTCTATATTTACAGACAAAAAACGGTTTCTTCGAACCAATTGTGGTCCCTAATAGTTGGGAAAGCGCAGTTTTCGCAGTCACTTGGGCGGGAATGTTCATTATGGCAGTCGTCAGTTTTCTAACACCAGAAATGCAGTCAGGACTTTCTTCAACTTTACAATTACTGTTTGTAGATCAGCCTTTTGCCAATACCTGGTATATTTTACCAATTACAACTCTGGTTTTCATTCGTGGCAATGCCTAATATAATATTTTGCTTAAAACCCCTATTTATTAAAAATATGGGTTTTTTGTAACTAAACATTGACTTAAGCCCAGAATTATGCTAATATTAGCAGTCAACAAATATTATATTTGTAACAAAACATTTAATAAAGGGTATTTTAACACTGTATGTCAATTGAGTTTTTGGGTAAGTCAAAAACCGTTCGAAAACCTGATTTTCGTCAATTTTACGAACTACATTTTCAAAATGTGTATCGGTTCGTATTTTTTCGGGTATATCAAAACAGAGATGTTGCTGAAGATTTAACTAGTGAAATATTTATGCGGGCTCTTAAGGCTTTCGAAACCTACGACCCAGCAAAGTCGGAGAAAGCTTGGATAATGACTATCGCTAGAAATCATCTGATCAACTATTATCGAGATAAGAAAGAAACAAGTGATCTTGATGAAATAGCTTTTCAGGTGCAAGGAATCGACGGTAATGAACTTGAAGATACAAACGACACGATTAGAGAAATTCAAAGTGGGCTACTTGAACTCGAAGAAAATGACCGTGAACTAATTGAATTAAAATATATTCAAGGTTACAGGTACAAAGAAATCGCAAACATTGTTGGAAAAACCCCCGGGGCTGTTCGAGTCGAAACGTTCAGGGCAATGAAAAAACTCAAATTAATTATCAAACCACGCTATGAAGAAGTTGAAAAAACAACTAGTGCAGTTGCGTAAAAAGTCAGCGCCAGCGGATGGTTTTAAGTCTGCGCTTTGGGCTGAACTTGATTACGAATTTGATAAGTTATACCCGCGTCCAAGCTTTTCATTTGCAAAATTCATTATGGTTCCAGCAACTAGTATGGCAGTAATGGCGTTACTTGGAGCAGGAACATTTGCTTATGCAAGTCCGAGTGTAAACAGTAATCACGTGTTATATCCAGCTAAAATTACTTTGGAAAAAGTTGAAGGTATATTTTACCATTCACCCGAAGCTAAGAAAAAATATTTTGCTAAAATTTTGGACAGACGCGTTGCGGAAACTCAACTGCTTATTGAGCAAACAAAACAATATGCCTACGTTGATTTGGATTATATTTCAGAGGAGTACGGTAAGGCATTGATGGCAGGAGAAAAATCGGATAACGCAAGTGAGGCAATTGCTTATTTACAAACTTCGAATGTGCGTTATCTTCACGTCATGCGGGAGGTGATTATTGATGAAATAGACAGTTTAACCGCAGAAGAAGTTGTTGGTGTTATAACAGCGCTTGAAAATAGAGGTATGACTGTTACATCTGTTCCCGTAAAAGATAAATCTAATCCAGAAAACGAAAACAATAAACAATTACCTTTTGTAAGCATGGATCAGAATCAGATAGTTATTCCTATAAATATAAGCGAAACTAAGCAGACGGAGGGTGAAATAAAAGTTGAGATGATCACAGATAAATTAGATGAGGTAAGACGCAAGATTATAGAATCGGAGCTAAATGAAGGTGAAAAACGGGCATTATTGGCAGAATTTGAACAAAGGTTGCTGCAAAAATATTCGGAAATTGAACCTGAGCTTACGAATATTTCAGGAACGACAGAACAAAATACATCCTCAACTGCAAGTTTTAAGTCAAACTTTATAAAAAATTAACAAAAATGAGTCTTCGGACTCGTTTTTTTTATTAAGTAGGGGTTAGAAAACTATTTCTCGATAACTAAATATTTGAGTCTTTTTTTATTCTTTATTTTAGGTATAATCTGCAGGTATGAAACTTACGAACACATTGAGTCGGAAAAAGGAGGAATTTGAGCCAATTCACGCCGGTAAGGTGGGGATGTATTCTTGTGGACCTACTGTTTATTCACCCGCTACAATTGGTAATTTTAGAGCCGTTTTAACAGCTGATTTAATAAAACGGGCACTTATATTTAATGGCTATGAAGTTAAGCACGTAATGAATATTACCGATGTTGGGCATTTGGTTGGCGATGGAGATGTTGGTGAGGATAAGATGCTCGTAGCAATGCGAAACGAGGGGAAAACAGCCTGGGAAATCGCCGAGGTTTACACAAATCTTTTTTTAAGGGACATGGAACGCTTGAATATTGAGACGCCGAACGTAATGCCAAAAGCCACGGATCATATTGCCGAGCAGATTGAATACATTCAAGATTTAGAAAAAAATGGCTTTACATACGCCACTTCAGACGGTATTTATTTCGATACCTCAAAACTTGCTGATTACGGCCGGCTTTCTGGGCAAAAAAGTGAGGACAAGGAAGCTGGAGCTCGAGTGGAAGTGAATACAGAAAAGCGTAATCCTGAAGATTTTGCCCTCTGGAAATTTTCGCCAAAAGATCACAAAAGAGATATGGAGTGGAATTCACCCTGGGGCATCGGCTTTCCGGGTTGGCATATTGAGTGTTCGGCCATGAGTGAAAAATATTTAGACACACCGTTTGATATTCACACTGGTGGCGAGGATTTAGCTATGGTGCATCACCCGAACGAAATTGCGCAAACCGAAGGTGCTCGCGGGCACCAGCCGGTTAATTACTGGGTACATAATGCTTTTGTCCAGGTGAACGGCGGAAAAATGAGTAAGAGTTTGGGGAATGCTTACACGATCGATGACCTTATTCAAAAGGGCTTTGATCCGTTAGCTTTTAGATATTTTGTACTCCAGGCTAACTATTCATCGCCACAAAACTTTACACTCGAAGGCTTGCAGGCCTCGCAAAATGCCTTGAATAATTTACGAGATAGACTTAGGTTATTGCCAGAACCAACTGAATTTGATCTGCCTGCAACACGAGAGTTTCGAGAAGCGATTGAAGACGACGTTAACGCGCCAGAAGCATTGGCGGTAATGTTTAAAGTTTTAGATAATCCAGAACTTGAACCAGGGGTAAAATCGGCAACAATCGTAAAATTTGATGAGTTTTTTGGCTTAAATTTGGACGATTATGTTGCTCAAGAGGTGGTGGTACCGATTGAAATTAAACAAATGCTAAATGAACGTCAGTTAGCGCGGGAAGCTAAGGATTGGCGTTTTTCAGATGAACTACGAGACAAAATTGCAGAGTTGGGCTTTGTGGTTGAAGACGGACCTCGAGGGCAGGTTATTAAAGAAAAGCATTAAACAAAATAAGCAAACATCTCACAATATTTGTTGTGAGATGTTTTTTTGTTTGGTAGTGGATTAATTTTGGCAAATATTTTTTGCTCTATGATATAATTTATGCATATGGCTTTTGAATTAGATAAAAAAAATAACCCTAGTACCTCCCTTGAAGGTGAAGCTTCTGGTATGAACGGACTTGAGGTGGAAGGTGGGTCACCTGAGTTGAATCAGGAAGTAGGTAAGCTAGAAAATCAAGGAGCGTCTTCAGTTGGTGCTGAAAATTTTAATGTTGAAGCTGGTGGGCAAGATATAAAAACTGAGCCTAAGGTGATCGATCATGAACCAACAAAAGAACCAAAAGATAAGTTAACAGTCGAACTTGAACAATTGCTCGAAAAAGATCTTAAAGAAGTGTTTAAAACTTTGTCACCAGAAGATGGTGCAAATTTTCAATTGCAAGGAGAAACATTGGTGCAAGAAATACGAGATAAGATAAAAACTGGGGCCAAAGTTAAACCAGAAAAAGTAGCAGGGATGCTACGTAAATGGCTACTATTGTTGCCAGGTAATGGCAAGGTTCTGGCTCCGTATTACGAAATGATGCTTTCAAAGATGGCCGTTCAGGGGGTTGAATTTTGGAACAAACAGATTAAAGAGGAAGCGGGTGATCAAAATAAAATATAATTATGATAGGAGGATTTTTTCAAGTAGCTCTTACGCCTAATGCTAACATAATAGCCTCTGCCTCCAGCTTAAACTGGCAGTTCATAATTTTTGTTACTGCTCTTTTGTTAATTGGTGTTATTTTGTTGATTATAGCTTTACTTTTTTTAAGGAAAATTCGTCACCAGAACAACCTAATCAGAACTGGTGATGATGGAAAATCAACATTTCTTATAACAGTTACCAAGTTTAAGAGCGAACAGGAACAGAATCAGGATCAATCTACGGCGCAGGTCCAGGAGGCAATTTCCCTGGCTGAAACTTTTTATTCAGCTCTCGGTGGGTTAACGCCAAAACTGGGTTTTAGCGCTTGGTTAAACGGCCGAACCGACGAAATTGCGCTTGAAATTGTGGCTCTCGACGAACTGATTTCTTTTTATCTTACTGTTCCAAATTCATTGAAACAGTTTGCGGAACAGCAAATTCACGCTCAATATCCTGGGGCAAGTGTAGAGCCAGTAACCGGCTATAATATTTTTTCACCAAACGGTACTGTGGTGGGTGGGTATTTAAGGACGAAACGTCAGAATGTTTTGCCAATAAAAACCTACAAAGAGCTCGAGTCTGACCCGCTTAACCCAATTACAAATGCAATGAGTAAAATCCCGAAAGGGGATGGGTTTGCGGTTCAATATGTTTTAAGGCCAGTGAAAGATGGTTGGCGAAATACTGGTAACAGTATTGTGAGTAAAATGCAAAAAGGTGAGAGTTTTTCGGATGCGAGTGGAGCGAGGACTGGCTTTGGAGCTTGGACAAAAGCTTTTAAGGCTACGATAGCCAAACCCACTGAAGGTCAAATCCCAGAACCGCAAAGGCAACTCACTCAGGCTGAGCAACAAATGATGCAGAGAATTGAGCAGAAAATTAGCAAAGCCGGGATGGAGGTTAATATTCGTTTAGTGTCGTCTGCAAAAACTGCAACAGATGCACAAATGAATTTAAATCACGTACTTCAGGCCTACAGTCAGTTTAATATTTATGAATTCGGCAATGCTTTTGAGAAAAGTATTCCAAAGAAGCTAAAGAAGCTTACAGATGGTTTTATTTACCGATTATTTGATGATCGTTACAGCCTGATTTTAAACACTGAGGAGCTAGCAAGTATTTTTCATTTACCAGGCGCAACAACTGAAACACCTAATATTCGCTGGATGCTTGCAAGAATTGCTCCGGCGCCACCTGAGGCGCCAAGTTCTGGTGATCTCCATATCGGTACCAACACTTATCGAGGTGTGACTCGGGATATTTATATGAACCGGGAGGACCGCAGGCGTCATATGTATATTATTGGTAAGACTGGGTCTGGAAAGTCTTGGCTTATGCGGTATATGATCAACCAGGACATTAAAAATGGGGAAGGTGTTTGTGTGATGGATCCGCATGGCGATTTGTCGGATATGGTGATGGGCACGATTCCAAAACATAGAATCGATGACGTAGTTTATTTTAATCCGTCTGATACTGAAAGACCAATGGGCTTGAATATGCTTGAGGCGCCGAGCGCTGCGGATCGGGATTTTGCCGTGCAGGATATGATCTCGATTTTCATGATGCTTTTCCCGCCAGAAATGATTGGGCCGATGTTTGAGCACAGTATGCGTAACTACATGCTGACTTTAATGTCTGATATGGAAAACCCAGGGACGCTCGCTGAAATTCCGAAGATGGTTACGGATGAGGCCTTTCAGAAAAAGTGGCTCGCGAAGGTTACCGACCCAACAGTTCGCAGTTTTTGGGAGGATGAGGTGGCAAATATGAGTGACTACCATAAGTCGGAAATGAGTGGTTACCTTGTTTCAAAGGTTGGTCGATTCGTAGAAAATGAGATGATGCGAAACATTATTGGTCAGCCAAAATCTGCCTTCAACTTCCGGGAGATTATGGATACAGGCAAGATTTTGCTTATTAACCTAGCAAAAGGTAAAACTGGTGATGTGAACTCAAACCTGCTCGGACTTATTATTGTCTCAAAATTACAGATGGCTGCTTTTGGTCGAGCGGATATGGATGAAGACAAACGAAAAGATTTTTACGTGTACATTGACGAGTTCCAGAACTACATTACACCATCGATTGCTACAATCTTATCTGAGGCGCGAAAATATCGTTTGAATATGATTATGGCTCACCAGTACTTAGCTCAGCTTTCGGAAAAGGGCCCAGAAACGCTTAATGCGGTGCTTGGAAACGTAGGAAATACGTTTGTGGCGCGTGTTGGTCCTGAAGATACAGAAACCCTGGCCAAGATTTACGAACCAACGTTTTCGGCCTATGATCTAATGAACACAGACTCCTTTACCTGGAACGTAAAAATGATCGCCGGCAATGCGCAGGTAAAGCCGTTTACGTTGAAGGGTGGTGTGGCAGAAAAATCAAATCCGGAACTAATGAAATCTCTGCGGGAAATTTCAAGACTAACCTACGGACGACCAAAAAATATCGTAGAGCGAGAGATTGCGATTAGGTCAGGCTATGGTTTAGCAAAACCACAGGGACTAGCTAGCAAGTTATAATAAAAATTTGGCTAAAAAAAGCCAAGAATAAAACTAGAGCTACGTTGCCTAAAAGTTTGGCTTCGGTCTCTAGTTTTATGTTTCCAGAGAGCGTGACCTGTGTTAAGATGTGAACACTATGAAAGGAGTTATTTACCGAAAATACCGACCATCGACTTTTGCTGACGTTACCAATCAGAATCATATTAAAATTACGATTCAGAACCAGATTGCTAATAACACCACTTCACACGCCTACATTTTTGCTGGGCCAAGAGGGGTAGGGAAGACAACTATCGCTCGATTACTAGCCAAAACGCTTAACTGCGAAAACCGCAAGTCTGGCGAGACAGAGCCTTGTAATAAATGTTCTAACTGTCTGGAACTCTCGGCAGGTAGGGCAATTGATGTGATCGAAGTTGACGCTGCGAGCCAGACCGGGGTTGATAATGTTCGCGAAAATATTATTGAGTCTATTCGATTTGCGCCAGCTAAGAGTAAGTTTAAAGTGTTTATAATTGACGAGGTACATATGCTGTCTTCGTCATCGTTTAATGCGCTTTTAAAAACACTCGAAGAACCACCAGCGCACGCCATGTTTATTTTGGCGACAACAGAAATTCATAAAATTCCGCAAACTATTCTTTCAAGATGTCAGCGTTTTGATTTTAAACGTATCCCAACATCAGAAATAGTTAAACGGCTTGAGGGGATTTGCGTGCAAGAAGAAGTAAAGGTTGAGCTCGAAGTTCTAAGGGCGATTGCACATTTGTCAGAGGGCTGTTTAAGAGATGCTGAAAGTTTGTTTGGTCAGATTTTAGCGCTGGGCGAAAAAGAGATTGGTATGCGAGAAGCATCTATAATCTTGCCAGTCACCAACATTTCAGTTGTTACCAATATAGTTGACGCAGTTTGTCGAAAGGATTCAAGGATTGTTCTTAATGAACTCAACAAATTCGTGGATCAGGGTGGATCGATTAAGAATCTCCACAATGAACTAATTGATTTTGTGCGGACGATTATGCTACTGGCACTCGACGGCCCATATCACGATCATTACGACAAAGAAACCATGGAGCAGATTCGAAAAATGATTGAGCTGATAGGAGCGCAAGGAGCACGAAAATTGGTTGATATGTTACTGCTTGCAAAGATCAAAGCTCCACCGGACGCTTTACCACAATTACCCTTAGAAATTTGTTTTATAGAGTATATTGGCGTTGGTTTTACAGCGCCGACTGCAAAAAAAGTAGAGGTGCTAACTCCGGCAATGACTAAAGAACCAGTTCAGGTAGTCCAAAAGGTACAAGCGCCAACTGTAGAAACACCTCAACAAGCAGTGCTAAAAGAAAGTGAGTCAAAAGTTGAGATTGTGAAAGAGGCGGTGGAAGTAAAGAAAGCGCCAGAGGACAACAGCGAAAGTGCGCCCTCTGCCAGTGAAACAGGAACTGCTTTGCCATTTTCTCTTGAAAATGTGCAAGCGAAATGGGGGCGATGTTGCGAGGCTGTTGGTAAAAGAAATGTAGCCATTCCACTAGCTTTACTGAGCGCTAAACCACTTCGTTTAGAAGGGGATAATTTGGTGATTGGATTTACTACATCTTTCCACTTTGAAACAATTAATAATCAAAAAAATCTAAACATTATTTCGGAAGCAGTAAACGAAGTAATGCAGTCGAGTGTGGTTTGTTCAGCGTTCTTTATTGAAAATAAGGAAGAAAAAGAACTTCAGGACTTAGCCAATGCTTTTGGCGGTTCAATTCAGGATTAAGAAGAATATAAAATTAAACCAAAAACGTCATTTATAGCCAAACGGTAATTACGCTGATGAATCTCATCATCTCGTCATTCTGAGCCTGGCGTGAACCACGGCGAAGAATCTCATTACCGAATCACCAGCAAATGCCGATTCAGCACAAAACGAAGGAGATCCTTCAGCGTGAATCGTCGCTTGCTTCAGGATGACGGTATAGTTGAGGGACAACTAATCAAAATAACGGTATAAAAAATCACAAACCCCGTCATTCAAAACCTGGCGTGAATCACGGCGAAGAAAATCACAAACCCCGTCATTCTGAGCCTGGCGTGAACCACGGCGAAGAATCTCATTGCTGGATCACCAGTAAATGCCGATTCAGCACAAAACGAAGGAAATCCTTCAGCGTAACCTGGCGCTCGCTTCAGGATGACGGAATGAGTGTGGGGCGATTTATTATAATACAATAAGCAAAACCGTTATTCAGAGCTAAGTGTGAATCACGGCGAACAATCTTACTGTTGAATTATAACTTGCATAAAACAACTCCTGTATAAGACAGGAGTTGTTTTTAGGCTAAGGATTCTAATAAACAATACTGATGTCTTGCGGAATTCTGAGGGCGTAGCCTAGAAGTATAAGAAATAGACCGAGTAGAGTTAGGGCAACATCAAGTCGCACATCTTTTTGATTAACTCGGTGGACTTTAAAATGTTTTACGTGAATTCGAAGTGTGACTAAAACAACCAACACTTTTCCGATCACGTCGGCAGTGACGCCAATAAAGTAGATATGCATATTAGTGTTAAATATTTTCTGCGAATAATTCCAAGGCTTCTATTTGTTCATCGTTTAGGTGAACTTCCTCGCGTTTGTTTTTAATTTTGTTCGTGGCCTCTTCGACACTGAGACCTGTTGAAATGTAATAGGCAGCCACTAAAGTTGGTGCGCGTCCGTGCCCGTTTCGGCAGTGCACGTAAACTTTACGACCAACATTAATAAGCTGGGTCAGGTGCGCAACACCAAGCCTAAGTTGATCTTGACTTGAGGCGGTGTGATCTTTGGTTGGTAGCCACAAGTAGGATTCAACACCAAAAGGTGAGTCGATTTTAACATCTTCGAGCGAGATGTCTGTGGTAATACCCTGCAAAAGCAGTTCTTTATCGAAATGTATCTGACAACATTGATTGGTGCCAATATATATATTATCGTCAATTTGACTCCATTTTATCTTTGAATGGTCCTCCATACGTTTATATTTTTCCATATTATAACACGTTATTTTGTAATCATTGACGAAAACCGCAAAATAGAATATTATCTTGGCATAGTGAGTTAGTATTATAGAGTTTTATAAAAACTCTCATGCAATTATTCCCGGATCGTCTAAAGGCAGGACGTCTGGTTTTGGTCCAGATAATCGGGGTTCGAATCCCTGTCCGGGAACCAAAAGACCGCCACTTTTAAGTGGGGGTTTTTTTGTTTCTTATCCACAACGCCATTTTTCATTAACGCATATATATATAATTATGAGCATAATAAATAAAAAAGTTATATGCGAGGTTTTAGAAATAAAGGCCGAGGTGAGGGTAATAGACGAGTCGTAGAAGAGAACTTGGTTGATGTAGAGGAAAGGGAGATTGACAATGAACGAGAATATAATTCATCCGAAGCTATTGAATTTAGTCGTGATTTTTACAAAGATATAACATTACATGGAAAAGACGTTGAAAGATATATTAATAGGCATTTTTCAGAGAAAAGATATAAAAATAGAGAGAATCCTGAAATTGAGTTTAGGCCAATAAAAAGTGCTCAATTTCCAAATAAAAACCCTGAATTATTAAGATTTTTCGTTGAGAGCATGAGGACACGACAATATCAAATGCTTGTTTTGGAAGATGGTACAGGGTTTCTTATAAACTTAGGAGTTGATGGAGATGCTGGTATTTGTAGAATTGATAGTACAGAATTTGATAAAATCCAGGATCTTAATAAAAAACTGAGGATTGGAAAAATAACATATGAAGAATATGACAATCTAAGAAGATATGGAACAAGAGACGGATCATCCTTAACATGGGATGAACTTGCGCAAAAAAATAAAGGAAAAAGTATAAAAGATATTTTGCAAGACACATTGCAAGATAATTTGCAGGATGAAGATGAAAAGCAATATAGAGATGCAATAAAAAATCCCGAAAGAATCCTAAAATTCGAAGCTTCTACGGGGTCAGGAAGAACTATTTATGGAAATAAAGATTATCTTGCGGTAGATTTTGGAAAGGAAGGATCGTATAGATTTGCAGCTAGATTTTTTAATGGTAGAGAAATATTGACAGAGCATAATGGTCATGAATATATAGGTGAATATAACGAAATTGGAAAAATAGAGAATCTACCATTTAATGGCGCATCAATTACACTTGCACCAAAACGTGTAGAATCTGACGGACAATATGATTGGACAGTCCCATTAGATCCAACACTAGCTCACCGTGGGCGAGCTCCATACGTTGAAGGACAAGAAGATGTTTTTTCTGAGCCTGGCGATCCAGATTATAATGATTTGTACTAACATTAAAAAGGTTAACACTTGATCCGTACCCCAAAAAGTGGACACGAAAGTGTCCACTTTTTGGGGTTCAGATCATACCAACGAGTATTTTGTTTTGTATAGTCAGTGTTCAGCTTCACATATTTGCTATAATCCCCCTGACTTGATTAAAGCCATTGTTTCTGTTATATTATCTTCCTTATGAACAAACCCAAAGTCTTACTTGGTATGAGTGGAGGCGTTGACTCTTCGGTCGCTGCTGTGCTTTTAGTTGAGCAGGGTTACGAGGTGGCCGGTGCCTTTATGAAGAACTGGGACGATTGTGATTGGCGGGCGGATAAGCGGGACGCGATGCGAGTGGCGGCGCAGTTAGGGATTGATTTTTTCGAGTTTGATTTTGAGGCGGAGTACCGGGCTAATGTGTACGAATATATGATTGAGGAGTATGTAGCTGGGCGGACACCGAATCCGGACGTGCTGTGTAATAAATATATGAAGTTCGGTTTTTTGATGCGGGAGGCGGAGAAGCTTGGTTGTGATTTTGTGGCAACTGGCCACTACGCACGGTCAAAAACCGATGCGGACGGCACGGTTCACTTGTTGGCTGGGGACGATAAGAATAAGGATCAGTCTTATTTTTTATGTCGTCTTTCGCAAGATCAACTAAAAAAGGTGATGTTCCCAATTGGCGAGATCGAAAAGCCGGAAGTCAGGCGCATTGCCACGAAACATAATTTGGTGGTGGCGGATAAAAAGGATAGCCAGGGAATTTGCTTTGTGGGGAAAGTGGATATGGTGGATTTTTTAAAGGAGCGGATCCCGGAACAAGAGGGTGAGATCATAACTACGGACGGCGAGGTAATTGGTAAACATAAGGGCCACGCCTACTACACAATTGGTCAGCGCCAGGGGCTTGGTATTGGTGGCGGAACGCCTTATTTTATTGTTGAGCGCGATGCAAAGAATAATCGACTCATTGTTGCAAGGGGGGATGAGGACGACCGCTTGTTCGCTTCAGAACTCACGGCGGTTGAAATTACGGAAACGGTTTTGGGAAATTTAAAAAAATATAGCGGTCAAAAAATCAGCTGTCGAATTCGTTACCGTCAACCACTGCAGGACTGTACATATAAAATTGAAAGCAATAAACTAACAGTGAAATTCGCCGAAAAACAACGAGCAGTGGCACCAGGGCAGTTTGTAGCTTTATATGTTGAAAATGAGCTGATCGGTTCGGCGATTATTGAAAAGGCGGAGTAGTCGACAGAAAGTAGGATTTGAGGTAGTTTATTACCATTATGACCCCACAAGATAAAATTCGAAACTTTTGTATTATTGCCCATATCGACCACGGTAAGTCTACGCTTGCTGATCGTTTACTTGAAAAAACCGGTACAGTGGAGTCGCGGAACATGACTTCTCAGCACCTTGATTCCATGGATATTGAACGGGAACGCGGAATTACAATTAAGCTAGCGCCGGTGCGGATGCAGTATAAAAAGGATGGCGAAGAGTACACTTTGAACCTCATCGACACGCCTGGGCACGTAGATTTTACCTACGAAGTTTCGCGCTCGCTCGCAGCGGTTGAAGGGGCGGTGCTGCTCGTTGACGCAACTCAGGGGGTGCAGGCGCAAACTATTGCGAACCTGTATTTAGCCTTGGATCAGAACCTGGAAATCATCCCGGTTCTAAACAAGATCGATTTACCGGCGGCCGACGTTCCAACCCGAACAGCCGAAATTGTGAAGCTAATTGGTTGTGATCCGGCGGAGATTATCTGCGTTTCAGCGAAGACGGGAAAGAACGTTGAGGCAATTTTAGACGCGGTCGTGGACCGTGTGCCAGCGCCAACTAGTTCAGATTCTGGTGTAACCCGTGCTTTGGTCTTTGATTCTCATTACGATGACTACAAGGGAGTGGTGGCTTATGTTCGAGTTTTCGATGGTAAGCTTAAGAAACGAGACAAAATGAAAATGGTGGCAAGTAAGGCGAGTGCTGAAATTTTAGATGTAGGTGCGCTTACGCCACAGTTTACTTCAACTGAGGATCTTGCCGCTGGGCAAATTGGTTCAGTGATTACCGGCTTTAAGGATATTAACGCTTGTAGAGTTGGAGATACCATGACACTAGAAAAGGAAAATACGGCTTCACTCGGCGGTTATAAAGAAGTTCGGCCAATGGTTTACGCTGGAATTTTCCCAGAGGAGGGGGACGATTACAAAGCCTTGCGCGAAGCAATGGAGCGACTCAAGTTAAACGACGCTGCTTTGCAGTTTGAGCCAGAACAGTCGCCAGCCTTGGGTTATGGTTTTCGGTGCGGTCTTTTGGGAATGTTGCACTTAGAAATCCTGAAAGAGCGTCTTGAACGAGAATATGGCATTAGTCTGATTGTTACAGTACCGTCGGTGGCTTACCATGTTTACAAAATGGGGCAGGTGGAACCGGTGATTGTGAAAAGTGCACTGTCACTGCCAGATCCTGGTCATATCGACAAGATCGAAGAGCCTTGGGCGAAGGTTGATATTATTACGCCGACCGATTACATCGGAAACGTAATGAGCTTTGTGCAGGATCGACGTGGAACTTACTTAACAACGGAGTTTTTAAGCGAGGGGCGGGCGATTATTCACTACGAAATCCCACTTTCCCAGATTATCGTAGATTTCTACGATCGGTTAAAATCAATTACTTCCGGGTTTGCCTCTATGAACTATGAAGTATTCGAGTATCGCATCGCTGATGTGGTCAGAATGAATATCTTCGTAGCTGAAGATGCGGTAGATGCGTTTGCAACCTTTGTATATCGCGATGACGCTCATCGAGCTGGAAAAGCGATTATTCACGCGCTAAAAGAATCAATCCCAAGAGCGCAGTTCGTGATCAAACTTCAGGCCATGATTGGTGGAAAGATTGTAGCTGGAGACCGAATTTCGGCAATGCGAAAGGATGTTACTGCTGGACTGTACGGCGGAGACGCTACCCGAAAAAAGAAGGTGCTCGAAAAACAAAAGAAGGGAAAGAAACGCTTAATGGCGATGGGTAAAGGAAAAGTCAGCATTCCGAGTGAGGTTTATTTGAAAGTTTTGAAGAGATAAAACAGGCTTAATGATCCGTACCCCAAAAAGTGGACACGAAAGTGTTCACTTTTTAATATCTGCTAATATAGTCATATATGAATAAAAGAATATTCACAAAAGAACAAATTGACGAATTGCTTAAAAATATAAATGTTTCAGCCTGTTCGGAAAAATCTATAACATTCACTAAAGATTTCAAGTTACTTGCTGTAAATAAATATGAACAAGGGCTAACTTCAACTGAGATTTTTAAAGAAGCTGGTATTGATCCTGATCTTATTGGAAGAAATCAGCCACATGAGTCTATGTCTCGATGGAGAAAATTATTTGAGGCTAAAGGCGAAGATGGATTTTCTGAAAAGCGGGGTAAGAATAGTACTGGAAGACCTAGAACAAAAGGTATTACTGAAGCAGATAGAATTAAAAGGCTCGAAGCGGAAAATGCCTATTTACGGGCCGAGAACGATTTTTTAATCAAACTCCGGGCCAAAAAAGCGGAGTCAAACTTAGGCCGCAACAGAAATATTTCATCATAAAACAAGTTGGACTGAATATAATGCTACTCTGTCAGATCGCAGATGTTTCAAGAAGTGGCTACTATCGGTGGTTAAAAAACTCGAATATTAGAGACAAAGATTACGATGATTATTTACAAATAAATGAGATATTTTTACGAGGAAAATCAAAATTCGGTTGGCGAACGATTCAAATGAAACTGAGTGAAATTGGGGTAATCATGAACCATAAGAAGATTATAAGGATTAAACAAAAATATAATCTTCTCACTAAAATTAGAAGACAAAATCCATACAAAATGCTAATGAGAAAGTCCTTACAACACAGAACTTTCAAGAATAAATTGAATAGAAAATTCGATCAATTAATTCCATTTACTACTTTCAGTACCGATATTACCTACATTCCTTACAACTACCGATTCGCTTACCTCTCGGTTATTAAAGACATTGCAAGCGGTGAAGTGGTGGCATGGAGCCTCTCTAAACATCTTGAAATGAATCTCGTGATGGATACGATAGATCAAATGAAGAATAATCCAAACCTCAGCACATGCAGACTAAAAGGAGCAATGATCCATTCTGATCAGGGATTCCATTACACTAATCCGATCTATATAAAAGAATTAAGGAAATTGAACATTATTCAATCTATGTCAAGAAAAGGTAATTGTATTGATAACGCACCAATTGAATCATTTTTTGGACACTTGAAGGACGATGTAGATTATGAAAAATGCAAAACATTTAATGAAATTCATTCACTTATCGCAAATTATATGAAATACTACAATAATGAACGACAGCAGTGGAACCTAAAAAAGATGACCCCTGTAAATTACAGGAATCATCTTTTAACTGCTGTCTAGGTTTTTTATTCGTGTCCACTTTTTGGGGTACGGATCATAATGCCTGTTTTATCATAAAAAAACTGCAGCTCGAACTGCAGAAAATGAACGTTAACGAGGTCGAATATTACTTTGCGTACATCGGCAAGATGTCGAGAATGACTTGTTCAAGGCTAAGTTTGTCAGTATTTAGGAAAACTGACCCTGGATTTAAGCGTTTACCACGCTTCAGTGTCTTTAAGCCAGCACTTAAATTGTGCGTTCCGAAGATCGCCAAGGTCCAACCGACTGCACCGACTGACATCCGCAAGTAGTACTTTCGGCGAACTGGACTTAAGATATCAAAACTTATCTTGGTAATTGCGAAGGTGTCCGGGCGACGATAAATATGGACCTCAAGCAACGATTTAGCGTTACTCATTTGCAAAAGCGTCACGGAATTATGTAGATCAGATCTATCGACTGGACTCTGACTTACCTTCCAGGGAAGAACAATTTCTAAAAAGAAAGTATGTACGAACTCTAAATCAATTTTTGTCATCATTTCTCCTATGTAGACTCAGAAAAGTAGCAAACTAATGCTCGATTGTCAACGGGGCAGCTAACTATGTTATAATGACCTAGTATGAAATCAAAAAGTAAAAAAGTTAATAAATTCTGGGCTATTGTTTCAGTAATAGTCATTCTTTCAATGATTTTTGCGTTCAGCTTACCTTTTTAAAATGAAATATAATTGGAATATTAAACATGAGGGGGAGGTGGCGGATGTTGTTGAGACGCTTTTAAATAATCGCGGAATCAAGGACGAAGACCGTGCCTCTTTTTTGAATCCAGATTGGGAAACGGGTACTCATGACCCATTTTTGTTTACACGAATGCAGGAAGCGGTAGACCGGTTATTTTTGGCGCTGGAACAAGGTGAAAAGATTGTTATTCACGGCGACTACGATGCCGACGGCATGTCTGGGGCCACACTGCTTTTTACAGCAATAACCGAGGTTGCGGAGAAGCTGAATTTTAAGCTCGATTTGTCGGTCTTTTTACCGGATCGAGAAAAGGATGGTTACGGCGTAGCTAAGCACACAGTTGAGAAGTTTATTGCGAATGGTGTTCAACTCATCGTTACGGTTGACTGTGGGATCGCAAACGCTGACGAATTTGATTTAGCGAAGGACGCGGGTATCGACGTAATTATTTGCGATCACCACCAGCTCGGTGTTCGTTTGCCAACGCACGCTTATATTATTCACCCGCTGGCGCCGGGAGAGACCTACCCAAACAAACATCTGTGCGGAACTGGAGTGGCTTTTAAATTTGTGAGTGCGCTTATTATCGAAGCTCGAAAACGTGGGGCTGATTTACCCGAGGGTTATGAAAAATGGTTTTTAGATTTAGTGGCTATCGCAACGGTAACGGACGTGATGCCTCTCCACGGCGAAAATCGAGTCTTAGAAAAATTTGGGCTTAAAGTTTTGAATAAAACGCGAAGGTTGGGAATTCAACAAATAATGCATTTTGCCGGTTCTGAACAAGGTCAGGTTGATACGCAAACGATAGGTTTTCAGATCGGTCCGCGTATCAATGCCGCCGGACGAATTAAACACGCGAGTGTTGGTTTTAACGCGCTATCGGCTACGAATATAATTGACGCTGAAAAATTTGCAGGTGAACTAGAACTCCTTAACCGAGATCGGCAAACAATTTCAAGAGCAGCGGCAGCGGAAGCGAAAAAAATGGTTGAAGATCGGAAATCATCCGAGCCGATTTTAGTTGTTTGGAACGATAGTTGGAATCCGGGGATTGTTGGACTGGTGGCAGGAAAATTGGTTTCAACTTTTGGCGTCCCAGCTTTTGCCCTCACTAAGGTTGGCGATAAATATGTTGGTTCTGGCCGAAGTGTTGGTGGTTTGAATTTGGTTGAGGCTATGCGAAGCTGTGGCGACATATTCATTAAAGCTGGCGGCCACCCTCAAGCATGTGGATTGTCGATCGAAAGTGAGGAACTCCTGAAGGAATTTCAAACTAAGGTGGTAAAGTACGGCAAGGAATATTTTGGAGCGGAGGCGCCAAAGCCGGTTACGGATATTGATTTTGTGCTACCGCTCGAAAAAATGACGCGGGAATTATTTACGGATCTGCAAAAACTTGAGCCGTACGGTGAAGGTAATAAACCACCGGTGTTTGTGGCTCAGAACTTAAAAGTACTAATTGCCGAAACTATCGGTAAAACGAAAACCCATCTCAGACTCAGCGTAACCACACCAAATGGTAAGACTGCTAAAATGGTTGGTTTTAGCCTGGGAGACTTTGCGAGTGAATTAAACGCCGGCGATATGGTAGATGTTGCCTATGAAATTGTGGAGAATGAATGGAATGGTAATATTACGCTCGAAGGTAGGGTGGTTGATATTAAAGTGTTATAATTGAGTTATATATGAAAAAAGGACGAATGTTTGCAGATGGTGGTTCGCGTGGAAACCCGGGGCCAGCGGCTTCAGGAGCGGTAGTTTACGAACTTAAGGACGGTGAACTTGGGGAATTGGTGATTGAGGTTGGTGAATATTTAGGTAGAGCTACGAACAATCAGGCAGAATACAACGCGATTGTTATCGGCCTTGAAAAAGCGCTTGAGTTTGGCTTTGAAGCACTTGACGTGCGCCTCGATTCAGAACTCGCAGTGAAACAGATTAACGGTATTTACAAAGTGAAAAATCCGGAACTTGCGAAGAAGTTTTTGGAGGTTTTTAATTTAAAACAAAAGTTTAAGGAAATAACTTTTACTCACGTGCGTCGGGAATATAATAAAGTAGCTGACGCAGTGGTGAATAAAACTATCGATCAGGCACTTGGCTTGTGATATGATAGCTGTATAAATATTGAATATTTTCGTTTGCGGATAGCAAGCTAATCATTCAGATTTCAAATCCGATCACTATTATGGCTTTGTTTAAAAAGAAGGAGGAAAACGTCCTGGGACTTCTCGGCGTGGACATTGGTGCAGGTGGTATCAAAGTAGTTGAGCTCACCCCTAAGGATGGGCGTTTAAGCTTGTCTACTTATGGGTATTCTGAAATGAAAGATCCTGAAAAATGGGACGGGTCTTTACTTGATGACACCAAAAAAGGCGCAGAGGTTTTGAAAAAGATTTTGTTAGACGCTGGAATGAAGGTGCGGAGAGCTAACGCGTCGCTCCCAAGTCATGCGGTTTTTCACGCAATTATTACAATTCCTCAGCCGAAAACTGCGGACGAAGATTTGCGCCCAGCCATTGAGTCGCAGGTGCGAAAACTTTTACCAATTCCGCTTGAACAAATGATTCTCGACACCACAGTTATTGACAAACACCTATTACCTAAAAAAGAGGTGAAAAAACTTGAAAAAACTGGTCCAGCAAAAGCGGACGAAAAAACCGGCACAGATAACAAGATTGATCTGTCGTCTGAACTGCCAAAACAAACAGTTTCTGGGAAACACATCAGAATCTTGGTTTCGGGGGCGCCAAAGGAGCTCGTAGCTAAATATGTGGCTCTGTTTAAAGAGGTGGGGGTGGAATTAGCGTCACTTGAAACCGAAGCCTTTGCGTTGATCAGGTCGCTTATTGGAAAGGACAAAACTCGAATGATGATCGTGGATATTGGCTATGCTCGAACAAATATTTCAGTTGTGCACGAAGGCATCCCTTTTTTGCACCGCAGTATTAAAGCTGGCGGACTAGGTGTTACCACAGTTTTGGCTAAGCAAATGGGTATTAGTACTGAAGAAGCTGAACAAACAAAAATCGATTTGGCAGTAACTGGGGAGGCGGAGTTACCACAGGTTTTAAAGGATGCAATGAAACCTATTTTGCACGAAATTAAATACTCGTTGGAGCTTTTTGGTCAGCAATCAACGCAGGGCAGTGAAAGAGTTGAGAAAATTATTATCACTGGTGGATCTTCAAACCTTCCTCAGATCGACAAGTACTTTTCAAAAGAACTTGATATGAATGTGTATTCAGGTGATCCTTGGGCTAGAATTGTGGTGCCGGACGGTCTGAAGCCAGTTCTCGACGAAATCGGCGCTCGATTCTCGGTAGCTATTGGGCTTGCAATGAAGGACGGTAATAAATAACTCACGTCTTTGATTTGCTTTGCTCTGCAGGCTGAATATAAAATAACTATGAGTACAGGTAATTCAATATTGCTAATCTCGGCCGACGCAAAACTTGCGGAGATTTATGGCCGGAAATTTGAAAATGATGGTTGGGATGTTGAGATTGCAGAATCAATTGTAGAAGGAGATCGTAAACTCTTGAAAATACGGCCAAATGTGATTGTTCTTGATGCAGACTGTGTGGTCGATTTGCCACTTGAAATAAAACGATTAAAAAAAATGCCAACAATCCTAAAAACTAAACTGGCAATTTTTTCACCTTTTGGCGAAAGTAAACAGATCGCAGATTCGATCAACGCTGGAGCTGATTTGTTTTTAATTAAAGGTCACTTTACACCTGTTGAGATGTTTCAAAAAATCAAAAAAATGCTCGAGGCGTGATATAATATGTATATGAATAATAAAGGATTTACAAAAGTTGAAATATTAATCGTGGTGGCCGTGATTGGAGTTTTGGGTGTCGTGGCTGGTATGGCGGTTAAAAGTGCGCGAGTACAAACTCGTGATGCTGTGCGATTATCAGATGTGCGTCAAGTGCAGGTTGGTCTTGAGCTGTATTTTAATGATTTTAGTAGCTACCCACAAACAACAGAAATTATCCCGCTTGGTCAGGCGTCGACCGTTTGTTTGGGCAGTGCAGGTTTTGCGCCATCTTGCGCCGGAGCTTCGCAAACAGTTTATCTGGATACAATTGGCGGAACCCCACGAACTGGACTAAAAGGGTTGGCTTCTTGTGGTAATATTGGGGATGCATACTGTTATTTTGGTAATGCTAACCAATTTAGAATTCAGTTCGAAATTGAAAGAAAAAATTCATTGCTTGGTCTTGAGAGAGGTATGAACTGTATGACTGAATCCGGCCTTAAAGCTGGAGCTTGTCAGCAAATCCCGGTTCCTACACCAGGAGTCTCATTAGATTAGCTACTAAAAAATTTATGACAGATTTAATAATTTGGACAATCCTTGCGAGCCTTCTGGGTATAATTTTTGGAAGTTTTATTAACGTTGTTGTTTTTAGAACCAAGGAAGGCCAAAGTTTGGGCGGTAGATCTAAATGTCGAACCTGCCTTGAGCCGATTGGCGGGATGGATCTAATACCAATAGTTAGCTATTTTGCGCTTAAGGGACGTTGTCGTAGGTGTTCGTCCGTAATTGAGTGGCAGTACCCGGCTGTTGAAATGGCCACTGGAATTTTGTTTGGACTATTGTTCGCTAGAGCTTGGCTCGGGATCGGTTGGCCAAATTTTATCGACCAAACTGAGTGGGTGGCACTGTTTGTTCGCGATGCTTCAATTGCAATTTTCCTCGTGATTATATTTGTATACGATTTTCGATACTCGTACATCCTCGATAAATATTCAATTCCGGCCATACTCTTAGCACTTGTTTTTAATGTGGCGCTTGGTGCTAACGCGCTAAGTTTATTGCTTGGTGGTCTGTTAATTGGTGGTTTTTTCGCAATCCAATTTTTGGTGTCCGAGGGTAAATGGATTGGCGGAGGTGATATTCGGATGGGGTTACTGATGGGGTTCTTACTAGGACCAGCGCTTGGTGGAGTTGCGCTCTTTGTGTCGTATGTACTTGGGGCTTTAACAGGGATCTTCCTTATTTTAACTAAACAAAGAGAACTGAATAGTCACGTGCCGTTTGGGACATTTCTAGCTCTCGGAACAGTAATTGCAATGATCTGGGGTTCAGGCTTACTAAACTGGTATTTGGGCTATTTTTAGACAATTTTAAAGCTATATTTATAGCAGGAATGTTTGACAAGATACCGTTTTTACGGTATCTTTTTGTGGCAATTTGGAGGTTGTCTTGAAAAATGAACAGTGCGCAGTTGAATGGGCAGTTAAGCTGGCGAAGGAAAATGGCTTAACCGATCCTGACGAAATTGCGTTCGATATTGGTACGTCGCTCATTATGCATGACGTTGGTCAACTGAGTGGCGAGTACAAAGTCTCGGTAGACGATGAGTCGGGTGAGATTAGCGTCTACTATATCGAAGACGTGGTCGATGCTGTCCAGTAACCTGGGCATTTTGCCCTTGCCCGAGAGACACGACACGTCTACACCGCCCAGGCCGGATGTAGACGTGCACCAAACCCACGTGCTCGGCGACTGTCTGCACGTGTCCACATTAGAAGGTGAGACTGAGGACGACCACGAAGAAGTCGTTCCACTCTTCACCTAAAGCTCGCCACCCGCGAATAAGTGGGTGGCATTTATTATAATATCTGAATATCCTCAAATCAGCTCTCTCGTGATATAATTTGCGTACATGATAGCAAAATCAAAGGAAGAAGCCGTAAAACGCATTACTAAGTTACGGGAGGTAATTGATCATTACCGTTATTTGTATCACGTTAAAGATCAGGTGGAGATTTCAGACTCTGCACTCGATAGCTTAAAACACGAGCTTTATACGCTTGAACAACAATTCCCCGAACTTATAACCGCGGACTCACCAACTCAACGGGTTGGTGGGGCGCCACTTGCGAAGTTTGAAAAAGTAAAACACCGCCACCGAATGCTTTCGATGGAAGACGTTTTTAGTCGTGAGGAGTTTTCAGATTGGATGGAACGCATTGAAAAAGTTGGAGGAAAAAAGGCAGAAGATTTTTATTTAATGACCAAAATTGACGGCCTAGCTATTTCCTTAATTTACAAAGATGGAGTTTTGATTACCGCTGCCACCAGAGGGGATGGCCGAATTGGCGAGAATGTTACGCAAAATGTCAAAACTATCGAGTCGATTCCGCTACGGCTCCGTAAACTCGAACCTGCCGAGCTTACAAAATATAGCCACATCAATCTAAAGGGCACCTTCGAAGTGCGGGGCGAAATTCATATGGGTAAGCGGGAATTTAAAAAAATGAATGCTAAGCGGAAAAAGCTCGGTGAAACTTTGTTTGCCAACCCGCGCAATATTTCAGCCGGGAGTATTCGGCAACTCGACCCAAAGATAGCAGCTAGTCGACCACTTGACTTTCGGGCCTGGCACCTCGATGTTATAGGCCAGAAAACGCACGAAGAAAGTATGGAGATTTTACAGCTTTTAGGCTTTAAAACAGCGCCAGGTAAGGTTTTGCGGGAGCTGAACGAAATCGAGGACTATATGAATCAGATGATTACGGACCGTGACCAAATTCCTTACTGGATTGATGGCCTGGTGGTTAGGGTTAATAGCCATCAGTACTTTTCAGATTTGGGAGTAGTTGGGAAAACACCGCGTGGAATTGTAGCTTGGAAATTTCCACCCGAAGAGGCGGTAACACGGGTACTTGAAGTCAATTGGTTTGTGGGTAGAACTGGAAAGTTGACTCCGGTAGCAATTGTGGAGCCGGTTTTTTTGGCCGGGACCACTGTGCAAAACGCTACACTTCACAACCCAGACGAAATCGCTCGGCTCGGCATAAAAATCAACGATACTGTAATTATTACAAAAGCTGGTGATATCATTCCAAAGATTATTACGGTTTTAACCGAGATGCGCCAGGGGGATGAGGAGAAAATAATTATTCCGGTTAACTGTCCTGTTTGCGGTACAGAAACTGAGCGAAAACCAAATGTTGTTGATATTTTTTGTCAGAATCCAGTCTGTTTTTCAAAGGAACGGGCACAGATTCTATACGCGGCTCGGGCTTTCGAAATTGATGGTCTTGGCGGAAAAACCGTTGAGCGGTTTATTAATGAGGGCTTTTTAACGTCGCCAGCTGATCTGTTCAGGCTTGATCCAAACGAAATTGCCCAGATTGAGGGCTTTGGTAAGGTTTCGGCGCGAAAGCTGGTGGAGGAAATTGCTACAAAAAAAGAAATTGGTCTTGCAGAATTTATTCAGTCCTTAGGAATTCCAAACGTTGGTGAAGAGACTTCGTACACTCTCGCAAATAAATTTAGTTCTATCGAGGCGCTTCAACTTGCTGATCTGCAGGATTTGATTGCCATTCAGGATGTGGGTGAAGTGGTAGCGCGGTCAATTGTAGATTATTTTGTTTCTGATTATGCAATGCATTTACTTGAAGAGTATAAAGTGGTGGGTGTTAAAATTCTTAAACCAGAAAAAACAGCTCAAAAATTGGCTAACTTAACCTTTGTTGTGACCGGTAGTCTGGAATCTATTTCAAGAGACGAAGCAAAGGAGCTTATTCGTAAAGCGGGTGGTGCGGTTTCTGGCTCGGTCAGTAAAAAAACAGATTACGTGGTTGTTGGCGCTTCAGCTGGTTCAAAATTGAAAAAAGCAGAGGAATTAAATATTAAAACCTTGTCGGAAACCGAGTTTTTGAGTATGTTATAGGCCTATGGGAAATATAGAATTTGACGTTAAAAAAATCGCAGCACTGGCTAAAATGTCTTTAACAGACGAGGAGCTCGCGGTTTTTGAAAAAGATATGCCGTCTATTATGGCTTACATTAGCAAACTACAAGAGGTAGATACTTCAAACGTAGAAGCTAAAGAATACCTAATGGAAACGGAAAATGTGTACCGCGCTGACGAAATTAAGGCAGTTAGCGAGGCAGACAGACAAGCGCTTATTAATGAATTTCCAAAGAAGACTGGAGACGCTCTTGAGGTGCCAGCGGTTTTTGAATAATCTATGAATTACAAAACAGCAATCGAAATTCGTGACGCTATTAAAAGCGGAGAAACTACGGCAACAGCGGTCGTAAAGTACTATTTGGATAAAATCAAAGCCGAAGATGGCAAAGTAGGGGCTTTTCTGGAGACTTTTGATGAGGAAGCGCTAGCTAGAGCTGAGGAAATTGATGCGCTGGTCAAGGCTGGGGCAGAGCTTGGGCGTTTGGCAGGTGTGCCAATTGCCGTCAAAGATAACATTTTGATTAAAGGCCACACCGCAAGTGCTGGTTCGAAAATCTTAGCGGACTACACCGCTGTTTACGACGCAACCGTAATCACTAGATTGCGGGAGGCTGGAGCGATTTTTATTGGGCGCACCAATATGGATGAATTCGGAATGGGATCTAGTACCGAGACTTCGGCTTACCAAAAAACTCACAATCCGTGGAATCTCGACAAAATTCCGGGCGGTTCTTCAGGCGGTTCGGTGGCAGCGGTAGCGGCTGGTTTTGTGCCGGTTGCGCTTGGTTCTGACACTGGTGGTTCTATTCGTCAGCCGGCTTCACTTTGTGGTGTAGTGGGTATGAAACCTACTTATGGTCGGGTCTCAAGATACGGTTTAATTGCGCTAGCTTCGAGTCTTGATCAGATTGGCCCTCTTTGCCACACAGCCGAAGACGCTGCGCTGGTTCTTGAGATTATGGCTGGAAAGGACGCAAACGATATGACCACGCTCGAAAATAGTGAAGTCGCAATTAGTGAGCTTTTAAAGAAAGATGTTAAAGGGTTGAAAATTGGCGTACCTAAAGAATTTTTTGAAACTGGGATTGATCCTGAAATTGAAAAAGTGGTGCGCAAGGCTATTGATGTTTTGGTGGAAGGTGGGGCAGAGGTGATTGATATCAGCCTGCCACTTACTGAATACGCGCTACCTGCTTACTATATAATTCAGCCGGGTGAGGCCGCTTCAAACTTGGCGCGTTTTGACGGTATGCGTTACGGCACACGGGCAGAAGGTGGCTTGCAAGAGAGCTACAAAACTGCGCGTGGTGAAGGTTTCGGAATGGAGGTTAAGCGCCGAATTATGATTGGTAACTACATCCTTTCAGCTGGCTACGCTGACGCTTACTACAAAAAGGCGCTGGCAGTTAGAACAGCTATTCACACTGATTTAGCCGAGGCGCTTAAGTCAGTTGATGTAATTATTGGCCCAACGTCGCCAAGTGTGGCTTGGAACATTAACGAAAAGTTTAACGATCCAGTTGCAATGTATTTGTCGGATATCTACACAACTTCCGCGAACATTGCGGGTATTCCTTCAATTTCTGTGCCTTGCGGATTTGTAAACGATCTACCGGTTGGTCTGCAAATTATGGCGGGAATTGGCGAGGATTATAAAGTTATCGATGTTGCTTCCGCTTATCAAGACGCAACAGACTGGAATACATTTGCGGATAATAAAAATGAGGCAAAATAGTTAAAAATAAGAAGGTGAACTATGATCCCATACTTCGAGTGGACATCAGTGCAGATTGGCCCCTTAACACTTTACGTGTGGGGCTTTTTTGTAGCCATGGGTTTTATTCTTGGCGCCTACGTGGCTGGGCTTTTTGCAAAAAAACGCGGGCAGAATCCTAAAATAATTCACGACCTTGTGGTTTACCTAATGGGTGGGGGGATTGTGGGCGGTAGGCTTGGTTACATTTTGTTTTATAGTCCGCAAACATTTATTCAGGATCCAATCTCGATGCTGTATGTTTGGGATGGGGGGCTGTCGATTTTTGGTGGGTTTGTTGTTAGTACACTTGCTGGAATTTGGTACTTAAAAAAGAAGCAGGTCGATGTTTGGAGCTATGCGGACTCAGCGATTTTCGGCTTACCGCTCGGACTTTTTATTGGGCGTATTGGTTGCTTTTTAATTCACGATCACCCAGGTACCGCCACACACTTTGTGCTCGGCGTGCAGTATCCAGACGGTGTTGTAAGGCACGACCATGGTCTGTATTTATCAATTAACGGCTTAGTTTTAGCACTACTGTTTTTGTGGATAAGTCGAAAACCAAGGCCGGTTGGCACATATATAGCAGTGTTTTTGGCCTGGTATGGTGTTGTGCGTTTTACCCTAGACTTCTATCGCTCGGTTGATGTAAGATACGGGGGCTTAACACCAGCTCAATATTTTTCCATTTGTTTGGTAATTTTTGGTGGTTGGTTACTTTATTCATTAAAAAATAATCCTAATAATTTCTATTATGGAAGAGACAAATAATCTGCAATCGGGGAATGCACAAAAAGAAGAGCGAGGATTTTTTGACGGAAATCCTAAAATGATTTTCCTTTTCGGTGTTGTGACCGGAATCGCCTTAATGGCAATCTTTGGCGGTGGAATTACGCTACCCTCACTTGCAAACAACAAAACAGGTGATGCAGTGGTTCGACCAGCCACGACTGACACTTCAGCTGGTGCGGTAGTGCTAGCGCCAATCACCGAGGCCGATCACGTTCGAGGTGATCTAAAGAAAGCTAAGGTGGTGATGGTGGAGTATTCAGATTTCGAGTGTCCGTTCTGCGGTAAGCATAATCCAAGTATGCTTTCCGCAATGGAAGACTTTGGAGACGACGTTGCTTGGGTTTACAGACACTTCCCACTCTCATTTCACCCTGAAGCAAATCCAGCAGCTCTAGCTTCTGAATGTGCATCTGAACAGGGAAAATTCTGGGAGTTTGCAGACATTATGTACGCTAACCAGGATGGTCTGAACGACGATTTCTACAAGAGCACTGCAAAGAGTCTTAAACTCAATATGACCAAGTTTAACGATTGCTACACTTCTGCTAAATACCAAAGCGTTATTGATAACGATATGGCAACCGGAAGTACAGCAGGTGTTTCAGGAACTCCTGCAACCTTCATTAACGGTCAGTTAGTATCTGGTGCTGTGCCATACGCAACACTCAAGGATGCAATTTCAAGCTTCCTTTCACAAAACTAATGATTAAAAAAGAGCCGAAAGGCTCTTTTTTGTGTCTTTTGATTACGCTATGATTGGGCATCGATTCTGTACGGAACGAAGGAGATCCTTCAGCGTGAGTCGTCGTCAGCTTCAGGATGACGGTATGGGTGTGGGGCGACTTATTATAATATAACAAGCAAAATCGTCATTCTGAGGTGAGCGTGGAACACACCGAAGAATATCTTATTGCCTCGTCATTCAGAGACTGACGTTTAGCACCTCAAAGTAAAATCACATATTCCGTCATTCTGAGCCTCACGTGAATCACGGCGAAGAATCTTCGTCTATTGGTTCCAAAGCTTTTGCCACTAAAAAATTCCGCCAAATTGTGTTGGCTTTGGTTTTTGAGTCTCTGCTTTTTGTACGGCTGGTTTCTGTACTGTTGGCACTAGCTCCGGCGCCACGTACCCGCTTTCTGCGGCTACCCATTTAATAATCCTCTGCATCTCCCGCTCCACGGTTGGCCCATCGTATTCACCAGAATGCTTAGTGTGCGCACCATAGCTCGCTTGTTTTTGGTCGATATGTAAATTGAAGCTCCAATCGGCTCCGTGGTCTTCAATATAAAGATGCATTCGGGGGTAGTGGCTAGCTGATAATCTTAAAACATAACTCTCTTCGTTTGTGTTTGGATCTATAAAATGCGAGTATCCAGCTTTACGTAAAACAATGAGCGGATTTGGGATTTTATCGATAGGAAAAAGTTGTTTCATATAATATGCTGGTAGTCGCGATTCGAAGATTATTTAACAGGGCAGCGTTTTAAATAGTAGTTTTGAATAATACCCGTGCCTTCACTATATACATTTTGCAAACTAAGCTCGGCATTAATGACATAGTCGGCATAAATTGACGAGGGTACAATATAGGTTCGTGAAATCGGAAGCATGATGTTGTACAGGTATTCATCAACCACATCTGGCTGACGCTCACGTCTGCGTTTTAGTAAGGTGTGTTCCGAAAGATTTAAATAAATTTTAAGGTCGAGTAATTCTCTTAGCTCCGGCACCGCGAGTGAAATATAACCGTCGATTAGAATTATATTCGAAGGAAACACACACTTTTCACCAACCTGCCGATTTTCCTTTTTCGAGTAGTTCGGCACTAGGGCATATTTATTACTTTTTAAACTTTTCACCGCCGAAATTAGCTTATCCCATTTAATACTATCCGGATGATCCCAATTAACCGCATTGCCAATTTTTGGCACATCCTCAATATCTTTGAAAAAGTCATCCAGTTTAAGCCGAGACACACCCTTTAGATTAGCCTGAATAAACTTACAAAAAACCGATTTCCCCGCTCCCGATGGTCCAGCCACCCCAATTAAATATGGTTGCATACAGGGTCATTATAACACGCAGAGGGCTTCCAAGAAAATGGTGTAAAAGATGGCAAATATTAAGCCGTGCTTGATAAATCCTAATTTTTTCGGTACTCTACTTCGTGAGTGGAGAGATGGCTGAGTGGTTGAAGGCGCACGCTTGGAAAGCGTGTGAGGGTTAACGCCCTCCGCAGGTTCGAATCCTGTTCTCTCCGCCAAAATTGAAAATCGGAATCGGAAGCCGAAAAAGGCTATTCCCTCGAAAAGGTCGCGCGACTTGCTAATTTGTCGCTCAATATGATTGTTAAGATTGAGAATGAAGTCAATCAAAACCCCACAATCGACACCTTGTCTAAAATAGCGAAGGTTCTTGAAATCAAGGTTGATGACTTGATACAGAAATAATTATGAAGAAAATAATTTCTGAAAATATATTGGAAAATGCACGGAATGGTGCAATTAAATTTGTAAAAGCAAATGGTCAAAACAGTTTGCGTCCGCACTGTATGATGCAGGTAGTTATGTGAATGATGTGGTGAATAACAAATACTTTGTTGCACTAGCGATTGTCCGTCACTATGTAAAATTAACAAGTGATGCATACTGGTCAGATTTTGGTGCAGTCAACATAGATCTTTTTATGTTGACCCCAAGTGCCTCATCTCCCATGGGACCAGGATCCGACTCTGAAGTCATAAGTATTCAATTTGGAAAGCATAAAACGAATCTTACTGACTCATCGCAGTTTGGTTTTGAGCCACTCATGTTTCATCTCGATAAAGCATATTGTTATTTACCATCTATGAGAGGTGAGGATCCAGATGTTCGCCACCTGAACCAGTTTTTTCATTGTGAAGCGGAAATAATTGGAACACTTGATGAATTGTTGCCGTCTGTTGAAGGTTATGTACAAGCACTTGCCAGAACATTTATAGCACTTACGCCAATCATAAGGCTTATGAGTATTGATTTTTCAAAAACTGAACAGGCGTTGCGTAGTATTGTTACTGCAAAGAGTTTTAGTAAAAAGACTTTCGGCGAAGTGTATTTCTGGCTACAAGAAAATCCTTCATACCACTCGAAAAGTGATTTTGGAAGAAATATTACCAACGATGGAGAAGTGGCACTCGTCCAGACGATGGGAGACGGTTTGCCAATGTGGCTTTGTAATTACGACAGGGACATTGTTCCTTTTTATCAAAAACCCAATTCACAAAATGCGAATAGTGTCATAAATGCCGACTTGTTGTTTGCACCAATTGTTGAAGGTGGCTTTGGGGGTGAAATCGTCGGCGCTGGGCAACGACAGGATAATGCTGAAGAAATTATTGAGTCTCTCGGAAGACAAAAAGTCGATAGTTAACCTTATGAGTGGTACATTAATCTTCGCAAACAACCGAAATACAAAACAACATCTGGTTTTGGATTAGGAATAGAGAGATTTATTGCCTGGGCACTTGGATATTCTGATATTAAAGATGTTATTCATTATCCACGACTTAAAAATATTAAAACACTACCATAATATGAAAAAAGAAATTCTCGATTCGTTTTTTAATTCGTATGCAAAAGCCGTTGATAAGGCGGCTGCTGTCAGTGTATTTTGGCGACTGTCAGATGAAATCATCACAGAAATAATTAAGCGAGAGATCGCGCCGCATTGTAAAGACTCATCGCTTACTATGGATGCTGGTGGCGGTACAGGAAGGTGGGCTATAAAACTAAGTGGGGTTTTGAAAGGGAAACTTGTTGTATTCGATCGATCGAAAGATATGCTTACGAAAGCGTCAGAAAATATTAGCAAGAGCAACACATCTAATCGTATTAGTATAGCAGAAGGAGACTTGACGCAGATAGATGAGTTCGCAGATAACAGTATTGACAACATCGTGAGTATTTATAGTCCACTTAGTTTTATTTATGAACAAGATAAAGCTGCGAAAGAACTATTTCGTATTTTGAAGTCAGGGGGTCGTATCCTCATAATGAGCCATAGTTATCATAATGCAATAGCTTCCAAAATAAATAACTATCGAGCTGACGCAGAAGAATTGCAAAAGCTTGCAAATGAACAGGTTGTGAAATGGGCGCCATATGTTCCAGAACTGATAACTCATTCAAAAGAGTCTATAGAAAAACTTTTTGCTGACGCAGGATTTCATATACATAAAACATATGGTGTGCCCGTGTTTGTTCAGCCCGGTCCAGAAGACTTTGATCCAGAAAACGAAAAGAAAAGTGCTATAAGTGAATATCTTGAAAATTCCGATATATATAAATCGGTATTTGAAATTGAAATGAGGTTTAACGCCAACGAAACAGTGGCTAATCGAGGTATGAATATGTTCATGCTTGCAGAAAAGAAATAACATGAAGACAAATAAACTTACAGAACAATATCCTTGGCTTGCGAAGATAAATACCGTTGAAGATTACCTCCCGCCAAAATATTATCAACATCTGCTGAAACCATATACCTTTGGAGGCGTGTCGGATCTTTTATTACTCAAAAAGTTTTTACATAATAAGAAATTTTCAAAGGTATTGGAATTAGGTTGTGGTAGCGGCAGAGCTTCCGACACTGTGGTTTTGGAAACATCTAATGCAAACTATACTTTTTCAGATCTTAGCGAGAGAATGCTTGAAGCAGCAAAACAACATTTATCCGAGAAATCATCTTTTATTGTTTCTGACTCGGTCGAGTATATGGAAAATACCGAGAATGTGTACGACCTTGTATATACACTCTGGAGTTTTTCGCATTCAATGCACCAACATATTCATCATTTGGGTATAGAAAAAGCTGAGGATTATATTTCCTCTGTTATTAAAAAGTTTATCTATCTAAACATTGCAAAAAATGGATCATTCTTTTTAATACATTTTGATTCACTTTCACAAGAACAGCGTATTTTAATGAGGCAGTGGAAGCGAGTGTTTCCTGCCTTTACAAACATCGATGAACAGAGCCCGTCAAAACAAATTATCGACAAAATTTTATTGGAATTAGATACAAAAGGAGAGATAACGCTCTCAATTAATCATTTACAAGGTGATGCGATTCATTATGAATCGGAAGATGAGGTGCTGGAGACATTTATGAATTTTCATCTTGAGACGTATTTCAATGATTCACCACTTACTGAAAGCATTATTGATGATATAAAAGAACAAGCATCAAGATATCGCAATGAAAATGGTTCTTTTGATATTACTCCAGGGTGTTACGTTTATTCATTTGTTAAAAAATAAAAAATACAATGAAAAAACTTCAAAAATTACAGAAAGGAAATAAGGTTGCAGTGTTGTCGCCATCATTTGCGGCTCCTGCTATCTTTCCAAAGGTGTTTGAATTAGGACTCCAGAGAATTCGAGATGAGTTCGGACTGGTGCCGGTTGAATATCCAACCACAAGACAACTAAATGCTAGCACCGAGGAGCGTGCTCACGATATTATTGCAGCATTTTCTGACCCGGAAATAAAGGCTGTATTCGCCAGTATTGGCGGAGATGACCAGGTGACCTACATTCACAAAATGTCTCCAGAGGTATTTCTAATAAATCCTAAGCCGTTTTTGGGATACAGTGACAATTCACATCTTTGCAACTTTTTGTTTCAGCACGGAATTCCTTCGTATTACGGAGCGTGTGTGATGACACAATTTGCAATGCAGGGAGAAATGGACAGATATACAGTGGAAAATATTCGTCACGCTTTGTTTGATTCGGGTGAATATGAAATCAATTCCTCAGAAGAGTATAATGAAATTGGTTTAAATTGGAAGGATGAAACGCTTCTTACAACAAGACGAACCTATGAGAAAAACACGGGATGGCTATGGGATGCTCCGATGGATAGTGAGGGTATCTTGTGGGGTGGATGTTTGGAGTCAATTGATGACATGTTGCGCAATAATGTACCAATCCCAAGTCTTAAAGAATTTGGAAACATTGTGCTTATGTTCGAAACATCGGAAGAAGTTCCATTGTATGGATATGTGCGGCGAGTAATACGCGCACTCGGTGAGCGAGGAATTCTATCAAATATTCAAGGTGTACTTGTGGGAAGGCCAAAAGCATGGGAGTTTAATAAACCATACAGTAAAGATGAGCGGATTGCGTACGCTACAGAGCAACAAGAAGTCGTCATTGAATCAATACGAACGTACAACAAAAATATTCCTGTAGTACAAAATATGAACTTTGGTCACACAGATCCGCAAATACCTATGCCGTATGGAGGAAAGGTGAGGGTTGATTCAAATAACAGAAAGATTTTTGTTTGCTTTTGAAAAAAAGGCCGGAAAATTTAACATTCCCCGGTCTTGGTAATCACTACTTTTTGAACATTTTTTGTGTTAGCTCTGAACCTATCCCAGAGATAACCATAGCCTCTTTTTTGTTACTGAGCAGTTTTGCAGACCAATCAACTGCACCTCCGTCAGCAACTTGCACCACGTTACCCTCCTTATTTGTCGCAAAGATGTGGAAGCACAGATTTGGATAGTAACCCAGCCCCGATTTTCTATTGAAGTCAAAACAAAACCGAATCCCAGTGTAGGTTGCACGAAGTGGAGTCAAGATGCTTCGCTCAATATAGGACAAATATCTGACTTCATCAATGAGCCCATTTTCTGTAAACATTGTTGGTTCGAGTTCATCTGCACTTTCGACTTCTTTTGGAAACTTGACCTCGTATTCAGCAAACATATCGAAGTCGTCATTAAGAGAATTACGCAAGATATTTTTACGAGGTAGATTCGTCGCAGTTATCAATTGATCAAGGAATCGCATATCGGAGACCTTGACGGTTATGTTCGAAAATATGTGCCCAGCTTTATGTAAGGCAGACATCACATCCAGTAACGCTGATATATGTTTATTTAGCGCAGGAATTACAAACCCACCCTTAGAAACTAAGTGCCTTCCACCAGAGCACAGAGCGAAAAGATTAAAATGTTGCGTGTAACCCCTATCTTTGTCAAACGGTTGTAACCGTAGAACATGACCGGATGTTGTGAGGTTGATAGTGTCATTGATCCCATGGACAATATCATGTTTTCTTCTCAGCGCACATTCCAATGCCAATTGGCTGGTGAGATCACTTACTACCTCGAGACCCCTTAATGAAGATAGAACATTATTTTGACTGACCTTGGTGATCCCCGAGTTGAGACCGAAAGGTACAACAGGAGAAGTTTGAACTGACTCAAATAAGGTACCCACGGCTTCACTACACATTAGTGCAAATTTGTAGATATCGTCCTGAGCGATTGAACTGATTCCGAGTAATTCTTGTTTCCTTTCGTATATCCGCAGTAAGTCTACTGGCTTGACGGTTCTTGACCGATTTTTGAACATATGCACCAACATAGGTTGCAAACGATTCATTGGTGCGGTTGATAGAATCTCAAGGAGATTGTGCACGCCAAGCTCCTCAGAGATGCTTTGAAGCATTTTTTCTTCCGAACTCTTGGGATACATTTCTGCCTCCTTTCTGGCTTTAAAGAACTAGGCTTCAAGATAATCTTGAAGATGATATAACTATATCGTAACTATGGTTTATTGTATAGAGTTGGCCTAATTTTCTCATTATCAATTGGTTGAATCGTATTTGTATTTAGAGTCACCACAAGACTCGAACGAAGCCACTAAGCGAATGCGAGCGGGCTATGCGTAGGCGGTTGTGTGTGTCTTGCTAAGGTTTGAGCTATCACTAAACGCGGATAGTAGAGCTTCTCGGTCGCCACAAGTAAATGGAGCAAGTGGGCTTCAATGTGATAACTTTGTTGCCCTTTGTGGAGTTTTCCTGTGACGAAACTAAACCAAAAAAATTACTTTCCATTTCTGTTTCCGCTTACCACACGCTCCGCGTGTGCGATTAGTTGGGATTGCTTTCAAAATAATTTCATATTTTGTATAGTGAAAATTGTCAATTTTCACTGTTTGTGAAATTGTAAAAAATAACCTGGCGTAAAGAGCTTCAATATAATTTTTTGAAATGTGATTCCTAGAATTATTTTTTTAAAAAAAACTACAATAAAAAAGCTGTCCACTTTTAGCTTTTTACGCAATTATATCACCTCGTTGCGTTAGATTGTTGACTCTAAGTAATTTAGTTGCACTAAAAGTTTTAGACCAAGTGATTAAAAAAGCCCCCGAAGTTTTCGGGGGCTGTGCGCTAGGCTGGCTTGAAGGTTACAAGAAGGCTCTCTTCCTCGTAAAAGAGTGGGTCTTTTTTGATTGTAACGCTCACAAGTCCGGTCCAGGCTCTGCCTAAGTCTTCGAAACGCTCCTTGAGTTCCGCCAGGTCGCGAGTGCCGGCGCGTCTGCAACAGCTTTGATCAAGACGCAGGTTGGCCGGTTCGCCGTTTAGAAGGTGCCTGAGTTCTCCTTGACCATCTGGAGCAATGAAGACATCGAGATGACCTGGAATGAGTCCCAGCAGGTGAGCGTGTAACTGGTCACGCTCTGCTTCGATTCGCTGTAGTTGTTCCTCGCGCCAGGCGAGGTAATCTGAAACGGCTCTGGTTGCTACGTTCATTGTTCACTCCTTGTGTGCTTGGTGAACTTAAGAATGTATACCTGTAAAATTATTTTGTCAAAAAATTGGTCATTTAATCGCAATTTTATTGACAAAAAATCCAAAAGATTTCAATATATAAATGCTCAGGAGGTGAATTGTGCGTAGAAATATTGTGCTCATAGACGACGACCTGCGGATTCTTACGGGGCTTGAGCGCTTTTTGCGCTCGCATCTTGAGAACGTGGAAGTGAGTTTTTTTACCTCGCCGTTTGACGCTCTATGCGGACTTCAGTTAGATCAGGAGCGAATCCATCTTGTGATTAGCGACTTTGAGATGCCTGGCAAAAACGGCATCGTGCTTTACGAAGAAGCAAAAGAACTACTCGAGAAAATGCCACCCTGGATTATCTACAGTGGTGCTTCCGGAAAGGCATTTTACTCAGCTATTCACGAGCGCAACCTTACGCTGGTGGCAAAACCAGAGTACGGTGAGAGATTGCTGAGCGCAGTAATCCAGAAGCTTGCGAAGCGCGTATGAGACCGTCTGGTCTCATTTTTATTTGCGTGTGTTATACTGTAAGTATCTATGAAAAAATTGGAGGTAAATTTTTCAACTGTAATTTTACTTGTAGCAGGAGGTGGCATAATTCTGTCTGCGTTATTTTTTAGTCAACTCGATCCAGAAAGTTTAACGGCATTTTTAATGCTAGCAGGGGTTGGCATTATTTTTAAGATTCTAAAAAGTTAATATGGATCTAATGCAAATATTACAGGCCTTACCCTTACTCGGTATTTATTTAGGAGTGTCGTTACTTGGCGCTGGCTCGATCTGGGGATTTTTATTTCTCATAAAAATCCGTTTAGGTGATAAAGACAAAATTTGGCAATACTCAGGTACGGAAATGTTTTCGATTGTCTTTTTCGGTTTTGTATTCATTATGGCTGGCTACTGGTCAGAGTCGATGTTACTAAAATCAGTTGCAAGCCATGATCTTAGCTCAACAGTGGCAGAGAACTACGCAAGCCAAATTTCTCTTTTAAATGTTCAATTTCCTGTAATAATTTTTTCGTTGCTCGTTTTTGTATTAGGCACAACTTTTATTCGAAAAAATTCCGAGTTCTTTTTTAAAGACCTTGAGAAATTTTACTTAGCATTGTTTTCAATTGCGTTACTTGTAATCTCAACAGATCTTATAAGCGTCTTTGATCTAACTAGCTTTTACAGAGTCCTCTGGCACTTCTCAAATATTTTAGTTTTTGGCACGGTAGCAATCCTCGGTCACCTCTATGTTAGAAAGCGAAAAGAAAAAGTGTATATACAGACTTTTTCAGAGTATCTGTCTGTAATTCAAACAATTATTTGGTTTGGAATTGGCTTAAAGGTTTTCCTTAGTCTACTTAGTCCAGTCTTTATTCCGGTATTTAGCCATATTTTAGTTCAGCAGGTTTTACTTGGTTTAATCATCTGTGTTTTTTGCGTTATTACTAGTACTCAAGAGGCGTGGCTAAACCTTAAAAAGAAAAAAACAGTTTGGTCTGAATTATTTCCATTACTCTCTGGTTCAAGTCTAGTAGTTCTTACTTTCTCGCTACTTGTGATTGAGAGCTTGAATATATATATTTTAAACTTAGGGCAATTACTTTCATTTTGTTTGGGCATAGTGGCTCTTATTCTGACTGGAGCTTTAATAGCTAAATATGATAACTAGCGCCGTAATGTTGATTGGCGGTTTGCTCCTCCTTATAAAAGGAGCTGATTATTTAGTTGAAGGAGCGAGTTCAATCGCGATGCGGTTTGGTATTTCAGGGTTAGTAATTGGACTAACAGTGGTGGCGTTTGGTACCTCGGCGCCGGAGTTGGTTGTTAATTTAATTGCCGCGTTCACTGGTAATACAGATCTTGCTCTCGGAAACGTGAATGGGTCAAATATTGCAAACATTTTACTAATTCTGGGCATTACGTCACTATTAACTACAATTCCAGTGAAAAGTCGGACAGTCATAAAAGAGATTCCTTTTATGATTCTCTCTGGTGCGATGCTGATTATTCTTATGCTGGACGCACCACTTGAAGGTGGTGTCTCGGGTCTTTCTCGAATTGACGGCTTAGTTTTACTCGGCTTTTTTAGTATTTTTATGTACTATTTGGTGCTTTCGACGCGAGGGACAAAAGGCGGAGCGACAGTTGAAAAAACTCATCTAAAGCTTGTTACTGCTTTACTTATGACAGCTGGTGGTTTATTTGCCCTTGTCTTTGGCGGAAAACTCACGGTTGACGGAGCCACAGCGATTGCGCTCAGTATGGGTATTTCAGAAGGCTTAATCGCGGCTACAGTGGTAGCTGTTGGAACCTCGTTACCAGAGCTGGTGACCTCTATCGTGGCGGCTCGGAAAGGCAAGACCGATGTGGCTGTTGGAGGAATTGTGGGCTCAAATATTTTCAATATTATGATGATTTTAGGGTTAACTGCAACAATTAGCCCTAATTTTATGGCGGTGACAAGCCAGGGTATATGGGACGCGACCATGGCACTCGGAGCGATGATCGTCTTGCTGGTTGCGCTATTTGCGGGAGGTAAACAAACTGAAGATAGCGATCTAACCCTGTCGAAAAAAGAAGGCTTGGTTTTTGTTGCTTTATATCTTGTCTACCTTGTCTTCATTGTGATTAGAGGGTAATCTAGGGATATGGACGCCAAAGATGAAATTAAAGAACGGCTGGATATAGTTGAGGTAATTAGTGGCTATATTGAGCTAAAAAATGCTGGGAGCGGTAGCCATAAGGCACTTTGCCCGTTTCACGGAGAAAATTCTCCGTCATTTTATGTTTCTGAACCCAAAGGAATTTGGCACTGTTTTGGTTGTGACAAGGGTGGAGACGCTATTAGTTTTGTAATGGAAATTGAAAATCTTACGTTCCCTGAGGCACTCCAACTTCTCGGTAAAAAAGTGGGAGTGAAAATACCAGAGTATAAACCGCAACAGGGGAGCGATGAAAAACAGTTCTTGCTCGATATGCACGAACTAGCCGGTAAATTTTACGCTAAACTTTTACACGAACACGCAAGCGGAGCTACGGCACGGGCATATTTAAAAAAACGAGGGATTTCTTCAGCGCTAGCTAAAAAATTCCGTTTGGGAGTAGCGCCAGATAATTGGGATGCTCTCAGTAGGGTTTTTCAAAAACGCGGTTACGGTGAAACACGGCTAATTTTAGCCGGGCTTGCGAAGAAGAAAACAAAAGGTAATGGTATACTAGACCGTTTCAGAAATCGTCTTTTGGTACCGCTTTGTGATCCACAAGGAAATATTCTCGGCTTTACCGGCCGAACACTTGCGCTAAGCTCAGAAGAGCAGATGGGGCCAAAATATTTAAACTCACCAGAAACACCAATTTACTCAAAAAGTAAGGTTATCTTTGGTTTAGATTTAGCAAAAATGGGTATTCGTCAAGCAAAATCGGTGATTGTAGTTGAGGGAAATTTAGACGTAATAGCTTCCCACAAGGCCGGTGTTGAAAACGTTGTGGCAAGTTCAGGTACGGCTTTTACCGAAGACCAGCTAAAACTGTTGAAAAAATACACTAACAAAATAATTTTTTCTTTCGATTCAGATAACGCTGGTTTCAAAGCTGCTCAAAGAGGTATTGGCTTAGCTCAAAATATGGGTTTTGATATCTCTGTTATTTCAATTCCAAAAGAACTGGGAAAAGATCCAGATGATGTTGTGCAAAATAATCCCGAAGCTTGGAAAAAACTTGCAGAGGCACCGGTACATATAGTTGAGTATTACTTTACCGAGGGCCTTAAGAAATTTGATATTAGTAAGATTGAAGGTAAGAAAGATTTTGCGAATTTTATTTTGTCGGAACTCGCAAAAGTGACCGATTTAGTTGAGCGTGAACATTGGCTAATGAAACTTTCTGATATTTTGCGAATCGATGTTACGGTTTTACGTCAGGTTATCGCTGGTGAAAAGCAAGAGGTTATTGCGGATGCGTCAGCTCAAACTCAGAGTGCGCCAGTCAATGATGTTCCTACAGCTAAAATTCAGCAGAAAGTAACTCGATCTGAAAAATCAGCCGAATTTTTGATCGGCCTTGTTCTCCTGGATTCTGAGTTTACTAACGAAATTTTTCAGCAAATCAGTGAAAGTGATCTACCAACAGAGAAGTGGCTTCGTATTTACAAAAATGTGGTTCTTTTGTATACTGGAGACGAATGGTCGGATTCCACGCAATCTAATTTTTTCTCGTTCATTGTGAAGAAACTTACAGACAACGATCCTCACGAGGACTTGTCTATTCTGAGGCGAGCGATGCTTGTAACTCTAAATACAATTCACAATTTGGAACAAGAACATGTGCGTGAAGAATTGAACCGACATATAGAAATTTTGGCTTCAAAGTCTTTAAATCAAAAAAAGAAGATCCTTGAAGCTGCAATTAGAGAAGCTGAACGAAGCGGTGATAAAGATCGTTTAAACCAGCTTCTACGGGAATTTACTAAATTATTATAAGTCAATCACTTATTGCTGCTTTTGTTTTAGACATCTGCACGGTGATTCGTAGTTTGATTTTGTTCTATGCCGAAAGCAAAAACCGTAAAAAAAATGGAGGAGGTTAAAAAACCCAAGGCTAAAGAATCTAAAACTAAAGAAGTGGTTTCTGATTCAAAAAATCGCTACAAGCGATCTTTGCCACCAGACCAAGTAAAACTAGATCGTTTAATTGAGCGAGGAATGACCAGGAACTTTATTACGGATAATGAAGTTTTGTTCGCTTTTGGAGAAATTGAAGACCATCTAGATCAGTTAGAAGACTTTTTGGATCGCATTGAAAGCAAGGGTCTGCATTTTATCGAACTCAAAGAGGGATTTTTAGGGGCTGGTGAGCAGATGGGTGGAGTCTACGACAAGATTAGAGTTAAGATGGAAAATAAGGTGGATTTTTCTGAAATTACTCAGGATTCAATCCAGATGTATTTGCGAGAAATTGGAAAGATCCCTTTGCTTACAGCTGAAGAAGAAATTTCGCTGGCTAAGCGCAAAGAGCGAGACGATCAAGAAGCTGGTCGCAGACTTATTGAAGCTAACTTGCGTTTAGTGGTCTCGATTGCAAAAAAATTCGTTGGCAAACAACTATCTCTCCTAGATCTTATTCAGGAAGGAAACGTTGGACTCTTTAGAGCGGTGAAGAAGTTTGAATATCGAAAAGGTTATAAGTTTTCAACTTACGCAACTTGGTGGATTCGTCAGGCAATTACAAGAGCGCTTGCTGATCAATCAAGAACAATCCGAATTCCGGTGCACATGGTTGAAACAATCAACCGGTTCAAACAGACTGAGCGCCGACTTATTCAGGATCTTGGTCGAGAACCACTACCTGAAGAAATGTCTGCCGAACTAGATCTACCGATTGATAAAGTTCGTCACATAAAAAAGATTTCCCAGGAAACAGTTTCACTCGAGGCTTCAGTTGGTGACGACGACGAAGATTCAAAACTAGAAGATTTCATTGAAGATGTAAAAACAATCTCACCATCAAAGGCCGCTGGTCGGGAATTGCTCAGGGATTACGTAAAACTTGCGATGCAGGATCTTACCCCAAGAGAACAAAAAATCTTGGAAATGCGTTTTGGTCTTGAGGACGGAGTGAGTCACACTCTTGAAGAAGTTGGTCGAGAATTCGACGTTACTCGTGAACGTATTCGTCAGATCGAAGCGAAAGCCCTTGAAAAAATTCAGCAAAAAGAAATCATTCACAAATTACGAGACTACTAGAAACAAAAAAACAGACGAACAAATCGTCTGTTTTTTTTGTTATGAAAGGAAGACAATTGAGGCCAAGTAAACTCCGAGTAGTAAATCTAGAGTAATCCCGATCATTAAAACTTTTTTGCTAGGTTATGAACCCACACTAATGCTAAAAGATTTACCACTGCGCGTCGATTTCGTCTTTTTGTTTTAAGAAATCAGCCATTTGATCTTCAGGTATTGGATCGCCTTCTGGGAAGTCAACTTCGAGCGGGTTAACGAGAGTGCCGTTTACCCGAACTTGGTAGTGAAGATGCGGACCTGTGGAACAACCTGTGGTGCCAGTGTAGCCGATAATATCACCCTGGTGAACTGTTTGCCCGGCAACCACACTGAACTTGCTTAAATGGGCATATTGGGTTTCGTAAACACTATTGTGCTTTAGATCAATATTATTTCCAAAACAACCATTCCATTTTGCAAAAGTAACAGTTCCATCCGCTACGGCCATAATTGGTGTGCCGATTGGTGCTGCGTAGTCAATCGCGCGGTGAGGCATGGTTCTTTCAAGAGTGGGGTGGAAGCGACTGTCGGTGTAACCAGAAGTGATTCTAGTAAAAGAGAGTGGGGCTTTTAAGAATTGTTTTACAAGCGAACCGCCATTTTCCGTGTAGTAACTCACCTTACCGTTTGCGTCAACGTACCGGTAAGCAAAATAATGTTCACCAGAATTTACAAACTCACCTTTGATAATATTACCAACTCCCGCCGGAATTCCATCCCGTGTGCGTTTTTCGTACATTACTTTCAAAGTATCTCCTGGCTGAACCTGTACAGAAAAATCAACTTCCCAGGCAAAGACATCGGCAAATTTAATCACAGCCATTTCTGGTAGATTAGCATTTAACCAGTCAACATACATTGATTTTGTGATGGTAATTTTATCGGTAACAACGGAAATATCGTAAGGAATTTCTTGCTCTGTTGTTTGAAAATTATTCTGTAGATCAACCACAAAAAGTTGATCAGTGTTTGGCTCATATTCGAGTCGTTTACGCACGCCGTCTTCTGAGATTAATTTGATTGTTTTACCAAGTTTTACTTTAGTAAAATCAAATATCGGTTCCGCTGTTTCAACAATTTTTAGGGCGTCGCTATAGTCTATGCCAAGAGCCTCCATGGCTACGGTGAAGGTATCACCATCACCAATCGTGTATTCTTCTGTTTGAATATTCGGTTTTTGCTCCTCTGGTTCTTGATTTTGATCGGCCGGATGCTCATCTCCACTTAAATCTTGAGCTTCTAGTTTAGTGTGAGAGACGTAGTAGATACCAGTAACAGAACCAATGAGTAGTATAAGTAATAATATCTTTTTCATGTATAACTAAGTTTAGCATAATTTGAAGTTGAGGAAAGGGCTTTATATATAATCTGTAAATATGAGGTTATGGCCAGGTATACAGAGAGTTTTGGCCAATATTTGTAGATAAACATTGACAAATCCTAAAAATAAGCTATTATTGCCTTTGTTAATCATCGAGTTAACGCAAAAAAATAAATACGCAACTAAACCCTAAAACCCGACAATTATGAGTGAACACGGAGACGTAATTTTAAGATTTGATGAAGTCAATTTTGGCTACACAGAAAAGAAGCTCTTAATGGAAGAAGCTAGTTTTTCGGTTCGCGAAAATATGAAACTGACACTAATGGGTCAGAACGGGGCAGGGAAGAGTACGATTTTTAAAATGATAACTGGTGATCTTGAACCACTAAAGGGAAAAATTCATATTAAAAACGGCACTACAATTGGTATTTCAAAGCAGGTTATGGATCGAAAATACGCTGAGATGTCGGTGTATCAATACTTCGAAACAGCCTTTGTAGATGTGCCAAGAAATTTGCCAAAACTCATTGATGATGTTTTGGAAGTTGTAAATTATCAAGTACCACTTGATATGGTGGTAAAGAATTTGTCTGGTGGTCAGCAGGCTAGACTATTACTGGCTCATGCTTTGATTAGCAAACCTGATATTTTGTTGCTCGACGAGCCAACAAATAACCTCGATGACGAAGGAATCGGTCATTTAATTAGTTTTCTGATGATGTATGAAAAAACTGTAATGGTTATTTCACATGACGCCGACTTCCTAAATACTTTTACAGACGGCGTGGTTTATCTCGACGCTATGACAAAAGAGATTGATCAGTACGTTGGTGACTATTACGATGTTTCAGAAAAGATTGCTAAGCGAGTAGAAGCAGAACAACGAAAGAACGCTCAGCTAAAAAAAGAGATTCAGGAAAAGAAAGACAAGGTGAACTTCTTCGCGCATAAGGGTGGAAAAATGCGTAAACTAGCATCTAAATTGCGAGACGATATTGAGTCTGCCGAAGCCAGTAAAGTGTTTGTGAAGGAGGATGATAAAACAATATCTTCATTTATAATTCCGGCGCTTGAGTACACCAAACCCGTTGTAACCATTAGTTCAGTCGGTATTTGGGTGAACCACGAACAGGTGCAGAAAAAGGTGAATATTGAACTAAGACGCCGAAGTCGTCTTATCGTGAAAGGACCAAACGGAATTGGAAAAACAACACTGCTTGAACGGTTGGCTAACAGGCAAGAAGCTGGAGCGGTTATTCCAGCGGATGTAACGGTCGGTTATTACAGACAGGACTTTTCAGGCCTTGATTTCAGTCAGAAAGCTTTTGATTCATTGCTCGAGGTAATGGAAAGTGGCAATAACGAAACAGTGTACGCAATAGCAGCGAAATTTTTACTGCGCGGCGATGTTTTGAGCCAGGAGATTGGAATGTTGTCGGAAGGACAAAAAGCCTTACTTTCATTTGCTCGTTTCGTTTTGCAAAAGCCAAACCTACTTATTTTAGACGAGCCAACAAACCACGTAAACTTCAGACACCTGCCAGTTATTGCCAAGGCACTTGATGTCTACGATGGCGCAATGATTATGGTTAGTCACGATGCCGAGTTTGTAAAGCAAATCAAATTCGACGACGAACTAGATCTTGGACGTCTTCGTGATCGAGAATAAATAAAACAAAAAAATATCAGCAATGATATTTTTTTGTTTGTTTAACTTCAAATTAATTATTCTGACTAGTGCGGACTAAAACAATTGAATATAAAAAATACGCCCCGGAGGGCGTATTTTTAAAGCACCAATTAGATGCGTGTAACGTTTACAGCTCGTGGTCCTTTTTCTGACTCCTCAATGTCGAATGACACTTTGTCATCAACGTTAAGTTCGTCATAGGTTACATTTACTAGTGAAGAAGAGTGGAAAAATGTATCTCCGCTCTGTCCTTCAACAGTGATGAAACCAAATCCCTTGTCTGTAAGAGTTTTGATTGTTCCTTCCATAGTATTGGTTAGAAGTGACTTAACTGCAAATTTTGCCTACTTGGAAAATCTACAGACTTTCACTTCGGTTACTTTTCACGGTATAAATATACACCAGAACCGCTTTTTTGTCAAGCGGGGCTGTGGTAAGCTTATTTTGTATGCAGATACCAAAACGTAAATCAGAAGAGGATAGACGCAATTTGGCTGGTCCTGTTGATAACTATGTTACCAGGGCTAGGCTGGAAGGATGGAAAAAGGAGCTAATAAGGCTTAAAACGGTCGATCACAGGCCAGCGGCCGAGGAGGTGGCAAGAACCCAAGCAATGGGGGACCTGAGCGAAAATGCCGGTTATCAAGACGCAAAATGGCGTTTAAGAAAGATTAACGCCCGTATCCTCTCGTTAAATGAAATGATTAAAAATGCTGTAGTGATAGAGACTGGAACAAATCCAGACGGTAGTATAAAAGTCGGTTCAACGGTCATTTTGGAGCAAAATGGTCAGGAAAATACTTTTATAATTCTGGGAACTTCAGAGTCAAATCCACTGCAGGGGCGGATTTCATATTCCTCACCTCTTGGCTCGCTACTTTTAAATAAACACGCCGGCGATACAGTTCAGGTAAAAACCCTGAATGCAGAAATAAACTATAAAATTTTAAGAGTCAGTTAGTATTATGGCAATAAAAAAACAAATTAATTTATTCAATTCGGTCCAAAAATTTAGAGATGGTTTTATAGCTGGCTGTGAAAAAAATAATATTATTTTAAAACCACTAAAAACCTCACAGCTGATTATACATTTAAAAAATACAGAGGCGGGTCATTTTATTTATAATAATGAAGAGATCGATATTGACAGTTCGTACAATTTTATTCAGTTAAGAGGCAAAGAATCTCAGATCCCAACACTCCTTGCGATGTACGCGAAAGCCAGAAATATAAAATTTAACGATGAAATCAATACCGAGCACACCATGAATGCGAATAAAATTGCGCAGATGATGATGCTCTGGTTATCAGATTTACCTATTCCAGAAACGATTATATGTTCCAGCTATTCATTTAAGGCAAACACAGAATATATTCAAAATAAACTTAATTTTCCTGTTGTACTTAAGAAAAATGGCGATAGGGGAACTGAAGTCTGGAAGATTGAATCGTTTACTGAACTTAGTTTGAAGCTTGAAATAACTGATGCAGTTAAGGAATCATCAAAGACTGAAAAAAAGGTGGAGGTGTATGTAATTCAAGAATATATTCCAAATACTTTTGATTTTCGTGTGGCAATGTTTCAAGGTGAGGTGCTTAAGATTATTAAAAGAACGTCAAAAGACGGTTTCTATAACAACTGTTCACTCGGAGCGGACTGGGAGTTTTCGGAAATCGAAGCGGAGGAACTTGCGCTTTCAAAAAAAGCTTGCGAGGTAGCTCGCTTAGACCTTGCTGGAGTCGATTTTGTAAGAACGGAAAATGGCATCAAATTTTTTGAGATAAATCAATCACCGCAACTAACAGCTGAATATGCTGAAAAGATTGTGGAGATTATTGATCGGAAGTATTTGGGGTGATTCGTTTTGAATATGACTTAGAGCGGGGAGTGATTTTTCTCCCGCCGCCCTTTGTTATTCACAAAACCCGTCATTCTGAGGTGAACGTGGATCGTACCGAGGAATCTTATTGCCTCGTCATTCAGAGCCTAACGTGAATCACGGCGAAGAATCTCAGTGTTGAATTACAGCGTAAACAAGTTTCTGTTTAGTAAAGAGCGAAGGAGATCCTTCAGCGTAATCTGGCGCTCGCTTCAGGATGACGGTATGGGTAAAGGGCGACTAATTAAAACAACGAAATAAAAAAAACACATCGCATTATCAAAACCAAACCGTCATTCTGAGGTGAACGTGAACTACACCGAAGAATCTTAGTGCTGGATTACTTAGTCAGGTGTTCTAGTATTTTTTTCAAAACGTTCCTTGTTTTTCCGTAGGTTGGGTTGTAGTGAATGAAATAATCTGGCTTGCCGTTAACTTCAAGTAGGTTGAATGTTCCCTTGGTTGGCTTGAGTGAAATATCTTCGCAAATAATGTCGATACCGATCAAATTTTTACCAACAGCTTCGGTAGTTCTAACGCAGATTTTTTTTACATCTTCGTGTATTAAATCTGTAATATCTTTCGTTTCGCCACCTTCTGCGATACAGGAATTCCCTTTAATATAAATAACCTCACCAGTTTTTGGAACGTTTGACAGCTTATAATTTTGCGAAGCAAGCATTTGTCTTAATAATTTGTCGAACTTTGTTTTACGTTTCGTTTCTTTTTGCTTGACCCTTATTAAGGTTTTAATATTTAAAATTCCATCACCAATAATATTCGGATGAATCATTTCAAGTCCAGCAATAATTTCATTTTCGAGCACTAAGATTCTATATTCTTTACCACTAACCATTTCTTGCGCAACTAAACTGTCAAACCTTTTAATTTTTTGTTTTACAACCGCTAGCGCATCCTGGGGATTTTTGATATTAAGAACAATTCCAAGACTATTTGAACCTGTGGCGTCCTTAACAATGATCGGATAATGTAGTTTTTTTAGTTTCTTAAGAGCGGTGACTTTACTAAAACTACTTCTGTAAAAGCTCATTGTCTGTGGGGTTGGTAGATTTGATTTTTTTAAAAGTGTGTAGGTTAAATCCTTACATTTTGTTGTAGCAACGGTTGAGTAGGCGTTTTTTGGGATAGCAATATGGTACTCAAGAAACAGTTCTTGGTTATTGTACTCAACTAAATGACAGTCTCTTTCTTTTACAAAATTGGATATTTTTCCACCCGCTTTCGATATTACGCTCTGCATAATATCGAATTTACTATTCGTTGCTATTTTTTTAAACATAATAGAAAACTAGCAGAAAAATTAGCAAAAGTCAATTAATTTATAAAATAAATAATAGAGTCTAGTCTCTATTATTTATTTCTAGTTCCGAATTTAAATTCAAATTCCTTTCAGCACTCGTTATTTTTTTGAGTCTGTTGAACTAATGTGTCGAAAACTAAATTAGCTAATTTCTTTTATAATTTCCAGAGTGCCGTCTTGAATATGTTTAAAACGGTCGTTATAAAGTGGGGTACCACCGAACCATCTTGTTACGACGATAACTACGTTGATTAAATTAGCTTTCCGAATCACTCTCAAAATTATCATCCCAGCTCCAGCTTCGCCATCGTCTGATTTTAACTCAATGACCTTGTTGTTAATTTTAAACTTTGCTGCAAAGCTGTTGTGGCTAGCCTGACGATAATGTTTATCTGCTTTTAGTTTCTTTAAAAACTTTTTGAGATCATCTTCATTTTCAACTAGGGAAGCGGTTACACTATATTTTGATCCGCGATCAATAATGATTTGATGTAGTTGTAAGTAGTTTACTTTTGGTGGTTTTTCCAAATTCAAAAAAAAGCCGATTTGATCTGTATTCATATTATTTTTTCAGGTAGATGTAGATGAGTCCTGAAAGTACGGCAGAGAATAAACACCAAACGGAATAGGAAGCGTAGTTAAAAAATACCCAAGCAACCCCGGCGGAGATGAGGATTAGTAGGCCGAAGAATTTTATTCGTTTATCCGAGGCCACAAACATACTGCCGACCACCGCAGTGACGTAGATCAAAACACCAGTTGTGCGTAGATCGGTAATTGCTCCATAAACAACATGGTGTTCAATTGCCTCGATGAACAGTTGACTGGTTGCTAGGGACAAGATACCGCCTAGTGTTGTTAAGAACCCTAAAAGTGCTAAGCCCTTGAGGATTTTTTTAGAATTTTTGTTTGTTTCCACACTGTAAACAGCAAGTGGAATGTAGGTTGGCCAAACCAGGAAAGCAAAGAATAGAAAGCCGTAGCCAAAACATGCGTTTACTTCACCGGCATTTAAAAACAACCACTGCGAGCCTTCCAAAAACTGCTGGATTCCAAACATTATTGGAATAGCCGCAATCATTCTTTTATCTTTTGCTGAATTTCGTAAGGTTATAGCTCCGGTTCCGAGGAGCCCAGCACTACTTATAAAACTAACAGGGGCAGAAAAACACATAATATTTATATTATACATTATGTTTTTATGTAGCTAAGCTTGATATTCACAAATGATTAAGCTTAGAAGAGCCTAATCATCAAAATCATCGTCATTGTCGTCGTTATCGTCATCGTAATCGTCGGAGTCAGAATTGTTTTCATTATTAATCAGATAGTCATCAAAATCATCTGTTTCATCTTCATCAGAGCTATCATTATCTAGATAATTTGTTTCGCCGTCGTTATCAATATCTTGATCAACTGCATCGCTTATACCATCACGATCAAGATCAGGTATATTCTGTTCAAGAGTGTCAACAAGACCGTTATTATTGTTATCAATATCAATGTCGTCGCTTAATCCGTCATTATCTTTATCGTAGTTTGCCTGATCAACAGTGTCTACAATTGTGTCTCCGTCCTCATCAGAATCGTCTATGTCATTAATTCCGTTGTTATTATGATCAAATGGATATTCATCATTTACGTCTAAGATATTGTCATTATCGTCGTCTTTATCAATTAAATCAATAATTCCATCATGATCATTGTCGTGTGCAAACGCAGAATTACTATCTAATAACTGGCCAACTAAAAAGCCTAGTATAACAAAGCAAACCGAGGTAATAAGAATGGTAATTTTTTTTGACATAGCTTTATGTAATGAATTAACGTATTTCAATTGACATATAACACGATTCTGTTATTATGATAACATTATATGAATAAAAAAATCAATTCTGCACAGTATTTGACCGAGTTTGTGAAGAACTCAGGTTTTTTTATTACTCTATTGTTTATTTATGAGATAATTTTTCAGCCAGTTAATCTTTTTGAAATTAGCCATTTTGTAATTTTATTTTGTAGTATTTTTCAGGCATTTATTTTAGTTCGTTACAATTTTCGTGGCTATAAACTTTATTTAGCTAATTTGCTTGCGCCGTTTGCCTATCTCATTTTTGAATTTTTATTTGACCGCGGAGACTTTTTACTGGGTTACCATTTTATTTATTTTGCAGTGAGTTTATCTGTAGCTATTTTAATTGTATTTGAGAAAGAGTTTAATAAAGATAATTTGAAAATAAACATCATATTTTCAATTACTAGGAATATTATTAGAGTTTCGGCAATTCCGGCGTTGTCAGCAATTGGGGTTTCGAATAAATTATTTTTAGATGATAATTGGCAGGCTTTTAGCAGTGTAATTTTACAGCGAGAAAGCCTTTATATAACTGTAACATTATTTTTCCTTGCAACTTTACTTGGGATTGAGTCTGGGATTGTAGATTATCTGTTAGAAGAGTCAAATGCTGTAAAGGAAAAAATCAAAAATCTGTCGTTTAAAATGATTGGTCGAGGAATCGTGGAGGATGCGATGGATAAAGGTTTTCACGATCTCAAAAAAACTGAGCGGAGTGTGCTGTTTATGGATATTCGTGGTTATACCGCGTTTAGTGATGCTTATGATCAGAAAACGCTCGGGGATGTTATGAATCAATATTACGACCTTGCTTCAAATATTGTGCACGCACACAATCTTGAGCAAATAAAATTTGCTGGTGATGAAGTAATGGCAGTTTTTAAAAACCCGGCAGACTGCTTAGCGTCAGCTCTTACACTAGCTAAAGAAATAAATGATTTTTTGGATGGTTATAAATTATCTGTGGGTATTGGAATAAATTCAGGTATTTGTCTTGAGGGATTTGTGGGTTCAAGTGAGGTAAAAAAATACGATGTGTTTGGTGACATGATCAATGTATGTAAACGAATAGAAGGGAAGGCTGGTCAATATGAAATTACAACTACAAAAGAGGGAACAGAGATTTTTAAAGATAAACGAATTACCTGGGAGCTAGATTCTTACGATCATGAATTAAAAGGAAAAACAAAACCAATTCAAATTTACAGATCTCAAATAAAATAAGTGAGCCATTTTGACTCACTTATTTTATTGCTTAAATGTAGCGCTATCGACAATTTCGTTAAAAAACGGGACATTGTCTGTTAGTTTTGTGAAGGTTGGTTTAGTGTAGGAGTTTGAAACACTGATTAGTTTTGTACCGTCATCATTTCTTGAAACAATAATATTCATAGTTTCAAAATCTAGATCAGCTGTATATTCCGGTGGGTAGTGAAAAGTAAAACCGTGCTGAGTGTCTAGCCAGGTGCCCCAATCAGTAGGCGCTTCGTAGGTAGCGGTGGCACTGATTTTATTAGTATTTGAACTAACGTTTATTGCATTAGTAGCATTACTGCACCCGACACCTGTAAAAAGTAGTAGTAAGACAAGCGTGAGAACAAATTTCATATTAAGATTGATTATTAAAACAGTTTGTTAATTCAACTAAGTAAGCATTATATTTGGAACGAATAAATTAAACTAATTAGTTTCTGATTTATTCCCAAAACCGTTTCTGTTTACTTGCGTAAAATTTGTTCTGTGAAAAGTTGATCAATCTGAGTACTTTTGAACAGTGGTTAAAGACAGGTCTTTGATATGTTTCAAAGTTCCAGTTTCTTGCGCTCCAAGTGCGAGTGCTGAAAGGCTTAGAATAACAAGACCAAGCATAATTTTGGAAACTGAGAGAGATTGACGTTCTTCCAGTTTTGAATAAATAAACCATTCGCTAAAACCAATAGTAACAAAGAGAGCAAAGAAACCAATTGCGTTACCGGCCAAGACATCACTCAAATAATGAACACCGAGGTATAGGCGACTGTAATCTATTATTGAAACGCCAGCGAGTACAGCTAGTGCAATTAAGAAGCGCATAGTTTTTGACCTGTACTGTTTAACGAGCAAATAGCCAATAAAACCGAAGAGAAAAGCCACGGTAGTCGCGTGACCGCTAGGAAGTGAGTAGGAAGTTTCGGGAAGGGCCTGCATTAAAAGATCGGGCCGTGGTCTTTGAATGAGTTTCTTTAGAATGTAGGCAAAGGCTTCACCTGAAAAGAAAATAAAAAATGTTGCAATGCCAGAATAGCGCTTTTTGTTGAAAACAAGTAAAACACTGAACACTAAAATAGCCAGTACACCAACCACAGGTTCGCCAAAGTAGGTGATTGTAGAGAAAAATTTTACGCCAAAGTCGGTTCTGAGCGTATAGAGCAGGTTCATTATGCGTACATCGGCCAAAATCAGGGGATCACTGGTAAAATAGTCGCGAATCGTTTCGAATAAAAACCAGAGACAGTAGGCGGAGCTGACTGCAAGAAGCGTGAGGTGGATGCCAAAAAAACTCTGTTTTGAAGTTCTGGCGTTTAGAAAATTTACTGCTTTAGGATGACGCTTTAGGAAAGCCTGAACATCCGGGTGTTTTTTAATAAAATCAATTATTTTGCTCATAAAATGAAACCATTAGGGTAAATATATCACTATTTAGAAAAAACTCATATTTTTGGCTAAAAACCAGACAAATTGAGTTATTTATATTTCTTTAGGACTTGATTATATTTAGATAAGTTGCTAATATATTAAGCGACTTATTTATATCCTTTATGATCGATCGAAATTCACTTATCGATGAAGTTTTGCAAGATATCCGTACAATGCGCCACAGTTGCGCTGTGCGTTTTGGTTTAAATAAAGAAAGTTCAGTAACGCCATCTCAGAGCTTAGTTTTAAACTTTGTTGAAAAACACACAGATTCAAGTGTAAAAAATATCGCTAAAGCTCTACAGATTTCAAGTAGTGCGGTAACTCAACTTATTGATGGTTTGGTGCAAAATGAAATGTTGATCAGAATTCAGAGCTCGGAGGATCGGAGAGTTATTAAATTGAGTTTATCGAGTAAAGCAAAAAAAATGCTGAAGACTTTTCGCAAGCACGGACTTGAAAAGTCAGTCGCAATTTTTTGTAACTTAACAGATTCAGAACTCAAACAGTACGCACAGTTAAATAAAAAAATAATTGAAGGAATGAGTAAATAGGGGTTTATGCATAAAACTGCTCCGGCAAAAAACATGAAAAAGAAGAAAACCGAAACACGTCCCAGTATTCATAGTCTACTCGGATCCTATAAAAAATTTATTATCCCGCTAGTTTTTTTAGCGCTATTAAGTAATGGCTTAACACTCTGGTTGCCACGACTCACGTCTCACGTGATTGATAGTTTTTCAACCTCAGCTAATCCAAACAAAGCACTACTTGAATTTGCGGTTGCTTCTAGTTTTGTATTTCTTCTGACTTTTGGCCAAACAATTTTGCAGACGCTAGCTTCTGAAAAAGTAGCAAAAGATTTACGTGACAAGTTGTCAGATAAAATTTCAAATCAGAGTTACGCTACTATTCAAAAAATTACACCAGCCAAACTTTTAACAAATTTAACGTCGGATATCGACGCCATAAAAAACTTTGTTTCACAGGCAGTGGTGAACACCGTGTCTTCTATTTTTCTGATTATTGGTGGTAGTATTTTGCTAATCAGTATTGACTGGCGCCTGGGTTTAGCAGTGCTTACAGTATTACCAATCATTGCTGGAGCGTTTATTTATATTTTTAGCAAGGTAAAAACTCTGTTTACCGAAACGCGTGAAGTGATTGATGCGCTTAATAAAGTTATTAACGAAAGTGTTGTTGGTTCGGCTCTGATTAGAATTGTGAATTCACGAGGACTAGAATTTAAGAAATTTCGAAAGGTTAACACGCAGGCGAAGCATCTTGGGATTAAGATAGTTAAACTTTTTGCCTCAATGATTCCAATTATAACTTTTTCTTCAAACCTTGCAGTGCTAATTATTTTACTGTTTGGTGGAAAGTTCGTAATCAACGGTTCAATGACCTTGGGTGATTTTGCGTCGTTCAACAGTTATATAGTGATTCTAATTTTCCCAATATTAATTTTGGGATTTGTAAGTAACATTGTTGCGCAGGCGCAGGCATCTTATGGTCGAATTTCCGAAATTCTCGGCTTGTCAGTGGGTGAAAAACAGGGAACGATTAAAAAAGAACTCAAAGGGGAGATTGAACTAAACAATGTGAGCTTAATTTACGGTGAAAAAAGTGCTTTAAAAGAGGTGTCGCTTCGTATTCAGTCAAAGAGTCGAACGGCAATTATTGGACCAACGGCAGCGGGGAAGACGCAACTGCTTAACTTACTGATCGGTTTGGTCCTGCCAAATGTTGGAACTGTAACTTACGATGGTACGGAACTCAAGGATTTTGATAAAGAAAATTTGTACAAGCAGGTTGGTTTGGTTTTTCAAGACAGCATTTTGTTTAACCTTAGCTTGAAGGAAAATATTGCTTTTAGTACAGCGGTTTCTGAAGAGGATTTACAAAAAGCTATTGAAACCGCTGAGCTTGATGAGTTCATTCATACATTACCAAACGGTCTTGAAACCATAGTTTCAGAACGTGGAACTAGTTTATCCGGTGGGCAAAAGCAACGTATTATGCTGGCCAGAGCTTTGTCTTTAAACCCACGAGTTCTACTACTTGATGATTTTACGGCCCGAGTTGATTCCAAAACCGAAGCAAAAATTTTGCAGAATATCACAAATAATTATCCGGCAATTACACTAGTTTCGGTTACACAGAAAATTTCTTCAGTTGAACATTATGATCAGATTATCGTTTTAATGGAGGGTGAGGTGATCGCGAGTGGTTTACACGATGAATTATTAAAGACATCACCAGAGTATAATCAGATTTTCAATTCACAAAAAAGTACAAATATTTATGAATTACAGTCTAAGTAGTGAAACTAGCAAAAAATCATTAACTCTCTGGCAAACTATTTTGAAGATTTGGCCACTTTTGGTTGATGAAAAGAAAATATTGTTTTTGGCGTTAAGTTTTGTAATAACAACCTCACTACTTAGCTTAACCGCTCCGAGACTCATTGCCTACGCCATCGATACTTACATTTTGCAAAAAGATTATCACGGTGTTTTGGTTTACGGCGCGATTATCCTGGCGCTCTATTTAACGGCACTGGTTACAAGTTATTTTCAAACTAGACTAATGGGAGAAGTTGGTCAGCGAGTTTTGTACAGACTCAGGAATCAAATTTTCGAAAAACTCCAGTCTTTGCCGGTTGCTTTTTTCAATCAAAACAAAACAGGTGATTTAATCTCGAGAATTAATAATGATACCGACAAAATAAGCGAATTTTTCTCGCGTTCAGTGGTGCAATTTTTTAGCAGTATTTTTTTAATGATAGGATCGGCAATATTTTTGCTGAGTTTAAATTTTAAATTAGGTCTAGCAACACTAACACCAGCGCTCGTATTATTAGTGATCACAAAAGTACTTTCCGCTTGGATTAAGCAAAGAAATTTACTGAGCGCTAAGGCTTTAGGCGAGCTTAGTTCTGAAGTTCAAGAAAATATAAATAACTTCAAAGTAATCATTGCTTTTAATCGACGAGATTTTTTTAGACGGCGATTTTCTGAAGTTAACGCCCATAACTATAAGTCAGCGGTTGGTGCTGGAATAGCCAATATTTCACTGACGCCAGTCTATGGTTTGGCCTCAAATTTTGGCCAGCTTATCGTTTTAGCCTACGGAATTTCGCTTATATCTTCGCAAAACTTTACGATTGGACTGCTGATCAGCTTCTTGGCTTATTCAAACAGTTTCTACAATCCACTTCGGCAAATTGCGGCGCTTTGGACGAGTTTACAAACGGCGCTTGCCAGTTGGGATCGCGTGTCTGAAATTCTATTGCTCGAAAATGATTTACCGATAATTAAGGATGTTGCTAAAAGAATTACGGACACTGTTCTTGAATTTAAAGGCGTGAACTTTAGATATCCTGATGGCAAAGAAGTTTTGCATAACGTGAATTTGAATCTTGAAAAAGGAAAGACTTACGCGCTGGTTGGCCCAACCGGGGGAGGTAAAACAACCACAGCGTCGCTAATGTCGCGACTGTATGATCCAACAAATGGTGAGGTTGTGCTCTGCGGAAAGGATATAAAAACCTATTCAGCAAAGGAACGAGCCGAAAAAATTGGCTTTATTTTGCAGGAACCGATTTTGTTTTCTGGTACAGTCTTTGATAATATCTTGTACGCAAACGAGGAGTACAAAAAATTTACAGTGGCGGAGCTTGAAGAAGTAATTAAGCAGAGTGGACTTCAAGAACTAATAAATCGATTCGATAAAGGCTTACTCACTGAAATTTCAGTTGGCGGAGAGGATATCAGTCTTGGTCAAAAACAGCTCATTGCCTTTATAAGAGCTGTTTTACGCAAGCCAGAGGTATTAATTCTGGACGAAGCAACGGCGAATATTGATACAGTTACTGAACAACTACTTGAAAATATTTTGGCAAAGCTACCAGACCAGACTACGAAAATTATTATTGCGCACCGATTAAATACAATCGAAAACGCAGATGAGATCTTTTTTGTAAACTCTGGTAATGTGATTAAGGCCGGATCTATGAAGCGCGCGGTGGAAATGCTACTTCATGGTAATATGAAAAGCTAAAATATATGGCGAAAAAAACATACAGATTACCTGAAGAATTTTTGGAAAGACTGAACGCTCAATTTGGTCCGTTTAAAGCTGGTCAGATTTTGAAAGCGTTTGAGACAGAACGACCAACGACTTTCAGAACCAATACCTTAAAATCAACCGACGAAAAAACCATGGATTTTTTGCGCAGTGGGAGTTACAGGTACGAAAGAATTAAAACTATCCCGCACGCTTTCAGGGCTCAGGTGGCAAAGGCTAAAGATCTGCTCGAAACTGAATACTTTAAAGAGGGGAACGCCTATATGCAGGGGGAGACTTCAATGTTACCTCCGCTCTACCTTGAACCAAAGCCAGGAGATACGGTTTTGGATCTCTGTGCGGCGCCGGGCGGTAAGACTTCACAAATTGCTGCACTTATGAAAAACGAAGGTGTGTTGGTTGCTTGTGAGGACGACGAAATAAGGTATCAAAAACTTGTTTATACTCTGCAAAATCAAGGAGTAAAAATTGCTAAGGCCTTAAAGATGGATGCGGCGGTACTTTACAAAGAGATGCCTGAAACTTTTGATTTGGTATTGGCTGATGTGCCGTGCTCGGCCGAAGGTCGAATTTCGGTTCATGATTTGCGAACGTTTAGTTATTGGTCGAAAAAAAATATTATTGCCCACGCAAAAATGCAACGCCGACTGTTGCGCGGAGCAGTAGCCTGTTTAAAACCTGGAGGAACCTTGGTTTATTCAACCTGTACCTTAGCGCCAGAGGAAAATGAATTAATGGTGGAGTGGTTACTTGAAACCTATCCTGAAATGAAGCTTCTTGAGCCGGTTAACCTAACAATTCCAACTAAAGAACGCGAAGGTTTCTTTGTGGCCAAGGTTGGCAAGAAGAAAATAAAACAATAAAAAATAGACATTGTGTCTATTTTTTATTGTAACAAGCGAGATAGTTTTGTAATCAAACTATTTAAGGAAGTTTCGATCATTCGTCAAAATCCTCTTCAAGTAATTCACTTCCTGGAAGTTCGAGCGCTTGAATCGTTTGGAGTGAGGCTCCGATTAAGCCCTGGAGATCGCCGTACATACTCGAGGTATTGATGGTCACCCGTTCAATTTCTTTTTCTCGCTTCTTCCAAATTCTTTGCATCGACCGCTTTTCTGAATCAAGATCTGACCGCATACTACTAAACGCCGAAACGATATTTTCAATATGATGCCTAAACTCACTACCTGAGAGGTAACTGTAAAGCAGTTCCATCTTCTGGTCTTTACCAACGAGCGATTGTTTAACCTGGGCAACTTGCAAAATGTTAGCGCGTAAAACCGTCGCAAGTGATGGCGCGGATTGGTAGTTAGACACCCAAACACCATCAACCAAACCAAAGTCGGTAATACCTTCAGGTAAAGTTTGTGAGATCAAAATACAGACATCGGCTTTCGCAAGACCCTGATCATCGCGAAGTTTTTTAACCCAGTCGTTGCTCCAAGCCTTGGTATTTTTTGATTCCCAGAGCATTATTCCAGCTTCCTGACCAAACTTTGTGTGTACAGTTTGAATAAGATCAGCTCCTCGGATACCGGTTGGGACGTCGGCAATGTTGTCGACAGGGAAGATGTTTTGCAAAAGATCCCGTAAGTCATTTTCTTGCACATCACCTTGAATTTGCATTGACCCTTGCTCACCTTTACGTTTTAGATCCTCGATAGTTTTGTTCATCTGCGCAATCTGCTTATCTTTTTCAGCGACTTTCAGTCGAGCTTCCTCCGAAGCTTCTCTCTTGGTTTCTTCAACAATTTTTGCGCGTTCCTGATCGATTTGACGTTCGAGTTCAAGCTTCATACTCTTTTCACGTTCCTCAATTTCTCGTTTCTGTCGGCGTAGATCGAGCTCGGCTTTTTCCATTTCTTTGAGCTTTTGGTCTTTTTCTGAATTTGCCTGCTGTAAATCTCTAAGTTCAAGTTCTACTTTTTTTGACGCTTCATTTTTTGCCTCAAGAGCAATTTTTTGGCGTTCACTTGCAATGCCGGTGTCAATAATTTTTTGAACATCCTGTTCTTTAAGTTTAAGATTTTTTTCAAGCTCCGCCATTTTTTCTTTTTCAGCCTGTAATTCTAAACTCATTTGCTTGCGAAGTTGCAACTGAATTTTTTCAGTAAGCGCTGTGTTTAGGGGAATTTCAGTATTACAGTTTGGACAGGTGATAATTTGATCGGTCATAGTTGAGGTTTATTTGTTTGAGCCCAGTTTATCACAAAAATGTGAATATGTTGCAAAGTGCATATATCTTTGACATTACCCGGGTTTAACGAGATAATAACTATAATATTGATTGAATAAGTATGAAAAAGGTTACAAAAAAACAGGTGCGGGAGTTTTTAAAGTCACACTACATTATGCAGATTGCAACCGTTTCCAGGAAAAAAATCCCCCGAGTTTCGGTACTGCTTTATGCAATAGACAACGATTTTAATTTTTACTGCGCCACGCACAGTGATAGTCTCAAAGCCAAAAATATGGCGGTAAATAAGAATGTTAGTCTGGTTGTGTGGGAGAATAATAATTTGTCCGTGCAGGTCGACGGTAAGGTTGAGCCAATAAAAGATCAAAAGGAAAGGCTAAAGATTGTTGACAGGCTAGCACGAGCAGCCACAGCGGATAAGGATTTCTGGCCACCGGTATTAAGGATTAGCGGAGATGAATACGCAGTTTACAAAATAGTGCCAAGTACAATTTTTGCGCTTGAAATAAAAAGTCACAGTATCAGAGAAACAGTTTCCCCGTTTACACAGATAAAATAAAATATGACAACTGCTAAAAAAAATAAGGTCGTGATTCTACTGTCAGAAAAGGATGTTTTTTTGGTTAAAATATATAAGTATAAATTCAATAAAGAAGCTGGCTGGGAAACAATGGTGGCAGACGATCCAAAAAGTTTGCTCGAACTGGTCTTAAAAGAAAAACCAAGTTTGGTTCTGACCGACATTATCTTAAAAAATGGCACAGCCTACGATGTAATTGAGAAAATTACTCACAATAAAGATAAGAAAATTGCTTCGATTCCGATTGTGATTTTAACAGATTTAGCTCAGAATCAGGACGTTCAGAATATGAAAAAACTTGGCGTGACTGAATATCTTGTAAAAAGCGAAACAACTTTTGATGAGGTAATTAGTGTAGTAAAACAATTGCAAAAATAATAAAATAGCCACATTACGTGGCTATTTTTGTATTAAAAAAAGGACCGAGGTCCTTTGAGCTAAAGTCGTGCTTACCGCAGATGCTTTAATTGCCTGGCTTTCAGCCACTGTCTGAACTGTTCAACTCGCTTACTGTGCCAAGCAGCTTCTTCGAGCCAGAGGCGCCAAGTTGACTGTTTCAGTCTGTGCCAGACGTTCTTCTTGCGTTCATCGAATTCGATTCCGTAGATAATGAACCTCTTAAAGAGCTTGCTCGCCAGGAAGTTCACAACATCCTTTAGCGAGTGCTCGCAGAAGATGACAACAGCAGTGTCGCCGACAGCTTCTTTGAAATTGATCAGGTTTTCCTTGGTAGTAACACCTTTTTCGAGGAGGCGCACCGTGCAGTAGTCTGGCAGACGGTAGTGGTCAAGCCAGATTTTCATAGCTTCAGCCTCGCTTAGATCTAGTCGGGTAGTGTGACCACCCGCCAGGTAAAGATCAACACTTGGTGGCTTCAAGCGCTCAAGAGTCTTCAACATCGCAAACAGATAGTGCCCGTTATTCCCGTCATAGAGCGGGTACTTTGGCGCACCGTATCCGAGCACACAAACCTTCAATTCTGTTTCCATTTAAACCTCCCTGAAGTGATGCAATGGTGCTCCTAACTGAACATTTTGTCAATTTGGAAGGGGAAGATCTGGTTTGAAAACAGGTAGTAGATGAGTAAGAGATGAACTAAAATTAACAGCCAAGCAATTAGTTGAAACTTACTTTTACTTGTTTTATGATGAAAAAAATTCATACTAAGAACAGCTCCCACAAGTCCGCCAAGGAGAATAGTGAAATATAAAATTTTTTCAGGAACTCGACGTTTACCTATTTTAGCTAAATATTTATCCAGGCCAAATAGTAAAAATGCTCCAATGTTTAAAGAGAGATAATAATTGTATAGAGGCGGGATGGCAAAATTTACGAATATTATAACAAAACTCACCAAACAAAAAATTAGCCAAACAATAAGGGAAGTTGAATAAGGACTATTTTTTCTCATAGTGTAGGTGAGGGCTTGACTTATTTTACATGTTGAACTACTATATCAATACAAATTGATATAGTATGGACGAAAAAATTATTATATTTACGAAAGCCTTGGCAGACCCAACAAGGCTAAAAATCCTAAATAGACTAAAACGCGAATGTTGCGTTGGGGAACTTTGGGAGAAATTAAGTTTACCACAAAACCTAGTTTCACATCATTTACGGGTTTTGAAAGAGGCGGAATTAATTACCTCGGAAAAAAGAGGTATGAGGGTCGTTTATCGATTAAACGATAAGTCAATCTTAAAAAACGTAAAAAATTTAGAAAAATATTTAACATAAAAATATGAGCAAAGTAATTACACTCACAGATGCAACTTTTGAAGCTGAGGTTTTAAATTCAGAACTTCCGGTTTTGGTGGATTTTTGGGCACCATGGTGTGGTCCTTGTAGAATGATGGCGCCAGTTCTTGATGAACTTTCACTGGCTTTTGACGGCAAATTAAAAATCGCTAAGCTCGACGTTGAAAATCCCGCTCACCAGGGGTTAGCGTCCACGTACCGAATTCAGTCAATTCCAGCACTTAAACTGTTCAAAGGTGGGCAAGTGGTTAAGGAATACCTAGGTTACAGAGAGAAAGCGATGCTGGGGGCTGAACTTGTTCAAGAATTAGATATTTAAATAAGTTATGGAAATCCAGTATATAAAATCGGCCGAGGAATTTGAACAGATAAAGAAAGAGAATGAGTTTTTGGTGGTTGATTTTTTCTCAGAAGACTGCCCGCCATGCGAAAAGCTCGCGCCTATTTACGAAAAAATGGCAACAATTTTTCCCACTGTAAAATTTACAAAGATCTTTAGACAAGGTTTGCGGCCACTTGCAGAATTACTTGGCGTGAGTGGTTCGCCAACCGTAGTTTTTTTTAAGTCGGGAGCTATACAAGAGGAGCGTTTGTCTGGTGAAATTAAAGAGAATGATCTTGTTTTTATTCTCGAAAAATTATCTGGTGCATCTGCTGAAGAAATTAAAACTGAAGATGGGGTGCGAAAAACGGATCTTTGCATTATCGGAAACGGTCCGGCTGGAATCACGGCTGCGATCTACGCAGCTAGATATAAAGTTGATCAGATTATGGTAGGTGATCTTGCTGGTGGACTAATGACCTCATCGCATAAAATTTGTAATTTCCCCTCACAGACTGAGATTTCAGGTATGGAACTTAGTCAGATGATGGCAGATCAGGTAAACGCACTTGAAGTTCCGCAAATTAATGCGCGAATTTCAAAAGTGGAAAAAAATTCAACGGGTTATTTACTTGAAACTACAAATGGTGATCAGATTCAGACAAAAACAGTTTTGTTAACTGCTGGCACAAAACATCGTCACCTTGGTTTACCAAACGAGGAAGATTTAGTCGGTCGCGGCGTTTCTTACTGCGCTACTTGCGACGGAGCTTTCTTTAATAACAAAACGGTTGCTGTTATTGGTGGTAGCGATACGGCAAATACTGCTTCGCTTTACTTAGCTCAAGTTGCTAACAAAGTTTATCAGGTTTACCGAAAAGGAGCTTTACGTGGGGAAACAGCTTGGATAGATCAGATTAAAGAAAACAATAAAATTCAGGTTATCTATAACACTGAGGTGATTGGTTTGTCGGGTGAAAATCAACTCGAAGGTGTTGTGCTGAGCACTCCATTTGAAGGAAATACAGTACTTAAAGTTGACGGCGCCTTTGTGGAAATTGGCTCGGAGCCAGATTTAAGTCTAATTAATCAGTTAGGTTTGGCAACGGACGAGGGCAATTATGTGATTACAGCTAAAGACCAGACAACGAATCAGTCAGGTGTTTGGGCAGCGGGTGATATAACAAACGGTTCAAATAATTTCCGTCAGATTATCACGGCCTGTTCGGAAGGCGCGATAGCTGCGCAAAATATCTTTGAGTATTTACAACGAAAAAAATAAAAGAAAAAATAAACACGAAAGTGTTTATTTTTTTATTCAGCTGAAGTCTTGAACTAATATTTCTCGAGCCTGTTTTAGAGCCTTGCCTCGGTGACTGACTAAAGTTTTTTCAGCAATCGACATTTCTGCATTGGTTTTTTTGAGCTCACTGTTATAAAAAACCGGGTCAAAGCCAAAGCCTTCGGTGCCTCGGGGCTCATCAATAATCGAACCTCGGTAAATACCTTCGCAAGTTCTGATTTTTTTACTGATTGGATCGTAAATAGCAATTACCGCTCTAAACTGCGCCCCGCGATTTTCAGACAAAACACCGGTTAGTTCACCAAGCAGTTTATTATACCTATCTGCATCTGTCCCCGGAGCGTACCGCGCTGAAAAAACACCCGGTCGACCGTTCAAAGCATCAACCTCAAGCCCAGCGTCTTCCGACAAAGTTAGTAAACCAGTTTTGTCACCATAAGTAATGGCTTTGATAATTGCGTTTCCTTCCATTGTCATTGCTGGCTCTTCAACGTCGAAGTCTGGAGAAATGGCGGTATCTGCTAAACCAATAATCTCCCAATCAAAGTCTGCGAGTGCGTGCTGTATTTCCACGATCTTTCCTTTATTTCGCGTAGCTATCACCAGTTTTTGCATAAGATATGTGTTCTTTAAAGATCTTAAATTTTAGTTTAATTCAAGATTTTTGTAACTTCATCTTCGGTTAGGTATTGCGCTGAATAATTGGCTCCGCGCATATTAAGTTGCTTCGTAAACGCACGCAGGTGATTTTCCGAACCGGCTATTAAATATGAATAGACCCGAAGGATGTCAGCGTTCTGTGTGTCTGCCGATAAATTTTGTAGGTCGTAGATATCTAAGTCCTCAATAGTAGCGCCAACAGTAAAGGCATCAACCAGGCTAGTGCTTCCTTTTTGCACTAACTGATTGTAAAGATCGGTAAAGGCTGGATTTTGATAAACTCCTGGGGTTTCAGTTTGAATTGGATCGGGAATATTGAACTGCACTAAAAGATTTTTTATCGCCGTGGTGTGCGACTGTTCACTGCTTGAAATATTGATAAAGGTTTTTTGTTCCCATTTATCAAAAAGTGCATTGTAAACATCGCGCGCTAGCATTTCTTCTTCCCGCATTCTTATAAGCCCAGTAATCTCCGCTTCAGATAGCTGACCGCTAACTGGTACAGTAACTTGTGCAACTACCGGCTGGCTAACAGATGTGGCTTGCTCAGTATAGCTAACTTGATCGTCTTTTTCGTAAGTTTTAAATAGTACGATCAAGGTGAGGGTAATTAGGATAAGGAGGCCAAGGGCCATAGCTGGTTGGTATATTTCTTTCATATAATTGGTTATATCTATAATACAACGATTTTCAATAAATAATTCAATTTTTCCACATGATACAGATATTTTGGTCGAGGTACGCCCCACGTGTGATAATTTTGATATTGACAATTAATAAAATATCCTTTAGTCTAACCGTCTTATTCACATATTCCTGTGTTTTAAGACAACTGCTTGAATGCGGAGGAAAAATGCTTCACAGACTATTCGCGGTGTCTAGTGTGTTGCCGATCGCTGATCCGGGGAGCTTAGCTCTCGTACCTATCAAAGGGTCAGAGAACCTGTACGTGGACTCGAGTTCTTTTTGCAATAACGAGGGCGATGCTATTCAAGTTATCGTTGAAGAGACTAATCTTGGCCTTGTGTTTAGACTACCGAGAGAAGCAGGATCTGTGCTACGAAATGTCCCACGCTCAGTTAAGAAGGCTATTCGCTACTGGCACGCAAGCTTAGTGGTTGAGGATCCAGATTTTGTTGATCAAAACAAGATCGAAACTATGATCCATCCAAAGGGTCATACGGGCATTAAGGTCACAGTGTCGTATGATTCGGTCACTTTTCTTATTCGTGCACAGTCAGAACGAAAGGCACGGTTCCTTACAGAGCAGTGTTTACTAAATAAAGTAGAATATAGACTGCTTTATAACCGTCTTGAAGAGTTTGAAGCAAAGGCAAGCAAAACCTGGTCTAATAATCTAGCAAAAGATGCTAATCAATTGTGTCTGGCGTTAAATAGATGGACAAACGGACAGACTATCTACACAAAGTATTTCCCGGAGCTCATTCAAACCCCGAACGGTGCACTGATCCAAACCGCCTACAAACATGAGGAATTGCTACTCGCAACAGTTTTGTATCAAGGAGAACCGTTAACTGTAATGTTTGGTCCAAGAGATTTTCGAACACAGTTTCTAAATATGGTCCTTTGTGGCTATTTAAAACAAGTCAGGCTAACCTCCGTTCAGGAGAAACTACTAAAGCGATTGCTGGACGCTCTCTTTGCTAAGCAGTTTTTAGACAGAAGAAAAGAGCAGAGCCTGTAGGTAAAAAGATAAATTCAAGGACGTGAGCAATCATTAGCCAAATGTACGACCGACAACGGTCGTTTTTTATTTACGTATTAGGTTTTGGTCTTTTAAAATATTGACCAAGTTAGATGACGTACACTAAACCGTTATTCTGAGCCTAACGTGAATTATGGCGGAAATCTCATCATCTCGTCATTCTGAGCCAAACGTGAATCACGGCGAAGAATCTTATTACTGGATTACTAAGCAAATGTCGGTTATACACAAAACGAAGGAGATCCTTCAGCATGAATCAGCGCCAACTTCTGGGTGATAAAAATGTAGGTGAGTTGTCCACTATTACCCTTGACTGGGGGCTTGAAATAGCCTAACTTAAATATATAGCTTAAAGAATTCGCTGGATCCATTTTGGGAAAAGCGTCTTTTTTTATACAAACTTTTACCACCAAAAACTATGCTCAACACTTTAAAAACTAACTTTGGCTACGATTCGTTTAGGCCTCTTCAGAAAGAGATTATTGACCACGTTGCCGGGAGAAATGACGCGCTAGTTTTGATGCCAACAGGTGGTGGTAAGTCGCTCTGTTACCAACTGCCAGCGCTACTGTTTCCAGGTATAACTATCGTTGTTTCACCGCTCATTTCGCTTATGAAAGATCAGGTGGATGCGCTAAAGGCAAACGGCATTTCAGCCGAGTTTTTAAACAGCACTCTGTCGCCAGAAGTTATCGAAGTTATTCAGGAAAGAGCCGTTCGCGGAGATATTAAACTCCTCTACATCGCCCCTGAAAGATTAGCGAACCCCTCATTTCGCCACTTTCTTTCTAGTCTGAACGTAAGCCTTATTGCTGTCGACGAAGCGCACTGTATTTCGGAGTGGGGCCACGATTTTCGTCCAGATTATCGAAACTTCGGTGCTCTCCGCGAACTTTTTAAAGATGTGCCAGTTATTGCCCTAACCGCCACGGCAACTAAAAGAGTCAGGTTCGATATTTTAAATCAACTTGGTTTAAAAGAAGATCAAACATTTATTTCCAGCTTCAACCGGCCAAATTTACAGTACGGAGTGGAGCCAAAGTACAAAACTTTTGATCAGCTCGTTACACTCTTAAATAAATATAAAGGTGAGCCAACGATTATATATTGTTTTTCAAGAAAACAAACTGAACAATTGGCCAGTGATCTCCGCAGTGCTGGTTATAGTGCCAAACCATATCACGCCGGGCTTTCGAAAGACGCTCGTCAAGAAACTCAGGAGCAGTTTATTACCGACGAAGTGCCAATTATCATCGCAACAATTGCCTTCGGTATGGGAATCGACAAACCAGATGTTCGTTTGGTGGTGCATTATGATTTACCAAAAACGCTCGAATCCTACTATCAGGAAACAGGGCGTGCAGGCAGGGACGGTTTGCCGGCAGAGTGTGTTTTGTTTTACTCACTTGGAGATAAGCGCAAGCAGGATTACTTTATTAATATGATGGCAAACGCGGAGGAGCAGGAAAATGCTCGGCAGAAACTGGGGCAGGTAATTGAGTATTGCAACCTCGGTGTGTGTAGACGCAAGTATATTTTAGGTTATTTTGACGAATTGGTGAGTGAAAACAGCTGCGCAAACTGCGACAACTGCCTGGCTCCAGCTCATGATCACAATATCACCGCACTCGCTCAAAGTATTATCCGCGCGGTTATTGAAACAGGTGAGCGTTTTGGCGCTGGCCATGTGATTAAGGTATTAAGAGGTTCAAAAACTAAACGGCTCGAAGATTTTGGCCACAACGCACTTTCAACGTTTGGGCTTGAAAAGAAAACTTCAGAAGCAGAACTAAAACACGCTGTTGATCAACTTATTAAGCAGGGTATTGTCAAAAAAGACACTGGCGAATATCCAACTCTAAGTATCGACAGCGAAGGTCGGAATCTGCTGCAAAGCGGGGCACAGATTTATATTCAAAAGCCAAAGACGGAAATGCTTAAACTCAGCACCCCGCAGGTAGCGGATCTAGAATATAGCACTGAGCTATTTGAAAGCTTAAGAAACCTTAGGAAACAAGTTGCCGATCAAAAATCAGTTCCACCTTTTGTGATTTTTGGCAATAAATCGCTAATAGAAATGGCGCATTATTTGCCAAAAAATAGGGAAGAGTTTGCTAAAATTTCAGGGGTAGGGAATCAAAAACTCGAGCAGTTTGCGGACATTTTTACAGAACTTATCCAGACTTATGCCATTCAAAACAACTTAGAAAGTAAGGCGATCCCCACCCGAGCCAAAGCCGAACAAAAACGTTTGGTCAGCAGAGAAGGCTCTACCTACGCAGAAACTAAACGGTTAATTGATCAAAAACTAACACTTCAGGAAATCGCTAATGAGCGGAATATCAAAGAGGGGACAGTTATTAGCCATATTGAACAGCTGGTTATCTCGGACAGCGACCTAGATATAACCTACTTAAAACCAGTAGAAAGTCGGCTAAAACCAATCTTGGCAGCTTTCTATAAATCTGGCCAAACAAGCTTATCACCAGTCCGCAGTCTGCTTGGCGATACATACTCATTCGACGAAATTCGCCTGGCTAGGTTATTTTTAGGGTAAGCTAAAATAGCTCAAGTTAGGGGTAAAACATTGTTTTAGAAAACACTTGATCATATTTTCTGTTTATGTTATCCTGTGCTCACAATTAAATGAGCAAAACATTCGGGGGTAGCTCAGCGGCAGAGCAGGAGACTGTTAATCTCTTGGTCGTGGGTTCGATCCCCACCCCCCGAGCCAATAAAAAAACACCCTTTGGGTGGTTTTTTATTGGCATCAACTTGGCGATTTATAAGAGCATAATATACAATGTCACAAGTAACGACTTGACCCCTATTTCATACCAAAAGAAATTGCAAGTCATCTTAATTTACACTACTTTACAATTAGTAAAATAATTGCAAATTCAAGATTCAAGATCAAGACCTGACCCCTAAGTAATAGAAAAATCACGAACTAGAATTAGTTCGTGATTTGTTTTATAGTGTAAGTAAAATTAGCTTTGCTTTTATGAGAGAAAAAATGGGTTATAATCCAGAAGGTCAAAGGGCGCAATTGGAGATGTCGCTTGATGAAAAGAAGGTCTATGAACAGATGCAGAGTGAGGTTTCGGCGCTTAGAGTGGATTTATTAGTAAATTTGCCAAGAAAAAAACGACTTCATATAGAAAGACGACTTCGACTCTTGGAATCGAAACTGAAAATGTTAGAAGATGGCGATTTTGGTCGTACAATTCCGGAGGTTATTTTGAAGGATGTTATTGAGCGAGATACGGGCCGTAATTTTGGGCGCCCAAGTCATAGTTGTGAAAGACCTGGTCCACCTCATCACATACGTTTTTTCGAAACATTTACGGGTAATCAAACACGGGAAAACCCACATACTGTCGATAATTTAGAAGCGCCCTGCAAGGAGTGTCATGAATTGGCCCATAATTTAAGTATACCTAGCGGTGTCTCAATTGAAACATTATTCAAATCATTTAATGATAGCAAGTGGCAGACGATTGAAGAGCTTTGGCATAATAAAAACACTTTTCAACTAAAGAAAATCGGGCAGTCGTACAGTCTGTAAAAACTGTGCCGTAAATCAAGTTACGACTCGCTGTTTTTAGATAAAATCAATCTCGTAGCATAGCTATATCCATTCTATAAAATATGAACAGTCAAAATATAATCCCACAGCCAAACGATCCTTTGCACGGCATCACTCTTAAAGTAATCCTTGAGGCTTTGGTTGAGAAGTATGGGTGGCAAGAGCTCGGTCAAATGATACGAATAAAATGTTTTAATGAAAATCCAAGTATTAATTCCAGTTTAACTTTTCTACGCAAAACACCTTGGGCTCGCGAAAAAATCGAGGATTTATATCTCAGCAGTGTTTAAATATTTAGAAGCATTTTACATATTTTTACCAAATAAATATGCCACGTAAAAATCCTATTACGGTTGAAGTTACGGATAAGTTTCAGAAAAAATATACATACGAATTAGTGGAACCGATTGGTAGGAATTTTGATGTAGACTTTCAGCCAGATCTAACACCAAAACAAATGTTAGCTTTGGGAATTTTTGGTGGTAAATATATGACTGATTGCAAAAAGGAGTATCCTGAAAATTGGTTTACAAAAGCAAAATTATCGCCTAAAAAACATAATGATACTTTGAATTATTTTCACATCCATGCAAGTCAGTCGCTTGGTGTTTGGCTGGAAAAAGGTTGGATAAATGAAAAACACGATCCACGAGGTTGGTTTCAGTGGTATTGCAGATACTATATGGGCCGAAGACTTCAGGTGGAAGATGACAGGCAAATAAAGCGTTGGAAAGCTATGAAACGCCACGTTGCTCAAATTAGGAAGAACTGTAAAAAAGGTGATCTTGCTTGTAGAACGAAACAACGTCAGGCACTTCTGCATTGGGGTTATAATAGTTTAGAAATGTGAAAATTTGGTTTATTTAAAGTATTAAAAATATAACACCCATCGATATTTACCGATGGGTTAGAATTAGGACGAAAGTGATAACTAAGTTTTCGCCTTATTGTCCTTACGCGATACCAGCAGAATGAAGAGCACACCCATTGACCAGTAGAGGATGACGATGTAGGCCAAGAACCAGACGCCGATCTGCTCGCTTCGGGACAAGAGAGTGATCAGTCCGACTGGTGGGTTCACGTACAGGGTTACGAAATGGGTGAAATCGAAAACACTTTTTGGAGTCATTTTTGACCTCCTTGCTAGTAATATTTTTGCATACATTAGCCATTTTGTCAATCGTATTAGTAAAGTCAATGTCTGATCAAGAAAAAATCAAAACCTCTATAACGAGGTTTTTAATGATTTAAATTCAGATTAGTTAGTTATCAGTAGCAAATTTTCAGACTCACTTTTAGCCTCTATGAAGAGTTAATTATTTGGAGCGTCACACGTTAGTAATCGAAACAATTAGATTTTTTTGTTTTTTTAGCGGTTTAGTTGGCTTTGATATACGATGTTGTTGGTGATAAACTATCCCCTTGAATGATTTTTGAACATAAGATAGTATATCAATATAGATTGATATACTACGGCGAAAGTTTGTCAGTTTATAAGTAATAATTAGGATATTTTATTAGCATTTTAAAACCAAATATTATGAAATTCAGTTCAAAACAATTTGTGGCAAGCGTTAAGGAGAAAAATAGTTATGAGCCTGAGTTTATTCAGGCTGTTGAAGAATTTGTGGGTTCTTTAGAGGATTTTTTAAATAAAAATCCGGTTTATCTCGAAAATAAAATTCTTGAGCGACTGGTTGAACCGGAGCGAGTGATTATTTTCAGAGTACCCTGGGTGGATGATAAGGGGGAGACTCAGATAAATCGAGGTTTTAGAGTTCAATTTAACAGCACACTTGGTCCGTATAAAGGTGGTTTGCGTTTTCACCCAACGGTTAATTTGAGTGTGCTGAAGTTTCTTGGCTTCGAGCAAATTTTTAAAAACAGTTTAACTGGCTTGCCTCTTGGTGGTGGTAAAGGGGGAAGCGATTTTGACCCGCACGATAAATCGGATGCGGAAGTGATGCGTTTTACCCAGAGTTTTATGACAGAACTGTACCGACACATTGGTGCAGATACGGATATTCCAGCTGGTGATATTGGGGTTGGCGCGCGTGAAATTGGTTATATGTTTGGTCAGTACAAGCGCCTTAAAAACGAGTTTACTGGTGTTTTGACAGGTAAAGGTGTGCTTTGGGGTGGAAGTAATATTCGTTCAGAAGCTACGGGTTATGGTTTGGTCTATTTCGTGGAGCAGATGCTAAGGCACAGTGGTGAGGAGATTAAGGGTAAGACTGTTTTAGTCTCGGGTTCGGGTAACGTGGCTCAATATGCGGTTGAAAAGGCAATTCAACTTGGAGCTAAAGTTCTGACAATGTCAGATTCTGAGGGAACAATTTACGATAAGGATGGGATCACGGAGGAAAAATTGGATTATATTAAAAACCTTAAAAATGTTCGGCGTGGTCGAATTAAGGACTATGCTGAAAAGTACAGTGCTGAATATTTAGAAGGTAAAAATCCATGGTCAGTAAAAGCCGATATTGCTTTACCTTGCGCTACACAAAATGAAATTTCAAAGGCGGATGCTCAGGCCTTGGTAGATAACGGAATTTTCCTAGTGGGTGAGGGGGCTAATATGCCATCTAGTCTGGAGGCGGTAGATATTTTCAGATCCAACAAAATTATCTTTGCCCCAGGCAAGGCCTCAAACGCGGGTGGTGTGGCTGTGTCTGGCCTAGAAATGAGTCAGAACAGTATGCGACTACAGTGGACTAGGGAAGAGGTTGATGACAATTTGCAAAAGATTATGAAGGAAATCCACGCAAAAGCTGTGGAGTACAGTAAAGATAAGGATCGCATAGATTATATTACTGGCGCAAACATTGCTGGCTTTAAGCGAGTTGCCGACAGTATGATCGCTCAGGGACTAGTTTAGGTGAAAAATATGAAGGGTTGGTCTAGTAACGGTATTTAAAATATTATCGTAAGACCAACCTTTTTAATATTCTATTTATATTTAACATAATTACAGGGTTAATGTACAAATAGTGATAAACAAGTAGCACAACAAGAATACGCCAAATTTATTCTTGACGGAATTGGAAAATAGAGCCCATTAACAAATATAGAAGAAGGTATCGTCCTCGGTTTTCCTTAATATGTAAATTGGGTTCGTGAACTAAAAAATAATAATTAAAAAACAAGGAAATACCAAGAGAACAAAGGCTGGTAGGGCGTCCACAACTTGAAGATTTATTTTCAAGTGAGATCAAACAAGACAACAAATTAAGAAATGATATGATTCGTATTGCTCATATTAGAGCTGGATATTCTCAAAAAAAATTGCGGAGCATTTGCGGAATATTTATTACATTTGGGTAAGTAAAATAATAAATTAAAAACTCAACTTCGGGTGATCAACCTCGAAGTCGCCGAAGTGGTGGAAACCGAGGTTTTGGTCGAGGTGCTCGATCAGGCGGACCTGGTCGAAATAAGCCAAGCCACCGAAGAAGTGGTGGCGGTAGAAATGCCGACCGTTCAGGTGGAGCTCGAACTTCAGAGCGACCAGCCGGAGATCGAAGAACAAGCGGTGGAAATTCAAGTAGCCGACCAGCCGGGCAAAGTGCACCAAGATTTGGTGCTCGCAAGTCAGGAACTGGCGGAGCTCGAAAAACTTCTACACCGAGCGGATGTTCTCGCCTACACCTCACCGGGAGGCATCGAGGTACTCGATGCCTCCCACCCATCTTGGGAGGATTTCGAGCGAAAAATAATAAAAAAAATCCTCAAACACAACATTATGCGCTTTTTTTGTTTCTTAAAAATTCAGTCATCTTTATCGTCAAAAAAATATCTTGGTATGTGTTACCGCGACTCATGACGTCGTAACGGGCACCCAGGTATTTAATATGGAGTGTTCTTACGATACAAATTCATTATAAAAAAACACACCTCTCGACCTGACTCCATTTTTATTGACAAAATACCATAGCAGATGTAAGTTAACGCGTTGTAATTTTACAACAGATCAAAAAAGAGGCTCAAATGAACCCACGTACCGTTTTTTCAGTTGGCTCACCTCCGGAGTTTTTTGCTGACCTTGCCTTGAGAATTGCGAAAAATCGAGGCGTGAAACAAAAATCGTGTATCAATAGGGTTGAACTTAGCATCCTCATTCGTGATTTCTATTCTGAACGTCATTTTGAAAAGGCGAAGGAAAAGGCTGGTCATGTGATTAGGTTTTTACTAGGAGAGGAAATCTTGATCACAGGCGAGAAGTCTGATGGGAAAAGTATGTTTTGGGTTGATTCTGATCAGCTGGTTAAGCTACGAAAGAAGATACTTGATCAGACTCAGACGTACACAGTTTCAACTCTTGATCAGAGTGAGCGAATCGCTAGACTTAGGCAGAGCGCTTCTGATCGAAAGCAGAGCGATCGTGAATATCCTCAGAAAACTCAGAATCAGGTAACGAAAGTGAAGCCACAAATTTTAAATATCTCGGAAGTGGTGCCTCAACCCAGTCAGTCAGGAGACGCAATGACCGGGATTCCGTGTAAGTGGCGGTTGTACCTCACGCCAGTAGAATTCGTCTGCTGGACCATTATCCAGCGGCAAGAGTATCCACCTGATTCGAATATGCCTGAGATTAGATTTTCTCTGGGCATGAACGGAAACATCACAGATCGGGAAGTGGCGGACTACAATATTTCCCTTGAAGATTTGAGTGTGTTTTTGTCTCGATGCGAGGCGGCAGGACTCATTCAGTTTTCTACGCGAAACATGGAGTTCGTTACTTATAAAGTTTTGGAAGATTTTGCTATTTTCGAACCCTTTGAAATTCCTGATCGTCCAATAGTTTCGTATAAGCACGATATTGAACAGATTGCCGATTGGATTGTGGCTGCGCACCGAGCGGGTCATTTTGATGAGGCAGGTGAGTTCGCGTGCAACGGCGATTATCTTAAGCCGATTCGTCTGTGGCTGAGGGAAAACTTCAAAACGGATAGCTATGAGCTGATTAGAATCATCCGGGATTACACAGAGAATAAACAGATAAATTCTCGATATATTGGTATTGTGAATACTGATATGGATGGGCGATTGCTGGTGGCTTGGCCACTTTTCGAATCAGTCTGGTTCAGAAAAAACCATCTAGCCGGTAAACTGACGAAAAACAAAACTCCGGCAGTTGTCGTTGGTAAGACGTCTGAAGTGGTAGAAGAGAAGCTACCTGAGCCTGTAAAGGTTAGTGGTATGGCTTTGGAAGTACTGAGTGAGGAAGTGGCTCTTTGCGAGGAGCAGGTTGAATCGCTAAAGAGGTGTCAGGAGGACCTGAAAGCACAGCTGGAGGCGATCGATCAAGAGATTGACGCTGCAGAAAGCTTGTTGTGTGAAGCCTCTAAGCGAAAAGAGGAAATGACCGGGCGCATTGCTGCACTCCAGCGTTTGCAGAGTCTCGAACAAGAGGCTGCTGCAATTCGTAAGCAGTTCAATCTGTAGCCCCATAACCTAGAGTGTCAGCAATAGTTGGCACTCTTTTTATATTCAAAATATTGTAGTTAGTAAACGGTTGGCAGGAACTGTAGGGGGACGTACAATGAAAGGGCGTTTCACTAACCCCAATATTTTATGAAGAAATCTTTACTTTTACTTTTGATTGTTGTACTAATTGGGGTGGCTGCTGGAATTTGGTGGCTACCAAAAAATAAGGTGCAAAAGCCTTGGGCAACTAATTTTGCTGAATGTGTTGCGCTTGGAAATCCGTTAATGGAGTCATACCCACGGCAGTGCCGTAGTGGAGATATTACTTTTACTGAGGATATTGGTGATCAGCTAAATAAAATGGACTCAGTTATACTTGAAAACCCGCTACCAAACCAAACTGTTACAAGTCCGCTAGTTGTAAAAGGGCAAGCGCGAGGTAGCTGGTTTTTTGAAGGTAGTTTCCCAGTTATACTCGTGAATTGGGATGGCCTGATTATTGCGGAGGGTATTGCGACAGCTAAGACCGACTGGATGACCACAGATTTTGTTGAGTTTGAAGGAGAGCTAACGTTTGTAGTTGACGAAAATGTTTACAGTAACCGCGGGGCTTTGATATTGAAAAAAGATAATCCCTCAGGTCTACCAGAAAATGATGATGCGCTCGAGATTCCGGTAATACTGGTAGAATAATAACAGACAATTTATTATATTTTACTCACCAGGTTTTGAGTAAAAATTTAACATTACATAAACATATGTTTGGCAAGAAAGGGCCTAAAACAGAAACAGGAGCAGATCACGTAGATGTTGGAAAAGTTTTGCAAGAGATTGCAGGGGTTCGAGCGCAGTTATACGCAACAGGAGCTGTTGATAGTGAGCCTGAGGTACTTAATCAAATTGAGCGTGATGTGATTGCAGTCAAGATTTCACCTAGCGAAGCGCTTGCTAGAGTGAGAGGCGTTTTAGCTGGACGTCAGGATTATCATTAGGTAGCTTGTTTTAAAAGTTAAACTGGAAGTTATGAAGAAAAAACTTAAAATAATCTCCTGGAACGTGAATGGAATTCGGGCGGTGATTCGGAAAGATGCTTTTTTGCCGTTTGTCCAGAAGTCTGAACCGGATATTCTTTGCGTGCAGGAAACTAAGGCAACAAAGGGGCAGGCGGAAATTGATTTACCCGAGTATGAGGAGATTTGGAATTCAGCTCAAAAAAAGGGTTACGCTGGCACGGCAATTTTCACGAAAATAAAACCGCTGTCAATAATCTATGACATCCAAGGGACGAAAAGTGAGCGGTTTGCAGATACTTTTGGAAACACGTTAACCGAAGGTCGGGTGATTACGGCAGAATTTGAAAAGTTTTATTTAGTTACGGTGTACACACCAAACTCCAAGTGTGATCTCGAACGTTTAAAATATCGGCATGAAGTTTGGGACCCAGAATTTTTGTCATTCATTAAAAAACTTGAAGAAACTAAACCAGTTATTTTTTGCGGGGATTTAAATGCGGCCCATAAAGAAATTGATCTTGCTCGGCCAAAAGACAATAAAAAGAACGCTGGCTTTACTGCGCAAGAAAGAGAAGGAATAGACAAAATAGTTTCGGCAGGTTTTGTGGATACTTTTAGACACTTTTTTCCAGAAAAAACGGGTGTTTATTCTTGGTGGAGTAATTTTCGGCAAGCACGCGAGCGGAATGTCGGTTGGCGGATTGATTATTTCTTTGTTAGTGAAAAATTGAAAAAAAATTTAGTTAGTGCTGAAATTCACGATAAAATTATGGGTTCAGACCACTGCCCAGTTGAAATTGTGATTGAAATATAAGACTGTTATTGACTAACCCTAGATGATTTTGGTACTATATTAAAAATTATTATTATCAATAATATGGCTAAAGGCTTAAACTCAAGAAAAAACGTAAAAAAACCTAAAAAAGACGCGGTAAAAAAAGGTGAGAAGAAACAGACAGGCGGAATTCTGTAAAAACAAATGAGTCCACTCGGACTCATTTTTGTTACCTTGTGAATGTTGAGTTTGGGGTATACTATGTAAGTATTCTAATATTTAGTTGGTTTAAATTATCTAAACAATAATATGAATGGTTTTATTGTAAACATTGAAAAGGAGACTCTGGATAATTCAGACTACCGCCGAGTGCTTTACACCGCAAAAAATTCTCAGCTTGTACTTATGAATATTCAGCCAGGCGGAGAGATTGGTATGGAAGTGCATCATCTTGATCAGTTTTTACGAATCGAACAGGGTGAGGCAGAAGTGAGTTTAGATGGAGTTTTACATAAAATCGGAACTGATTTTGCGGTGGTTGTACCAGCGGGTACGGCACATAACTTTGTAAACACGGGTGATATTGAACTGAAGCTTTACTCTATCTATTCACCACCAGAACATAAGGACGGAATAGTTGAACATAACAAAGCGGACGAAATTGAAGAACATTTTGACGGTAAAACGACGGAGTAAAATAAAAAGTATATGGCAAAACAAGAATCAAAAAAATCAGATAGTCGAAGTTCGGCGAAGGATGTCTTCTCCTACCTGCTCATGGTGAGTATGCTGTATGTAGGGGTAGTAAGCTTCATCACAATGCTGTGGCAATATACCAACGTACAGTTCCCCGATCCATTAGAGCTGTACTATAATGGTTCGCTTGAAATGATCAGGGGTGCGATCTCGGCTCTAGTGATTGTTTGGCCGGTGATGATGGGTATGTCTTGGCTGATCAATAAGGATATTAAAAATGATAAGCATAAAAAGAATTTGTGGATCCGTAAATGGTTACTTTACTTAACGCTGTTTATTTCTGCGCTTACGATCATTGTAGATCTAATCTCGGTTACGAATAATTTTTTAAGTGGTGAGTTAACGACTAGATTTGCGCTTAAGATTGTTATTGTTTTAGTGGTTGCGCTTGCAGTTTTTAGTTACTATATGTGGGAACTGCAACGAGATGTCCAAGAAAAGACGCTCATTCCAAAAATTTCGGCAACAGTTACTTCGGTTTTGATTGTTGCTTTTGTGATTATCGGTTTCTTTATTGTGGGCTCGCCAAAGTCTCAACGTGCGGTACGTATGGATAATCAGAGAGTTTCTGATTTGCAATCGATCCAATACCAAATCTTAAATCATTGGCAACAAAAAGAAATATTGCCGACAAATATTGAGGCGCTAAAGGATCCACTTTATGGAGTCGAGATGCAAAAGGATCCAATAACTGGCACGGCTTATGAATATGTAGTGACTGGTGAGTTAAGCTTCAAACTCTGTGCAACGTTCAGTGCAAGTAGTCAGATGCCAGGCGCGTCTTATAGTACAGCTCCAGTAATGATTGATTATAGTGGTTATGGTCGAGATATGATGAACGAAAGTTGGTTTCATGATAATGGGTATACCTGTTTTGACAGAGCTATTGATCCAGAACTTTACAAACCAATTAAAAATTAAGAAAATAAAAAAGATCATCGCGCGATGATCTTTTTTTGAAAATTATATTTTTTTATCGCGATTAATTTTTGCGTCTCGTGCTCTAGTTACCAAGAAGATAAAGACAATATACGCAACTGCGTAAATTAAGTATTCCGTGATTTCAGCCCAATCTTTTCCCTCGAGCAACGTAAAACTTTCGCGCGCAACGTGCCAAAGTCTAGACACTGCAATGAATCCAAGAGTCCAAACGGTCGCTCGCATAGCGCTATAAGTTAAACCTTTGCGCATTGAGTATTCCGCTGCCACAGTTGCCGCGATTGCAAGAACGGCAGTTAGAACCGAGATTACGAAATAAAATGAGAACATATATTTATTGAAATTGTTATAGCTTAAGTATACACCGATATTAAATTTATGCGAAGAAGATCAACCCCAGGTTAAGCCTGGGGTTATTATTTGATTTAATTTGATTTGCAAGTTTTTTATTTATTATCTAAGACTGAGTTGCAGATGCGACTTAGTCGCATCTGCAACTCAGTCTTAGTTTGTGAGCATTTTATACTTACAAGGATTGTGTTTTATTTTTTCCAACATCGGACAAATTAGACAACGCACCAAACTGTTATTCAGATCCTGGCGTGAACCACGGCGAAGAATCTCATTACTGAATCACCAAATAAATGTCGGTTTAGTAAAGGGCGAAGGAGATCCTTCAGCGTGAATCGGCGCTCGCTTCAGGATGACGGTATGAGTGAGGGACAACTAATTATAACAACGACATAAAAAATTACATCGCATCATTAAAACCAAATCGTCATTCTGCGCCTAGTGTGAATCACGGCGAAGAATCTCATCATCTCCTCATTCAGAGCCTAGCGTTTGGCACTTTGAAGAATCTAACCAAATCGTCATTCTGAGGTGAACGTGGATCACACCGAAGAATCTCATTACTGAATCACCAAGCAAATGTCTGTTTAGTAAAGGGCGAAGGAGATCCTTCAGCGTAACCTGGCGCTCGCTTCAGGATGACGGTATGAGTGCGGGTCAAAATAATACAATTACACCAAACAAACCAAACCGTCATTCTGAGGTGAACGTGGACCACACCGAAGAATCTCAGTGTTGAATTACAGCGTAAACAAGTCTCGATTCAGCACAAACGAAGGAGATCCTTCAGTGTGAATCGTCGTCAGCTTCAGGATGACGGTTTGAGTGAAGGATTACAAATTTCTTTAAAAATTTAACAATCGACCAGTCAATTAAGTTGCTACAACTGTAAAAAAATGATAGATTCTGTCTATTATGGCGAAGCCGTTACTTGAAGCTAAAAACATTTATAAAAAATACGGTCTCCAGCTTGTTCTTGACGACCTTTCTTTTCAGGTATCCGAGGGTTCAAAAATTGCTTTGATTGGCCGAAATGGAGCTGGGAAGTCAACACTTCTTAAGATTCTACTCGGAGATATTGAAATGGATAGGGGTAGTGTTAATATTTTTGAGTGGACGCGGGTTGGGGTTATTCATCAAAATGAGGTACTGCCAAACGATAGATCAACGCTCACTTATCTTGAAGAGAAAAGTGCGAAGCCATCTTGGGAGGTGAAAAAAATGGGTTCAAAATTTGGTCTGCACGAAGATCATATGTCAAAAGCGCCGGCTGAACTTTCAGGTGGTTACCAGATGCGAATTAAATTAGTGGTAATGTTTTTAGATGAGCCAAATTTATTATTTCTTGATGAGCCGGTTAACTATTTGGATCTACAAACATTACTTCTACTCGAAGCTGTATTAGCTGACTATCGCGGCAGTTTTATCGTGGTAGCTCACGATATGACGTTTTTGCAAAACACTTGTGATTCAGTTTTTGAAATTGAAAGAGGGGTGCTTACAACTTATAAGGGCAGAGTGCAGGAATATTTGGACTGGAAGGCGGAGCAAATGGAGTACGCTAAACGGATGAATAAAAAACTTTCGAAAGAAATTCAACATAACCAAAAATTCGTGGATAGGTTTAGCGCCAAGGCAAGTTTGGCAAGTAGAGCTCAGAATAAAGCAAAACACATTACTAAATTGCGCTCAAAAATAATGAAGATTAATGCAGATTTAGCAACTACGCGAATAAAGATTGCTTCACCACAGGTTCATTCTGGGCTGGCTATGCGGACTCAGGATCTGGCAATTGGCTATGGCGAAAATGTTATCGCAAAAAATATTAGTTTTGATATTATGCGCGGTGAAAAAGTTGTGATCGCTGGAGAGAACGGGCGCGGTAAATCAACATTACTAAAAACTCTTATCCATAAAATTGAGCCAATTGAGGGTTCGGTGAAGTGGTGGAAACATGCGGATATTGGCTATTACGACCAGATGACGAGCAGCTCACTTAATGATAGAGATACTGTTATGACTCATCTAACAAGTTGCGCACCAAGTACTACGCCAGCAGAACAGATCTTGATGATGGCCGGAAATTTTTTGTTTAAAGGTGATGATCTAGATAAGCGGGTAACGGTTTTATCGGGAGGTGAAAGGGCTCGGCTAGCTTTAGCTGGCGTGTTGCTTCGGACTCACAATATGCTTATACTTGACGAGCCCACTAACCATATGGATGTGCAAACAGCTGAAGGTTTGGCGCTGGCGCTTAAGTCGTATACCGGAACAATTATTTTCGTTTCACATGCTCGAACTTTTGTTAGCGCATTGGTTGATCGGATTTTAGAAGTGAGAAATGGTTCTGTTCGCGAGTATAATGGTTCTTACGATGATTATGTTGAGGATTTAGCGGAGTTAATGGAATCTGAATCAATGCTCGATGATCAACAAGCGGTTAAAGACCGAACTAAACGTCTTGAAAATAATGCAGAAAGGCTTGAAAGGAATACACGCTTGCGTGAGTTGAGCCGAAGTATTAAAAAAATAGATCTAAAAATATCTGAACTGGAAAAGGAAAAGAGTAAGATTTTGAAATTCTTTTTTGATAACCCAACTGACTACGCTCCTGAAAAAGCTCAGCGTTTAGCAGAGCTTGGTGATGAACTCGCTCATCTTGAACAAGACTGGCTTAAATTTTCAGAAGATGTTGAAAGACTTAGAAAGTAGATACCTGAACTATTTTACTAAAGAAAAAATGAGGTATAATATTTATTATGAATATAGAAAAAAATATTAATGTTATCCTTGGAATTTTTCTCGGTATTATTCTGGCCGTAGTTATCTGGAATCTGGTTTTTATTCACAAACTTACAGACGACGCTACTAGTCTGATTGAAGCAGAGCATCAAAGTTTATCGCCAGATAAGGGTGATGCAATTCTCGAAAGCACAAGTGTAGCAACGGAAGTTTTAATTTCTGTAGAATAAAATAACTACACTTTGTAGTTATTTTTTTGTTTAGCTAACAACTTTTATCCCTCTGAGACCAAAAACAATAAGAAAAAGAATGAAGATTTTTAAAAGATAATAGCCATTTAAATCAAGAAAATGCTCGGTCATCGGTGTCATAGAACCAACGAGAAGGTGTACAGAGATCCCCAGGGGAAGTGCCCAGATTACCCAACTTATTTCCGGAATAATTACACCTGCACGTAGTGCTAGTTTTGAAAGCCAAGGTGCGAGTAGCCACATCGCCAAAAAGGTGAGCGCCAGATCGAAAATCGCATAACTAAAAATTCGTGGCTGACGTAGAGTGGAGATGATATTCATATATAAAAATAATAGCACAAAACAAAACAACCACCCTTGGGTGGTTGTTCATACTTCTGTTTAGATGTGCAGAGCTTTAATAATTCTGTCCATTTTTTCGTTTAACATTGCGATTTCTCGGCCAACATTTCCAGCGCCACCGCCACCAATTCGAGGAACTGATGCGTGATCTGGGTTTTGTGTTCGGTTAAATCTGCTTGTTCCTTTGTAGCCTTTTTCACCATTGCCGTCGGCTTCAAAACAAGCGCTACACTTTACTGGCTTTGCACCAGTTGGTTTAAAAGGTACTCGACACTGAGCTCCACAGTCTGAACAAATGGCTTTGTGCATTTCTTTTTGAGCTCCGAAGTCGTAAGCACCACCTCGTCCGCCAGCTGATCGACCACCACTTGGGCGCCGTGCACCTGGTTTTGAACCTCCACTATTTCGACCACCGAACCCTGGTTTACCCCCTGATTTTTTGTTGTTGAACATATTTTTACTTTGTAGACTGGTTATCAAGTTGTTCAGTTGCTGAGCTGAATATTAGTTCAGCAACCTGCAACTTGAAAACTTATTTATAATTATTATCGGTCAGATGTACGTCTGCCGTACTTGTTTCGAGCTCCGCCAGTTCCTGACTTGCGAGCACCAAATCTTGGTGCACCTTGCCCGGCTGGTCGGCTACTTGAATTTCCACCGCTTGTTCTTCGATCTCCGGCTGGTCGCTCTGAAGTTCGAGCTCCACCTGAACGGTCGGCATTTCTACCGCCACCACTTCTTCGGTGGCTTGGCTTATTTCGACCAGGTCCGCCTGATCGAGCACCTCGACCAAAACCTCGGTTTCCACCACTTCGGCGACTTCGAGGTTGATCACCCGAAGTTGAGTTTTTAATTGGTTCAAGTGGCTGACCAGTGTAAGACCGAATTGGTAGTGTTATTTTAATCAGCTGTTGAATTTTGGCAATATCACCTTTTTGATCTGGGGCAGCAAATGAAATAGCTTTTCCATCTTTACCTGCTCGACCAGTTCGACCAATTCGGTGAACATAGTCATCTAACTGATCAGGTAGGTCGTAGTTAATTACGAGCTCAATATTATCAACGTCGATTCCTCGGGCTGCAATATCGGTAGCAACTAGAACTCTGTAGGTTCCGTTTGAGAAACCTTTAAGCGCGTGCTGTCTTTGCGCCTGTGATCGATTTGAGTGAATTTCGTCGGACTTAACCCCCATTTTTTTAAGAGTTTGCGCAATCTTTGCAGCTCCGTGCTTAGTTCGACTGAAAATTAGAACGGAACCAGTGTACTCCTTTAGAAGCCTTACAAGCAGTCCCATCTTTTCAGATTTTGGTGTAATGAAAACCTCTTGATCGATCTTATCTGCTGTTTGACCTGGGCGAGCGACTTCAACTCGAAGTGGCTTTTTCATATATTGTGCAGCAATGTTTGCAATTTCGGGTGGCATTGTTGCTGAAAACAGCATTGTCTGGCGATCGTCCGGTACTGTTTCCAAGATTTGCTTTAGCTGTGGGGCAAATCCCATGTCCAGCATTCTGTCTGCCTCATCGAGAACTAGAATACCAACCTTTGTTAAGTTGGCATTTTTATGCTCAACGTGATCAATAAGTCGACCTGGTGTAGCCACAATAATGTGCGGTTTATTCTTTAACTGCTTAATTTGTGGTCTTGGGTTAGTTCCACCAATCACAATCGCTGTCCGTAGTCCTACTGGACCTGCAACTTTTCGGAGAGTTTCCTCAACCTGGATAGCAAGTTCGCGAGTAGGGAGTAAGATTAGCCCAATTTTGTCTGATGAGGCTACTTTTTGTAATGTTGGGATGGCAAACGCTAATGTTTTTCCTGACCCGGTCTGTGCGATTCCGACAACGTCTTCACCTGAGGTGGCAATTGGAATTGCCTTGTACTGAATTGGCGTTGGGTGCACAAAACCGAGCTGAGTTAGTCGCTCGAGTAGTTCTGGCGCAATGCCTAGATTATTAAAATCCTGTTCCTTATATTCTTCTCTATTCATAATTGTCTAAGGATAGCGGAAAATCTCGATTCTGTCAATGGTTGACCATAAATATCCAATAATAGCCAGGATTCAGACAAAAAAGACTTAAATATGAAATAAAAGTAGAAAATAGATTAATAAATAATGAAGAAAATAGCTGCTAATATCAGAGTTGTCGCTCAATTAAAAAATAGTAAGTTAACCCTGATTTGAGGAGATTGAAGAAACAATATTAATATAATTCACAATTAAAATCGAACTTTATCAAATGGTTGATCTTACGTATCCAAAATGGTGTGTTTTATGATTGCTGTGTTAAAATAGGTTTATGTCAATCCTTAATATTTATAAAAAGCTGGGGCAAACGCCATTTGAGGCCTTGAGTGAACTCCGAAAATCTAACTTAGAATTCAAAGATAGCAAAATGGTCTATGCTGGTAGACTAGACCCGATGGCTGAAGGGGTGCTGATCGTACTGACTGACGAAGATCGATTCAAACTGGATGAGTACCTTGGTTTTGATAAAATTTACGAAGCAACTTTTTTGTTTGGCGCCGAAACCGACACATACGATACGCTTGGTTTAGTAAAGAAGCTTCACGATGATTTTTACAAAACTAATGAAGGGGAAGTTATTGATCAGCTTCAGAAACTTACTGGTATTCATAGACTGCCATTTCCTGCTTACTCGTCTTATAAAGTCAAGGGTCAACCATTGCATGTGTGGGCAAGAGAGGGGCGACTTCACGAGATCGAAATTCCAATTAAGGAGATGGAGGTTTTGTCTGTTTCCGGCGTGACTACTTCACTCATTTTATCTGAAGAATTACTGAGTCAGATTGAAGACCGCGTTTCTAAAGTTGCTGGTAATTTTAGGCAGACCACAACTGTTGAAAAGTGGCGTGAAGTCTTGTCAAAAGACGCAAAATTTCTTATTGCTTCAATGACCCTGCACGTTACAAGCGGAACTTACATTCGCTCACTAGCTCATGAGCTTGGTCAGAAGCTTGGAGGTGGAGCGATACTACTCGAACTTAAACGGACTCAGGTTGTAGGTGTGAAATAATATTTAAAATTTTTGAGATGACAATTTACAAAACTCTTAGAAATTTTGCAGAAAAATACGAACGCGTTCTGTTGCCAGGTACGCTAATTTTAGGTTTAATTGTCGATGTTTTTACATTCAGATCTATTAGTATTAAAAGCGCCTTCATTTTGCTGGCACTACACGCAATTTCGGTTGGCTTCATGATTGCTTTTATAAATATTTTTGATCTGAAGCCAAGAGAAAACCGTAAAGGTATTCTAAGATATTTAAGAATAGCTGGTCCGTTTTTAATACAGTTCGATTTTGGGGCGCTACTTAGTGCAACTCTGATATTTTATTGGTTTAGTGGCTCAATCGCGGTTAGTTGGCCATTTATTATTATCGTTGCTGTTTTAATGGCATCAAACGATGTGTTGCGCCATCATTTTACAAAACCAGCTGTTCAATTAAGTGTATATTTCTTTGTTCTATTTTCTTTATTCTCAATCACTTTACCTTTCATTTTTAACTCAATCTCCGTCTGGTTATTTATTTTAAGTTCAGTTTTAAGTTCGTTATTTATAGCGATTTACGCACAAGTGCTGGCAAAATACGTGCCTGAGGTTAAAAGCCGTTTACCGGTTATTACTTCGGTTATAATGACTATAATCTTAGTATTGAACACCTTTTATTTCTTGAATTTTATCCCACCAGTTCCACTTTCTTTAAGAGAAGTAGGGGTTTACCATAATGTGGAACGAACTGGTGGCGATTACAAAGTGCTGACTGAAAAAGAGTCGTTTATAAACAAAATTTTACCCGGGCGAGTTATTTTAATTATGCCAGGAGAAAGAGTATATTTTTACACCTCAATATTTGCGCCAGCAGATTTAAATACGGAGATAACCCACAATTGGCAATTTTATAATACTGAAACGAAAAAATGGGAGGATAGGAATCAACTTTCTTTTACAGTCACTGGCGGTCGACAAGAGGGTTATCGCGGGTTTTCTTACAAAACAAATACAGAAGCTGGTGCTTGGCGAGTGAGTGTGGAAACAAAACGTGGGCAAGTACTTGGACAAATCAATTTTAAAATCGGTTACGTGAATGATTTGCCAGAATTAATTACTGAATTTAAATAGTTTTCCGATTGTAGGGTATTTTCTATCGAAGTGCATATATTATATTGTTTTCAGATTTCTTCTGGTATAATTTAGATATTGGTTCAAAGTCAATTTTAGACTCATGAAAAGTCTGACTAAAAAAAATAAAATAAGAATTACAAAAAGATTTATTAAAGCATATTTAATAATATCTTTGGTTTTAGTTTTTAGTTTTTCAACGGCTGTCTACTTTATTTTTTCAAATATTATTTTGCAAGATGTTCGAACAACAGCTAAAAATACAGCTAAAGTTATTGCAGAAGAAGTAAATTTTATAGGGCACGAAAATTTGCAGAATTTGAACAACGAAACTGATCCGAACTATATTCGAATATTCAACGAATTAAACACGGCGCAACGCTTGAACCATGATATTGAATATATTTACACAATGAGACCACGAATAAATGGTAAGTGGGAGTTCGTTGTTGATGCGACAATTGAGGTTGATTCAAACAAAAATGGTGTCATTGATCCTGAAGAAGCAAAGGCTAATATTGGAGATATTTACGATATTTCCTGCTGTGAAGAGATTCCGAAAGGTTTAATAGAACCAACTGCGGATAAAAAAGTAACCATTGATGATTGGGGAAGCTGGATTTCAGGTTATGCGCCAATTACAAACAATAAAGGCCAAGTGATTGGTATTGTTGGCGTGGATATTTCAGCAGATACAATGTTTAGTAATTTACAGGCTCTACGCGTAATGATGCTAATAGTCATTGCAATTACTTTGTTTATTGCTGGTTTGTTTGGTTTTGTTGTTTACTATTTACTTAAAAAAGAATCAGAAATAATTCAAGACGGTTTGCAAACAAAAAACTACGAACTTGAGGAAAAAATTAACGAAAGAAGTAAAGAATTGGCAGAATACAACACCTCTTTATCAAAACAGCTTATTCAGTGCGCTACCATAATAGACGATAACCGTGACGCTATAAAAGTTGGGGGTATTCAGGACCCAAATCAGGTTGATTTAATTTTGATTAATATCTTCAAGGACACTGAGCTTTTCAAAACTGTTGGTGAAATTAGAAGTAGAAAATTAACTATCGACAGGCAGTTAACGGATTTTGATTTAATGATGAAGTTTGTTTTCCTTTCTTTTAAGGAAAAACTTGCGGAAAAAAATATTAAGCTGGTTACTAACATTGCAAACTGGGTCGGAGTATTTAATTTTGACAAGAGGAAAATTGAAAATATAGTTTCAATGATGCTCGAGGAAGCAATTTTAAGAGAAGGTACGACCGAAATTACAGTTAATGCAGAGGTGGATACGGATTCTGAAACAGTCAAACTTGAGGTTATAGATAACGGCAATATGATCGTTATAGGTGCACTAGACGACAAGGAAGTTATAAAAAATAAAATGAACGACATTATTAAGCAGGGGATTGTTGAATTGCACGGGGGTGAATTTGGTCAGGAGATGTTAGGAAAGAACAAAAATGTGGAGTGGTTACGTTTACCGCAAGACTTTTAGATTAATAGCTGGATTGGGGTGTAACTGTGAATTATGTTAATTAAGTTGTTAAAAAATCCTCGAGTTCAGCATCACGGGAATAGATTTGCTAAATTTGTTACGGTTGGCCTTGTATCAGCTTGTTTTGATTTGGGCATTCTAACTTTTTTAGTTGAGGTTTTTTCTTTTAATCTCTATTTTGCAAACAGTATTTCTTTTTTTGTTGCGGTTAATGTTAGTTACAACTTGAATAAAAACTGGACTTTTAACAGTGTAAGTACATCAAAGCCTCGGCAAATCTATAAATTTTTCACGATTGCGATTATTGGTTTTATGTTTAACCAAACCTCACTGTTTATTCTGACAAATTTGGGTATTTGGTACGTTTTTGCTAAGATAATGATGGTTAGCATGGTAGCTATTTGGAACTATTCAGCAAATTATTTATGGACTTTTAGCACTCGAGAAAAATATGAAAAAACTATCCATAATAATTCCAGTTTTTAACGAGGAATCGACGATTTTGGGCATTCTTAATAAGATTGAGGATGTGGATTTGGGTATTAAAAAAGAGATCATTTTTGTAGACGATGCCTCAACCGATGGTAGTGCTGAAATATTAAAATCAATTAGTTCAAAGTACAAAGTGATTTTCAAAATACATAATACCGGCAAGGGTTCTGCTATTCGCTCTGGCTTAGAGGCTGTGACTGGTGATTATGTGATAATTCAAGATGCTGACCTTGAATATGATCCGAATGATTATAAAAAATTACTAAATGTAGTAAATGCTGACCACGAGGTGGTTTACGGTTCGCGAAATCTAGAAAAAAACCTTCGAATAAATAATAAATATTATTGGGGTGGTCGGTTGATTACTTTTTTCACTAACTTACTTTACGGCAGTAGCTTAACGGACGTAAATACCTGTTATAAACTGTTTTCAACAGATTTACTTCGCTCGCTCGAGCTCGAACAGGATCGGTTTTCATTTTGTGAAGAATCAACAGCTAAAGTATTAAAGAAAAACAAAACAATTATTGAAGTTCCGATCCAATATTATCCTCGGCACTTTTCTGAAGGAAAAAAAATTAGAGCAAAGGATGGACTTATAGCAATATATACACTACTCAAATATCGGATTTTATGATTACTTTTGAAAAAATTATCAATCAGTTCAGCAGTAAAATAACACGAAAACTTCAAAAAAAATTGTTCACCGGTTTGGTATTAGCTAGTGTCGTTGTACTGCACATCTTCCTCATTACGCAAAATATTTCAGATCTATTTTTAAGATACAATGAAGATAACAACGCACTTTACTCAATCGCAGCGCAGAATTTGGTCAGCGACGGCGCCCTCCACTTAAAGTTTGGTTTAGTAACCGGAAAAATTATCGAAGGAGCGGAACTGCAGTACTATACACATCACCCAAGTTTTTTTGTTTTACCAACCGCGCTAGTGTACGCAATTTTTGGTGTAAGTGAACTCACAACTCGTTTAGCACCGATTATTTTTTCTGTGATGTCGGTTGTCCTAATGTTTTTACTGGTACTTGAAACTCGAAAAAAACTTTTGCTCGCTTTTTTTGCTGGTTTTGTAATGGCTACGGCTCCAGCCCTGGCGTTTTATGGCAAGATGCTTGACCCTGAAATATTCGTAATCTTTTTTTCGCTCCTTTCAATCTATTTATTCTACTTAAGAAAACGGATTGAAAATCAATATCTCAGCTACGCGTTACTCGGCGTAATTTTACTTGGCACGACCATGGGTTGGCATTTTTATTTCACTGGATTTGTGATTTGGCTAGCTATTATCAGTGAAAAACAATACCCCAACCGCAAATTGTTCACGTTTGGACTACCGCTTCTAGTGCTTGTTACGGTTACTTTACAGGTTGGCCAGTTTTGGTTGTTAGGTGGAGAGAGTGGCGTTGCGGGATTTTTAGATGCTGGTGCTCTTAGAACCGAAGGGGTTGCCTGGTCAGTATGGTCCCGTAAAATGCTCACGATTGGTCAATATGAGTATTCGGCTGTTGCAATCTTTGTTGCGTCTGCTTGGGCGATATTTTCAGCCTCACTATCAATTAAGCGCCGAGAATTTAGCATATCTGCAATACTCCTCTTAATACCTCTACTTATAATGGTGATCTTTAGAGAATGGATGATGCACTTTTACTCACTAATGTACTTCGCGCCCTTTATCGCACTAGCTTTAGCGGAGGTACTGAATATTTCATACGAAGTGTTAAAGAAGATCTCGGGTTCTAAACTAATTGCAGGACTAGTCGTGTTCTATCTTCTGCTTGGTCAGTATTTTTTCACGACTCAAGCCTTGGCTTTCTTTAAAACAGCTTTTTCAGTAGACGAAAGTACTGTGGAAACTCTCAAGTCTCTAAAATCTGCAAAAACTCAGGATATAATTTGCTACGGAGAGAGTAGCTCTGGGCAAGTAGTTGATGCGATTTATGGATTTTATTTAGATGCGAGAATGTACAATTTTAAGAATTGTGTAAATGAAAATAAAGCAAATTTAGCAGTGATAGGAAATCCGCAAATTAGTAATTTTGAAAACAGGGTCTATGAAGAATACCAGAAAATAGGTTATACTATGTTAGGGTGCGGAGGAAAAATATGTGTGCTTGGCTTAACTCCGCTTGAGACACTTCAAAATAATCAAGAAAATGAACAATAAAATTGCAATAATCGGTGAGGGAGGCGGTATGCGTAACGCAATTACGGCGGGTTTTATTGTTGGAACAGGTTTAAATCCGTCAGATGTTGACGCTTATTATGGCACGTCATCAGCAATTGGAAATGGCCTTTACTTTGCAACCGGTCAATCGGATCACGCGCTTGAAATGTGGGTTCATAAACTTACCACAACCGAGGTTATGGACTACAAAAACGCTTTTCGGGGCAGATATATGGCGGATATTGATCATATGGTCGATAACGTCTGCTCCTCGCTCGATGTTGAAAAATTACAACATTCAAAAATGAAAATTGTGGCTAGTGTTGTAAAAAAACAAAGTGGCGAAATTGAATATTTAGAATTGAGTGATCATAATTTTAGAAATGTTTTCAAAGCAACCTGTTCGATTCCGTACATCTCACGACCGATTATAATTGATGAAAACGAATATGTAGACGGCGGCATTGGTGATAATTTCGTGATCTTGAAGGCATACGAAGATGGTTATCGGAATTTCATAGTCCTTAATAATCAGCCAAAAATTGTTGGTTATACAGCGGAATTTGCTAAAGCAGTGGTGGATAAAATGTCTGAAAAAGGGATGCGAAACGCTATGAAACTCCTTATAAAAAATTACGAAACCGCCTGGGAGTTTACGCAGAACCCACCAGAGGGCGTTAATATTTATCAGTTTGTGCCAACGCACAGTCAAACGATTTCAAAGTTTGAGCGTGATCCGGATAAGGTAAAAAGTATTTATCTGCAAGGAGTTGGTCTTGGTAAACTAGCGGAAAAAGAGGTAGCTGAATTTATTCAACAAGCAAAAATGTCTCAGAATTAATTCTGAGACATTTTCACAACTTCTTCGAGTCTACGGTCTAAATCATCGCTTCCGCCGATGAAAACATCGCCAACAAATATTTGTGGCACAGTCATATGGCCACTTCTAGCTTTAAGTTCATCAAATTCTTCTGAAGACGTTAGTACGTGCTCTTCATACTTTAGACCAGCGTTTTCAAGGGTCATTTTTGCTTTTGTGCAGTACGGACAGTGACTTTTTGTGTAAATTTTGATCATATTTTGAATGATTTAAGATTATTAGTGGCGATAAAACCCGGGTTCAGCAGATCCTCTTTATTATAACTCAGAGGTTTATTTTCAAGGTCATTAATGTACCCACCAGCTGCTTCTAGCACTGCGTGCGCAGCCGCCGTATCCCATTCCATACAAGATGGCCTGAGTCTAGGATAGATATCGGCTGTACCTTCAGCAATGGCGAGAATCTTGAGCGAACTCCCAATATTTTTAATATCTGGGTTTCTAAACTGTTCAATAAATCGGGCAGTTGCGTCGTCCAAATGATTTTTTGAAGCCACGACTCTGAGGGGCTCCGCGGTTTCTGAAACGTGAATCTGTTTTTGCACACCAGCCTCTTTGATAAATGCTCCTCCACCGACCGAGCCCCAATATAATTTTTGGGTGGCTGGCACGTAAACTACACCAAGCACAGGTGTATCATTTTCAATGAGGGCGATGTTAACTGTAAAGTCAGGTTCGCGGCGAACAAAAGATTTGGTGCCGTCAAGCGGATCAACGAGCCAATATTTTGTGAAAGATTGGCGGCCACTAAACGGTATTTGTATATTTTCTTCGGAAAGAACAGGTAGTCCGGTTGATTCTAAAACGGAATTGATAATATCGTTTGCGGTTTTGTCAGCCTTGGTGACTGGTGAATCGTCAGCCTTGTATTCGGTAGCGAAGTCCTCGGATACAAAAACATCCATAATGGCCAGTCCAGCTTTAATAGCTACCTCTTTGGCAATACTTAGTAATTCAGAATTCATATTAAATTATCATACCAGACGCCACGGTTTCGTTAGTGGCTTCGTCGATCAGAATTATACTGCCTGTTTGTCTGTTGCGCCTGTAACTATCGCAAAAAATCGGTTGAGCGGTGCGTAGTTTGACGCGAGCGATATCGTTCATTTGAATATTTTTATCCAATTTTTTACGTGAAAGCGTGTTCACGTCTACCTTGTAAATAACCTCTTTAATAATCGCCTTTACCTCGTTTGTGGTGTGGCGGAGGTAATATTTCGCTCGGTCTTTTGGCGGGGTGCCAGAGAGCCAGCATAACATTAAATCAACATCCTGCGTAACCGTAGGTTGATTGTTAACGCGCGCTAGCATATTGCCCCGGCTAATATCCACGTCATCAGCTAAAGTAATCGTGACTGAATCGCCAGCTTCGGCGCTCTCCAATTTTTCAGTATAACTCTCGATTGTTTCGATTGTGGTTGAAAGACCAGAAGGCAAAACAATAATTTCTTCGCCTGGTTTCAAAATACCACCAGCTACTTTACCCGTATAACCGCGGTAATCATGAAACTCATCCGTGTGCGGCCTGATAACGCTCTGAACAGGGAAGCGGGCGTCGATTTTGTTAAGGTCAGAACCAATGTGAATAGTTTCAAGCAGATAAAGGAGAGTTGACCCCTCGTACCAAGGCATAGCGCTCGAACGATCTACAACGTTATCGCCGTGCAGAGCAGAAACTGGAATAAATTGTACGTCAGTCACTTCGAGTTTATGCGAAAAAGCTTTAAACTCATCGACAATATTTTGAAAAACAGATTCGCTGTAATCCACTAAATCCATTTTGTTTACACAGATAATAATGTGCGGGATCTGCAATAGACTGGCAATAAAAGCGTGGCGCTTGGTTTGCTCAACAATCCCGTGACGCGCATCCACCAGAATAAGCGCCAAGTTAGCGGTTGAAGCCCCGGTGACCATATTGCGTGTGTATTCAATATGGCCTGGAGTATCGGCGATGATAAATTTGCGCTTTTTAGTTTTGAAATAACGGTAAGCAACGTCAATAGTAATACCTTGCTCACGTTCACTTTTTAAGCCGTCAGTGAGAAGTGCGAGCTCAACACGATCAAGACCACGCTGTTTGCTCGAGAACTCAATCGCGTCGAGCTGATCCTGATAAATTGATTTTGTATCATAAAGCAGGCGACCAATCAGGGTACTCTTGCCATCGTCTACACTACCTGCGGTGGTGAATCTTAAGAGATCAATATTTTTCATACTAAAAATAACCAGATTTTTTCCTATCTTCCATTGCAGTTTCGGTGCGTTTGTCGTCTGATCGTGTGCCACGTTCTGAGGTTAGACTGCCGGCGATTTCAAGGATCACCTCGTCCACTGTGGTTGCACTTGAAATCATAGCTCCGGTGCAGGTAATGTCGCCAATGGTTCGAAAACGGACGGTCATTATTTTTGACTGTTCGTTGTCTTTCATCTGAATTAAACCGGCGTCGGCGAGTAATTGACCGTCGCGCTCAAAAACTTTTCGCTCATGACTGAAATATAATCCTGGCAAGTTAATATTTTCAGCTTTAATATAATTCCAAACGTCTTCCTCAGTCCAATTACTGATCGGAAACGCCCGAAAATGTTCGCCAGGTTGTTTGTGACCGTTTAATAAATTCCAAAGTTCCGGCCGTTGATTTTTCGGGTTCCACTCACCGAACTCGTTCCGATGTGAAAAAATCCGTTCTTTGGCCCGCGCCTTTTCCTCGTCGCGCCGAGCCCCACCAATTGCGCAGTCGAATTGGTTTTTTTCTAAAACATCGAGCAAGGTTGTGGTCTGTAACTTATTCCGACTGGCGTAAAAGCCTAATTCCTCTTGTACACGTCCATTTTTTATCGACTCTTCAACCGAACCGATGATTAGTGTAGTACCGAGCTCGGCATTTAGTGCATCGCGAAAAGCTATCGTTTCTGGAAAATTATGACCAGTATCGATGTGGAGTAGGGGGAAGGGGATCTTACCTGGATAAAAAGCTTTTTTAGCCAAGTGCACCAAGGTGATTGAGTCTTTACCGCCTGAAAATAACAAAACTGGCCGCTCAAATTGAGCAACTATTTCTCGAAATATATAAATAGAGTCTGACTCTAATTCTTTGAGGTAGGTATCCACATTTTCAGTTACAAAATCCTCGGCAGAATATAGCCAAGAATTATTTCTAAACATTCCTCCTCTGACTGCTCACTCGTGTTTACGATTATATCAGGATTTTGCGGTTTTTCGTAGGGTGATGTGATTCCGGTAAAATTCTCAATCTCACCATTTCGAGATCTTTTGTAGAGACCTTTGATATCGCGCGCCTCGCAAACTTCGAGCGGGCAATCAACATGAACTTCTATAAAACGATCCGCTCCCACGGTTGCTCTGATGTTTTGCCTAGCTTGTTCAAACGGAGCGATGAATGAGGCGATCACGGTTTGACCCGAATCCGCTAAAATCTTGGCAACCGCACCCGCCCGACGTAAATTCTCAGTTCTGTCAATTTCAGAAAAATTTAAATCGCTACACAGATGTTCACGTAGAACATCGCCATCTAGTTGGTAGGCACTAACTGATCGCTCGCGTAACTCAGTGTGAAGTGCTTTAGCTAAAGTAGATTTTCCAGAGCCAGAAAGTCCGGTTAATAAAATAACGACACTGTTCATATTAAACTTTCCAGTGAGTAAGATCTCGATTTAACAGTTGTTCAATAAATTCGGTGTCTTCAAGAAATTTTGGCAATATTTCCTTTCGTAAATCTTGACTAAGCGGTTCGTATTTCACTACTACTGGATGCAACCTGAAAACATCAAAAATCAATTTTTTAGCTTTGAATATAGGTCGTTTTAAAGAAAGGGGTAAGTTATAAAAAATATGATTATTTGAAAAAAGAGCGCTAATTCTTGTGATTATTTTCGATCTTGGAATTGTATGCGGATTAAAATTTATATCTCCTTTTTTTACTGTAAAATTTGGATCAATATCTAAAAACTCAAAAACACGCTTCAACTCTCGTTCCTGATTAGTCTTAAAATCATCAAACAAAATAAATATAAATTGCTCTCGATTAAAAAGTTCAAATAACTCTAAAATTCGCGCTTTATAGTGACTGCTTTTTGCAAAATAGTTAAATCGTGGATGATTTTTTTTATATAAATCCTCAAAACTATTAATAGTTTTGTGTGCAATATTAACCTTAACCTCTTGTTGATAATGGGAATAAAGTCGATCTACAGGATCTCGAAGCATTACAATGAAACGAGCATCACTAAAATACTCCTTTAATAATTTGTGTGATGACTTTTCAAAAAAATATGAAACCGAGGCATCACCGATCGCTTTCTCGGTTGCAACCTCACGATAACACGTTTCATACCATTTCCAGCCTCGGTAAAACGAACCACAATAATGATTTTTATCCGTAATTTTTTTAAATCCATTTAAAGCCAGATAAGATTCCGCCTCACAAGCTAATAGAAAGTTCAGTTCTTTATCTTTTGGAATAAAGGCCTCCGGGTGTTGCATAAGGATTTGCGCTAGTGCGGTTGTCCCTGCTTTAGCAGCACCGAGAATGAAAAAATTAGGTTTGACCATATTTAACGATTACGCTCCTATACTATCATTACCGTGCAAATATATGAAATATTAGTTTTGTTCTACAAATAGTTGTATGCTAAAATGACTTTAAAATTATTAATCTTGAAATATGCAAGAACTTGTTGAAAAAAGGGCTGAATTAAGAAAGGCGTTTGATCGTGTAATGCCAGATATTCAAGAATTTAACAATGTTTACGTCGGGGCTGGAGTAATGAAATTACTCAAAAAGATTTTGAAGTACAAAATGAAGTACGTGCGTTATTTACTGGCGCGGTTTGGGATTTACCGAAGCGATGTAAAAGTTGAGTTATTCTGGGGGCCAACAATTAAACTACCGATCCACGACGCTGAAGTAATGCCAGTGTTTATTTTAAAAGCTTTACCTTCGAGTGAATATAAATTAACGCGATATTTAATCAATTCACTACAACCAAATGACGTTTTTTACGACGTTGGAGCCAATTATGGTTTGTATAGTGGTTTAGCTGGTGAAATCATTAGTAGTGGTGAAATCCACGCGTTTGAACCTAATCCGGAGATCTTTAAATATTTAATTGGTGGTCTTGGCTCAAAATATAAGAAAATCAGTTGTGTAAAAAAAGCCTTATCAAATCAGGTTGATAAACTCACTTTTTACGTTAAACGAAACTCAAGCGGTGGAAGTACTTTAAACGGTGAGGTGGCCTCTACGCTGAAGAGTAATTTTGATGCGATCAATGTACCATGTATCACACTCGATTCATACATCAAAAATCACCGTTTGCCAACCTTTATGAAGTTAGACGTTGAAGGGGCTGAGCATTTCGTGATTGAAGGCGCAACTGAGTTATTTAAACGAACAAAACCAGTAATTTCACTTGAAGTTTGGGGGGCTGAAACTGGTGACCGTTTTTCAAGAAAAGCCTCTGAAATGCTCATCAAACTTGGCTACGCACCACATAGAATTAACGATAATGGGGAACTGAATGAAATTGAAAGTATTGATTCAATGAATTTAGCTAGTAACGAGGTTGAAAATGTTATTTTCAAAGCAAAATAAGTCTAACTCCAAACAAACCTCCTTTATGAAAGTTGCTGTAAATTTATTACCGTATTCTAGTTATCAAGGGATCGAAACCTACACTCGAAATCTCATCAACGAGATGATCAAAATCGATGGTGTTGAACTTATCCTAATCAAACATCAGGAAACACCGGACTTTTTTGATTTTGGAGATAAGGTGACAGAAGTTATTGTCCCTTTTAAAAAAGTTTTAAAAGCTGGTGTTGCAATTTATTTGCAAACAGGAATTTATTTTCTACTGCTGAAGTTAAAACCAGATGTTTTGCTTTCCACATCGCCAGCCTCGCCGTATTTCTACTCGAAGAATGTGATTACTTTTCACGACTGTGCCTACGATAGATTTAGGGAGTTTGCAAATATTTTTTCAAAATATTATTTCAAATCAATGTATATTGCGGCGAAATATTTTGCCAGAAAAATTATTACAATTTCGGAATTTTCAAAACGTGAGCTAATCGATGTTTACAAAATCAAGCCGTCAAAAATCGCGGTAGTTCTCGAAGGCCCACCAGCCCTGCCTAAGGTTACAATAACGGCAGTTGATGAGGTAAAACAAGATTTCAATATTCACGGAAAATATTTCTTTTATGTTGGAAATTCCCGGCCACGTAAAAATCTGAAGAGATTAATAGAAGCTTTTGGGGCCTTTCAGAAAGAAAATAGTAGTTACAAACTTATAATTGCTGGCAAGATCGATAATCGCTTCGAAGATATTGACGGAATAATTGCAAAATTTCAGCTGGCGGACTCTGTGGTGCGGACAGGTTTTGTGACGGACGAACAAAAAGTGGCCCTGCTAAAAGGAGCAGTAGCGCTTGTGTTTCCAAGCTTGTACGAAGGTTTTGGCTTACCAGTGCTTGAAGCGCAAACCTTGGGAGTCCCGGTCATCACCTCGCACACCTCTTCACTACCCGAAGTTGGTGGAAACTCGGTTTATTACGTGGATCCTTACAGTGAAAAAAGTATTACGGAGGCATTAAGTGTTTTGGTAGCCGATAAAGAGCTTTGTAGCAGACTGGTTGAAAAAGGGTTTGAAAATATAAAAAGTTTTTCTTGGAAACAGACAGCTTTTCAGACTTTAGCTGTTCTTGAAAAATCAGAAAAATAACTTGGTCTCAACATTCTAGTGCAATTTAGTGATAGGATCACTGAGTATGCAAAATAGTCAATATAAACGGCTTTCAATAGAGGATCGGGAAGAAAATGAGTCAGCACAAGTAATTTGTTATCTCAACTGGTATGACGGCATATTTTGCACACCCTGCTAGCCCTTGGGAGCGGGGAACGAAAGACTTTAACCTACGACCAAGGAAAAGAAACGAAAATACTAACGGACTTATCCGTCAGTATTTTCCAAAAGGTACAGAATTCGATAAGGTGTCTACACGGGAACTCAAACGCGTCTAGTGCGAACTAAACGACCGTCCAAGAGCAGTTCTTGAATATTACAAACCAGATGAAGTATTTAATAATTTAGTTGCACTAAAAGTTTGAGACCAAGTTAAATACCTTGGTCTTCCACCAGGCTGGAGATTTTATATAGACAATGAAGGTCATGAAGATGTTTGGTATGACCCCAAGTTGCTGCAAATTCATGACTAAATGATTTGAGCAAAACTCAGGGGCTAAGCCTCGCCTAACACGCGATATCCAAAATTTGTTTCGTTTCATTTAAACAAACTTCGGATATCGCGGATACGTTGTACGACATATTTTTCAATATTTTTTCTCAAATAGAAATTTTGTTGAAGAATTTAAAAAGGAATGGAATTTTTATTTTTTTATTATAATGAGGGGGATAAGAGGTTGATTTAGAAAATATCATCGATTATGAAATCTCTACAAATTGTAAAACTGTATGCTCCGGTAATAGGTGGGGTGGAGAAAATTGCTCAGGATGTTGCTGAAGGACTGGGCTCAGATGTTTTGTGTTGTCGGAAGACAGGTCGGCGTGCAGTTGAGGGAATAAATGGTGTGAAAGTTATCCGTACAGCGAGTTTTGGGATGTATTTTGCTATGCCAGTTTCTTTTGATTTTCTACGAGTTTGGCGGAAGATTAAAAATAACTATGCTGTTATTGATTTGCACGCACCTTTTCCGCTAGCTGATTTAGCTTTATTTATTTTTCAGCCAAAAGGTAAATTGATTGTGCACTATCATTCAGACATCGTGCGTCAAAAATTGCTCAGTTTGTTACTTAAGCCAATTTTGCTCTCAACCTTACGCCGAGCCGATAAAATCCTTGTTTCCAGCCCAAATTTGAAAAGCAGTTCGTTTGTTTTACAAAAATTTCAGAACAAAGTTGAGGTTGTACCTTTTGGATTAGATATAAACCAGTACGATAAATTTAACGCTGATTTTGTAACCGAACTGAAAAATAAATATGGAAAATTTGCGCTGTACATTGGTCGCTTTGGTTACTACAAGGGGCTAGATTATTTAGTAAGGGCAATGCAGAGGGTTGATTATAAATTAATAATGATTGGTGACGGTAAAGAACGGTTCAAGATTGAAAAACTGATTGTGAATTTGGGACTTACCGAGAAAATAATTTTGTTACCGTTTCAAACAGCTGAAAAATTACGCGACTATTTCCACGCCTCTTCGGTATTTGTACTACCGTCAATCTATCGAAGTGAGGCTTTTGGTATAGTTTTAATGGAAGCATTAGCTTGTGGAACTCCGCTAGTTTCGACGGAGCTCGAAACAGGCACCTCTTTTGTTAATGAGCATAAAAAAACCGGCCTTGTTGTAAAAAAAGCAGATGCATTTGAATTAGGTGAGGCGATAAATACCATATTATCAGACGATTTTCTGCAAGCTGAATACTCAAAACATGCACTAGAACGAGCAAAAAAAGTTTTTGACATAGAAATAATGCTTGATAAAATCCGAGAAAGTTATAAGATATAAATATGAAATTTAAAGCCTTGTTACTGCTGCTTGGGGACATTGGGGTTCTTTACGGTTCGCTGGCTTCAACGCTCTATTTAAGGCACCGCTTGGTGCCTTTTGACGATTATTGGGCGCACCACGTGGTTCCGTTTTCAATCATATTTGTAATTTGGCTAGCAGTATTTTACTTTCACGATCTGTACTCAGTTGAGGCTTTTCGAATAAATACCAAATTCTTTACAGTGCTCGTGCAGGCGACCATTTTTAATGGACTGATTGCTATTTCTTTTTTCTATTTAACTGGCGCTTTCAGCATTACGCCAAAAACTAATTTGGTAATATTCTCAGCTTTCTTTTTCTTGTTGTTTATTGCCTTCAGAGCACTTTCAGCCGACGTTATCCGCGGTAAAGAACACTGTAAACGTCTGGCATTTTTAGGTTTATCAGACTTTGAGGAGAATCTTGTTCGGGAGGCGATTTCAGAATCAGTGCTACCAATGATCGAAGTTCCATTTAATGATTATTATTTTGACGCCTTGATAGCTGGACAAAAGGCTTACACCGCGGATCAAAAAGATTTGTATGAATCAGTGGTTCGCGGGCGGGAAGTAACGGATTTAGTTTCATTCCTCGAGGCTATTACAAACAAGATCCCGATTACTTTGGCTAGCACTGACTGGTTTATTAATAAATTTGCTTTAGTTCAGGATCGTGAATATGTTCTTGTGAAACGGATATTTGATGTGTTTTTGAGTGTCGGTTTTTTGATTTTTTTCGCGCTTCCGATGCTCATAATTAGCACAATAATAAAGTTGAGCAGTCATGGACCAGTTCTTTATAAGCAGACTCGTACTGGTAAGAACGGTATTTCGTACGTATTGTACAAATTCAGATCAATGACCATAGACGCCGAAATAAATGGCGCGCAGTGGAGTCAGAAAAATGACAATCGAGTAACTAAAATCGGAAAAATATTACGCCACACGCATCTTGATGAGCTTCCACAACTTTGGAATATTTTAGTAGGTGAGATGTCGTTCGTTGGGCCAAGACCCGAGCGTCCTGAAATGATCAGCTTGTTAAACACCGAAATCCCGTTTTATTCACTGAGACACCTAGTAAAACCCGGTGTGACAGGTTGGGCGCAAATTAACTATCCTTATGGCGCTAGCGTTGAAGACGCAAAGAACAAATTGGCGTATGATTTATACTATGTGAAGCACCGAGCATTTTTTTGGGATATTCGGATTATTGTTAAAACCCTAGCAACTATGGTAAGAGGAGAGGGTCGTTAGGTAAAAGATATTAATTCGTTTGAATAATTTTATATGTATAAACTATTTGTTAAAATCAGAAATTGGAAAATAAGAACCGCATATCGGTATATTTTAAAACCGATTCTGTTTAAAATGGATCCTGAGTTTGTGCACGATCGGTTTATGATCGCCGGTCGGCTAATTGGCGGAAACGCAGTAACTCGAGCTTTAAACAGTTTAATGTTCAACTACCAAAGTAAAATGCTAGAACAAGAGATCTTGGGAATAAATTTCAGGAATCCAATCGGTCTATCGGCTGGTTTTGATAAAAATGCGATTCTAACAGACGTAATGCCAACAGTTGGTTTTGGTTTTGAAGAAGTTGGATCGATCACGGGTTTAGAGTGTGCTGGAAACCCAAAGCCGAGGCTATGGCGTCATATAGACAAGCAAAGTTTGCGAGTTTACTATGGTTTAAAAAATGACGGAGCTGAGGTCATTGCTAAACGACTTAAAAACAAAAAATTTAAATTTCCAATTGGTATTAGTATCGCAAAAACAAATTGCGCCGAAACCGTGGATACGGCCGCGGCAATTGCAGATTACAAAAAAGCTATGTTAGCTTTCGATGACATTGGTGATTACCTTACGATTAATATTAGTTGTCCAAACACTTTTGGCGGTCAACCGTTCACAGATCCAGTGCGATTTGAAGCACTGTTAAAAGGTCTTCTGACTTCAATTGACCACAAACCGGTTTTTATCAAACTTTCACCGGATCTTAGTAAGAATGAACTTCTGAAGTTGTTAGATATTGCCGAGCGCTACACGGTTGACGGTGTTATTTGTAGCAATTTAACAAAAGAACATTCAGAAGGGCAGGGTGGACTTTCAGGTAAAGTTGTCGCTGAAAAATCTCTAAAAATAATTAAAATAATCCGTAAATACTACGGAGATCGGTTCGTAATTGTGGCCGTGGGTGGTATCTTTAACGCAGACGACGCCTACCGCGCCATTAAAGCTGGAGCGTCACTCATCCAACTGATCACTGGTATGATCTTTGGTGGACCGCAAACAATTAGTGAGATTAACGTTGGTTTAGTGGAAAGATTGAAAGCAGACGGTTATTTAAACATTTCAGAGGCAGTGGGTAAAAGTAGATAAACAAAAAATCCTCGAATTAATCGAGGATTTTTTATAACGCTGTTTTTAAATTTGATTTTTTGTTTTTTGCCATTTTTCGAAGATCAGCCACTCTGTCACTCTCGTCCATAATCTCCTGACCAACAATTTCCTCCAAAATATCCTCAACTGTAATCACTCCTTCAACATTCTTAAATTCATCAATCGCAACAAACATATGATTTCGCGTATTGATAAAGGCATTTAGTACGTCATCGAGTTTACTTTTAGACGAGACAGAATAGACGGTGTTATTCATGAGCTCGCCAACATGTTTACCAATTATTTCGCGACCAACTAAGTTTTTTATGTATAACAAACCAACTATATTATTTTGTTGTCCGTTATAGACTGGAAATCTGGAGTGACCAGTTTTTCTTAATTTAATTATTAGGGTAGTTGTAAATTTTTGGTTTTGATCGAGCATCATAGCAACAGAAGCTGGCGTCATAACCTCCTCTACACGACGATCAGAAAATGTAAGCGCACCTTTTAAAATTCTTTCTTCATCGGCATCAATATTAGATTCAACCGAGTCTTCGTGTTCCTCGATAAATTCGATGAGCTCATGTTTTGAATAAATTGTTGGCATTTCTGAACCTAACATCTTATTAAGTACCCAAGCAATGGGGTAGGTGAGCGGGAAAAGAAGTGCTAAAAATATCCAAACGAGCCAAGTAGTTTGAGCCCCGAATTTCAAAGCGTGCCTTGAAATAACCGCCTGTGGAATAATTTCTCCAAAGAGAAAAATTAAGGCTGTGGCCACTATACCTGCAACAACGCCGGTTGCGATACTGCCTAAAAAGACAGAAAGAGCAGAATTAACCCCAACGTTGCCGAGCAAGAGAGTTGCGAGCAAGAGGTTACCGTGTTTACGAATTGGGTAGATTTTAATTGCGTTTTTATCTCCTAGTTTGGCTTTTCGCTTTAATTCGTGAACATCGAGACCCATTAAACCAAGGGTGAGTCCAGAAAAAAGTGCTGAAAAACCAATGAGGAGAAGCGTTATGACATATTCCATGTAGCCGGAGTATAGCAGGAAGACGGATAAAAATAAAGATGGTAAAATATAGGTATGACAAACCTCAATCTAGAACATCCGTTATTTACTACACTGGTCACAAATTTTACCGTGCCCGATCTTGAACTTGGAATCTCGAAATTAAAAGAACTTATAGCATCTGAACAAGATAAAAATTCAGCTTTAACAAGCAGATTACTAGAACTTGAAAAAGAAAAAGCAGAACGTCAGAAAAACATCGACTTGGCTACAGCCAATAAATTACGCGTAGATTTAAAACTTTAATATGGCAAATGTTCAAAATAACGACGTAATAGTTCAAAATGAAGCAAGTTCTGGTACCACTTCAGAGAAAAGTCTAGAATCTAATCTAGTAGATCCTGAAAAATTAAAGACACTTCAAGATGAAATGACTAGTCTTCGGGGAGAGCTAGAAGGTGTTTTGCGAGCTAATAGTGATCTTGAAGAAATGGTTGCTATGGCAGAAAGTGAACTGGGGCGCTAATATGAAAAAACCTCACTACACCGACGAATATTTCAAAAAACGGCTAACTGAAGAACAGTATAAAATTTTAAGAGCGCACGAAACCGAACCGGCTTTTAGCGGTGAGTATCTGAATTTTGATGCCAGTGGTCGCTATAACTGTGCCGGTTGCGGACAGCCGGTGTTTGAATCTACAACAAAATTCCACTCCGGCTCCGGCTGGCCAAGTTTTTATGATGTTTTTCAAGCAGGTAATATTGGGTTTAGAAAAGACACCGCGCTCGGCATTGAGCGAGTAGAAGCTTTTTGCAACCACTGCGGTTCGCACTTAGGCCACGTTTTCGATGACGGCCCAAAACCCACTGGTAAACGTTACTGCGTAAACTCACTTGCACTCAAATTTGAGCCTAGAAAAACTAAAATCTAATTTCTATACGTAATTTAATTTTAAATAATTCAGTCACCAAAAAAACTAAAATAATCCCGAAAGGGATTTTTATAGTTTTATTAAATAGAAAATCTAGACTGCTTCTTTTGGCCGTGCAATATTCACGTTGATTTTTCGACCATCAAGTTCGTTGCCGTCTAACATTTTAATTGCGTTTTGTGCTTCGTCTTCGGTAAGCATAGTCACAAAACCGTAACCTTTACTTCGTTTTGTTGCGTTGTCCATAATGATATGAACATCCTCTACCTCACCAGCCGATTGAAAAAGGTCCTTAAGCGAGTCGTTATTTACTGAAAACGGTAAATTACCGATAAATAGTTTATTTGTCATACCATAAAATATGGGTTTTAGGTTAAATAAAAGCAACCTAATCACACCTAAAACACATTACCTAAGTTAATTTTTGATTATGGTTATATTATATTCAATAATTTCACCAATTATTGTGATATTATATAATCGTAATGATATTGTATCACAAAAATATGAACCAGAGCACAAAAATACAGCTAAAATCAGAGTCAGTCCTGCTGGATAAAAATGAAATTGCTAGAACGGCTGATTTGCTATCTGATTACATTCAATATTTGAATTCTGTTGCTGAATCTCAAAAATATGAAGCCCCAGAATCGAGCATTAATTTACCCACTGATAATAAAATGCTTGAAGTTATCGAACAGGTTTTGCTTAAATTCAAAAATGCTCAGCTTAAATATGTAGTCGTGGTCGGTATTGGTGGTTCAAATTTAGGAACAATGGCAGTGTATGACGCTGTTTTAAAAGATCAAAATCAACAAACCAACCCCTTACCTCAAATTCTATTCGCCGATACCGTTTCTGCAAAATCCTTACAGAATTTAATAAATATTTTGCTAACCTGCTCAAAAGCAAATGAGTTTGCAATAAACGTAATTAGTAAGTCTGGTGGAACTACGGAAACAATTGCGAATTTTGAGATTATATATTCTGCACTTAGGGAAAAGTTTATAGACATTGATCGCCGAATAATTGTCACAACTGAAATTGATTCAAAACTCTGGCTGGAATCAACCGCAAAAAAATGGAGTACTGTTTCTTTGCCAAATATTGTTGGTGGTAGGTACTCGGTTTTTTCAACGGTTGGCCTAATTCCGCTAGCTCTAGCTGGCTTGAACATTCAGGAATTGCTAGGTGGTGCCTTACAAATGCGAAACGCTTGTCTTCAATCAGATAATCAGTTTAATCCAGCCTTATTGAGTGCTGTTGTTACTTTTTTACATTATAAAAATGGCGTTAAAATCAACAATAGTTTTTTCTTCAATCCAGAACTCGAGTCACTAGGGAAGTGGTGCAGGCAACTGATGGGTGAGAGTTTAGGTAAGCAGTTTGATAGTGTTGGCACCGAGGTTCGCGCTGGCATTACACCTATTGTTTCAATCGGTTCAACTGATCTGCATTCAATGGCACAGCTGTATTTTGGTGGACCTAAAGATAAACTAACAACTATCATTTATCACTCTGAAACAGAGTCTAAGCTAACTGTACCAAACGAGCGTATGTTGCCAAGTTTGATAGTTGGCATTAACGGCAAGTCTCCAGCAAAACTTATGGACGCTATTGTTGGCGGTGTCGCCGAAGCCTATAAAATGAATGGTCTACCTTATGTAACGCTACAACTACCAACTATTTCTGCAGAAACTCTGGGTGAATTGTTACAATTTAAAATGCTTGAAACGATGTTCCTGGCTCACTTAATGAACCTAAACGCCTTTGATCAACCAAATGTTGAGGATTACAAGAGTGGCACAAAGAAATTGCTCGAGTCTACTTAAAGACGAATTCCCTGGAGTACCTTGATTTTTCCTTATAATTTGCTAGGCTAGTGCCGGAGGTGAGTGTGAGGGTCATTTCTAAAAAAATACATCCAGATCTTAGTAGGAGTGCACTTCATCGGGAGTTTAAGCAAATACTACCAGTTCCTGAGATATATAAGGAGACCGTTTCGGTGTTCCCAGGTGAACGCATTGGTCACCATTTTCACCTTTTGAAACGTTGCATTCTGATCTGCACAAAAGGTAAACTGACTCTCTACAGACAGAGAAAAGGAGGTGGAGTAGTTTGCACAACCATGTCTGCCAACCCTGCAGACGGAAACCATTACTGCTACGCGATCATAGATCCCGAGACAACGTATCTGGTTACGAATTCGACCACGACAGCGTCGGAACTCGAAATCTGGTCAGATCAACCTAAAAACCCGTCCGATAACCACGAATTGAGAATCGTCCTATAACAAAAACCGCCCGGAGTAGGGCGGTATTTTTTTACTTGCAGTTGCTATTATCGAGCTGAGCGATAAAGGCAAGTAAAAAGACGGTGATCATACTATACTTTAGAATTGAAGGAGCATCGTGCCTCGTGATTACAAAGTAATTATTCGAGAACCACAGGATACCGGCGACTGTAACTACAAAGACACAGAGTAGAACTACCTCGTTTAGCAAAATATTTTTTAAACTCCAAGGAGTCTGTTCATCATTGTTTTGCATATTCCGTGTCATTGCTGCTCACGTTCATTTGATTTACGGAATGAACTCCGAAAGAACACCGATTTTGAAACAATCTTCTGGATTTCAGCCTGGGTAAAAGATTTCTTGACCAGACCTTCGTCCTTAATCGAAACCTTGGACTGCGCAACCTCAATCCAGCTATGAAGCTCAGATGTTGTTGCGTCAAGATAGCTCTTCGTAACTTCCAGCTCATTTTGAACCAGTTTCTTCTCGACCCGATATTTTTCGGCGTTTAACCGTAGTATCCTGATCTTTTCAAGAAGCTCTACTTGTTGTTTTCTGGCCTGAGCCATATTTACCGCAAACTGAATTGACTCTCCGATAAAGTAAATGGCAAGTGCAATTAGAAAGAATCTACTAATAAATCCTGCTGCTAAAATTACCAACAGAACTAGAATTGTCTGAACTACAGCAAGGAGCTGTAGTCTGTATTTTTCATACATTTTTAGCTCCGTTTGTGAAAGGACTATATACCATAGTCTGATCTAAATATTTTGTCAAAAAAATAGACATATTAGTGTCTATTTTTTATTACTTTTTAGATCGCTCGTAAAGCGCTATTGCGGTAGCGTGAGTTACATTTAAACTTTCTAGTAGGGCTGAATGAGGAATTACTATTGAAGTACCGTTAATACCTAGTTTTAAACCAGAACCTTCACTGCCAACCACTAAAATTGCTGGCTCGTTAGTCATTTTAGAAACCGGTACGGATGTTTCACGATTTTCAATTCGATAAACTGGTCGCTTCAGCTGTTCCAGATATTTAGTTGCTTCTTCGCGTTTTACCTTGAGCCAAGGCACCACGAAAACTGCACCAACAGAGGATCTCACGACCTTGGGACTTGTGATGTCCGCAGACTCAATCAGAATAATACTAGCCTCAAACCCCAAACAAAGTCGTAGAATTGACCCCACATTACCAGGATCCTGAACGCCATCTAAAACAACGATGGTGTTTTTAGCTTCAATGTCCGCCTCCTGCCATTTTGGGATCTTGGCCACTCCTGCCATCTCCTGCGGTGTTTCGGTAGTAATTAACTCAAGAAAATTTTCACTCATTTCTTTAGTGAAAGTAAACTCAATAGCCTTACCAGCGGTTTCAATAACTTTCGCTCCTTCCACCAAACAACGATCCGCTTTTTCGCGCCCCTTTTTAGTGTGAAGAGATTTAATAAGTTTTTCCTGAGCAATACTTAGCATAAACTAAAGAATAGCGATTATTTTTCTATTTGTCAATGTTCTATTAACATTTTTACCTTTATAAAAATTGAAAAATATTATATACTCGTAACGATTTTTAGTAGCGATCGATGCTTGATTCAGCAAGTCACAGTGAGCGTAAAGTACTTTTAGATTGTGTTAAACACTACCAGGAGTATTTTGAAGCGTTAGGCGTTGTTCCGATTGAAGTATCGGGAGACAATAAACGCGTTACACAAAAAGAACTCTTGGGTCACTGCGCGGGAAATCTTGAAAGGATCCGGGCAATGATCAACGCTGGCCGCCTGGGCGACGCCAAAGCGATCTTTTGTTTTATGGAGGGTGTGCTCTTTGCCACGGGTCTTGCAACACTAAACGATTTACGAAAACTAACTCACTCAATTTGAGTTTGAGACCAGCCAGTCAATCATCGACTGGTCTTTTTTTACCTATTGATTACTGATCTGGTATACTATACTCGAAATACTTTTATGCAAAATATTCAACAACTACTAAATTCAAAAATAATTTGGTCCGCACTAATTTTTAGTTTTGTTACATTACTCGCAACTAGTCTTTATTTAAAAAATGTAACGCAATCAGCTCAGCCAACCGAAGCCGAACTTACTTCAAGTAATCAGGAGCTATTTAGTCGAGTCGCAGATTATGCTAATTTACGAAGTGATATTAAAACCGAATATTTGCGATGTCGAAATTTAATTTCTGATCATGTGGATGAAGAAAGTAATTTTGACATTGATTATTGTTATGAATATATAAAATGGACAGATTCTCTAACAGTTAAGGTTTTTTAATTATGAAGCCTAGTCACAACCGCCATGTAAAAATTCGAGTTTACGGAAATGTTCAAGGTGTATTTTACAGAATATATGTTAAAGATCGAGCTGACGAACTCGGTATTAATGGATCTGTTAAAAATAGAACCGACGGCACTGTTGAAATTGTAGCCGAAGGTGAAGAAGAGGCTATCGACGAGTTCGTTCGGCAATGCAGGCGCGGTAATGAGCAGAGCATTATTAAAAGACTGCGGATTGTAGATGGTGATGTTGAAGGCTACGAAGGCTTTACAGTGAGAGGCTAAAAACAAAAAATAGGGCAAAACCCTATTTTATGCAGTCACTTTAGCTTCAGCTTTTGCCATTCGAATAGCTTTTGCTTTTCGTCTAAGTGAAGCAGATTTTACTCTTTTAACAGCTTCTATTTCTCTTGATTTCTTTCGTTTCTTTTGGTGTCGTGATGGCATAATAATTTTTTGTCGAATTGTAAGTCTAAAAAATTCGATTGAATACTAAAGGAGAATATAATATTTATGGTTAATTGTCAAGACTTTACAATGAACAAAAAAATAGATAAAACATAGATATATGGAAATATTAGTTCAAAAAGGGGATATCTTAGAAGTTGCAACTGATTTATTAGTGGTCGGTGCTTATGAATCTGAGTTACTCCACGACCCGTTTACTGAAAGATTGAACGAACTTTTAGGTGGAAAAATGACAAAAATGGCCAAAGCTCAGGAATTTGAAGCAAAGCTTGGGCAAACCCTAATATTTGCGGCTCCAGACAAGATGGATATGGAGTATGTAATGGTCGTGGGTCTTGGTGAATTAAAATCCTCAGTTGTTGAAGCTGCCAGACTAGCCAGTGGTACTGCAGTACAGATGGCAAAAAAAATGGGCTTACGTAAAATCGCCATTGAATTTTTTGGTGAAGATCACGAGGAGTTTAGTGCTAAGAACACAGCAGAAGCTATGACTGAAGCTCTGCTTTTAGCAGACTACCAGTTTAACGTATACAAAAAACGTAAAGGCGTTTCGATTAAAGAAGTCATAATTGTAGCTGAAGATGGACGAGATGCTCGGAGTGCAGAAAAGGGGATTGAGAAGGGTCGAATTTGTGTAGACGGAACCACTGTGGCTCGAGATCTTGTAAACACACCTGGTCAGGATATGACACCAACCCGATTAGCTGAAGCCGCTGAAGAAATCTCTCGTATTTCAGGCGAGACGGTAAAGGTTGAGATTTTTGACCGCGCACAGGTTGAAAAAATGGGTATGGGTGCATATCTAGCAGTTGCGCAGGGAGCCGACAGCGAGCTGAAATTTATTCACCTCACCTACACACCAACAGTTGATTACAAAAAAACTGTGGCCGTAGTTGGGAAGGGTGTAACTTTTGACTCAGGCGGACTATCGCTCAAGCCTGGAAGCAGTATGGAAACAATGAAGTGTGATATGGCCGGCGCCGCTACAGTACTCGGACTTTTCACAGCGCTCGGTAGGTTACAACCAAAAGTAGCTGTCCACGGAATTATTGCTGCTTGCGAAAATATGCCATCTGGCCGAGCAATCAGACCTGGTGATATTGTAAAATCTGCCAACGGAAAAACTATCGAAATTCTGAATACCGATGCTGAGGGACGACTAACTTTGGCCGACGCTCTACATTACGCACAAAAATTTGAACCAGATTATTTAGTCGACCTGGCAACACTAACCGGAGCAATAGTTGTCGGACTTGGCGAGGAAATCGCTGGAGTATTTTCAAACGATAACGTACTATCAAACAAGCTAGTTAAAGCTGGAGAGGAAACTGGCGAAGATATGTGTGCGCTACCACTTCACAGCGCTTACAAAAAGCTAATCCAATCAGAAGTAGCTGACATTCAAAATACCTCAACCTCACGTTATGGTGGTTCTATAACAGCTGCACTATTTTTATCGGAGTTCATTAACAGTAGTCAAAAATGGGCGCATATCGACATCGCAGGACCAGCTTTCGCAGAAAGACCGATGAATAGCTATACTGGGCTTGGCGGAACAGGTTTTGGAGTGCGAACCTTAATTAGATGGATCGAGGAATTATAAAATATAAAAATATCAGTTGATAAATTTCACTGATATTTTTTTGTTGTGCTACAATATTTGCATAATATTAAACACAAAATATGCAAGTAACTGTTTATTCAACTCCAACCTGTCCATGGTGTAAAAAAATCAAAGCTTTTCTTTCAGAACATAGTGTTGAATTTAATGATATCGACGTCTCTGCGGATCAAGTAAAGGCAGCTGAAATGATTGAGAAGTCGGGCCAAATGGGTGTACCTGTTCTAGAAATTGGTGATGACCTAGTAATTGGCTACGACGAGGCAAGAGTTTCTCAGCTATTAAATCTATAAATTAAAATCATCGAGTTTTAACTCGATGATTTTTTTGTCGTTAGTTTTGGTTATTTAAGCCTTACCTAGAGTTTCTTCACCTGTTTCCCATTCAACTGGGCAAAGATCACCACTTTGTAGCGCTTTTAATACTCGAAGGGTTTCAGTTACTGAACGACCAACTGAGCCTGAAGATACAAGCGTGTATCTTACAACACCTTCAGGGTCAATGATAAAGAGACCACGTTCTGCAGAACCATCTTCGTCGTTTAGGACCTCGTAGTCAAAAGCTACATTCTGGGTTGTGTCTGCTAGTACAGGGTATTTTACCTCTGGCAAATCACGCTCAAGCCAGTTTTTGTGTGACCACTCAGAGTCTGTTGAAGCTCCAAGAATCTCACAGTTGAGTGCTGAAAACTCATCTGCTTTTTTTGCAAAACCACGAATTTCAGTTGGACAAATGAAAGTGAAATCTCGTGGGTAAAAGAAAAATACCAACCATTTTCCTTTATAATCAGCTAAACTCACTTTTGTGAACTCACCATTATGATAAGCGGTCACATTTTCAAACTCTGGAGCCTGTTTTCCTAATTCAATCATAATATTTTGTTAATAATCGTGATTAGATTCTACCAATTAATCCAATATTTGCAAAATCTATGATTTCTGGTACATTTTGATCATTAAATACGATTATTGAAATATGAAAAAGATTCTGATTTTTATTGTTCTTGTTGCAGTTTTTAGCGGAGGTTTTTATGCTTTTCAGCAGTATCAGACTAAAAAAACTACTGAACTTTTTAGTAAGACCGAGCTAGTAAATGGAATACTACCTGAACCTATTATTGTAAACGGTGAGGAATTCCTTGTAAGACCAGCAGATCTTTATGACTTTGGTGCAGACGAAACAGTGCGGGCAACACTAGATAATCCAAAGTTTACAAATGTCGCAACAGCTGACGAATATTTGGCTGACGAAGTCTTTGGAATTAACGTTGAAGTAAATGGCGCACACCGATTCTACTCATACCAGATTTTAAACTGGCACCAGGTTGTAAACGATAATTTTGATGGAAAAAATCTTACTGTAACTTATTGCGTATTTTGTCGATCGTTTGCAGTTTTTGAAACAAATAAGAAATTTGATCTAGATGGCCGGGTTTACAATAACAATGTCCTCATTAAGGATCGTGAAAATAATTCCTCTTGGCTTCAGATTCGTGGTCTTTCGGTAATTGGAAACAACGTAGGTGAAAAACTAAATCAGTACCAGGCAGAATCAATTACCTGGTCAGATTTCAAGAAACTTTACCCAGAAGGTGAGGTGCTCTCAACTGACACTGGTTTTGTTCGTGATTATACAAGACACCCATACGCAAGCTACGACACCATAAAAACTGTTTATTTCCCTTTAACCAATTTTAACGATGTTTTTGACAAAAAAGATTTGGTTCACGGGGTAGACTTGGGTGATGTTCAGATTGCTTTTTCTGAATACATCATGCGTAACGTGCCCGTTGAAACCGTTGACTATAAAGGGCACAAAATTGTTGGCTTTTTGGATGAAGTTGGAGTGATACGTATTTTTAAAAATATCACTTTAGGCGAAACAGAGCTTGATTCAAAATATCTGCCAAAAAATGTACCTCTAGATGAAGTTCTAGATTTTACTTACGATCCCAAAAAAGACCTAATGATTGATAATCAAACAGGTTCAAAGTGGAATCGAAAAGGTGAAGTTATAGAGGGACCACTACTTCAAAAGAAACTAAAGCAACTTGAAAGCGTCGAAACTTTTTGGTTCTGTTATTCAGCAATGTTTGAAAATGCCGTCATTGCTGATATTAATGCCATTGAATTTAACAAACAATAAATGTCAAATAGAATTCTCTACATTGTTGGAACTCCAATCGGTAACTTGGATGACATGACTACGCGCGCCACAAAAATTTTGGCGGGCGTAGATGTTGTTTTATGTGAAGATACTCGAGTAACGAAAAAAGTTTTAGATCGAATAGGTTCCAAGGCTCAAACAAGGCCACTTCATCAACACTCAACCGACCTTGAAATCAAGAAAACTTTCAATTCCATTTACAACTCAGTTGCTTACGTAAGCGACGCCGGCACACCTGGTATTTCAGATCCAGGCGGTAAGATTACTGAAATTGCTCTACAAGAAGGTTTTGAAGTTGTTGGAATTCCTGGAGTAAGTGCAGTTACAATGGCGCTTTCAATCTCGGCTTTTCCGGCTGACAAGTTTACCTTTTTAGGATTTCCACCCCACAAAAAAGGGCGCAACAAATATTTTGAACAGCTATCGATGCTCGACCACACGATCGCGCTTTACGAGTCAAAGCACAGAATTCTAAAAACACTCGATGAATTACCTCAAGAGAGACCAATTACCGTTGGTCGTGAACTCACAAAAATGCACGAAATTACTTACAGAGGTTTGCCCGCTGATGTTAAAAAAGAAATAGAAGAATCTAGCGCAAAAGGGGAGTTCGTCATTGTGGTAGCACCGAAAAAGTGGAAAGCCTAATTTTCAAACTTAAAGTAATCAATATTAATTTATGTCAAAATCTTATTACATTACCGCGGCTATTCCGTATGTAAATGGTGAACCTCACGTTGGTCACGCACTTGAGTTTATTCAGGTCGACGCAGCAGCTCGCTATCACCGACAAAAATTAGGTTTAGATCAGGTTAGGGCAATTACCGGCACAGATGAAAATAGTCTAAAAAACGTTCGAGCAGCGGAAGATGCTGGTCGAGACATTGGCGAGTTTGTTGCAGAAAACTCCCAGAAATTTAGAGATTTGTACAAAACTTTAAATCTTTCTTTTGAAGATTTTATTCGAACGCGTGAAGATCGTCATATTTTGGGCGCACAAAAATTATGGAGTGCCTTTAAACCTGAGGATATTTATCAAAAAACTTACAATGGACTTTATTGTGTTGGCTGTGAAGCATTTTACACTGAAAAAGATTGCGCAGACGGCAAGTGCCCAACACACAAAAAAGATTTGGAAAAAATTGAAGAGGAAAACTATTTCTTTAAGCTTTCAAATTATCAAACTAAACTAGAGGAGCTAATCGAGTCAGGAGAGTTAAAAATTCACCCTGAAACTAGGAAAAATGAAATCCTGAGCTTCATAAAAAGTGGTTTAGAGGATTTTTCAATTTCACGTTCACAGGAGCGGGCTAAAAACTGGGGGGTAACAGTTCCAGGTGATGAAAGCCAGGTAATGTATGTTTGGGTTGATGCACTTTCAAACTATATTAACGTCTTAGGTTACGCTGAAGACTCTGAACTGTACCGAAAGTTCTGGGCAAATGGCGACGAGCGTGTTCACATTATTGGAAAAGACATTTCACGCTTTCACGCAATTTACTGGCCAGCGATGTTACTTTCCGCGAACGTTCCGGTGCCAACTGAAATTTATGTTCACGGATTTTTCACTGTGGAGGGGCAAAAAATGTCTAAATCACTCGGAAATGTTATTCACCCAAAAACTTTGGTTGATGATTTTGGCGTAGATGCAGTTCGCTACTTTTTACTTCGCGAAATGCCTTACGCTTCAGATGGTGATGTTTCAATGGAAAGAATCGAAAACCGTTACGCAGAACTTGCAAATCAACTTGGCAACCTAGTTAGTCGGGTAGCTACAATGTCTGAAAAATACTTTGATGGTCAGCTAGATCAGTTCGATTTAAAATGGGACGATCACTTCGAGTACCTCGACTCCGCAATGCGTAGCTACGATTTTAAAAAATATTTAGACCGTGTTTTTGAATTAGTGGGTATGGCAAACGAAATCATTGACCGAGAAAAACCATTTAAACTAATCAAAGAAGATGAAGTCAAAACTAAACAGGTGCTTTCGGAAGTGGCAGAAATAATTCGGCAAGTTGGAAATTTCTTACTGCCAATCACACCAAACTCAGCAGAGGAAATATTAAGACGCTATTCCGGTACAAAAATTTTGGTCGGGGAGAGTCTCTTTCCAAGAAGAGATCAGGCTTAAAATTTCATTATGAAATTTATTGACTCGCATTGCCACGTTCAATTTAGAGCTTATCTAGACGATATGGACGAAGTAGTGAAGCGCTCACTCAGCGAAGATGTGTTCATGATTAGTATTGGTACGCAGTCAGATACATCAAAATCTGCCATTGAATTAGCGGAGCGTTACGATGGCGTTTGGGCCACCATCGGACTTCACCCGAATCACTTACATAAACAGGAGTTTTTTGACACAAACGAGCAAATCAAAACTCGGTCTGAAACTTTCGACAGTGCTGTTTACGAAAAAATGGTTCAGCACGAGAAGGTTGTAGCAATCGGAGAGTTTGGTCTTGATTATTACCGAATTCCAGACGGTTACGAGCCAAGTGTTGTTATTCAGGATCAGATTAACGACTGTATTAAGCAACTCAAATTTGCGTCAAAATATAATAAGCCAGTTGTAATCCACTGCAGGGATGCTCACGAAAAACAATTTGAGCTTCTTAAGAATGAAATTGATGCTGGTGGGCTTACAAAACGTGGGGTCATTCACTCATTCACCGGAAATGTTGAGGAGGCAACACGGTACGCGGAACTAGAATTTTATATTGGAGTTAACGGGATCTTAACTTTTTCAAAAGAACTCCAAGCAGTTATTAAAGAAGTTCCGCTTGAACAGTTAGTTATTGAAACCGATGCGCCGTACCTCACACTGCCACCATTTCGAGGCAAACGCAACGAACCTCGCTACGTAAAATACGTTGCCGAACTTTTAGCAGAGATAAAAGGAGTTACCGTGGAAGAGATAGCTGAAGTTACTGCAAAAAATACAATCAAATTATTTAATCTGCCACTTTAATCCACAGAAAACAAACAAACAACCGCCGTTTTTGACGGTTGTTTGTTTTCAAATTCATTTTCTATTGACCTACAGTGTATTACAGGCTATACTTTTTGCGGTTTGTTTTTGGTTATGTATATCTAAACTGAAAACAATAAACAGTTCTGTGGTTATGAAATTCTACACACTTAAACATCGGCTAACTACGCTTTTTGCAACTACAGTGATTATCGCAATTTTTGCGCTTGCCGGCTATTTTATCGGTAAAAAAGTTGGGAATGTTAACTTGTTTATCATGCTCGGAGTGTTAATTTCCTACCCATTTTCCTTGTTTGGACTCACCAAGGTCTTAAAAGGATACGTTAAACAAGAAGAAAAAGAAGAAGACCTAATAGAAAAACAGGTGAAGTAATATGAAAGAAATCACAATCCCAGCAAAAATCATCTTTTCACTCGGTCCCGTACCAATTACAGATGCCAACCTCGGAGCTCTGCTCGTAACTCTCGGCATCTTCATAGTTGCATTCATGGCATCGAGAAAATTCTCAATTATTCCAACACGAATTCAGATTGTCTTTGAAATGCTCACAGAGTACGTAATGGAACAACTTGAAAATGCTTTTGGTGACAAAGAACGAGCAAGAAACTTTTTCCCAATGTTCATCACTCTGCTCCTATTTCTAATAGTCGCTAACGAACTCTCACTGGTCCCGCTCATTTTCCAGATCACTTATCAAGGTGACGACTTGTTCAGACTTCCAGCTTCAGACTTTTCACTGACGGTTGCGCTGGCACTTACAATTTTCGTCATTTCACACATAATGGCGCTCAAAATTTCACCAATCAATCACCTAAAAAATTTCATTGCAATTGAACCATTACTCAAGGCCCGCAAACCAATGGAGTTTTTCCAGGCAACGGTTGACTTCATGATTGGTTTCCTAAACATCATTGGTGAATTTGCTAAAGTAATCTCGCTTTCGGCGCGTCTCTTCGGAAACCTATTCGCCGGTGAAGTGATGGTGATGGTGATCATAAGTTTAGCCTCATTCACACGTTTTATTGTGCCGATACCTTTCATTGTTCTGTCGCAAATGGGTGGACTGGTTCAGGCTCTTGTCTTTTTTCTCCTCTCGATTCAATTTATTGCTCTTGCAATTGATGGCGCAACACCGCCAGCTGAAAGCAAGGAGCAACTAAGTCATTCCTAAGGAATGATCCTTGATCGATTGTAGAAATGTGATATTATCTCACTAAAATTAATAAATACTTAATATATTCATATGGAATTAGAAGCAGTACGATTATTAGCAGCAGGACTTTGTATGGGACTAGGAGCTATTGGGCCAGGTATCGGAGAAGGATACGTTGGAGGTAAAGCCCTGGAAGCAATTGGCCGAAACCCATCAATTCAGGGAAAAATTATCCCAAACATGATCGTAGCTATGGCTATTACAGAGTCAACAGCTATTTACTCTTTGGTTATCGCTTTAATTATTCTTTTCGTGATGTAAATCTATGGAAGCACTTGGAAATTTAGGTATCGACGGCTATAGTATTCTCTTATATTTAGTGAACTTTGGTATTTTGATCGTTCTACTACAGCGTTTTGTCTATAAGCCAGTGCTAAAGTTCATAGATGAACGTCAGGAAAAAATTGAAAACAGTGTTAAACGAGCTGATGAAATTGAAAAGCGAGTTATCGCGATTGAATCAGAACGTGAGGAAATCATTAAGGAAGCTAGAAGACAGGCTACTGAAACTGCAGAAAAAGCAAAAAACGAAGGTGATGCACGTCGAGACGAAATTATCTCTGCTGCAAAACGTGAAGTTGAACGGGTAGTTGCTTCTGGAAAGAAACAACTAGAGGAGGATCGAGCTGAAATGATGCGATCTGTTCGCAAAGATATTGTTGACATTGTAGTCAAAGCATCTGCAAGAATTGTGTCGGACGCAATCGACGAGAAAAAATCTCAATCACTAGCTGAAGAAGTAGTAAGAAAAATGACCTAGTATGAAGCTTGATAATAAAAAATTAGCAAAAATACTAGTTGAGAGTCTTGAAAACGCTTCAGAAAGTGAACTACCTTCAATTACGAAGGAATTCGTAAGTTTTCTTGGTCAAAACCAACTTTTAAGTTCATGGCGTGAAATAGAAGCGAACGTTCATAAGGTTTGGAAGGAAAAATACGGAGCTTCAAATGTCTCAATTATGCTGGCTCATAATTTGTCAAAAGAGGCTAAAGAGGCTCTAAGTAAGGTTGCGCAAGGAGCAGATGTTACAATTAAAGTTGATGATCGGCTCATTGGTGGGGCGATTATCCGAATTGATGATATGAGAATAGATGGTTCAGTAACCGGAGCACTTAAGCGATTAAAACAAACATTGTTAGCGTAGGAAACCCTGTTAATTTCCTAAAACTGAAAATATGACAAACAAGACAGATATAATTGGAGAGTTACGAAAGCAGGTCGAAGCTTTTAAAGTTGAATCAAAAATGGAGTCTGTAGGAACCGTACTTTCAGTTGCTGACGGTGTGGTCCGAATGAGCGGACTTTCAAACGCAAAGTCACAGGAAATGCTTGAATTCCCTGGTGGAATCCTTGGTGTTGCTTTGAATATTGAAGAGGAAACAATCGGAGCTGTTGTGCTTGGAGAGTTTTCAAAAATTAACGAAGGTGATGTTGTAAAATCAACAGGTCAGGTGCTTTCAATCCCAGTTGGTGAAAAAGTGATTGGCCGAGTTGTGAGCCCGCTCGGGGTTGCACTAGACGGAAAAGGTGACATTCCTCAAGAAAAGATGCAACCAGTTGAACGAATTGCAGCTGGAGTTATGGCGCGAAAACCAGTTTCTGTGCCTTTGCAAACCGGAATTAAGGCGATTGACGCGCTGATTCCAATTGGGCGAGGACAGCGAGAACTTATTATTGGTGATCGTCAGACAGGAAAAACAGCTATCGCTATCGACACAATTATCAACCAAAAAGGCCAGGGCGTAAAATGTGTTTACGTCGCTATTGGTCAAAAAGAATCAAAAATTGCCAGCATCCAAGCAAAACTTGAAGAGGCAGGTGCAATGGAATACACCACTATTGTTTTAGCTGGTGCTTCTGATCCTGCATCACTTAGCTATATTGCTCCATACTCTGGTTGTGCAATTGCTGAGTACTTTATGGAAAAAGGGGAGGATGTACTTATCGTGTTTGATGACCTTTCAAAACACGCTTGGGCATATCGAGAAATTTCTCTACTTTTAAGACGACCACCAGGACGAGAAGCGTACCCTGGAGATGTTTTCTATCTTCACTCAAGGCTTCTTGAACGATCAGCTCGCTTAAACGAAAAATTTGGTGGTGGATCAATTACTGCGTTACCGATTATTGAAACTCAGGGTGGTGATGTTTCTGCATACATTCCAACTAACGTGATTTCTATCACAGACGGTCAGATCTACCTTGAATCAGATCTATTTTTCAAAGGTCAGCGACCAGCTCTAAACATTGGACTTTCTGTATCTCGTGTCGGATCTGCAGCTCAAACTAAAGCGATTAAGGGCGTGTCCAAGACTCTTAAAGTTGATTTAGCTCAGTTTAGAGAGCTTGAGGCTTTTGCGCAGTTTGCCTCGGACCTTGATGAAGCAACTAAGAGCCAGATCGAACGTGGTCGAAGAGCTATGCAGGTTATGAAGCAAGATCAGTACGCTCCACTTTCAGTAGCCGAGCAGACTGTGATTGTTTACGCGCTAAACAGTGGAAACCTAGACGATATCGACGTAGACAAAATCAACGAATTTGAGGCAAAATTCCTTGAATATATGAACACAGCAGGCCACACTGTAATGAACGCAATCACTGAAACACTTCAGGTTTCAGACGAAACTAAAGCTGAACTAGAAGAACGAATTAAGGAATTCAAATCAACTTTCGAAAACTAGTTCTAGTTTTCAGCACATAAAAGGGGCTGTCACTCAAAACGATAACGCGCATAACTCTAAATTAATGTATGGCTGCAAACGCTAAAATACTAAAACGTCGCATCAAATCTGTTGGCAACACTCGTAAAATTACGAAAGCTATGGAAATGGTTGCTGCTTCAAAGATGCGTCGAATAGTAGGTTTAACCCTCAAAGCTCGACCATATGCAGAACTCTCTTGGGATGCTATTAAGGCAGTTTTTCAAGCGCTCGGTGGGGGAGTTTCGCATCCATTACTTGAACCAGTTGAAAATGCTGAAAAATCATTGGTTCTACTCTTCACATCTGATCGTGGACTCGCTGGATCGTTTAACTCAAACGTGATCAAAAAAGCGCTAAGTAAAATCTCGGAACTTGGTCAGGTTGATGCAATAACTATTGGTGGGCGTGGAGCTTTAGCACTTGCTCGGAAGAAAATTTCAGTCATTGCCAGCTTCGAAGGCTTTGCAAACGAGCCAAAGTATTCAGACATAGTTCCAGTTGCTTCGCTTATTACTGAAAAGTACTTGTCAAAAGAGTATAAAACAGTTGTCATCGTGTACACGGAATTTATTTCAGCTCTTAAGCAAAACGCTGTTTCAACCGAACTCTTGCCTCTTGGTAGAGATCTAGTTACTAAAAATAGTGAATCAACTGAAAAAAATAGCGACAAAGCACTTTACGAATTTGAACCAAATCCTGAAAGAGTGTTGGACAGCATTTTACCAAAACTTGTTGAAACAATGATTTATCAGAAAATGCTTGAATCAGCAGCGAGTGAGCACTCAGCACGAATGATGGCGATGAGAAACGCAACAGACGCAGCCGGTGATATGCTTTCAGACCTCAAATTCACTTATAACCAAATTAGACAAGCGGGTATTACCCAAGAAATCGCAGAAATCTCCTCTGGAGCTGCGGCAGTAGAATAAAAATGATATGAGTACAAAAATAGGAAAAATTTCACAGATCATCGGAGCGGTGGTTGATGTACGTTTTGAAGAAAAGGTACCAGATCTTTTAACTGCTCTTGAGGTAAAAAACGGTGAGGCAAGTTTAACTCTAGAGGTCGCTCAACAGCTTGGCGGTGGAGTTGTTCGAACAATCGCCATGGGTGCTACTGATGGGCTAGAACGGGGGATGGAGGTTACTTCAACTGGCCGAGCAATTAGCGTACCTGTTGGACCAGAAACACTTGGTCGAATGTTCAACGTAACCGGAGATGCAATTGATGAAAAACCAGAGGTGGCTGGTCTTCGAAAAGACCCAATTCACCGCGGGGCGCCCGACTTTACAGAGCAGTCAACTGAAATTGAAGTTTTTGAAACTGGTATTAAAGTTATTGATTTAATTTGTCCAATTTTAAAAGGTGGTAAAACAGGACTTTTTGGAGGAGCTGGAGTTGGAAAAACTGTTATCGTTCAGGAAATGATCCACAACCTTGCTAAGGAGCACGGTGGATACTCAGTGTTCGCTGGAGTTGGAGAACGAACTCGAGAAGGGAACGATCTTTACGCAGAAATGAAAGAATCAGGAGTTTTGGATAAAACAACACTAGTTTTCGGTCAGATGAATGAACCGCCAGGAGCTCGTGCGCGAGTTGCCCTAACTGGTCTTACAATGGCTGAATATTTCAGAGACGATGAAAATCGAGATGTGTTAATGTTTATCGACAATATTTTCCGTTTCACGCAGGCAGGCTCTGAGGTGTCTTCACTTCTTGGCCGAATCCCTTCAGCTGTAGGATACCAGCCAAACCTTGCAACAGAGATGGGAGCGCTTCAAGAGCGAATTACTTCAACCAAGAAAGGTTCAATTACATCAATTCAGGCAGTGTACGTGCCAGCTGACGACCTTACTGACCCAGCGCCGGCAACTACTTTCGCTCACCTTGACTCAACTGTGGTGTTGTCTAGGGCACTTGCGGAGCTAGCACTTTTCCCAGCTGTTGATCCACTTGACTCAAACTCAAACATTCTTGATCCAAATATTGTTGGAAAAGATCACTACGAAGTAGCGCGAGGCGTTCAGGTTGTTCTTCAACGATACAAGGATCTGCAAGATATTATTGCAATTTTAGGAATGGATGAACTTTCAGAAGAAGATAAAATGACTGTGTCACGAGCCCGAAAGATCCAAAAATTCCTTTCACAGCCATTTAACGTAGCAGAACAGTTTACTGGAACACCAGGAACCTATGTTTCAATTAAAGAAACCGTTCGCGGATTCAAAGAAATTTTAGAAGGAAAACACGATGACAAACCAGAACAGACTTTCTACATGCGTGGTTCAATCGACGAAGTAAAAGCTGAATAATTATGTCCAAAATCTCACTTAAAGTTGTCACACCTGAAAGAATCGTTTTCGAAGATTCGGTCGACTCTATTTTGGTTAACACTGAAATGGGTGAGATTATGGTTCTCGCTCATCACACACCAATAGTTTCTCTGCTCCGAGCTGGTGAAATGATTCTCTCAGATAACGGTAATGAAACGAGTTTGGCAGTTTCTACTGGTATGATCGAGGTTCGCGAAAATAGTCAGGTTATCGTTCTTGCAGACACTGCAGAGCGCTCAGAAGAGCTTGAGCTCGAGGTAATCGAAGAAGCTAAAAAACAAGCGCAGGCTCGAGTAGAGGAGGCTGAAAACAGCCACAACGAAGAGTTTGCTCTTGCTGCAGCTAACCTTGAAAGAGAACTCGCTAGACATAAAGTTGCACTAAAAAAACGACATCGATAATTTAAAAACTGGTGCTAAGCGCCAGTTTTTTTGTTAAATTTTGACATTGAATATTTAGCCTGTTAGTGTAAGTATCTATTCGGAGGCTGAAATGAGTGTGAAGTACATCATAGTTTTGTGTGATGAACTTGACTTAACTCCCACGTTTAATCACGTGATCGCACACTTTTGCTACAAACTATCCAAATTTGATGGCTTGCAAGATGCCAGTAAAGTCTCTTACATGCTCCTAAGATCAAGGTCAGCGGTTCATACAATCGCCACACAGGAAAATATCAGCAAAAGGGATTTGGATCCGGAATCAGCTGGGCAAAATCTGCTCAACATCATTGCCCAAAACCTCGTTCAAAGTCCGATTGCTTCGCATAATTTCGTTATCTTACTTTCACACTACGGCTGTGAATCTGTTCGTCTTATTCGGGCTGGAAACGAGAGGCGATTCTCAGAGCTTCAGTACCACATCGAAAGTCTGACCAGCGCACAAAATACTGTCCTTAACCGTATGGATGGTTTTATGTGCCTTTTTCCAGCAGTTGTTGATGTTGTTCCGGCTGTATTAAAAACGCACCGAGACGGCAAGATGCTTATTCACGGTTTACCTGCTGTGAAACTAATGCGCCAGTGTGAGTTAAGACGAAGACGCGAGCGACTAAAACAACGACGTTGAAATTCCAGGCTTGACCACTATAATTGTGGTCTTTTTTATTCTTTGTCATTTTAATTTTGAGGTGCTAAGATACAGTTAATATGACTGATTGGAAGCCAAACTCTAATAAAAAGTGGAACAACAATCAATATCAAGATTGGAATAAGGGTAATGCCAAAAAAGCCTGGAATGCAGACGATCCAACAAAAAAATGGCTTTCAAAAGAAGATTGGATTCAAGAACAAATTAGAAAAAGTAAAACAAAAAAAGACGTAAAAAAGTGGGAAGGCGCAAAAAAAATTGCCAAAAATCGCGTGAAGTTCCGAAAGGAACCGCTACCACTTGCCGCTATCGCCGCGAGTGCTTTTTTAAAACGTCACGGAATTGAACGGCAAGTTACGTCATCACTCATTGTAAACGAGGCAAACGCGCAACTTAAAAGCGTGCTCGACCTTTATGCTCAGCCAGATGTGCGAGCTGTCTCTTTTCGTAACTTTGAACTTTTCATTGCCTGCAGACACCCGGCAGCGGTGCACGCCGTTCACCCATTTACCGATGGTTTAAAAGAGCATCTCGAATCCGCTTTTGGCTCAATCACAATATCAAAAGTTACTTGCAGATTCAGTCCACAGAGTTTTGATGATCTGTGATATAATTTGATCATGATCACGGCAATATTAAGCTCAAGGTTATTTACTGTGTTTACATTTGGATTAACACTGATTTTTATTTTTTCATTGCCTCTTAAAATAGAATCTCAAACATCATATTTGCCTTTTGTCGACTCTGTGCAGATCAGCACTACTGCCTACAGCGCAAACGAAAACCCAATGGTCCTTTCAAGCGTTGGGTCAACAACAACTTTTCACATCAATGGCGTGGTTTCTGATCAAAACGGTTGGACCGATATTAGTACCGTTACCGCATCACTTTACCGATCCGGCGTGGGTTCTTGGTGCACGGCTAACAATAATAATTGTTACTTCCATCCAGCCTGTATGTTTTCAAATAGCACTGGCACTATCCGTAGTTTTGATTGCGCTATTGAAGTTGCAAACTATGCGGAGCCTACAGACTCAGGCAGTATTTACTCAGCTGAAACCTGGAATGCCAATGTTATCGTTGAAGATTTAAGTGCACTCACCGGCACTAATTCAACTACAAACGAACTCCTGTCACTTCTTTCGGTCTCAACCACAAATTCGATTGATTACGGTAATATGCCTGTTAACCAAACCAGTACCTCTAGCGCTACCCTCATTATAACCAATAGGGGAAACGTGAACATCGACGTCACGATCGCGTCAGACGGTATGACCTGCACTGTTGGCTCATTACCTGCATATTTACAAAAATGGGATTTAGCAGATGTTGACTATACCAGTATGCAGAAAACCTTGGGAGCGACCGGCCAGCTAGCTGGACTGAATTTACTAAAACAAACCTCGAGTCAAACTGCATCAACCGGTACTCTTTATTGGCGTATTAAAATTCCGTATGGCGTTGCAGGTGGCGTTTGTTCTGGCGCAACCTACATAAGTGCTTCACAAATCTAATATGAATCTCCGGCAATATATTTTGATCTTCATTTTTGGAACTCTGATCGCGTGGTCAGCTTGGATTATTGTCTTACTTAATATCGATCCAATTTCTTCTGGCTTGCCTGCACTTATAATCTTTTACATCACACTATTTGCCGGTCTCATGGGCTTCTTTATAACCATAAGTACAGTTATAAGAGCCTACCGCTTCAAAGAACGGGAGCTTGAGGATATTATCATTATTTCACTCAGACAAAGCCTAATGCTTACAATTTTGCTCGAAGGAGCGCTCGTTTTGCTGAGCATTGAAAAACTGAATTATTTATCGATTGGCCTCATCATCTCTTTACTTGCCGTTATTGAATTTACCGCTTTAACCTTTAAACATGGGAGGAAACACACACATTAAAGTGCACAATTTTTCTAGCCTTGCCAGAGGGTACAGCATTAGATAAGATGGGCTCCTAAGTGGAGTCATTTTATGTTGAATAAATTTCTTGGTAGATTTTCAGAGGATATTGGTATTGATCTTGGTACATCAAATACCCGAGTTTTTGTTGCAGGGAAGGATATAGTCATCAACGAACCTTCGATTGTGGCACTTAACTCAAGAACGAACCAAATTATCGCCGTTGGACATGCAGCCAAAGATATGCTCGGCAAAACCCCGCCACATATTCAAACCACAAGACCACTCACGAAAGGAGTGATTTCAGATTTCGAAGTGGCGGAAAAAATGCTCAAATACTTCATTGATAAGATTCACGAAGATTCTTTTACAATCGTTCCGCGACCTCGAGTTGTGATTGGCTCTCCGCTTGAGATCACCGAAGTGGAACGCAAAGCCGTTGAAGACGCAGCTATAAATGCCGGAGCTCGGCAGGTTTTTTTGGTTGAAAACTCTATAGCTGCAGCGATTGGTGCGCGTCTGCCAATTTCAGAATCAGTTGGGAATATGATTGTTGATATCGGTGGTGGAACTACTGAAATTGCAGTTATTTCACTCGGCGGAGTGGTAACCTGGAAATCACTTACGATAGCTGGCGAGGAAATGACGAAGAATATTACGCAGTATGCTCGCGATGTTTTCAACTTATTAGTTGGTGAGCGGGTGGCTGAAACTGTTAAGTGGCGAATCGGGAGTGCCATTCCGCTCGAAAACGAGATCGAGCTCGAGATGCGAGGACGCGATCTTATCACTGGTTTGCCAAAGCAGATTATTGTGAACGATGGTCAGATTCGAGAAAGTATTATGAAGTCTGTACGCACAATTGTTGATAATATCAAGACCACTCTTGAAGTCACGCCACCTGAACTCGTAGCTGATATTTATGAACGTGGTATTGTCCTAACTGGGGGAGGAGCGCTCCTTAAAGGTCTTGATCGGCTGATTTCAAAAGAGGCGGATATTCCAGTCCGCATTGCAGAGAATCCCGAGATTTGTGTTGCGCTTGGCACTGGGGAACTTCTCCAAAATAACGCGCTACTTAAAGACATAGCCCTCCCTTCAACTTCCGACGAAGGCTACTCCTAATGGCTTTTCTCCCCACAAAAATTCCAGAGAATCTAAAAAAATTCATCCGACCGGCTTCGGTAATTTTTGGGGTTGTGATGCTTTTTTTAATGCTTAACTCGTTTAGTCTTACTTCAAGAATGAGCAACGACACACAAGCTGGACTCTTTGCAGTAGGTTCACATGTTCAAACAATCTACAAAAAAATGTTTTCATCAAAAACAGAAATTATTGATGAAGGAAACCACTATAAATATTTGGTCACAAACCAAACACTAAACGAGGTACGATTGTTCGAGGCCGAAAAAAAAGTAAACGAGTTACAAAACTTACTTAACTACAAGGCTTCACAGCCATACAAAACTATTACAGCCGATATTATTGCTCGCTCAGTAGCTGGCGAGAGTTCAATACTCATTGATCAGGGTGCAGAAGAAGGGCTTCGAGCAGGCTTACCCGTGGTTGTTGGGGATGGTTATATTATCGGAACAATTATCAGTACTCAGCCTCACAGATCAACCGTGAGACTACTGCGAGACTCAAATAGCAGCATTCCCTCTGCTTTATTAAACGGCAAAAAAGTAATGGGGCTTGTGAGTGGTCTTGATAGTTTTTTGCTATTTATGGATTATATCCCGCAGAGTGAAGAAGTAGGTAGCCAGATGATAGTTGTTACCTCAGGTTTAGATAAAAATATACCGTCAGGGTTAGTGATTGGCATTATTGACTCAGTTGTTGAAAACGCCACAGCGCCGTTTAAGCAGGCCTACGTTGATCCGGTGATTGATGTTTTTGATTACCGCAGTGTGCTCATTCTTGATCCTCAAGCTGAAATATATGCTGAATAATATTTTCACAGCGTTTATTTTTATTTTAACCGCAATGTTTGAGGTTAGTTTTTTGCACACCTTGCCATTTCCGTATTTTATTATTCCCCTTCATTTTTTGATCGGTGTCATTGTTATGCACCGTGCCGATCCAGTGCTTGGTGCAGTTTGGTTTGCGATAAGTGGCTTTTTTCTGTCCTGGGTTGGCTTTAATGAGGCTAACTCACTTACTTATATTGCGGTCGGCGCCATTGGTTACTTTTTGACTTTTAAAGTTTTTGCCAATCGATCAGTTTATGCGCTCATTGGTCTTGGGTTTAGTATGTACTTTATATTCACAATTCTAAACCTAATAATCCTCTCGTTTTCAGATAATTTTAATCGCAGTGATTTCTTACATCAACAATTCGTTGCTTTATTTTTTTTAGTTTTTGGTTTGTACTTTGGTTTTATAATAGCCAGATATATAGAGCACTTAGCGACCGATATGTTTTTTATTAGAATTAAACCCTAATGTTTTTAAATCGCAAAAATGGTGAAAGTCAGCTATTTCCGTTACAACACGGAAATGATTTGGATGTGGTTACTCCAGGACGAGACGATGCTTTTTTTGAAGAAGCTTTTGCAGGCCACAAAAAATCTGCCGATGAACAAAATCGATCGTTTATTGGTTCGATCATTCCAAGCGGGCGCTACTTGGGTGGTGCAATAATTTTGATTTCAGCGTTTGCAATTTTGCTTTTACGAACCGGAACAATGCAAATTTGGCACGGTAACGATTACCGAGCTCTGGCCGATAATAACCGCTTTAAACACCGTGTCTTGCCTGCGGAGCGAGGGATTATCTACGACAGAAACGGCAAAATTCTGGCGAAAAATGAGCCAACCTTTCGAATTACCGCTTCAAAGGCACTACTACCTCAAAAAAGTGAGGATTTGCTACTTATGTTAAATGAGCTTAGCACTATAATCGACTTTGATCGCGAACCAATCATTACTTTAGTTAATAATATAAAAATCAGAGACGAAGATTTACTTGTGAGTGAAGACGTTACTTACAATGAGGCTATGCTTTTTGCTTCAAAACGCAATGATTTTCCTGGTGTGGATTTGGAGCTTGGTACGCGGAGAAGTTACGTAACAAACCATATTCCTTCGCTATCGCTAGTTATGGGTTACACCGCTGCCATGAATGAAAGGGAATATACTGAAGTAAAAGACCAAAACTACCGTAAATTTGATCACATTGGTAAACAAGGACTGGAAGCTGAATACGAAACAAGTTTACGCGGAACCTACGGTGAAGAAGTAGTTGAAGTAAATGCCCTTGGAAAGACCGAGCGTATTGTTTCGAAAATTAATCCAGTAAACGGTGAAAATCTTTACCTGAGTCTTGACTCTGAACTACAATCATATATTGAAAAAGTTCTCACTGAAGCTCTAGAAGGGCAGACAGCGGAAAAAGCTTCGGTAATTGCAATGGATCCTACAACTGGTGAGGTTTTAGCTATGGTGTCCTGGCCATCTTATGATGCTAATTTATTCACTTATGGAATCGATAACGAAAGCTATCAGGCGTTAATAAACGACGAAAGGCTGCCGATGTTTCCAAGAGCCTATGCAGGTGAATTTCCCTCTGGTTCAACAATCAAAATGGCGCACGGCGCCGCAGCTTTAATGGAAGGGATTATCACTGATCAAACCAGTTTTTTATCAACTGGTGGTTTGAGAGTTGGCCCTTGGTTTTTTCCAGACTGGCGTTCAGCCGGGCATGGGCAAACAAACATTTACTGGGCGATTGCGGATTCTGTCAACACCTTTTTCTACACTATCGCTGGTGGTACTGAAACTTTTGATGGTCTTGGTATTGAAAAACTAATGCAGTACGACAAACTTTTTGGTTTTGGTGAAAAAACTGGACTCGATGTACCAGGTGAAGCAACGGGATTCTTGCCAAGTCAAGACTGGAAACTTGAAACTAAAGATGAACCTTGGTACATCGGGGACACTTATCACGTGGCTATTGGTCAAGGAGACTTTTTAGCAACCCCACTGCAAATTGCCAGATCAACAGCGCTGTTTGCTAATGGTGGAATTTTAGTTACACCGCATTTCAATAGTAAAGAGGCTATCGAGGCTGTGCGAGTGGTGCCGGAAGATGTGGCGCAAATTGTTAAAAAAGCAATGCGCTTTACGGTCACCGCAGGTAGTGCGCGGTCACTACAAACCGTACCAATTGAGGTGGCTGGTAAAACCGGAACAGCTCAGTGGTCGAGTGTTAAACCGAACCATTCGTGGTTCACGGGTTTTGCGCCATACAGCAACCCGGAAATAGTGTTAACAGTTCTTGTTGAAGAAGGAGCTGATGGCTCCAGCCACTTATCTATTCCTATCAGTAACAAGATCTTTACTTGGTGGGCAGAAAATAGAGAAACTCAGGCCACAACTTCAGAACCTTAACTTAATTAAGAGCGGAAAAAACTTCGAATTTAAGCTTATTATTGACGTTTTGAGTAGGTAAGGTATGATGTACCTATCCGAAATTACGGGTAATTTTTATTATGACTAAAAATGTTTATTACGTCTCTCAAGAGGGACTAGACAAATTGAACGAAGAACTTGAATATCGTTCTACAACACTTCGAAAACAGATTTCAGACGCAATTGGAACTGCAAAAGAACAAGGTGATCTTTCTGAAAACTTTGAATATCAGGATTCAAAAGAACGTCAGGCGGTAAACGAAGCCAGAATCATTGAACTAAACGACACAATTGCTCGTACCGTGGTGATTGCGTCAGAAGAGGGCGGAACAGAAATCAGGATCGGCTCCACTTTTGAAGCAGAAATGAACGGTGTTACAAAAACGTACTCAATTGTTGGTCAAACCGAAAGCGATCCAATGGCTGGTAAAATCAGTCACGAATCACCACTTGGAAACGCCTTTATGGGACACAAACCTGGCGATACTATCGAGGTAACGGCTCCAGCAGGAAAAATTAGCTACAAGATCATCTCATTAAAATAAATTGTCATCTCGAGCGACACATTTAGTTGTTTGAAACAATTTCAACAACCAGCCTGCGGTCGAGATTACAATTTTAGGGATATAACTCGCACAACTTATTTATCGAAACTCAATATGATCAAAGAAGAAGTTGCCAGACGTGAGCGTCTACAAAATTTGACTGACTCAAATATAAATCCATATCCAGCCTCTGCCAAACGAACACACATGGCGTCAGAGGTTATGGATAAATTTGAGACTCTTGAGAAATCAAATGATCATATTTCAATCGCAGGTCGCGTGCGCGCTATCCGTAAACACGGTGGTCTAACTTTTGTGGTAATAGAAGACACAAGCGGAACTTTTCAAGCTGTCCTTCATCGCGATGTTATCGGAACTGAAAAGTACGATCAGTTTGGTGTGCAAGCTGATGTTGGTGATTTTTATTCAGTTTCAGGTCCTTCTTTTAGAACCAAGCGAGGCGAGCCATCGATCGATGCTCAAGAATATCAACTGTTAACAAAATCCTTGCTACCACTTCCTGAAAAATGGCACGGTTTAACTGACACTGAAAAACGCTACCGTCACAGATACCTCGACCTTATTTCAAATCCAAGCGCTATGGAAATAGCCAAAACTCGTTCAAGAATGGTTGCGGCTATTCGTAGGTTTCTTGAAAGCGAAGGCTTCATGGAAGTAGAAACACCTGTTCTTCAGGCTCTGGCCGGGGGAGCGAACGCTAAACCATTTGTAACTCATCACAACACACTTGATCACGATTTTTATCTACGTATTGCACCAGAACTTTTCCTAAAACGCTTAATCGTTGGAGGTTTTGAGAAAATATACGAGTTTGCCAGATGTTACCGCAACGAGGGGATTAGTCCTCAACACAACCCAGAGTTCACACAAATTGAACTTTACTGGGCTTATGCAGAAATTGAAGATTTAATGGATCATCTTGAAAGGATGATGAGTCAAGTTGTAAAAGAGACTATCGGCTCATCAGTTATTCAGCTTGATAATCTCGAACTAAAATTTGAAACGCCGTTTCCACGAACCTCTTTTCACGACGTGGTGGAAGCAAAAACTGGTATTGATCTAGATCAGATTTCAGGCGAAGAAGCTTTGCGGGAACTAATGATTGCAAAAAAAATTGATGTTCGCGGGGTAGTTGGTGAGGGTGAGTTAATCGATACTCTGTACAAACACGCCGTTCGACCGCAAATTATCCAACCAACCTTTGTAACTGACTACCCAGTAGCAATGAAGCCTCTGGCGAAGGTTCGAGAAAATAATCCAAAATATAGTGCCAGCGCACAGCTGGTTGTAAACGGTTTAGAGGTTTGGAACGCCTTTAACGAGTTAAACGATCCGCTCGAACAAGAGGCACGCTTCAATGAACAGGAGTCGTTAAGAGAACGGGGCAGTGAAGATGCGCAACGAGTTGATTTTGACTTCTTGAAAGCGCTTAAACACGGAATGCCACCAACTGCCGGCTATGGTCTCGGAATCGATCGCCTAGCGATGATTTTAACCGGTAGTCCAAATCTTAAGGAAGTAATTCTCTTCCCAACGCTTAAACCACTAGCTGATGGAGCTGAAGACGAGGAAGAAACTGCGGAATAATATGTCTAAAGTTTTAGTATTTGGCTCGTTCGATGGTTTGCATCCCGGGCACTTAAAATTTTTAACTGAAGCAAAAAAATTAGCGGATGAGCTTGTAGTAGTTCTAGCACAAGACAAAGTCATTGCTCAGCTTAAAGGTTCGCTACCCCTACATAAATTTGCAGGACGCCAGTCGGATCTAACCAAAGTGCCTGAGGTAAACTATGTGTTACCTGGCGACTATGAGCTCGGCACATATTCTTCAATCGCGACCCTGAAGCCGGAAATCATTGCTTTTGGCTATGATCAGGTAGAACTGAAAAACGATGTCGAGGCTTGGCTAAAGACTAAAACAGCTCACACAAAAATAATCACTATCGAGGCTTACAAGCCAGATAAATACAAATCTTCGCTGTTGAATAAGAAATAATATGATTGACATTAAAGCATTAAGAGAAAATCCAACCTATTTTCAAGAAGCATCGCTAGCTAAAAATGTAACTATTGATGTTGATAAAATATTAGATCTAGATCAAAAAGCTCGATCTTTAAACTCCGACCTTGAAAGCATTGCCGCACAAAAAAACGAAGCAAGCAAACGAATTGCAACTTCAGAAGGAGAAGTTCGCAATCAGCTCATTAAAGAAATGCGCGATATTGACACCAAGGTTGAAGGTCTTAAAGCAGAATATACGCCAATCAAGGATGAACTCGATGCTTTGCTCCACCGCATTCCAAACCCAGCACTTGCAGACGTTACTGTTTCGCCAAACGAAACGGATAACGAAGTTATTCGTACTGTTGGTGAAAAAACAGTTTTTGATTTTGAGCCAAAGGATCACCTTACACTCGGAGAAAATCTTGGCATTATCGACGTAGAACGAGCTGCAAAAACTTCAGGGGCGCGGTTTACATATTTAAAAGGTGACGGTGCGCTCCTGCAATTTGCGCTTGTTCAATACGCACTAAACACGGTAATGGAGTCAGGTTTTACACCAATTGTTGTGCCTCACATGATCAAAGCTGAGGCTATGCAGTCAATGGGTTACCTTGAACACGGTGGTCACGATGAAATTTATTATCTTTCAAAAGACAATCTTTACCTAATCGGCACCAGCGAACAGTCAATTGGACCAATGCACGCCAACGAGGTTCTGCCAGCGGATCAACTGCCACTTCGTTATGTTGGAATTTCAAGCTGTTACCGTCGCGAGGCTGGGTCTTACGGTAAGGATACCAAGGGAATTTTACGTGTGCATCAGTTCGACAAAGTAGAAATGTTTAGTTTTACTAAACCTGAAAACTCAGAAGCGGAGCATGAACTAATTCTCTCACTTGAAGAAAAATTGATGCAGGGCCTAAAATTGCCATATCAGGTAATTAAAATGGTCTCTGGTGACCTCGGTCTGCCTGCAGCGCGTAAATACGACATTGAGGCTTGGCTCCCAACTCAAGAGGCCTACCGTGAAACACACTCTTGCAGTACAACTACCGACTTCCAAACCAGACGGCTTAATACCAGGTACAAAAACGATGACGGTAAAACCGAATTTGTACACGCACTTAACGGAACAGCATTCGCAATTGGTCGAACACTTATTGCAATCTTGGAAAATTACCAGCAAGCTGACGGTAGCGTGGTAATTCCTGAAGTTTTACGTGCATATCTTGGTGGTCGAGAAATAATTAAACCTGTCAAATAAACGCTTCAACTAAAAAATCATGCAACACAAAACATGGTTAGAACTTAATAGTGCAAATTTGAGATCCAACATTCAGATGCTTGGATCTCTTTTGTCTTCCGGAGTTGTATTTTGCGCGGTTGTAAAAGCTAATGCCTACGGTCACGATCTTGAAACAATGGCACGAATACTCGTGCTTGAAGGTATAAATACTTTTGCAGTTGATTCAGTTGACGAAGCAATGAAACTTCGGGCACATCATCCGAATATCACCATTTTTATTTTAGGCTTTACCGTTCCGGAGCGTTTTAAAGACGTTATCAAAGGAGGTTTTATTCAGACAGTGACCGAGCTCGAGACCATTCACAAGCTTGCTCAAGCAGCGCTAGATTTACAGACAAAGGCTAAAATTAATCTAAAAGTTGAAACCGGCACCCAAAGGCAAGGTATAAACTCGGAAAAAATTAGAGACTTTGCTTTTGAAATAGAAAAAATGAAGGATGACATTGAGTTTGTTGGTCTTTCGTCACATTTTGCCAATTCAGAGGATGTAAGAAATCCCGATTTTTGTTTAACGCAAAATCAGATATTTTTTAATACCGCTAAAGAACTCGATATCTACAAAGTACAGCAACCGCATTTTTATCATATTAGTTGTTCTGCCTCAGCAATTAGTCAACCTACCACGCAATTCAATATGGTGCGTATTGGTCTTGCACTCTACGGACTCTGGAGTTCAGAGGAGCTTAGACGACAAAATCTTAGTACTAGCAGACACATTGATCTAAAACCCGTACTCAGCTGGAAAACTAGAATTGCCCAGACTAAAGACGTTAGAGCAGGTGCCACTGTTGGTTATGGTCGAGCATTTTTAGCCGACCGCCCACTGCGTATTGCAGTTCTACCCGTAGGATATTATGATGGTTATAGACGCCTAGCAATGAATAAAGGCTACGTTTTGGTAAACGGACAAAAATGTCGTATTCTTGGAAAGATTTGTATGAATATGATGATGATTGATGTCTCACAGGTGCCACAGGCGAAAACAGGTAGCGTTGTCACACTGCTCGGACGAGATGGTATGAACGAAATTAAGGCTGAAGATTTAGCAAGCTGGTTCGAAACCATTAATTACGAAGCTGTAACTGGTATTAGTAGTCATTTACCGCGTATAATCACTTAAAACCTGCCTAAACGACCAAATGGAACGGAGAAATTTTACAAAGACTGTTCACAGTAAAGAATATGAGCAGAAACGGTTTAAAAATCCGTTTTTTGAGAGTCAGGAAGAAAAGCAAAAAAAGTCTTTTAAGTTCTTGATTATAGGTCTAGTTCTGATGCTCATCGCCGTCCCTATCATTCTCCTTTTCGGTGGGCTGTTTGAGCTCAAAAATAACTCTGTAAATGGCCTTACTACCATTCCCCAGGCTGAGGTTGAAACAGAAATAAACCAGCATTTAGCCACAAAATGGCTGAACATCATTCCAAAGACTCATAAGTGGTTTACTCGTCCAAACGTGCTACGCGAAAGCTTGCAAAACAAATATAATTTTGAAAATATAAGCGTTAAAATTGAAGGCGATGAACTGAAGGTTGAAGTTGAGGAACGGATTTCTTCGCTTGCCTGGAAAAGTGCCGGTAATCTGTATTTTTTAGATCTCGACGGAAAGATTTTTAGAGAGATGTTACCTCAGGAACGGGCCAAAATCAATGAACGGCTAGGCGGAAAGATTGAACTAGTGGCACCCGAAGATATGCAAAGTGTGCCAATACTTCAACCAACACTGCCAATCATCCAGGATATGAGCGAACAGGTTGTTGAAATTGGGGGGGAGGTTATAAGTCCGGTCACCAGCGAGGCACTGATTAGTTTTGATAAAAACCTACGGTCTTTACATATTGATCCAGTTATTTATCAAGTTGAAAGACCACACAAACCCTGGCTTAGAGTGAAGACAAGGCAAGGGTACGACATACTCTTTGACGGGCTAGGGGATATGAATGTTCAGATAGCTTACCTGAACTCAATTTTGATTGAATACAAAGAAAAACTAAGCGAAATTAGCTATATCGACATTCGCTTTGAAAATCATATTTATATAAAGTAATCGGGGATTCCCGTAGCAAAAATAATGCGTTAGAAAATTTATTCTAGATTTTACGACACTAGAATAATTGTTAGGTGCCAGTAAGGGGGAGTACTAACCTGTAAAGTTATTGTATGATCAAGATTCTGTATATTGGTGGTTGGTTTGTAATAAAAAAATTGCAAATTTCAGATATAAAATTTTCTACAAATAAATTCTTTTAATAAAATAATGAGACAAAAAATTTATTTAATAAGTTGTGCGACACGATTCAACTTAATGATGATACTAAGGATAAGTTAAGAGCGTCGACTTGAAGCGAAAGAAACTTAACTTGACGTTGTGGACTACTTAAAGAGAGTTAAGCAAAAAAATAATTCAACTCTAAGGCCAAGACAAAATCTAAAATAAATCCAAGGTACAAAGATACCTTATATCTTATACGACGCCACCAGTTTATTTAGGGGTGATAGGTAGTACCGCTTAAAATAAAACTAGAGAATAAAAAGTCTAAAAATTCTTAAAAAAGCCAATAAAAACAGTAAAATCAAGCCAAGGTTCAGGACTGAAAATATTTTCCTACCTTATATATTTAATATAAAAAATGATGTCTAGAATCTGATACTTACAGTAAGTCAGAAAGCTTGAACCAAACCAACAATCAAAATACAGAATCTATTTTAAACTATCAGTATATAAATTATAGCACACCTCCCCACTTTATATTTATATATATGTATGTGTCGTAAAATAAAATATACCCCAAACACATTCTCCACCATCATTTAATTAACAAGAAACCTAATTAAGTATAAAAATATACTGATAATATTTTTTTTCGCAGTCGTCACAAACTTTTCAGATCGAATACGAATGCTCAACCATCAAAACTTTACACCACCCCCCTGCTAAGATAAAAAAATCCTGAATAACAATTCAGGATTTTTTTATCTTATTTCAAACCCGGTACATAGTTTCGCGGATCAACTGGAATACCGTTAAGTCTAACCTCAAAGTGAAGGTGTGGCCCGGTTGAGAAACCAGTTGAACCCACATAACCGATAATATCCCCTCTTGCCACGAACTGATCTTGCTTTACATTAAAGGCAGACATGTGCGCATATAAGGTGGAAAAACCACCCTCGTGAATTATGATCACATAATTACCATAATCCCGACCTCTCTTGGTCCAGGCTACCACTCCAGGCGCAGACGCTCGAATAGGCGTACCTGTCGGGGCTGCTAAGTCATGACCTGAGTGTTCGAAGAGATTTCTAAACGGATAGGTTGGATCGTGGAATATTGCGGTTGTAACCGCACTCGGCACCGGATCTATGAACACTCCAGGATCGCCAAGATCGGCTGAATTATCTGAATTTCTAATCTTTGCCTCAATTTCCGCCTGCAGTTTTGAAATCTGTGTTGTAATATATTGTTGCTCCTGGCGCAATTCACTCATCATTATCCTGTACTCTGCCTCACTGGATTGCGTTTCCGCAATCAGTGTATTCTTTGCCTCTTCATTAGCAGTGAGTGTGTTAATTTTTTGTTTAAGATCAGCCTCGAGTGAGACTAGACCATCTAAACGTTCCTGCCGGCCAGCCTTATTAGTTTCAAGCCCATCTTTTGCAGCTTTAGAGGTAGTTAGAGCCTTATTCAAACCCTTGTTCACACTTTCCAGGTTTTCAATTTCAGTAAACATCTGATTGAAATCCTGTGAGCTAAACAGCACCTGCACCAAACCAATTTTATCACTCTTGTGTAGCTCGAACAACATTTCTTCAAGCATCGCTTTTTGGTTTTCAATGGTGGCTGTTTCTTCAGTAATTTGTTTGTCTATTTCTTCGATTTCTAGCTGTTGTTTTTTGATATTCGCTCGAGTTGCCTCAATGTCTAACTTAGCCAGCGCTGTTTGGTTTTCAATGAGTTCGATGTCGTTTCGAAGATTAGCAGATTTAGAAGAAAGTTCCTGAATCTTCTTTTTGTATGTATCCATCTTTGAATTAATACTGTCTATCTCGGATTTTTTGTTTGAGATCTCACTATTTAAACTATCGACCTCAGCATTTTGAGCAAAAACTAAATGCCCGCCACTCATTGTGGTAGAGATAATAATAAGTAAGATGATGTACAGTATTTTCCGCATGAGTTTATTATAACAAACTAATTCCTTTTTCGATACGGTTCAGAGACTGAGTTTTACCAAGTGCCCAAATCAATTCAAAGGGACTTGAGGACTTTTCTCGTCCTGAAAGCGCTGTACGGAGTGGCCAGAGTACATTTCCATTACTTAGTCCGTTTGCTTCAATATAATTTTTAATCAGCGTCTCAATTTGCTCAATACTTGAGAGCGCATCATCTTCTACACCTTGTAGTAATTTAAGCATCCCTTCAAGTTGAGCTTTAGCATCTCCCGCATCCGCCTTTTTCCAAATTAAAATTGCTCCATCATAAGCCGGTTCCTCTAAATAATAACCAATTTTTTCCTGAAGTTCGTCGAGTCTACTAACACGTTCTCGTTCGATCATTATTGCGTTTAAAACAAGCTCATTATCTACGTTAGCCTGCACAAAAGGCCTTGCAACCTCTTTTAGTTCGTCTCTTGAAAGCGCTTTAAGGTAGTGATTATTCATCCAATCAAGCTTTTCCATATTCAAAACCGCGCCCGATTTATTTACTTTTGATAAATCAAAAAGCTCTGTAAATTCTTCAATCTCATATAACTCCTGATCTCCTTTTGGATTGAACCCTAAGAGCGACACAAAGTTAATAAGGGCTTTTGGTAAATAACCCCGTTTTAGATAATCCTCAACTGCAACGTCACCCTGACGCTTTGAGAGCTTTGATTTATCTGGATTTAGAAGCAGTGGCAAGTGAGCAAAAACCGGTGCTTCCCAGCCGAACATTTTATAGAGAAGTACGTGTTTTGGCGTTGAAGAAATCCATTCTTCACCCCGTAAAATGTGGGTAATTTTCATCAGATGGTCATCAACAACCACAGCTAAATGGTAGGTTGGAAAACCATCTGCTTTTAATATAACCTGATCGTCTACTTCAGAGTTGTTAATCTTTATAAGTCCTCTTACCGCATCCTCAAATATAGTCTCCCCTTCTGGAATTTTTAATCTAACCACACTATTTTCACCAGTGCTTAGTTTTGCTTGAACCTCATTCTCTGAAAGCCTTAAGCAAGTTCGATCATACTTTGGTGATTGTTTTGTTGCCTGTTGCTCCTCACGCATTGTTGTTAAACGTTCCTTTGAACAAAAACAATGATACGCATTACCCTGTGAAATGAGCTGGTTCACGTAGTCTGCATAAATATGCAGGCGAGCAGATTGCGTGTAAGGACCGTACTCACCAATTTCCTCGATGACACCATCTTTATCAATCACTGGACCTTCATCGTGCTCGAGTCCTAGAAACTTCATAGTTTCGAGGAGGTTTTCAACCGAGCCTTCAACCAATCTTTCCCGATCCGTGTCTTCGATTCTGATGATATATTTTCCACCGGTTTGCTTAGCTAAAAAATAATTATAGAGCGCTGTTCGAAGCGTTCCAATATGAACATAACCGGTTGGTGATGGTGCTATTCTAGTTCGTGCTGGTGTCATAAAGTTTTTAGTTTTTAAATATTTTATTTACCTCTAAGCTGATTATAAATCTCTGGAAATACATTTCTTACAGCTCGTAAAAGTCGTCCTTGCCTGACCGTATCATAGAGCACATAGGCTGGGAAAATTACACTAGCGCGCCAGATTCGGTTAAACCGTTTTGGTTCCAAGTAGACCCGCCAAGCCCACTCAAGCCCGGATTGACGCATCCAATCCGGAGCTCTTTTTAAACTGCCAGAAATCATTTCAAACGCCCCACCTACGCCAATTGCCACGCGAACACTCGGTAAGCTATACAGCTGGCCTACAATAAACTTTTCCTGTTTATGCATCCCAAGCGCCACCGCAAGAACAGCGGGTTTTTCAGTATTAATTTTTAAAATTAGATCAGGGTCGATAACAAGCTGGCCTTTTTCATCCTTTTCTATAAAACCAGGGTCAACCCCTACTACATCAAGTTGCGAAAATTGCTGTCGAAGATTCGATGCCGCTGTTCTGGCGCTTTCAGAATCGCCACCAAGCAACATTAATTTTTTGCCCAAATCCTCACAAATACCAGCCAAATTAACCAGTGTATCTGTGCCCGTGTGCCGAAAGCTGAGTCGATCGTCGGTCAGGGCTGCCACCGCAAAACGCAAACCAGTGCCGTCTGGAATTGAGAGATGGCTCTCATTGATAAGCGCCTGAAAATTAGCATCTTTCCGAGCCCGCAACATAAATTCTGGGTTTGGCGTAACCACCATTTTTTGATGATGACCAACTACCCAACCTCGAAGTAACGCATCAAGTTGTGATGCGCTCAGGTGGTCGATTGTTGTGTCGAAGATTTGAAAAGTAATATGCTTGTTTAAAATTTGAATACAGGGTTAGCGTTTGCGGTGAAAAACTATTACCGAACCGAGTGCTCCAAGTAATCCGTTTAACATATCGAACATCGTGTCTGCCAAGCTAGTTTGCGTAAAATTCCGGTAAATAATCTGCTCAGCAGTAGCAAACCAGTTATCGAGGATAAATTCGTGCACCTCCCAAAGAATTGCAATAATTGCCACAAAGCCAGTTACAAAGAGTGGTACAAACCAAAAGGCTAAATGCTTCTCAAATCGGCCTTTGAACTCAATGTCCTTTATTCCCTGATTATAGATGGCGAGCGCTAGCATACCCATCGCAAATCCACCCATTATGTGTACCGGGATATCGAACCAGTTGAATCTACTGTAGAAACCAAATATTACTCCCAGCCAATTAATCGCGTAAACCCCAATTGTGGTAAATATAGCTTTTGTAAACGTCATATTTTAGTCTATTCTAGCAGAAATACGGATATCCTTCAAATAGCTTGACAGCAGATAAATTAGCAGTCTATAATGCAGAGTGCTAGATATACATATGATGCCAAACAATTTTACAACAAAATCACAAGAAGCTATTCAGTTAGCCCAAATAATCGCTAACGATCACGGTCAGCAAGGAATTGACCCAATTCACCTACTTCGGGCTATTTTAGAGCAAAATGACAGTATCGTGATTACAATTCTACAAAAACTAGATGTTAACCTACTGCAACTAAAGTCAGAAGTTGGCACCATTTTGGAAACACTGCCAAAAACTTTTCAACAGGACCAAGGAAACTTTGGTCAGGTTTTACTGTCTCAAACCCTAGGCAAAGTTTTGGCTTCTGCCTCTGATGCCTCTAAAAAATTTGGCGATGAGTACATTTCAACCGAACACCTTCTTTTAGGTTTACTTACCGATGGACCGATTAGTAAACTTGTAGCCAAACACGATATTGATGTTGGCTCTGTAATGGATGTTTTAGATGAAGTTCGTGGCGACGAACGAGTAGATACCCAAAATCCGGAGGCAAAAATGCAGGCTCTTGAAAAATATAGTGTTAATTTAACCGAGCGAGCGCGCAACGGTAAGCTTGATCCAATCATTGGTCGGGATCAAGAAATTCGCAGGGTTATGCAGGTCTTGGTTCGAAGAACAAAAAATAATCCAGTTCTTGTTGGTGAAGCCGGTGTAGGAAAAACAGCTATTGCCGAAGGTTTGGCTTTGCGGATTGCAACTGGCGACGTGCCGGAAATTCTTAAAAATCGTGAAATTGCTACGCTTGATTTAGGAGCCCTGATTGCCGGAACTAAATTTCGAGGTGAGTTTGAAGAGAGGCTAAAAGCGGTGATTAAAGAAGTTGAAAAATCTGATGGTCGAATAATTTTGTTCATTGACGAACTCCACACCCTAGTTGGAGCTGGAAAAAGTGACGACTCACCAATGGATGCGTCAAACCTTCTAAAGCCTGCTCTTGCTCGAGGTGAACTTCGCGTTATTGGTGCAACCACTTTGCGAGAGTACCAAAAACACATTGAAAAGGATGCAGCTTTTGAAAGACGTTTTCAGCCAGTTACAGTTGAGGAACCCTCAGTTGTAGATACCGTGGCAATTTTGCGTGGGATTAAAGAAAAATATGAAATCCACCACGGCGTTCGAATTTCAGACCCGGCCATTGTAGCCGCAACTCAGCTTTCACATCGTTATATTACTGATCGATCACTGCCCGACAAAGCAATTGATTTAATGGACGAAGCAGCGGCAGCTCTTCGAATGCAGATTGATTCAATGCCTGAGGAACTAGACCAATTAAAGCGTGAGGAAATGCGTCTAGAAATTGAAAAGCGTTCACTTCTTAAAGAAGAAAGTAAAGATTCTAAATCAAGACTTCGGGAAATTAAAAAACAAATCGCCGACTCAAAAGAAAAATCCGATGAAATAGAAATGCGCTGGAAGAATGAAAAAGAACTTATTGCAAAATGCACAACGCTTCGCGACAGTATCGATAAACTAACAAATGAATCTGATATTGAAGAACGTAAGGGTGACCTTCAAAAAGTTGCCGAACTTAGGTACGACGCAATACCTAAAAAACGCACTGAACTTAAAACCGCTGAAGAACAGCTAAAGAAATGGCAGGCTAAGCGCGGTTTATTAAACGAAGTCATCACTGAAGAAGAAATCGCCACGGTTGTTTCAAGATGGACTCATATTCCTGTATCAAAAATGCTCGAAAGTGAGATGAAGAAATTGGCGCATATGGATAGCAAGTTGAAGGCTCGAGTTGTTGGCCAGGAGGAAGCAATTACGGCCATTAGCAACGCTTTACGGCGCTCTCGAGCTGGAATTAGCGAAGAAAAGAAGCCGATTGGATCCTTTATCTTCCTTGGTCCGACAGGAGTTGGTAAAACAGAACTTGCTAAAGCCTTGGCTGAGTTTATGTTCAACGACGAAGAGGCTTTAGTTCGTGTTGATATGTCGGAGTATATGGAGAAACACTCAATCTCGAAAATGATTGGTTCACCACCGGGCTATGTTGGTCATGACGAAGCCGGCCAACTGACCGAAACAATAAGGCGTCGCCCCTACTCTGTTGTGCTCTTTGATGAGATTGAAAAAGCCCACCCGGACGTGTTCAACATCCTTTTGCAGATTTTGGACGACGGTCATATTACCGACTCAAAAGGTCGGAAGATCAACTTCAAAAATACAGTCATTATTATGACCTCAAACCTTGGTTCGGACATTATTTTAAATTCAAGCACCATTGGTGATATTGGATTTGCCGGTGAAGAAAAACAAAATGTAGATGGTACAAAAAATAAGGTACTCGAGCTTCTCAAAAACCGCTTCCGACCTGAGTTCCTAAACCGCATCGATGAAGCAATCTTCTTCCACGCCCTAACAAGGGAAAATATTGCAGACATTGTTGGTTTGCAAATTAATCTCGTAGCTAAGCGTTTACAGACTCAGAAACGGATTGATCTTAAGGTGTCAGAGCGTGCCCGCAAGTTACTCGCTGACAAAGGCTTTGATCCAAAATATGGCGCACGGCCACTCAAACGGTTGATTCAAAATCTAATTCTAAACCCACTAGCTATGCAAATAGTTTCTGGTGAAATTGGCGAGGAATCAAAAGTCACCATCGACGCTATTCAAGATGAAATTCAAATAAAAACCCGCGGAACTGTAACTGCATAAACAAAGACCTGGCATTTTGCCAGGTCTTTTAGTTACAAAAAATACTTTAGAACTAACCGCTACGGAATTATAATGGCATTTTCTATATCTGATGCAGATGGCTTAAAGTTTATAGTTTTAATAACACTCCAAAGCTCTCCGGAACCCTGCTCAGCAACGGGCTTATAAATTCCGGTGTAATAGTCGTCATTAATCTGCCCAAAATACATCTGCCAGTGCGCAGAGCCAATAAAACCAGTTCTGCAGGTCGTTACAATTCCACCCAAACTTTCACCCTCGCATTCTTTCACCTCCGTCATATTTTCAGTTGATCCCAGTATCCAGTCGTCAAAACTAAGGGTGATATCTTCAAAATCCATTTTTACCGCCTGAACCCAAAGTGTAATTGAGTCGCCTGGATTATTTGGTTCGTAAATTTCAACAATACTCACCGGCCCCGCGTCAATCTGATGCACTTCCCAGGCTACCGGTGCCTGAACCGTGAATAGATCCTGAGAATTCTTCCACAAATTTTGACCCCCAGCTGTTCCATAACGACCAGCTGTAACTAGACCAGACCCGCCTTTTCCGTCCGGTACCTTATTTTCGTTATTCGTTAGTTGATTACTCTCATCATTTGCCACTTCCTCGCCTATATTGTGAGCTGTTAAAAAGTAATAACTAGCGAAGAAAACAACAACTATCGCTACTAAATAATATAACTTATTTGACTTCTTTTCTGTCTTTATCGGTTCTTCCACCTTAGTAAATTCGTGCATTTCCATATATAACCCGCTAATAATAATTTTTGTCAAAAAGTAATTGAACCTTTAAAACTACTCAAAGATTAACCGATTACGCTAGTCTTGACAACAACTACTCGTTAGCTGCGTCCTTCTCGTTCTTTTTTGATAATTTTACAAACAGTGACGCCACTAAAACAACAAGAAAAGTCATCGAAACCGCATAAACTAACTGTGCTTTAATTCCATCGGTCTCAAGTGGCCAGATACTTTGAATGATTGCCTTAATTGCGTCGTTCCAAGCTAGACCAGCTACCAGTCCAAAGGCAGTCAGTAAATAACCCGTTACCTTTTCCCAAACTTTGCCCGCAAACTGCTCCGCCTCCACCTTGGCTTCGTTAATATGTTTTGAAATTACCATAGTTTTACATACCCCTTTTCGGGCGAATAAGAATATTCAATTAGTAAAATCATCTTACGACATTTTACAGAATTTGTAACGCTTTAATTTACAGGATAAAATTGATAAATGAAACACTTCGTTTATCTTGCCCGATGCAAAGACAATTCCCTTTACACTGGGACCTGTGTTGATATTCAGGCCCGTGAGGATAAACACAACGCCGGAACAGGGGCAAAGTATACTCGAGCAAAGCGACCGGTGAAGATTATTTATTTTGAAGAGTTTAAAACACTGTCTGACGCACGAAAACGAGAGGCGGAGATAAAGAAATGGTCAAAGAGTAAGAAAGAGGAACTGATTTTAAAAATAAAAAAGCCCCGATCCTAAGATGCGGGGCTTTGCTCACTCGACAGAGTGAGCTAGTTGAGCCGGTCGTTCGACCAGCTAAGGACACATGATGAGGTGTCCGTTCTTGTGGTGACTTCGTAGTCTCCAAAACGTACTCCGGCCTCCCCCCATTCGGTGTTACCGCAGAACACCTCCTTTGAGGTGATGCCCTCGAAGATGAGCTGACCGCTCACCTCCACGTCCCCGTCGGGGGGGGCGTTCGGCATGGTGACGGCGTAAGTGCCGTCCCAGCCTGGGTAGACCACGACCGTCTGGCCGTGGTCTACCCATGATCCGTCCGTGTTTTGTCGCCCCCGGTAGCTGAAGCCGAGCTCCAACCACGTGGAGGTTGTGTCAGATGGCACAACCTCAAGGTGGTTACTGCCAGGGAGATCGAAATCTCCCTGGCAGTACTCCGTGCCCCAGGGGGCGGAGGTGTTGCAACCTCCGAACCCGCCGGTGGGGGACGTTCCCGGGCCGCCGTAGCCCGGGTTGTAGCCAACGTCGCAACCCGTGAGGGCTGCGACGAAAAACACGACAGAAAACAGAAACCTGGTCATGATGACCTCCGGTCATTTATTTAAAGTCCCAGACAGGGGACTATAGTTTCCATAGTCAATTTCAGAATGAAAAAGACTGGATTATATATGTCGGTGAGAAATACACAATCCAGTCTTTTTAAGCATAATGATGCTTAATGCCTAATTACCCCAGGCTAGGGTCTCTCCTTGTGAAAACTACTGTTACAAGCACTGGTAGCTGTTTAAGTAGGTTTCTATAAATTGTGAATGGATGATCAAGGGCTCGTACCTCCTTTTCTCATCTTTACTATGATGATACAAATATACCATAAAATGAAGGTTTTGTCAATAGTAAATCTATATAATCCCCATAACATTAGCCAAATTATACACTTTTGACCGCCGGAACTTAACAAAAGTAATTCTAGATAGAATAGCCAAAATAGGTTAAAAACCTGTCGTTTCAAATTTCCATCAAAGTTAAATACTTAACACCTATCTTTTATAATATGGTATTATTATGGTGAAAAAAGATGTAATACTTTATATGAAAAATTCCCATTTATATACTCTTCTCACCGGAGCGCTTCTGGTTGGGGCGCCAATCAATGCTTTGGCTTTTGATTTCAATCCAAACTATATTTTATCCGACAGCGAGCTGCATGACTCATTTTCCATGGATCTAAACCAAATCCAGCACTTTCTTAGCCGTGGTTATCTTGAAAACTATGTTACCGAAGACTGGCAAGGTAATCTAAAATACGCTTCAGACATTATCTGGCGAGCTGCGCAAAATAATCGAATCAATCCCAAATTCCTGCTGGTACTCCTTCAAAAAGAGCAGAGCCTGGTTGAAGACAACACCCCAACCGATCGTCAGCTCGACTGGGCAACCGGCTACGCTGTTTGCGATAATTGCAGTAAATCAGACCCAGCCATTCAAAGATGGAAAGGTTTTGGTAAACAGGTTAACTCCGCCGCAATGCAGTTTTCAGATGGTTATATGGCCGATATTGAAGCCGTTGGCTCAACCCAGGGGATTTACGGGCCAGATATTCCTGTTATAATCGACAACCAAGTCTTGGTTCCAGAAAATGCCGCCACTGCCTCAATGTACGCCTACACGCCTCACATTCAGGGAAATCAAAACTTTGCTTTAATTTGGAACCGCTGGTTCAGTGTTCAGCACCCTACCGGAACTCTTGTTCAAGCAGAAGGCGAACCTGGTATTTATCTTATTGAGTTTGGTTACAAAAGACCAATTCATAGCTGGAGCGCCTTTATTTCAAGGTTCAACAAAGATTTAGTTATCACGGTTTCAAAATCTGCACTCGATAATTACCCTGACGGTCGAGCTATCGATTTCCCTAACTACTCACTGTTACAAGATGAAAATGGTGAGATCTATTTGCTAGTTAACGACTCACTCAGACACTTTGATTCACTCGAAACCTTTAAAAAAATTGGTTTCTCTGAAGACGAAATTGTTGAAATAAAAAACTCCGATGTTGCCGGTTTCGATCTTGGTGAAGAACTCACTTACAAATCCTCAAATCCTCGCGGAGACCTACTGCAGTTAAACACAAACGGTGCGGTTTTCCACATTAAAGACGGTGTGAGGCACGCTATTAACGATCCTTCAATTTTAAAGGCTCGTTTTCCAAATGAAGCTGTAACTCAAGTTAGCCCTACCGTAGTTGAGCAGTACAAAGAGGGTCAGGCCCTAAATTTCCCTGATGGCTATTTAGTAAAGTCAGACGACGATCCAACTGTGTATGTAATCTCAGAGGGTAAGAAAAAACCAATTGTGAGTGGTGCTGTTTTCACCTCGTATGGTTGGGATTGGGCAGATATTGTTACGGTTGATAAATACACATTAATGCTTCACGAAACAGGTTTATCAATCACAGACGCAGCTGACGGTTCAACCAATTAATGAAGCCCGGGTTTATAATAAACTGCGAATCAATATCACATGTTAGTTTTCTCCGCATTTACACCTAATTCTCCCCTGCTACTGCCGGAGATCAACAAAGACAAAGCTCATCGACTCGAAAAAACGACCGAAGCTATGGCCGAGCTCGCTGATGAACTTTATGCCACGCATCCTGAAACTATAATTTTAATTTCAATGCACCCTACCATTTTTAATGGTAGCTTTTCTATTGCGCTTAAAGATCCATTCACTTTCGATCTTAGTGAGTTTGGAGAGCTAAGTTTTGATAAAAAAATCAAACCAGATATTGAACTCATTAACGAACTCCAAGATTCACTCAGATCTCAAGGTCAACCGGTCACGCTTACTTCAGACGAAACTCTTAACTACGCCTCAGCTGTACCTTTGCAAATCCTGACCGAAGATTTGAAAAATGTAAAACTTGTAGCAATTACCTATTCAGAACTCGACACAAAATCACATTTTCAGTTTGGTAATGCGTTAAAAGAAACTATTATGAGTAGCGATAAACGCATTGCCGTTATTGCTGTGGGTGATATGTCGCACGCTCTTACAAACAATTCACCAGCCGATTTTCATCCAGACGGAGAAAAGTACGACAAAAAAATTCAGGAGCTAATTGCCCAAAAAAATACCGTTGGTCTTATCAGTTTAGATGAGAAGCTAATTGAAAATGCCGTAGAAAATTCCTACAGATCCCTTACAATTCTATTTGGATTACTCGACCGGATTTCAGTAAAGCCAGAAATTTTAAACTACGAAGCACCTTTTGGCGTTGGTTATTTAGTTGCTAACTTCGCAATCAAATAATATGTTTGCCGAAATTTATCCTTTGGTAAGAATGCCGAGGAGGTTCGGTCATTTTGATTATTCTATTCCTGCTAATCTTTCGCTTCAGGCAGGAGATTTGGTCGAAATAAGTTTCCGAAATAGAATCATTCGCGGAGTTGTAAAAAAAACTAAGGCAACGACTACTGTTAAAAAAACTTTACCCGTAGTTTCAATTCTGATAAAGAATTTAATGAATGCAGATGATATTGCACGATTTGAAACAATTGCCCGCGCCGTAGTTCAATCACCATCAACGATTCTTCACAGTGCACTTGGTCAACTTCGTAACCGTAATAACTTAGTCCAGTCCAATGTTTTTAAGAGCCAACCTTTTTCGGTTTCAAAAGAAATTGTAAAAGATATTCAAAAAATCTTAAAGGATACGAACGAGGATGTTAACGAAGTATTTTTTCAAACCTCAAACGAAGGTGCCTTTGCGCTGATTTCAGTTTTACGAAAAAAATTCAAAAATCAAATCCTGATCGTTGCACCACGAGAAAAATTAACCACTGAACTCATAGGGTTAATCGACCTAGGCGATTCCGCCCAAATCTTGCACGGTCACACTAAACCCAGGGATCGAGAAGCGATAATTAAGGCCTGGGCACAAGGTACAATTAAAACCCTAATTGGTAGTCGCCAGGTGTCAACCTTGCCAGCAAAAAAAATTGATGCAATTATAATTCTCGAAAGCGCCAGCGACGACTACACCCATCTTGAAAGAAATCCCAGAGTGGACCCAAGACGAGCTGTTGAACTGCTCAAAACTCAGCACTCCGCAAAACTGTTTTATACATCGTACGTGCCAAGCTTAGAGACAATTTACAAAAAAATTCCTTTATTTCTATGTGATCTTCCTAAACCAATAGTGATTAATCTTGAGGCACAGGAAGAAAACATTGGCGTACCTTTTCTAACAGATCAGCTATTTAAAGCCATCTATACATCTTTACAAAACCGTAAATCTGTGTTACTTTCATTTAACCGCAAGGGAGTTGCAAATAGACTTCAATGTGCTAAATGTGACCATATTCCAACCTGCGGTTCCTGTGGTTCAGTACCGATTGTGCGAACTGATGATCTTGCCTGTCCTAACTGCGGAGTTGAGATGTGGATACCGGCTAAATGCCCAGGGTGCAATAGCGATCGTCTAAAACAACGTGGTATTGGTAACAAGCGACTAAAGACAGAGATTCAAAAACAGTTTCCAGAAGTAACTGTCGGGATAGTTGATAAAAGTACTAATGAATCTAATGCAGATATAATTATTGTTACCGAGTTTTTTTTCAAAAACTTACTCCACACCTTTCCACAAAAAAAATTCGGGGTTGTGGCAGAACTGAGTTTTGACAACGCGCTGATTGGCAATGATTTCCGGGCTTCTGAATACGCAACCTTTAAACTGTTTAGACTAATGACGATTGCCGAGCAACAAAACGCAACCTGTCTTATTCAAACTTGGGTTCCGGAGGTGGTGAGGAGCATGCTCAACATTCAAAAATATTTGCTCAGTGAACTTTCTCTGAGAGAAAAATACAGACTCCCACCAATATCTATTTTAGCTACAATAACAAATAAGAAAGATAAACTTGAAGATACAGGGACTGTTAATCAAGAAAATCTGCCCGAATTATTTAATAAACCAGATGAAGAAACGATCTTTATCGACACCGCATCATATGAGCCATTTAGAAGTACTGAAAAATCCGAATAAAGAGCTTCGCGAAACCTCGCGCGTGCTTTCTGTTGTGGAAATTCTTTCTGAGAAGTACCAAACCTTAGCAGACAATATGATTCAAACCACCAAAGAAGAAAATGGCGTTGGTCTTGCTGCTCCACAGATCGGTGAACATGTACGTTTAATTATTTGTGATACTGGCAAAGAACTAGTGCCATTTTTCAACCCCATTATTACTGATTTTTCAACTAAACTAATGGTTAGCGAAGAAGGCTGTCTTTCGATTCCTGGTGTTTTTGGCTTAGTAAACCGTCATCGAACGGTTAAGGTTGAGGCGCTAACGAGAGATGGTGAGAAAATAAAGCTAACCGCAGGTGGGCTAATTTCTACTATTTTTCAACATGAAATTGATCACTTAGACGGGATTTTATTTATTGATCGAGCTACGATTTTAAAGGATGCCAAAACCGGTAAACGCATCGAGATATAATTTATGAATATAGTATTTTTCGGCACACCAGATTTTGCCAGAGATTTTTTAAAAGAGCTCTATGAAGATCAAGATATAAATATTTGTGCAGTCGTTGCTCAAAGTGACAAACCGGTTGGCCGAAAACAAATACTCACTCCCCCTGCTACAAAAGTATTTGCCCTGCAAAACAATATTCCAGTCTTGCAACCTGAAAAACTTAAGGATCAAGCGGTACTAGAAGAGCTCAAGAAGTTTAATGCTGATATTTTTGTTATCGTGGCCTACGGAAAAATTATTCCACAAAATATTCTAGATATACCAAAACTTGGTAATATAAACGTTCACCCTTCAAAATTACCAAAATATCGCGGTCCTTCACCTTTACAGGCTGTAATTGAGGCCGGAGATTCAGAAACTGCAATTTCAGTAATGTTAATCGATGATAAAATGGACCACGGTCCTTTACTAGCTCAGCAAACTCTAAAACTCGATGCACAAGAAACGCCGGAAACGCTACGTGCTAAAGTTGTAACGATTGGCAGTCCACTCTTGGTAGCCACACTAAAAAATTTCGTTGCAGGTAAAATCATCCCACAAGATCAAGATCACGAAAAAGCAACTTTCTGTAAACTGCTCGAAAAAGAAGATGGTGAAATAGACTGGCACATACCAGCTGAAATCATAGAACGTCGGCGCAGAGCATACGATCCTTGGCCGGGCGTCTACACCAATTTAAGTTTCGAAGATGCGGGTAAGGTTCAGAAAATAAAAATCCACTCCTTGAAATTTATTAGTCCGGATTGGTTTAGTGAAAGTCTAAAGCCTGGTGAGGTCCGAATTTATGAAAAAAGACTACTTGTCGGAACCGCAACAGTGCCAATTGAGATATTAAAACTTCAACCTGAAAACAAAGCAGTTATGGACGCAAAAGCCTACATTAATGGCAATCAGGAAATCAATGGAAAAATACTTGGGTAAACCCAAGTATTTTTAATAAAAAAATCCGTCATTCCTGACAGATTGAGCCGTGAGTTAAGTTAACGAACCCGCGTCATCCCTGCGTTTCTCGCTGTAACTCCAGCCAGTCGTCGCGCATAATGGCGAGAACTACCTCATCGAGATATTTTCCAGTCCTAAAAACCTTTTTCCGCAGAAGTCCCTCTCGAACATAGCCACAGGCTTCCTGGCATTTGATTGAGGCTTTGTTTTCTGCAATGACAGCCGTTTCGATTCGGCGAAGGTTCATTTCCATAAAGGCATGCCTGAGCAGAAGCTTTTTTGCCTCCTTGGCGTAACCCTTATTCCAACAATCAACCTCACCGATCATTGTTCCCGTGGTTCCAGTACGATCAATCCAGTTGATATTGTGGATTCCCATAGTCCCAATAGCACGGTCGGCTTCCTTCAGAACAATAACAAATATACGGTGGTTGGCTGATCCCATCATTTGCCTCAGGAACTCAGCCTCCTGCAGTTTCGAAATCGGACCTCGAGTAACAAGGTATCTTCGCACCTCTGGGTCATTAATCCATCTTTGGAAATTGTGAACATCCTCCATCTCAATCGGGCGAAGGTACAGCCGATCACCATCAAGAAATAAGACTCGACTACGCTTCGATACGTTAATCTTGTTCATCTTACCTCCAGTAGTTGAGGTTAACAGTTTTTTTTTCTAATGTCAAGCATTTTATCAGCCTTCAATCTTGCTACCTAAGACTGGGCTCATCTTTACAACATTTCTGACCTGAGCTATTTGTGTCTTTTTACTCATTAAACGTTTCTTTTCCATACCTTTAAAATCTATAAAAGGCACCACGAAAATCATATATGCGAAACCTATTGGATGATTCAAATAAGGTGAGAAGATATTACTGATAAACAAAATTACGAGTCCACCACCTAAACCTAAAACTAGCCAACTATGACCGTGATTGTTCATTGTAAAACGCACTCCAACCATCATTACGGCAAAATACCAGGCAAAAGCAATTAAGCCCAAAATTCCCATCTTCAACCACAAATCCTGGTACCCCCACTCAAATCTATAAGTAGTCACCACCCCACCCTCATAAGCTGACCGCACACGAGGATCGTCTGAGGTATAAGTAACTTCATGGCCAAAGCCATTACCTACAATCGGTGCCTGCCATATGTCTGTCATCATTGGTGTAAGTAGTGACCAGCGACTCGAAACAGCTACCTCCCTATTGGTATCTGACGAGGTCGAATAAAAAACGGCGTCTTGTATATTTGGCTGAGCAGGAAATGGAAAAATAACCGTAAACAATGCTAGACCAAAACCTAATAAACCTAAACCGATTGCCTTAAATAATCTTTTTCCAATATTGAAAATTGGCCTCTTACCCTCAAAAAAAGCTAGGCACCAAATAATAAACAATGCGCTACCAAGTCCCAATATAAAACTTCGAGACATCGATAAGAGAGTGGTAGAAACTGTACCAATTACTAAAATCGAAACTAAATCAGGTAGTTTTTGATTACGCCACATAATCATCATACTTGAAAATAATACCGAAAGCGCAATCACAACAAATATTTGCGATTGCATAAATATTCGGTACCAGTACCCACTACCACCAAGGAGTTGTGCGCCTAAATGATTAGTAACCTCCCCATTATTATTAGCAACTGTTTGTAATGTAACCTCTGCTAAGCGCGAATCGCGCACAAATGTGTAGATGTGACTCAAAATTTTACCATCAAGGTGCGTAAACAAATATGAAAGTAGGAGCGTGAATATAACCAGCCAAACAGTGGAGCCTGTAAAAACTTGCAGTAGCTCCCGTTTTTTTAATTGATTCCAGTTTATAGAAATGACCGGCAATAAATAAAAAATTGTTAAATATCCGTTCATGTCATCGAACGCTTTTGAAAAATCATTTTTTAAAAAACCAACCCCAGTCCCCAAAACAATGGCAACGAGTAAAATGAGCCAAGGTGTGTCTCTGAACGAATCAAACTTAATTGTGAGCTTCTTAGTTAACAGAAGGTAGAGCCAAGCTAGCATCACCGCTGAAAAAATCACAATTCTAATTGAAACCGAAAAACCCAAAATAGACGCTTCAATCAAGTGCCCATGACCACCCACAAAAATTTCAGTGAACGCAAGTAAAAGCCCAGTGGAAAGAGATTCTTTCGATACAAAAAGTGTTATTAAACTAATTCCGATTAAAACTGGCAGTTCAAACCCAGAACCTCTCACTACAATCGCTATTAAGTGCATCCCCACTATTAGCAGAAGTATTTGCCAAGTTAGTTTCCCAAAGAATTGTTTTGAAAACATATTTATAAATAAATATAAACTATTTTTTTATAAGTGCTACAAGGTGACCAAGCCCGATAAAGACTGGTGATAAAATCCACAAAAATAGCCAAGCTGGAATGCCGACGTGTTTTTTTACATATTTTCGCAAACTCTCCCGCATCCACTTCTGTTTTTTCAGTGTCGGGATTTGCTCAAACATATGGCCTTTAATATGAGTGATCTCCGTATCCGAATAGTGTCTTATTTTCCAGCCAGCATCGTGGGCCATTTTGCAATAATCCACTTCTTCAAACCAAATAAAATATCGTTCATCAAAATAGCCAATATCATTAATAAGTTCCCGGCGAATCCACATAAACGCACCCATTATCGAATCCACATCTTGAGTTTCAAGCGGATCTGCGTCCCGCATCATATATTTATCCACGGCTTTGGTTTTCAAAAAATGCGGAACTTTCAGCATTACCAAAGTCTGATCTAACAGTTTTGGGAATCTGCGGATACTGTCCTGTATCTCACCGCCCGGGTACTTAATCAAACAACTGCCAACGCCAACCTCTGGATTATGATCGAGTTTTTCTGCCATCTGCGCTAAAACGCTTTCACCGAATTTTGTGTCGGGGTTAAGAAGCAACATATAGCGTGCCAAACCTCGTTTCATTCCTAAATTAACCGCTGCTGCAAATCCAAGGTTGGCACTGTTCTTAATATATTTTGCGTAGCTGTATTGTTTTACTAGTGCCTCAGTATCTTCACGACCCGCGTTGTCGACCACGATCATCTCATATTTAATATCAACCGACATTTCAACGGAGTCAAAGCACTGTTTTAACAGCTCAAGCTCTTCTTTATAAGTTACAATAACAATCGAAACATCGGGTACTTCACTGTCGAGGATTGGCTTGATTTCGTTTTCAATCATATAGTTATATCAATTTTTGTAATTTTTGAAACTGAGCTTCAGCCGTAAACTCGGCCAGTGTTCTATCTCTACCCGCGAGACCCATTTTTAGACATAAACTTTGGTTCTCGACAAGTCTTATAATCGCGGATTTGAGTTCTTCTTGACTATCATTGATTAAAATCCCTGTCTCGTTATCTAAAACAGCCTCATCTACACCTGGATGGTTTACTGCAATTGACGGTAATCCAAATAAGCCTGCTTCTAAATAGACTATGCCAAAACCCTCTCGGTCGGTGTTTGTTTTGGAAGTTGGCATCACAAAAATATCTGCTTCTTTGTAAATTTCCGGTAGATCTTCATCTGCAACTTCTGTTCGTAGTTCCACCTGATCTTCAAGTTTATACTCCGCTATTTTTTTCAAAATTTCAGTTTTCATTTCACCGTCGCCAACAATGAGATATTTTACATCTCTTAAATTCTTCAATACTTCAAGGATCTTCAAATGACCCTTCCGCTCAACTAAACGACCAACTGTTAATAGTTTTACGGTTTTTCGATTTAGGCGGTTAGGAATATGGGATGTTTTGATTAAAGCGTCAGATACTACCGGGTACACAACCAGTGAATCTACTCCACAAAATTTCTTTACTTCGTTTGCGAGCGCCTGCGAATTTACAGTGACCACTTTTGCTTTTTTTAGAATTTTCCGAGCAAAATAAGCTCTAGCAATATTCCTTCGAGCTAAATCAAAGTCCATACCGTGTAACATTACTAAGTATGGTTTACGGATCTTTCTAAGTGCGTTTCCAATCGGATATATGTGACTCGTCCAGATTTCGTCGTAATCTACCGCAAGCGTTTGTATTTTTTTAACTAATTTCTTTCCTCGTGGAAAATTCGTTGGCCAATATTTAATCACAATATTTTCGCCCAAAACCTGCTTAAGTGCAGATAAATAGCGTGCAACCCCACCTCTTTGAGGTGTAAAATCAGGCGTTGGAAGTAATATCCTCTTCGACATAACCTGCTTTTTTAAAAATTAAATTTTTAAAAGTTTTGAAGTGCTCTAAAGTTAAAGACTTAAATAAAAATGCAGCAGTAATATAAACAATTGCACCTATTGGCACAGCGAGTGAAAAATGAATGTAAGGTTTTATTAGGATAACTGCAAACGCCATTAATAACGCTGATATGAGCAATCCGCCTGTTTGTTTAAAGAGGTCTTTCAAAGAAATATTGATAGCTTTTTTAGCAAACAACCAACCGCTCAAAAACATAAAACTAAAACTTACAAGAGCAGAAATACTAGCGCCTGAAGTGCCATAATTTGGAATCAAAATAAGATTCATTATTACATTTATAATCATCGTAACCCCCATTACAGCGGTCTTTATGTAGTGTCGGTTTGTAGCATTTAAAAGTGAACCAACTGGAAAATCAAGGAATATAGGGATTAGACCAAAAACCAGAATTTGAAGCGGTAAAATTGAGTTCAAAAACTCTGCTCCATAAAAAGCTTGAATAATTTCAGGCGCTATCGACCAAAGACCAAAAACTATTGGAAAACCAAGTAAGGCCATATACCAAAAAGCACTTAGCAGTGTTTGCTTGAGCGCTAGTTTATCTTCAGCTTGTGCACTCATTGTTGGGTAAAGCGCTGCTACGAAAGCGAGTGGTAGGAACTGAAAGGCATATGTTAACTTATACGCAACTGCATACTCACCAACTGCTATATCCCCCACTACTTTTGATAAAATCAGTGAGTCAACATAAGAATAAACTTTAACAAAAATTGCAGCTAAAAAGAATGCAAAAGACATCGAAAGCACCTTCTTGCTCATACTTAGTTTTGGCACAAGCGCTTCCCAGCCTAAATAGCGAACAATCTGAACAGAGCTAAAAAACATATTCCAAACACTCCCGAGAAGCAATGCCAAAATTAGCAAAGGTAAAGTTACATTATCTGTTGCTATTAAAATTATTCCAACAACAAGGGTTAGTGATTGACCGACAAATATTCCAATCGATTCATATTTTAGATTTTGCAAACCTCGCATTACTCCAAAACAAGTAACCGTCACCGCGTCCGCAATCATTACTAGAGTTGCAATATGAACTAGTTTTATAACATCTGCATCATAGTGCAGAAATATTGGGGTAAAGTATGTTAAAACAGCTGCCAGTGGTATGAAAAATAATTTTAAACCAATAACATTTCTAACCCAAATTTTAGCATCCTCCTTAGCCTTAGCTACTTCACGAATTACCACCGAAGTTAAGCCAAAATCCGTAACTGCCTGAAAAACCATTGTAACTGCAATAGCTAAAAAGTATTTCCCAGTTCCCTCAACTCCAATTGAGCGCGCGATAATTGTAAAATAAATAAAAGAAATAGCCTTAACAGCTACCATTGCCATGGTATAGTACATGGTATTTTTAGCGAGTTTTGGTGAAGTTGACATGCGGATATAATACGTCAGTTATCCCTTTCTATCAAGTAATTTATTGACTATTTAACCGAATCCGATACTATAAATAAGGGGTGTGGAATGAAGTACTCAAGCCTTGAAGACACAATTAGAGAATTTCGTGTCCTGGTGTATTTAATGTATGTTGTTGCAACACTGTTTATTACTGCCTATCTACTTAGCTCGTTTCATAAACATGAGGCACAGCCGATCTTCTACCTATTTCCTGGACTCGTGTTCCTGATAATTAGCCATTATTTTGCAACCCAGTATTTTACCAAGGATCACGCATACAGGCTGACAACACTCACCTGCTATACTACCTTCTTGATGATTGTAGCAATTGCAGTCATTTTCTAACCCAGCTACGCTGTGGTTTTTTTGTACAAAAAAAATCCCCTTTTGGGGATTTTTTTTGAATTTATCGTTTTCGCCACTGTTGTGAACGTCGAGCTTTTCGAAGTCCAGGTTTCTTTCTTTCTTTTACTCGAGCATCTCGAGTAAGAAGTCCAGTAGCCTTAATAGCAGCCTTTAGTTCCTCATCCATTTTTACAAGTGCGCGCGCAACTCCAAGTCTCACAGCGTCTGCTTGTCCCTTCATTCCACCACCTAAAACTCTAACAGTAATGTCAACGGTTTCAGTCTTACCAACTCCAATAAGTGGTAGTGCGGCAATCTCTTGAGTTGCAGCAGTGTGGAAGTATTCCTTTAGCTCTTTGTCGTTTACGGAGAATTTTCCAGTTCCGGCTGGGTAAAGTCTTACCTGAGCAGTAGCTTCTTTCCGTCGACCTATTGCTTGTACGTATGTTTCAGCCATATTATGAAATATTCAATCGATTCATTCGCTCAACTCGGTGCTTGTTTTTAGGAAGCATTCGTGAAACTGCGAACTCTAGGACCTTTCGTGGATCTTCCGCGAAAATTGCTCCCATTACCTTTGTTGTAAGTCCACCTGGATAACCAGAGTGACGGTAATATTGTTTCTGATTAAGCTTTTTACCAGTGATTTTAACCTTTGCGATATTTTCTACCACAATTACATCTCCAGCATCGATATGAGCCTGGTATGTTGGCTTGTGCTTTCCAATAAGGTGGGTTGCAATATCAGTTGCAATTCTTCCCAAAGTCTTATCGGTTGCATCAACCTTATAAGTATCTCTATTTACTGTAGTCATATTAAACTAGTTCTAAAATTACAACTTCAGCTCCATCTCCCTTACGGTGACCCATCTTAACGATTCGAGTATATCCACCGTTTCGGTCCTTGTACTTAGGTACAATAACCTCAAGAAGCTTGTTTACCGGCTGTTCTGTTGTAAAGAAAGCTAGTAAATTTCGTCGTGCTGCTAGGTTATCCTTTTTTGCGGCTGTAATTAGCTTCTCAACAACTTGTTGAGTTACCTTCGCCTTTCCAAGTGTAAGCTTGATTCTATCGTAGATAATTACGCTAGTTGCAAGATCACGAAGAAGAGCTTTCCGAGCGGATACCTTTCTTTTTAATGTTTTTGTAGTATTTCGATGTCGCATATTTATTCTTCAGTTTCCTCAATTTCTTCGGAAATGTTTTCAACCTCTTCTTTAGTTTCATCAATTACTTCTTCAGCATCCTCTGAAGCAGCTGCAATTTTCTCTGTTAGAGAAGCGTGCGCTAGCTGACCTTCGATCCAGTTAAAGTGGTTAAGAAGGATTTTTACTGCATCACCCACAGCTTCCTGTGCTGAAACAGTACCGTCAGTTAAGATATTCATGTTAACTTTGTCGTAGTTAGTAATTTCACCAACACGAGTGTTTTCAACAGTGATTCCAACATTCACAACTGGGCTGAAAAATGCGTCCATAGCCATTACACCAATATCATTGCCAGTTGAATTCTGTTCTTCCGTAGGAACGAAACCGCGACCTCGACCAACTGTAATTTCCGCGTGGAAAGTTGCAGATTTATCTGTCATTGTAGCGATCACTAGATCTGAGTTTACAATTTCAACATCAGCGTTTCCGCTAATATCTTTCGCAGTAACTTCACCCTGTCGACCTGTCACCTCTAGATTAAGGATTATAGGTTCGTCTGTGTGAACTTTTAAGCGAAGCAACTTGAGATTTAAGATGATCTCGAGCGTATCTTCTTTCACGCCCTCAATAGTTGAGTATTCGTGATTAGCACCTTTGATCTTAACAGCAGTAACTGCAGCACCCTCCAAAGAGGAGAGCAACACACGCCGAAGGGCGTTTCCTACCGTCGTTCCATAACCATGATGAAGTGGCTCGATCGTTAGAATCGATTCATTCTCTAGGTCTCCGTCCCGGAAGGACATTTTTGATGGAAGAAGGATGTTCTCCATAATATATGTTAATAATTGATGAAAAATTATTTATCGTGAATAGAACTCAATGATGAGTTTTGGATCGTAAACTTCTTTTAGATCCTCACCTTCTGGTAAACTCACAACCTTACCTTCTTTTGTACCTAGATCAAGATGTAGCCACCCTGGCACAGTTTGATTCTTCAACCGGTCATCTAGTTCGTTGAAAATTGGCTTTAAAACTTTGTTTGGGCGAATAGTAATCACATCGTCAACCTTAACAGTATATGATGGAATATTTACCTTCTGTCCATTTACACAAAAGAGTGCGTGACTAACCAATTGTCTAGCTTGTGGTCTTGTTTTAGCAAAACCTAGTCTGTAAACCGTGTTGTCTAGTCGCATTTCAAGTAGACGTGGTAGGTTTTCAGCTGTGTTTCCTTCCATTCTTGAAGCCTTTGTAAAGTAGTTTCGGAACTGTTTTTCTAACAGACCGTAAAGTCGTTTAGCTTTCTGTTTTTCACGAAGCTGAATTCCGTAAACTGAAAGTCGAGCTGGACGTTTTCCACTATTTCCACCGTGTTGCCCTGGAGCAGACGGTCGTCTTTGCATTATTTTGAGTACTTTGTCACCGGTTGAAAGTGCAACACCTTCTCGTCGGCTCATTTTACCCATTTTTTTGAGTGTCTTTCCCATATCAATTCGATATTCTAAATTTCTATGTTAGATCCGTCGAGGACGTCTAGCACGGCAACCATTATGTGGCACCGGTGTTGTCTCCTTAATAGAAACAATATTAAATCCTTTTGCGTTAAGTGTTCGGATTGCTGAATCTCGTCCATTACCAATTCCAGTAACGAAAACTTGTAGATCCTTCATACCAAGCGCTTCAGCCTTATCTGCAACCTTGTTTATGATGATACTTGCAGCGTAAGGAGTTGCCTTTTTAGGTCCCTTAAAACCGCAGTTTCCAGCACTTGCCCAAGTTAGCACGTTTCCATTTGCGTCGGTTAGTGTAACGATGGTGTTGTTAAGTGTTGACTGAACGTAAGCTCGTCCTTTTGGATGTGACTTAACAGTTCGTTTCTTTCCTTTTGCTGTACGAATAAACTTAGGTTGTTTTTTCTCAACTTTCTTTTTATCATCAGCAGCTACTTCAGTAGCTTCAGTCGTCTCTTCGATTGTGATTTCTTCTTCTGTCATAATCTTTTAAGATTTGAGTATGAATTTTCTAGGTCTTAGAGATGGTTCGACGTCCACTTCCTGCTGTTGACCGTTTGTTTCCTCGAACTGTTCGAGAGTTAGTCTTGGTTCTCTGTCCACGCGCTGGTAGGCGTTTTGTGTGTCGAGAACCTCGGTAAGAACCGATTTCCTTAAGTCGTTTAATGTTTCCTGAAACATCACGTCTTAATTCTCCCTCAACTCTGTATTCTTTTTCTACAACCGTACGAACAATGTTTTCTTGGTCGATTGTAAGATCCTTAACTCGGACGCTTTCATCGATATCTACCTGCTTCAAAATCTTTTTTGAAGTTGTAGGGCCAATACCATGAATATAGGTAAGCGCGATTACGATTCTTTTATCTGATGGGATTGTAACTCCTGCGATACGTGCCATAATATATAATTATTTGCAAACAAAGCTAATTTAGCCCTGTCGCTGTTTATGCTTTGGGGTCTTACAAATAACATGAACTCGTCCTTTTCGACGGATTACATGACAGTCTCTACATATCTTTTTTGCTGACGATCTTACTTTCATAATATCTATTTTTATCAGAAAATCACCCAAAATTAGCGGTGATCTTCAACTAAGGTCGACATATCGTATTAAAATCTATACGTGATGCGTCCTTTTGTGAGATCATAAGGGCTGATCTCAACTTTGACTTCATCTCCTGACATTATACGGATGCGAAATTTGCGCAACCGGCCGGAAAGATGAGCGATTAATTCCTGATCGTTCTCAAGTTGAACGCGGAAATTGCCACCGGGAAGTGACTCTTCCACAGTGCCTCGCATTTCTATAAAATCTTTTTCTGCCATAAGCTGATGAAAGTATATACTAACTTACAATTTTTGGCAAGAAGTAGTCAGATTTCAATGCTTTGAGATCTTACTAGACAGACCAAATATTGTCAAGAATATGTGAGTATTAACAACTTAATTAGTTATAATTAGCCAGCGCACTGAAAAACTACATAAAAAATGTAGTTTTTTGTTGTTTAACCCAAAATTGCTTTAATTCTACGGATTCCAGCGCTTGAAGCTTCCTCTTTTTGTAATGTAAAGTGGCCAAGTTCAGCAGTATTTTCAACATGTGGACCACCACAGATTTCACTCGAGTAATCCCCAATAAAATAAACCTTTACCTGATCACCAACGCTCTCGTATTTATCTTCAAATAGACCAATCGCTCCCCTTTTCTTTGCTTCAGCCACTGTTAATAACTCCTGATGAACCGATAATTTTGCATCAATTTGCGCGTTTACAATATCTTCAACCCGTTTCTTCTGTTCATCTGTCATCTTTTCTGGGTGACTAAAATCAAACCTTAGTCTCTCCTGGGTAATATTTGAACCTTTTTGCTCAACGTGATCTCCAAGAACGTCTCGCAGTGCTTGGTGCAAGAGATGTGTTGCTGTATGTAGTTTTCTTGCTTCAACAGAATCGTCAACTAATCCGCCAGCAAATTTCTGACCAGCGCCAGCTCGACTCAATTCTTGATGGTTAACAAATTCAGATTCAAAAAGCTGTCTTTCAACTTTTTGACCGTACTCTGAAGCAATTTCTTCAGTGAGCTCCAAAGGAAAACCATAAGATTGATAAAGATCAAAGGCGTCCTTGCCAGTAATTTGGTTTTGTTCGTCCCAAAGCTTTTGAAGTTGTTTAAGTCCTTTTTGTACTGATTTATCAAATTTCGCCGCCTCTGTTAGTAACACTTGTACCAAACGATCCCGCTGTTCATCCAAAATTGGGTAACCAGCCCTTAAAGACGCTATAATCTCATCAACAACCTGCTCCACAAGATCCACTGAATCGATATTGAGTTTTCTCGCATGACGAATAGCTCTACGTACCAGTCGGCGTAAAATATAACCCTGATCTTTGTTGGATGGCTCAATGCCGTCCGATATGATCATAACCGACGACCGCAAGTGATCAGCGATAATTCTCATTGAAACACCAGTTTGATGTTCTGCATCGTATTCTTCCCTTGCTAAAAGAGAAATTCTTGCCAAAATTCCAGTAAATAACTCAGTTTCGTAAACACTCTTTTTTCCTTGAAGTACCGCTGTTGTGCGTTCAAGACCCATTCCGGTATCCACATTTCGTTTTGCAAGCGGAAGAAGGGCTCCGGATTCATCTTTATTAAACTGCATGAACACATTATTCCAAATTTCGACCCAAGCGTTATTTTCAGGATCAAAATCTTCCGGTGCCTCACCTTCTCCGGTCCAATAAAAAATTTCTGTGTCCGGTCCCTGGGGTCCTGTGTGCTTACCACCAGCTGGCCACCAGTTCTGCTCATTGTTCAGTTTTGCGATGCGACCTCGACTAACACCGAGTGCTAACCATTTTGTAAAAGCTTCTTCATCAAAAGGCGCATTCTCATCCCCTTCAAACACACTAAATGCCAATTTTTCAAGAGGGATATTGAGCCACTCAGGGGAAGTCAGGAACTCAAAACTCCACTCAATGCTTTCGTTTTTGAAATAATCACCAAGCGACCAGTTTCCAAGCATTTCAAAAAAAGTTAGGTGAGTTCGATCGCCAACCTCATCAATATCACCGGTTCGAACACATTTCTGATAATCAACCAAACGTGTTCCAGCTGGGTGGTCCTCCCCCATTAAATATGGAACCAGAGGATGCATACCAGCGGTTGTAAATAAAACCGAAGGATCGTTCACAGGAACCAGTGAAGCACTTGGTATTTCTCGATGCCCTTTTGAAGCAAAAAATTGAATATATTTTCGTCGAAGTTCGTTTGCAGTCATAGTGCAGAAACTATACCAGATTAGTTATAATTATCAAGATATTTGTTGAAGCAAAATATTCTTTCAAAACTAAAGAGACACTAGCTAATACTTTTGATAAATAAATAAATAAATGTCGTACTCTACAACCCACCTCTTTATTTTCACTAGCCAATCTCGGTAACTATTTCCTCTTCAACCTTAACCTTTTTTATTAACTTACGTCTGAGTGCACTAATAAACACTGTCATTTCCTGACTCTTTAGAAGTAGTGCCGTTAAGGCGTAAACAAATAGTCCCACTGTTCCAGCCACAAAACCTTGAGTAAATATCCCCAAAACAGTGTCGATATTCAAATAGATGTCAAGAAGTTGTTTTAAAGCCTGAGTTACAAACGCAGCTACGAGTCCAGCTGATAAAAGTGTAATAATAGTTTTGAAAATTCTTCCCTCATCTAGCGAGCCCAGACGTTTTCTTAGCGGAATCCACAAAATTATCATTTGCACTATGGCCGATATTGAATAGGCCATTCCTAAACCTAAAACTCCAAATTCTTTTGTTAGGATTAGTGCCGAGATAATATTAACTAGTCCGGTTGCGAGACCAACTATAAACGGGGTTATTGTGTTATCCATTGCAAAGTAACCACGTACCAATACAAAGACGATTGACTGCGCAAAGAGACTGACTGCGAAGAAGCCTAAAGTATTCGCAGTTAAAAATGTTGCTTCCCAGTCAAAGACTCCGGAACCAAGAACAACTCGAACAATCTGAGCTCGAAGCAGAATAAACATTACAGTTGCTGGAATAATAAAAAGAAGAATCTGTCTAATTGTCTGAGAGAACGATTTTATAAATTCCTCGGTTTTGTTTTTGTTTAGTAATTCACAAAAAGTTGGAAATGCAGCGATTGCGTAAGAAATGGCAATAACGCCGACCGGGAAAAAGTTTAGGTTGTACGCAAACTGTAAAACTGTCACTGAACCCGCAGTGAGTGTTGTGGCAATAACAGTCATTGCCACAAAATTTATCTGATTCACAGCCAGACCCATAACCCGCGGAGCCATATGTTTTAGCATATACTGCGTGTCCTTATCTTTCCAAATAAGTATTGGCTGGTAGCGGTAACCTAGTGAAAAAATTCCGGCTGACTGCAATAGCAAATGCAAGATCGCGCCAAAACCTACGCCCCAGGCAAGGCCGATCTGACCTAAAATTGGGACGAAAAATATAGCTCCGGCGATAATTCCAAAGTTATAGAAAATTGGCGCTAAAGAATACAGAACAAATCTCTTAGCCCCCTGTAAAGCTGAACCAAAAACCATTGAAATCGAGAGGAAAAACTGTGCTGTAAACATTATCCGAGCCATTTCAACCACCGCCCTTTGCTTATCTGCATCAAAACCAACTGCCACAAAAGGCACCAACTGATTCATAAAAATAATTGCAAGCAAAATTGCTACACCAAAAGCAATTGCAATTAAATTTAACAATTTATTTGTTAAAAGCCAGGCTTTTTCTCTGGCATTTTCCGAATAGTTGCGTGTAAACAGCGGAATAAAGCTTGCTGATAAAGCTCCAACTACGATTAGCTGAAACAAAAAATCCGGTACTCTAAAAGCCGTAAAATAGATATCGAGCGTGTCGCCCGCCCCAAACTGACCGGCTAAAATGCGGTCGCGAATAAACCCGACAACGCGGGAAAGAATAGAAAACGAGGCGACAATGACTGCCGCACTCGTTATCGTGCTTGACTGACCATTTATAAATTTCTTGAACATGTACTACTTATTCTTCGGTTTCTGAGTTTTTGCCCTTTTAGAGGTAGGTTTTTTTGTTGGTTTTTTGCTTTCTGTCTTCTTCACAATTTTCTTTTTCGCTGGTTTTTTTGAAGTTTTCTTGGTTACTGCAGACGCAGATGCTATCTTTTGAAGACCATCTGAATCTGGCAAATCTTTTTGCTCAGTTTGAGCAAGCTCGTCTTCTCCCAAATCCCCTTCTTCGAGAAGTCCTTTGTCCTCTAGACTGTCTGCTGTGTCGTCTAAAGCCTCGTCATCAGAGTCCATCTCTAAATCATCATCTAAACTGTCGAGACCCTCGATACCTTCTTCTTCATCATCAGTCTCTTCCTCAGTATCTGCTTCTGATTCTAAAGGATCTGCATCTTCTGACTCTTCTTCAACACTTTCGCTTTTATTATCCTCGATATCTAAATCAGATTCTGATGACTCGTCGTCGATAATTTCTTCATCGTCTTCGGCTATTTCTTCCTCCGTTTCTTCATTTTCGTCGACGACCATACTGTCTTCGTCTTCCTCAATCACATCTTCATCTTCGACAGTATCCTCGGTATTTTCGTCCTCGATATCGCTATCAATCTCATCTTCTTCATCGTCCTCCTCTTCTACATTTTCGCTTCTTTCTATAATTTTTGCGTTCTTTGCAGTTTTTCCACTTCCACCTTTCTTTAGCGCGAGCGCTATGAATGCGAACATTAATAGTCCTAGCCCGCCAATTATAACCTTCACATATGGATTTGCTAGGTGGAAAAACGAGATCTGAATTTCCTCGGAGTCCACTTTTACATTTCCAGCCTGATCAGTTACTGAGAGTTTTACTAAGTATTTTCCTGGTTTCAAAAATTTATGCTCAACCTGCGACTGTTGTGAAATTGAACTATCGCCAAAGTCCCATTCAACCTGAATATTGTCGTTTGGATTTAATGACCTAAAACTGTAGGTTTTCCAGTCTATTGGCGAATAAACAAAAGAAGCATTTGTTGAGACAAGAATTAAATCGTTTGATGCAATTTCATTTGCTTTTTGTATATTTGAGTCAAGCGGTACCGCATCTTTAGAATCAGTAGCGCCATCACCGTCTGTGTCACTATTATTTGGATCTGTACCCAATACCGCTTCCTGACTGGCGTTTAAACCGTCACTATCAACATCAGCGCTTAAATCTGAGGCTGGATCTGGCGTAGGTTCGCTGGCTGGAATATCGTTTTTCGCGAGTGAATCATCGACTGGAGCTTCGCTAACTGTTGTAGTTAAGACCGGGTCAAAAACTGGGTCTGCCTGGACTACGGCACTCACTACTGGTTCATTACCCGTTATATTTGGATCAAGCGGAGCTGGATCTTTTGCATCGCCAACTCCATCACCGTCTGTATCTGCGTTAAAAGGTGAGGTGCCGAGTTCAGCTTCAACTGCGTCTGTAAGCCCATCATTGTCGTCGTCATCATCACAAACATCACCCATGCCATCATTATCAAAATCAAGCTGGTCGGTATTTGCCGTGTTTACACAATTATCTCGATCGTTTGGAACAGTATCGTAATCATCGTCAACAACAATACTGAACAGTGTTGTAATCGCTACATCATTTGCTGGATTAGTGTCAGCCGGATCTGTTCCTTTAATTTCGGCGCGAATATTAAAATTGCCGTATGGCACCACAAAGTCCGCCCACACATCTTCGTTTGCACCACCACTAGCAGCTGAAACTATTTGACTTGGCCCAATAGGCTCACTGCCTTTATAAAAGAAAACATAGCCGGAAATATCGATATCGCCTTCATTCTTAATTGTTGCATAGATACGGATAGTGTCTCCCGCAACCAAAGTGGGTTCTGAAAAACGAATACCACTTGCATAGATACCCATGTCTGGCGCAGCGAGCGCAGCAAACGGCATTATGAGTAAAAATGAAGCTGTAATTATTATTCGTTTAAACATATGATTGCAGTATAGAGGAAAAGTAGAATTGTTCGAAGTGGACAACTATTGTCTTAAAGTTGCGTGGGTTGGCCGTGTAATCCAAAGCTCCCTTGCGTAATCTTGGTGAATTTCTAGACGAAGTCTAAAAGTTGGGTGCACCCTTACCACCACATTTGCAAGTACTAAATTCTTATACCCGGAAATTTCAACAGAAACCGTCTCGCCGTTTTGTAAATGTAAATCTCGAGCGTCGGTATCTGAACAGGTTAAATGCGGTTTTGGAATAATAAGACCTGCCGATAGCTCAACCTCCCCAACCGGACCGACTAAACGACAAGGCGCCGCCTCCATTAGGGTTCCTGTTTTTACCTCTGGTAAATTTAAGCCCAAAAATATTGCTTCTGTTGGCGTAATTTCAACATGACTTCTAGCCCAGTTTGGTCCCAGAACTCTAAGCTCTAGCGATCTTTTTAATTTTCCGTAAACCTGTACGGTGTCGTCATAAATAAACTGTCCTTGCTGGGTATGCTCTGCGCCAATCGTCATAGCGTGACCAACGCCAAACAATTTTTTCTGATCATCTTCAGATAAATAAACGTGAGACGGAATAATATCAACTGGGATTGGCCTGGACATAAGTTATTTTTGACGGCGATCAATGCCGATAGTTAAAAACCAAAATACAATAATTGAAAACGTGATGATTACTGAAACAATAAGTACATCATCCGCAAACGGTAGTCGTTCCACATTCATTCCGTAGTAACCCGTAATAAGTGTTGGTGGCATTAAAACAACTGAAATAACCGTAAGAAGTCTAATTATCTCGTTCATTCTATGTGAAAGCAGTGATTCGTTCACCTCAAATAAACCATCAACAATATTTTTTAGATTATCACTTACCACACTGGTGTTATCAAGCGAGTCTTTAACGTCGTCGAAATAAATATTAAGTTCATTACCAATAAATGATTTTTTATTATGTTTGAACTGATCAACCAGCAACCGCTCTGGATCGATAATGTGTCTCAAAAATAAGATATTTCTGCGAAGAACCCCGAGCCGTTTTGTGGTTACTTTGGTGTTTAAATCATAAACCTGATTTTCAACCCTTTCCGTTTCCCTTACAAGTTCCCGTAAAATAACATTTGAGTCTCTAAAAATATAATCCAGCAGTTTATACAAAAAGTAACCAGTTGATTTTCCAAGGGCATCACGTTTTAAACCGGGGCTTCGTTTTACCCGAGCAAAGAAACGCTCCACTGTTTCAATTGGTTTACGTGAGGTAGTGATAACATAGTTTTTCCCTATGAATATCGCCAGATTTCGCTTAACTAACCTGTTACTCACAGTATCAAAAACTGGAATGTTTATAATAGAAAAAAGATAATATTTATAAACGTCGAGCTTAGAAAGTTCGGAGTCATCGCGGATGTCGTCAAAATCGAGCGGATGAAATTTGAATTCTTTACGTAAAAAATCAAAGTCAGCATCTTTCAATTCCGAAAAATGCAACCAAACCATGCTTCCGCTTTTTATTTGTTCGTGTGACATGTCCCCCTAGTTAAATTTGTAAAATCTATTACTCACTTTTTAAAATTTTTTCTTCTTTTTTTACATAAGACGCCACTGTTTTTCTATATCTACCAAAGCCAAGCATAGCAAAAATAAATAAGGCTATCGTAATAATACCAAATAAGTTAATTAGGAAAAGCTGAATTGCATCCATCATCAAACTCCAGTCAGTCGAACCAAGACCAATCCCGATGCTCACAAGTGGCGGTAACAGTGCCTCAGAAATTGCAACACCAGTAACCGCCTCTTTAATATGTTCGTACGAAAGAGCAAAGGCAGCCGCGGCACCAGCTGCAATAGCTACCGGAAACATGAAGGTAAAGTTGGTTGCTTCTAGAATTATTTTTGAGGAACCTAACGGTACGTAAAAAAATGTAATTAAAACTGCTGTTGTAACCGCAATCATCACCGAAACAAAAATTGAAATCAGCGAAAGTTTTAGCATTTTAAAATCCATTACTAACGCCCCCATACTCACACCCAAAATTGGCCAAAGAAGAGGAGAAACCAACATAGCACCAATAACAACAGATGGGCTACCGTTCAATAAACCAAGTGTTGCAATAACGCTCGAAAAAAAAACCAAGGCCATGAGGGTTTGTCGTGGCGAGCTTTCACGCACCACTTTATTTATAACCTCCGAATGATTTACATCTTGCGGATTGAATAGTTTATTCTTCTCCATATTATTTCTTCCTGTAATCAAATGAATAGTTGAAGGCGTTATGCCGAATTGGACCTAGAAGCAGAATGTGCAGTTCAGCTAGAGTAAATTTTATGGCAATGCTCAACATTCCATCTTTTTCTAAACGTCGATTTGAAACTGTTATTTCCACATTTGATAAAAAACCAAATTTTCCTATTTTATTAGCCCGAATAGCGTAATCATGGTCTTCGCAAAACAAAACCCCTTCGTCGAATCCATGGATTGCTTTATGCAAGCTCCGGCGGACTAAGATAAAAAATCCAGGTGCGTGCGGGTGTATATCTCCCCACATTCTAACATACTTATTATAAAACTTATGCCCAAAACGGTCGAGCTTTGAGCCAGACATTGGTACAACGTCCGCTGTTGCGATATCAAAACCCTTTTCCTGAAACTCTGCGAGCGCTTTTTTTAGAAAATTTTCATCGGTTAATTCCACATCTGCATCGAGAAACAGAATTAAATCCGTGGTTACCTTCCCTGCTCCGCGATTTCGACCAGGCCCTGGCATACCACCATCCACAACTACAGCTCCAAGCCCTGAAGCTATCTCTCTGGTTTTGTCTGTGGAGTGGGCATCAGCCACAATAATTTGTTCTGGCAACACCGTTTGCTTATTAATCGAACGCAAAAGTCGAGGCAAATTTTCCTCTTCATTTTTTGCTGGAATTACAATTGCAAGAGTAGCCATAGGTGTCTCCATTATATCAGTTTTCAGTTAAATAAAAAATTACAGACCTTAAAAAGTTAGTCTGTAATTTTTGTAAGTTCGTACATTGCGATTCCGGAAGCTACCGAAACGTTCAGCGAGCGTTTTTTTCCCATCTCAATTTCAAACAGTCCGTCAAGTAAAGCAACCGTATTCTGATCAATTCCCTCTACTTCGTTCCCGAGCACCACAGCCAATTTATTTGATTTTGCAAGTTCCGAGCTTTGCGCGGTACCAAGTTTAATCGAGCCTTCGCCCTGTTCAAGACCAAACACTTTGTAACCAGCCTCCTTCACTTTTTGAATAACCGTATTAATATCCCCACCTTCCCATGCGATTAAATCCTCTGCACCAAGCGCAACCTTTGAAATTTCCTTGCGCGGAGGCCTCGCAGTAATACCTGTTAAATATAATTTTTCAACATTAAAAGCTCCTGCGTTTCGAAAAATCGAACCTACGTTGTGCATACTTCTAATATTGTGAGCAATAACTATCATAGCAAAGAGCATAAACTTATTCCGAAGTTGAGTCAATAAATATACACAACAAAATACCAAAATATCGGAGTTTTCTTGACTAAAGTAAAGCAAAACCATATTATCTTTGCATTATGCATCTATGTCCAAATAAAGAAGTGTGCGGATCTTGTAGCTGGTCACACATTCCCTACGAAAAACAGCTCGAACAAAAACTTTCCGATATTAACGGTTCTTTTAAACTAAAGAGTTTAAAATTGAAGGTGAAAGAAATCATACCATCACCAGTAACCGAACATTACCGAAACCGAATGGATTTCGTGATTGACTTTGAAGGTAATGTCGGAATGAGAATGAAAGGTAAGTGGTGGAAGGTTATTGACAACCACTTTTGTTTCTTAGCTGATAAAACGATCGAGGAACTATTTACAGTTGTTCGCGACTGGACAAAAACTGCCAGATTATCATTTTTTGATCGAAAAGTCCACACTGGAATTTTGCGCTACGCAGTAATTCGAGTCACAAAAACTGGCGAGTCTATGCTAAACATCGTGACTAGCGCGCCAGCTAACAAAGAGGAAGAAGCCACAATTACTCAGGCTTTAAAAGATTTAGCAAAAAAGACTAGTGTGTCTACCTTAATCTGGGCGATAAATAGCACGATTACCGATGTGTCGTTTGGTGATGATCTGCGCGTGATTAGTGGCTCTGGTTTTATGACCGAGGAAATTAATGGTTTTAAATACATCGTTACACCGCAAGCATTCTTTCAAACAAATTCTCATGGCGCAGAATATCTCCTCTTAACTGTGAGTGAAATGGTTGGCAATGTTGAGAGTAAAACCCTACTTGACCTGTACTGTGGCAGTGGTTTCTTTTCTATCGCGCTTGCAAAACAAACAAAGAAAACTATTGGCATTGAACTAAACGAGCAGGCTATTGTCGACGCGAAACAAAATGTTTTGCTAAATAATATTTCTGGCGACATTGAATACTTCGACGCTAAAACAGAAGATTTTGATTGGAAAAACCTTGGAGCTGATGTAGTAATTTTAGACCCTCCACGTTCTGGAATGCACGACAAAGCTTTAGCTGATGTGCTTAGCGCCAAGCCAAAAACAATTGTTTACGTGTCTTGCAACTATAAAAATTTCGCTCGGGAAATGGTGCAACTTCAGGAATATTATGATGTTGAAGCTATAAAAGCCATTGATATGTTCCCGCACACCCCACACGTTGAGCTAGTTACCAAACTTGTTCTTAAATAGATGTAATTCAGTAAAAAAGAACGATTGACCGATTGTTCTTTTTTTGTTAGATTGACTAAGATTTTACAGGAGGTAAAGTGCCTAACAACCAAAAGAAGCTTACGCTCGAGCAACTCAAAGCGATGAGTCCTCAGGCTCAACAAATTATGATCGGCCTTATGACAACGCCGTGTCATCGCGCGTCCCAAGTAAAGCCGAGCATCTCGGCCAACCCTTCACCAACCGAAGCTCGCCTGGCGGTTGTGATGAGCTACCACCAGTCTGGAAAGCGCTAGATGTTGCTCAAAGCCCGTGCACCCGCAAAAGCGGGTGCTTATTTTTGTTAAAATTACTCAATTGTTATTGCATTAGCTCCGTATCAGGGAAATGCGCTGACCAAGCAAACCACATTACATCCATAAAATCCGCTAAAATTTTGACTTCCGGGTCACTAGTATAAACATAAACCGTATCCAGTGACTCGTCATAAACCGCCGTAATCTGTGTGTCTTCAATCATTTTAGATATACTCCCCTTTCCCTTAACCGCAGATTTTAAAAAAGCCAAATGCTGACCACTTGTGCCATAAACGCCGACCACAACTTCTTTAGCAGGCAAACGATCATCTGTACTTATAAGTGGGAATAGTGGCGAACCCACGTAATAATATGAATTTTTCTTTTGGTAAGAACCATACGGATCATTTTGATAATCTCTTAAAAAACCAGTGTTAACTGACAGCACTTTTGCGTTTTCGTATTTTTGTTTTGCTAGTTGCCAGTTACTCCAAATAACCGGTTCTGTATCTAAACCCTCACCAAATCGAGTTCCAGAAATTGCAGTTAGTAAAATTTGTGAAAATTCGCTATCACTTTCACGATCAAAAATAATCAAGTTACTGTTTAGTAATTTACCAGATACGCCAAAGTCAGACTGATCATTTGTAACCGCTATAACCGAACCAGTCAGCGGACAGTAACTAATCGTGACTCGCTCGTCCTCAAACGTCTGATTTACAATTTCGTGCCAAGCCAAAATCTCTTGCGGATATATAAAAATATTACCTCGATGGTTTAAAATAAAAACCTTATCCGTATCCTCTAGTTCAGCATCCGCTTCCGCTGTTGAAATAAAAAGCGGTTGATCAAGTGAAGGTATACCATCCTTCGGCGGACCACCACCAACTAAATTATCAGCAAAAACCTGAAGCTGTTCCTCCTTGCTTAACTGCAAAAATTTATCCACCACAATCGGCTCAGCTGTAATAAGTTCTTGTTCATTTTGACTGTTCTTTTTAGAATCACTCAAATATTGATAGCTAACAAATACTATAACAACCGTACCTAAAAGAAATAATACATAAAGAAGACCGCCGGCTATTATTGACTTTTCTTTACTAAACATATTTTTTATTTAATAAGTGAAGCTGATAATTAATGCAGAACTTCAGTATTTGGTTCAAACCGACCAGTATATACATCGATCACTTGGTTCGTTATCGAAATAAATTTTCTGTATTACAAATCCAGACGTTACTACGTCTAAAATAACAAATAAGGCAATTGAAAAATACAATGCTCGTCTCATAAAAACCCACTTCAATCCCCTTCAATCTTATCACAGATTCAATAAAAATTAATTGATTAAAAAAACCGTATAAACATTTTTTGAACCTTTATATTAAAACCGACGCTGGTGTAGCGTCGGTTTTAAAGTTTTTTAGATTAATTTTTTAACTTGGGCTATACCGTAATGCTCCAAAACCTCAGACCCACTCCAATTTTTTGCGTCTTCTTTTTTGAAACCTAATTTTTCTACCCACTCCATAACGAGTTCTTCTGTTGGCCCCTCTATTTCCATAAAAACTGGCACTCCTTCCCAGAGAAAATCGAACTCAAAATACATATTCCCCAGCTTGTAACTTCGACGATCTTTTTGGTATCTGCGAATTTCTACCATCTCCATTCCAAGTAAAATTTGTCTTGCGATTTCAAAATCATTGATTTTAATCTCGTGCTCTTCTTCAATTTTTGTAATTCCTCGACTGATTTTCTCTTTATAGGTCATTTCAGCTTTGTCACCTTTCTTACGAAGGCGGATTCTTTTATCTCTTGCTCTAAAATATTCATCTGGATAATCGTAATAAATAACATCCATTTCTCCGTCAAAAATCTTCTCAGCGCCCAAGTCTAGTAACTGTTTAACAATTATCTTTTCATCAACCTCTAAAATTTTTACTTCTATTTCTTTCATAGGAATAATTAAACAGTATACCTAATGCAAAAAACGTGCAAATGGCGCTAAGACTTGATAAATAATTGGTTTTGGGCTATCCTAGAATCTAAAGTTAAATACCTCAAATATTATGAAATCAGGTTTTGCAGTCATCATTGGAAGATCAAACGTTGGAAAATCAACCCTTATTAATTCTTTGGTTAAAACCAAGGTTGCGATCACAACACCAAAGCCACAAACTACACGTCGGCCAATTCAGGGTGTTTTAACTCTGCCAAACGAAGGTCAGATTGTTTTTGTAGATACTCCCGGACTGATGCAAAAGGCAAAAGATCCACTAACTCAACGTCTTTCTAAGTACATTGCTGACTCTTTACGGGATATCGACGTTGTTCTTTATGTGGTCGACGCTACTCGCACGATTGGTAACGAGGAAAAGGAAATGCTTAAAATTGCAAAAAGTATTGATCAACCAGTTTTGCTTGTAATCAATAAGACCGATAGCTATGAAAGTCGTGATTGCATTGATTTTTATCGAGATTTAGCAAGTGATTTTAGTGGAGTTGTAGAAATTTCTGCAAAAACCGGCTCAAACCAAGATAAAGTCATTAAATGGATTCTAGAAAATCTACCCGAAGGTGATTATATGTACCCAGACTTCCAGGTTTCAAATATGACCAACGAAGAACAAATTGGTGAAATTATCCGAGAAAAACTATTTCTAAGATTACGCGAAGAAGTGCCTTACACCACAGAAGTTGAAGTGCATAAAGTTGAAGAACAAAAAAATGGTGTTCTTCGAATTGAGGCCGACATCTTAACTACCGAAGAGCGTTATAAACGAATGATTATTGGTAAAGGTGGTCAGGGAATTAAAGAAATTGGTCAGTCTAGTCGAAAAGAACTTGAATCAATGACCAGTAAAAAAGTCTATCTTGACCTAAACGTTAAAGTAGACCCACACTGGGTTAGCCGAATGGATTAAACAAAAAACAATAGAGATTACTCTCTATTGTTTGCTTTCAAGCTCCCCTTTCATCCAGGCTCTTAAAGTTTCTTCGTCCGTTCCGCCACAAATAAACTGATGATTCTCAGTGTTGAAGAAAAACGGCACACCACCACAAAGACCCTTGTCTACTGTCTCCAGTTTTTTAGCGTTTTCGTCGTTGTTCCAAACTTCGAACTTCTCCACCGTTACCCCCAACTCTTTTTCAAGCTTCTCAACCATTGGTTTCATTACTATGCAGTGAGGGCAGGTTTCTCCGAAATATTCTTGCAAGGCCATAATATTTTTTATGAATTCTTATAAACTCAATTTTAACACGATCTTAGCTATCCTGACAGTTGTCATTGCAAGTTCCTTGCTTGTAGGTCAAAAAATGAACTTAATAAAGCACCAATCTGCTTTTGTAAGCGGTACTGAATATCACCGAGGAGAAGTTATAAGTTCTGCTGACGGTTATTTAAAAGTCGATTTTGCGGGTACGAACATCTGGCTCGATAAAAAAACAGAAGTAAAAATTATTAGTGGAGAAAACGGACAAGAGCTTATAAATGTTCTTCAGGGCCGAATTCTTATTAAAGGTAAACTTAAAATACAAACTAGAAACGTTATTACAAAAATTGATGGCGAGACTTCGTTCGTACACTATAGCTGGCTGGACGACATCGAGATCGCAAATATTTTAGGCCTAGCAACCGTAGTTTTCGATAACAAAAGTGTAAATCTCACTTCGCCAATTAAACTTCACACTTTACCAGATTATAATTTAACTGAGATTAGTTTCAATCCGGAACTTTCAAGCTCTGCTGAATTCTATCGACAAACAAAAAAATAATAACTGCGCGCGCAGTTATTATTTTGTTTAAAAACCAAATAGTTTTTTAATAAAACCGAAGAAGCCAATTTTTTTAGGTACTTCAGGTGCGCATTCTTCAACAGGCACTTCCTCAGGAAACATTTCCACAAATTCTTGTTGTCTTCGTGAAATAGGTTTCTCTACCCGCAACCCCTCACGCTCCTCTAAGCGATTAACATTAAGCGCGTGAAAATCCGCCTCCTGTTCTATTCTAACCGCCTGACAGTCAGGTTTGTTGCAACACGAATCATTCAAAACAGTAGCATTCTCTGGTGCGGTATTTAACGTATCACCCGTAATCTCGAACTCATCAATCTCTACACACTTTTCATTATCACAAATAACAGAGGCTGATATTAATCTCGCCTTACCACGAAGCTGTCTTTTCCTCCTTTTTCTAGTTCTCATAATAGATGAATTATACCACTTTCTATTTTTTATTTGTCCACATTGTGTTTAGCAAACGTATGTGAAGTTTTTTTTAAAATAATAGGTACACAACTTAAATCAGCGATTACTTCAAGATAACGGTATAACTGAAATATAACAAATGATAATTGATCAAATTATATCGTCACTAAAAGCCTAACGTGATTCACGGCGAAGCTTCTTACATTGAATTATGCTGAAAACTTTTGTGCTCAAACTACTTCCGAAACCTACAGTTCAAAAACCTGCTCGAACTCTGGAATAATGATTTCACTGTTAATTTCTTCTGCCAAGAAATCTCTAAAACCTGTTTTAACTACCTGGTCACCGTGAACTAAAAATATCTTTCTAGCTTTATCTTTGCCAGACTGCAACCACTTTCTTAATTTTTCGCGGTCGCCATGCGCTGAAAATGAGTCCATCTTCTGAATTTCAGCCCGCACCGGAATTTCGTCGCCGTAAATTGAAACATTCTTTACACCTTCTTCAATTTTTCGTCCAAGCGTGTTTTCTGCTTGATAACCAATAATAAGTACTCCATTTTTTTCGCCACTCAAATAGAGTTTAAGGTGGTGAAGCACTCTCCCCCCAGTCATCATTCCACTACCTGCAATAATAATTTTTGATCCATTGTTATTATTAATAGTTTTTGAATCATCCACACTCAAGGTTTCTTTCAGTCTTGGAAATGTAAAGAAATCGTGATCAGAACTACTGAAAATCGGCCGATCAAACTTCAAATAATGCTTAAAATCCCGGTAGACCTGCGTAGCACGAATAGCGAGTGGACTGTCGAGATAAATTGGCACGTCTGGCAAATCACCAGCTTCAAACATTGTGTCGAGAGCGTAAATAAGTTCTTGCGTTCGCTCGATCGAAAAAGCTGGAATAATTAAAGTTCCCCCACGCTCAATTACACGCCGAGTAATATCTTTCAAGGTATCTAGCCGCTCCGAAGTCGAAACGTGATCACGATCACCATAAGTTGATTCACAAATAACATAATCAGCATTATGAATAGGCTCGGTACTCGGTAGTATTGGCACATCATCATTTCCTATATCCCCACTAAAAACTAACCGAGCCGGCTTTCCATCCGCTGTTTCGTCAGCGCTTATATCAAGCGAAATATAAGCCGAGCCCAGAATATGCCCGGCGTCATGAAACATAGCTTTTAGACCAGGTGCTAGTTCGAATTCAGTGTGATAATTAACACCAAAAACCCGCTCAAGCATAGTTTTCACATCAGCCTGATCGTACAGGACTTCATCGCCACACTTTTCGGCATTCATCTCCATCACGCTTACTGCATCAGCTAAAATATATTGTGAAAGTGATTTTGTGGGTGGCGTTGCAAATATCTTTCCTGAAAAACCTTTTTTTATGAGTAATGGGACTCTACCTGTATGATCGTAGTGAGCGTGTGAAATAAGGACAGCATCAATTTCTGTTGGGTCAAAATTAAACTCTTCAAAATTTTGTTTTCCGCACAGTCGCTCCCCCTGGAACATTCCACAGTCAATTAAAATTTTTGCTTTCGAGGTTTGGAGTAAATAACAAGATCCGGTTACTCCGCGAACACCGCCGTGAAAAGATAATTTCATACCCTAATTGGTTATTAATAAAGCAAATGGCTCAATTTATTTTGAGCCAAATGATCCTCCGCGTTTATTATATCAATTTTATCTACTGAACTTCGGCGTTTAGCTCAGCTTCGTGAGCTGGCCACATTGCTTCTAAAACATCTTCCATTCCTTCAAGCGCGTTGTCATCGTTTAGCTCACCGTTTCTTCTGTGATCTTCGATCACTTCGTCTACCATCTCTGCCCAAGCATCTACATTATTTATTCCTTCAGCCAGTGCGCGAACTTTTACTTCCGCAAACAAATCTTGAATATTTGATTCTAAGTTTTCCATAATATTTTGTATTAAGCGGTGTTATTTTTTTCATCGATTTGCCGCAACCAAAGACTTGCACTCATCACAACAAACATCGAAATTGCGGAAGTTATGCAGATTATGCACCAAGTGTACAAAACGTAAGCTTCAATATAGGTCAAATAGGCACTGAACACCGCTCCTAAAATAACTGCTAAACTAATTAAATTCATGAGTAGTGTATTTTTGCTGGTTTTGTACTGCATAATTGAAGCCATTATAAAGACATAGCCAGCAATACCAATAAGTGCAACCGGGATCCCGAAAAATTCAGAATACGCACTATGATTAACTACATCGCAATTAAAAACTTCGTTAAACGAACAAATGGCGTGATCGCCACCCTCGTAATGAGTTTTCACTGAATATACAGAAGCTAACAAACCAGTGCCTGAAAAACCAAGAATCGTTCCGAACAGTTTTTTGCGTGTATCCATATTACTGAATTGCGCAACCAAAGAATTTTGCGAGCTGTTCTGGAGTTTTCACTCCGGTCTCTCGTGTACCATCTGCTTTTTCCCAGGTTGGCGTTCCAGTAATATCCGGGCAAAGATCAAAAGGATTTTCTTTATTCACTCCACCTGGCGAAGTGCATTCGACTCTGTTTAGAAGCCTGTGTGAACTTCCTAAAAGCTCGTCTTGCTGCGCGCAAGCCGAACACCAGTAGGCTTCATAAATTTTCCCACCCTGATCAGTGATACATTGAGTTAGTCTATCGTACTCACCCGGCGCGTTCTTTTTAATTACCCCGGCTGTTATAACAGCGCCGAGTACTAAAATCGCTAGACCGACCATTAATACTGTTGAATTGATTTTCATACTTACTTATAATAACCGAGTTAAGTCATATTGACAATATCGCAAAAATAAGGCACTCTTTGCCGATTATGAAACTAGATTGGAAAAAATTAGAATATCCAATTGTTGCCCTCTCTCCTATGGCGGATATGACCGATTCCGCTTATTGTCAGGTTGTTCGGCAAGTTGTAAACGAGAAAATTATAAATTCTCGTTTAATTGTTTTTAGAGAAATGGTTTCAAGCGAAGCAGTGGTTCGAGGAAATGACAAAACCTTAGGCATGACCGATATTCACGAAAGTGAACGACCACTAATTCAACAAATCTTCGGAGCAAATCCAGAGACAATGGCAGAGTCGGCCCGTATCATCGAAACTAATTACAGTCCTGAAGGTATTGATATAAACATGGGCTGTCCTGTTTATAAAATTACATCAAACTTTAACGGCTCAGCCCTAATGAAAGATGGGGAGCTGGCGTCAAAAATTGTGAGTGCGGTGAAAGAAAAAATTTCCGTACCACTCTCCGTAAAAATGCGAGCTGGCTGGAGTGACCACACCGAGTGCATTCAGTTCGCAAAGGTGATTGAAAAAGCTGGTGCCGATCTTATCACCGTACATGGCCGAACCAAAGAACAAGCCTATGCCGGACTTTCAAATCGTGAAGTTGTAAGACAGGTTAAAGAGGTTGTCTCAATTCCTGTTTTATACAATGGCGACGTTTTCACTTGGCAAGATTATTTTATCGCGCTCCAAGAAACCGAGTGTGATGGTGTCCTTATTGCTCGTGGAGCGCTTGGTAATCCCTGGATTTTTCTCCAAATTGAACAAAAACTAAACGGTGAGGAACCAACTGAAGTGAGTTTCAAAGAGTGTTTACGGGTCGTGAAACTTCACCTTAAATATCATCTTGAGCAGTATGGAGAAAATCGAGTCCCCACTTTCCGTAAGCATCTCTCGTGGTACTTCAAAGGAATAGCAAATTTTAAAGATTGGCGCATCGCCCTAATGACCGCAAAGACCAGAGAAGAGTTAGAATCAATCTTAAACCAAATCGAAAAAAGCAGCCCTGATAAGCTTGACCAGTCTAATTTAAAAGCATAGAATTGAGGCGTATGAATATTGGAATTCTCACTTTTGTTTCAAACAAAAAGAAACTAGCGGTTGGAACAAAAAGCATCATCAAAACCTTAAAAGAACGTGGCCATAAAGTAAAAGTCTTTTACGCACCCCGCGTTGGACTGGTCTTTGGTAACGGTAAAACGATTACTTATGAAGGTAAGGAGATAAACCAAGAAAAGTGGGATGTTATTGTGGTTAGGCCGGGATTTACAGCCGATCCTTCTGTTAACTCTTCAATAATTAAGCAATTCCAATTAGCAGGTTTTTACGTGATTAATGGTTACATTGGTGTGTTTAGGGCCAAAAACAAAATTAGAACCCTACAAATGCTCGATCACTTCAACATCCCAGTGCCAAAAACTGTGGTCGTTGAAGACGCAAACATTCTCGAAGAAGCTGCAACCGAGTTCCGGTTTCCAGTTATTATCAAATCTATTTACGGTACGCACGGTCGAGGTGTATTTCTAGCTGAATCACAACGCTCACTTAAACCGATTGTTGAATATCTAACAGTAAAAGAAAAAGGTCCGGTTTCGGTTCAGGAATATATTAAGGAAGCCAAAGGTAAGGATCTCCGAGTTTTCGTACTTGGTAAAAAAATCGTTGCCACTATGGAACGTGTTGCGAAATCTGGTGAATTTAGAGCTAACTTCCACAAGGGTGGTAGTGTTGGCGTAGCTGACTTAAGCGCTGAAGAAAAGCGAATTTCTATCAAAGCAACCCAGGTTCTTGGTCTTGATATATCTGGAGTTGATATTCTACGAACAAAGTCTGGTCCAAAGATTATCGAGGTAAACTCAAACCCAGGACTTGAAGGAATTTCAAAGGCTTCTGGCATAAACGTGGCCGAAAAAATCGCGAACTTCATTGAACACCGAGTTGAAAAATACGGGCAAACAAGAAAAATTCCGCTTCCAAAAAAACTAATGAAAGAATAGAAGAAGGCTTTAAGCCTTCTTCTTTCTTTCGTTTAAATAATCATGGACAAGTTCAACGTCATGAAATATCTTTTGACGCATTCTTTCTTTTGACTGCCAAGGGATTAACTCGCTCACTTTGAACAATAGCTCAACTTTAAGGTCTTCCCCTAAAAGGTCGCTATCGAGTTCGAATAAGTGGACTTCAAATTTCACCGGATCGCCAACTCCGTAACAAACCACGCTCTCAAATTTTTGACCTTTGTACTCAGTGATCGCGGCATAAACGCCAGTATCAATATCCGGCTCCTTAATGAAGTGAAGATTAGCTGTTGGAAAATCATAATCCACACCCGCAATCCCATCACCGGCAACAACTTTTCCATGGAACTTAATACTTTTTTCAGTCATTAGAAAGTTTCAATTAAAGTTTTCCATATATTTATAGCAAAAGTCTAACAAGAAACCGAAAATTTAGCCAGTAAATAAATAACTATTACGCTAGAATTAGCCAACTTCTCTAAGGGGGATATTTGTGCTAGGCTTGACATAAGTGGAGTTTTAGGGTAAGTTCAGCGGTCATTTACTTCATATAGGAGGAAAGAATGATTGAAACACCAGTGATGTGGAGCATTATGCTCTACGTCAAAATCAAAACGCTCGGCAAGAGCGTTAACAGGACGAAGCTGCGCTTCGTGTACACAACACTGTTGTGCTACACGATGGATAGCACGCAAATCGGGGAGATGACAAGTTCGTCATCGACTCACAGGCACATCAAAACGGTCAAGGATCTCATCGATCACTTGACCGAAACGGAGGAGGTTCATATGGAGCGCGTTATCAAAAAAAACGCGCTCGAATGGGACCAACGCGTTAAGCGCTGGTTCGGAGAAAAAAACACGGAAAACCTCCGTGAACAGAGTTTGTTCTCCAGAGAATAAACAAAAGAGCGGTCCCACTAAGGACCGCTCTATTTTTTATGATGTTATTCCTTTGATTCCCCCACTTTTTTGTGCTCGTGGTGCTTTAATTCTATCTTTTGAAGAACCTCTACCCACTTCCTGATCCTGTACCATAGCATTTTCCACAGTTAGAATTGCCGATACCATATTTTGCTCGTCGATCTCATTCTGTTTCTGTGTGATTTTTTGCTCTAAGTCTCGAGCTGTTTTATTTCCAACTATTCTTGACCAGAAAGTTTTTGGTGCCTGTTTTGCATCTGCTAATTGTGCCTCTAATTTAGCAAGCTCACCCTGCAATTTTTCAACCTTTTGTTTAGCTTCTGAATAGGCTTTTTGCTGTTCCAAAGTAATACCTTTTTCAGCTGTTTCCGTTGCCGCATAAAGTCCTTCAAGCGCCTCCATTTCTCTTTCCGCCTTTTCAGCGTCTAGTGCCTCTGCTTCTGCACTTTCTAAAGCTATGCTCTTAGCACGTTCATCAAGTGATTCGTCAAAAAAATCAACTTCATCTTGAGGGCCTCTTTCTTTAGACTTTTTGAATTCACGATTCTCTCGTGGACTTTCCATTCCTGTAACGCCACCAACTACCATATAATTATTGATTAAAGGTATTAATTACTATTAGCTTAACAAATACACAGTATTTTGTGAATAGTCTTATTCACAAAATAACCTTTGACGACAGACGGTTTTTTTCGTAGAATGCGCCCATAGCATGATTTGTTTGATAGAAAATTTCAATATCAACATTATTGTACTCTTACTTTCTTATAACCCCTAAATTATGTGCGGAATCGTTGGATTTATTGGTAAGGAACCGGCAGTTGGTCATCTACTTAGTGGGCTGACTATTTTAGAAAATAGAGGCTACGACTCAGCTGGAATTACAACTATAGACTCAAACGGCGAACTCGTAACCACAAAATTCGCTAGTGTTGGCAGTACAAGCGACGCAATTGAAGCACTTCGGTCTAAAAAAGATGTACACGGCTCACACCCTGTTGGAATCGCCCACACTCGCTGGGCTACGCATGGCGGAAAGACGGATGCAAACGCTCACCCGCACCACGATTATAAAGACCGGATCTCGCTAGTTCATAACGGGGTTATTGAAAACGCCAATAAACTCCGAGAACAGCTAAAATCAAAAGGTATTGCTTTTAAATCAGAAACCGATACCGAGGTAATCTCGCAGTTAATCGGTAGCTATTTAGACCACGGCACACCACTCATTGGTGCTATTAAGGGCGCACTGAGTGAGCTTGAGGGAACTTGGGGTTTGGTTATTATTAGTAAAGAGGCGCCAGATCAAATTATCGCAGCCAGAAACGGTAGTCCGATTGTGGTTGGAATTGGTCAGGGCCGAATGTTTGTGGCTTCAGAACCAGCGGCGTTTGGTCAATTTACAAAGGACTTTATCGCTCTTGATAATGGAGAGATCGCCATAATTAAAACAACTGGTCACTCACTCGACCTTTCCCGTGTTGAAAAAGCACCAGACGAAATCATTCACGATTCACCAGACCCATTTCCCCACTGGACGATTCGCGAAATTACTGAGCAACCTGAAGCTATTTCTCGAGCCTTAAATTACGGCGGACGAATTAAAGATGATGCCAACGTAAAACTCGGCGGACTGGATGTGAAGGCTGATTGGTTAATGTCGATTAAACATCTCGTTATTGCAGCTTGCGGAACCAGCTACCACTCTGCGCTCTATGGCGCTAGAGTAATGCGTTCACTTGGCGCTTTTGATACGATTCAGGTTTTTGACGCCGCGGAAATGAGCCGAGACAACTTTCCTAAAGCAGATGGTGGACTTTTGGTAATCTCACAGTCAGGAGAAACCAAAGACGTACACCGCGTGGTAGTTAATGCTGAAAAGTCTGGTATCCCTTGCTTTTCAATCGTTAACGCAGTTGGTTCATTAATTGCAAGACAGACTGAGTGCGGTGTTTATCTAAACGCTGGCCGAGAACACGCTGTGGCGTCTACCAAGGCTTTCGTAACTCAGGTGACAGTGCTTAGCCTGATCGCCAATTGGTTCGCTCAGAATCGAGATACGGAAGAACAGCAACGGAGACGACTTATTGAAAGCATTCACCGTCTACCAACCAGCGTTGGTATGTCGATCGGAGTTCGGGAGCAGTGTAAAGCGATCGCTGAGAAATTGATCGACGCCGAACACTGTTTTGTGCTCGGTAAAGGTTTTGCTGAACCAATCGCCCGTGAAGGCGCACTCAAAATTAAGGAAATTACCTATTTACACGCTGAAGGCTACCCAGGTGGCGCACTCAAGCACGGTCCATTTGCGCTTATCGAGGAAGGGACGCCAATTATTCTAATGATCCTCGACGACTCACACGCTCACTTCATGCGCACCGCAGCCGAAGAGGTGCGTGCGCGAGGAGCATACACGATTGTTATTACCGATAAAAAAGAACTGGCAGAAGGCGTAGCTGATGACGTGATAGTTATTCCAAACGACGGTCCAATGACCGCCCTTCTCTCAGTTGTCCCAATGCAACTCATCGCTTACGAGCTAGCAGTGCTCCGAGGCATTAACCCAGACAAACCAAGAAACCTAGCAAAAGCGGTTACAGTAGATTAAATAGTGTTAAGAGTTTAGCGCAATAAGGGTGATCAATGACAAAAAGAAACCACAAACCCCGTCATTCTGAGGTGAACGTGGATCACACCGAAGAATCTAGTGATAAATTACTAAGTAAATGTCGGTTAAGCACAGAGCGAAGGAGATCCTTCAGCATGAATCAGCACCCGCTTCAGGATGACGGTATGAGTGAAATGCGGTTTATTTAAGGCGACAGGAAATATAAATTACACAATCACACAAACCTCGTCATTCTGAGCCTAGCGTGAATCACGGCGAAGAATCTCAGTGTTGAATTACAGCGTAAACAAGTTTCTGTTTTGTAAAGAGCGAAGGAGATCCTTTAGCGTAATCTGGCGCTCGCTTCAGGATGACGGTATAGGTGTGGGTCGAAATAATACAGGTATATTTTAGATCATATTAAAACAAATAGGAGACCGCAGGCGGTCTCCTATTTGTTTTAAACTCCAACCCTTATTCGCCCGAAAAGGGTGTGTATAAAATATCAGCCTGTATCTATAAGTTAAATAACTCAAAAACCCTCTCCTTATTCATTAAGCCATTTTGGCTCCTGCCGTACCAAAACCTCTGGTGCGCTTAGCGGTTCTGCCATAATATCCTTCACCACTTTTTCCATTCGAGCTGACTGTGAGCCCTTTACAAAAACAATGTCACCTTGTTGAACAATGCGATCTAAGTAACGCCCAGCTTCTTCGCTAGTCCCAAACCACTCAATACTTTCAGCTCCCATTCCTGCTTCTTTGGCAGAATCTACAGCGCTATGCATAACTTCACCAACCGCCACAAAAATGTCGGCGCTTGTTGCCACTTGTAAACCGATCATTCTGTGTTCATCGTCTGAATATTGACCGAGTTCTGCCATAGCTCCTAAAACCGCAATCCGACGGTCAACTTCTTCACCTGGCCTAAACATTTTTAAAATTTTCAGACCGTTTTGCATTGAAGTTGGCGCCGCGTTGTACGAATCATCGATAATAAGTGAACCTTTTATTCCTGGAATTGGGTTGAGTCGCCCAGGTACCGCGCCGTAATGTTTATTCAGCTCCTTAACCGCGTTCATAACACCAATACCCAAATAGTCAGCTACGGCAATCGCAGCTGCACAGGCCATTGCTGGCGCGTAGCCGAGTTTATTTTTGAGTTTAAGTTGAGCAATTACTGTACCGTTATGCTCGATGTAAGCGCTAGTGTGCGCAAACACTTCACCAGGCTCAAAACTCTCATCCTCTCTAGTTGAGATTGTAATATCCTGAAGCTGGTAATCACTGGCAGTAACTCCGTAAGTCAAAACAGACGCTGTAGTTTTCTGAGCCATTGCCGATACTCGTTTATCGTCCACGTTCAAAACCGCTAAATTGTCCGAAGCTAAAAAGCCAACAATTGAAGCTTTTTCAGCTGCGATTTCTTCAATGTTTGTGAAGTATTCTGCGTGAACACTCGAGACTCCAGTCACCACCGCAATACTTGGTTTGGCAATTCCACACAACTTTCCAATATCCCCTGGATGATCTGCGCCGTATTCAAGCAAAAGCACGTCTGGCAGTCTCTTCACTTTTCGCGCCCGATTCAGTAACCGAAGCCAGCCCCAAATTGATTTACCGGGACTGTTTTCACCTAAAATTGAAAGCGGTACGCCAATTTCATTATTATAATTTTTAACAGTTGATCTTAGGTTAACATAAGGCTCAAGCGCTACCTTAATCGCTTCTTTTGTTGAAGTTTTACCAACCGAACCGGTTACCGCGATAATAATTGGTTTATGTTTATTCACCAGTTTTCTAACCCTGTTCTGAAGTTTTTTTATTAAAAATTGTTTCATATTGTTTATTATATCTTATCCTACTTTAGCCTGCCACCTCAAGCGATCTTGTTGGCGGAACCTGCATATACTGAAGCAAAAAACTAGCTGTATCGCCGAAAATAGCGGCTGATGTGTACTCAGCCCAAGTCGAAGCCCTTGGATGGTCCAGCATAATCACCATCACAAATGCTGGATCCTCAACCGGACCATAGCCCGCAAAAGTAGCTTTTGTGTAGTCACCAGGAAAATAACCTCCCCCATTTTCTTTAGCCACCTGTGCGGTTCCAGTTTTTCCCGCTATATAGTAACCCGGTACCTTTGCTAAATGTGAATGACCATTTTCGACCACCGATACTAACATTGCGCTAATTGTGGTTGATGTCTTTTTTGAAATTACCTGCCGAACAACCTGTGGTTTAGTTTCCTCCACTCTACCATCGGCATAGCGTTTTTCAGACACGATATACGGTTTCATTAAAGTCCCGCCATTTGCCAGCGCTGAATATGCAGATGCTAATTGTAAAGGGGTTACGGTAATTCCCTGACCATAACTCGCAGTAGCAAAATAAATATCCGAAATTTTATCAAGGGAAGCTAAATTTCCTGCCCTCTCATTTATAAGTTCGATCCCTGAGGCAATGCCAAAACCAAAATCGTGTGAATATTTACGCATCGCCTCTTGACCCATTTCTCGCATAGCGAAAATCATCCCAGTATTTAAAGACTTTTCAAGGACCTCGGTCATAGTTTGAATACCGTTCGCTTTTTTATTGGAGTTTCTAATTGTGTACTCTTCAAGCTTTACTTCCCCAGTGTCGTCGTAGGTCGTGTTTGGAGTAACTGCCCCAACATCAAGAGCAGCTGCCATTACAATAGGTTTATAGACACTACCCGGTTCGTACGGTGTCGAGATGGCGTCATTGTTATACACACCAATATCATCAACCATATTATAAATATTTGGATCAAAATCAGGCACATTACAAAGTGCTAAAATTTTACCGGTTTTAGGCTCCATGATTACCAAACTTCCACTATCTGCATCGAAGCGTTCAACTCCTTCTCTTAATTTTTTACAGGCAATATATTGAATGGTTCGATCAACTGTGATTAACAAGTCTCCCCCGTCAATCGCTGGTTCAAAAGTTCTTTTACCAACACCAATCCAACGACCAGAAGCATCGGTTTCAGTATTCAGAAAACCATTTTCTCCAGCTAAAAATTTATCAAAATAACCTTCAAGTCCATAGAATCCTTCTTTTCCGCCATCGTTATTTCGCCCGACAAAACCAAAAATCTGTCCACCAAGATTTGATTCTGGATAAGACCTTGTTTCTTCTAGAACATAATCAATACCCAGGATATCGAGCGCTAATATTTTTTGAAGCGTGTCGTCGTCCACGTTGCGCGCCACTGGCTCGTACGGGTCGTCACTTTTAGAAAGTCTGGCCAGTAATAGTTCATACTCACTTGGCCCAGTCTCTTCCCCTGTGGCTGTTGTAGTAGCATCTTGCGCTCCGACCTCAGTTTCTGTTTGAGCAGTGGTCTCCACTTGCGTTTCATCGCCAAATACACCGTCTAAAATTTGAGCTGTTTTTGGAATATTAGTGGCTTCTATATTTCGATCGGTAGGTGTGTTTATAACAATTTCATAACCAAGCAGTCTAGCTATCGACTTTGTAGCTTCAACCGGATCTTCAATTTTTCTAGGATTTGCAAAAATAAAAGCCTTAGGTTCGTTGGTAGCTGCCAGGTATTCATCCTCTCCGCGCCAGTCTTTAACATAAATACTCCCCCTAGACGCAAACAACTCTTCGTAAAAAGAGTGCTGTCCTTCGGACATGGTTTGGTAAAAATCTGCGTTTACGATCTGTAAAGAAAATAATCTAAAAATAATCACAAACGTAAACAGTCCGAAAAATATTCGGATCGATTGCAAACGCCAGTCCCGAGCCTCTGTTCTGTTTTTATACTTAGCTATCGCCATAGCCAATCTATTTTAACACAAAACAGGACTTCGTAGTCCTGTTTTGTTGAAAAGTTTAAGCTTCTTGCAATTCGTCTTCTGAAATTTTGTGGCCAACTGATGCGACAACTTCCCCGCCAACGATATATTCGGTTACTCTTAAAACAGTACCTTCGTTATTTTCAAATTCACGGTAAGAAATTTTATCTAGTTCCTCGCCATCATCTTTAATTTTTCCTGCAGTTTCATAAGAGAACTCATAATCGTCACCCCCGTAAACTGCTACATCAGATTCACCATCGATCTCCTCTTCAATATCGGTGAATAAAATTATTTCTTCTGCATCTTGGTCAAGTGACAGCCACATATCTCCACCATCCTTAATCCAAAAAACCTTTTCTCCGGTTTCCAAACTGACCTCGTCGATTTGACGTGTCTCAAAAGTAGTACCAGCAACAATAATCGGTTCTTCGTTTAATATTTTTTCTAATGCTTCTTCGATATTCATAAGTATTTTATTGTCAGGTTAGTATAACAACATTTATATAGATGTAAACAAGTAAATTATCCACAAACTAAAATTAAATTAAAAATCAATTCCTTCACGCGCCGGTACTCCGGAGTAGAAATAGTGGCGCTCAGAGCCAACATTTGAAATCAGATTAGCTTCTATTAAAAACTCCGGTGCCGGGTTTCGGCCAGTTAAAACAACTTCCACCCCTTTATTTCTGCTCTTTAATACACTAAGCACCACGCTGACGTCAAGCATACCCAAATCAGTTGTTGAATTTATCTCATCGAGCACCACTAAATCATAGTCACCAGTGGTTAAATCCTGCCGTGCTATTTGCAGTCCACGCTCAGCTTCATCCCTATCTACTTGCTGAATTGAAAAATCAAAGCGTCCAGTAATAGAATGAATCCGGTCCCGACCAGTTACTGTGTAATCAATATTTTGAATCTGATCCAAAATCGCTCGTTCACTGTAATGCCCAGCGCCACCCTTATCAAAATATATAATCTTCACCCGTCGACCAGAACCGGCACACCGAATCGCTGTTCCAAGCGCCGAGGTCGTCTTCCCCTTACCTTCGCCATGCAAAATATGAATAAGACCATAACCCTTAAAACCACGAATCCGCTCATCCATTTTGGGTTGTTCTACCATATTACATTTTTTTAATTACAGTCAGTAACTCTTTCACCTTATGAACGACACAAACGGGCGCTCCTAGTTTTAAAGTCGGTTCTGCTTGATAACCCCAATTAACAGCAATCGCTTGCACGCCTGTCGATTTAGCTTCTTCAATATCACCCAAAGTATCCGTTATAAACAGCACCTCGTTTGGCGTGATATTGTACTTTTCTAAATAAGCCATTATTTTTCGTCTTTTGTTTTTATCAATATCACCGCCATACACACTTTCGAAATAATCTAAGTCATATTTTTTTAGATATCTAGTAATGGGCTCAGAAATTGTTGATGAAATTATACTCATCTGATGCATTTTTACTAATTCAGCAAGCACTTCCTTAATACCTTTCACCGGTTCAATCTCTAAAAGTAGTGGCACATATTTCTTAAAAAACGGATCATTTTCGTCCAAAATATTATCTTCCTGATTTTGATGCATTAATACATCAATCTCTTTCGTGTCGTAGATATTGCCGTTAAAACGAGCCCGATACTCGTTTTCAGACATTTTGTTTGTTAAAAATAAGTTAGTAGTTTCAAACGCAATTTGAAAAGAATCAACTATAACGCCATCAAAATCGAATAACAGATGTTTCATAGGGCTTAATTTTAACAGACTGCGATAAATTAAAAAAATTATTATCAACCAAGAAAATCAAAGACGAGGCTAAAGCCCCGTCTTTGATTTGTCGTAAAAGCTCAGTTTACGAACATCCGCTAGTTGAACCGCAGTTCAAACACTTATAGCACGAGGCATTTCGCACCATAATTGAACCGCAAGTGTCGCAAGCGGGCGCGTCTGAAGAGTTATCGAAGGTCATTGTGTGTGCAGACCCTTCTTTTTCTTCAACCACCTTCACAGCCGACTCCACTGTTTTGTTAACCGCGCTCTTAAAAAGATCTGTTTGCTTAGCAACCTCTGGCACGATTTCCTCGTCTTCCAGTTCCTGTTCTTCAGCTTTTGAAGGCGAAGTGCCAACACTCATCTGATTCTCTGCGAGCTCGAAATTCACGCCAACCTTCACCTGCTCGTCTCGGCTTAAGAATTTAAGCGCCATCCAGCGGAAAATGTAATCCACGATCGACTTTGCCATACGGATATTTGGATTGTTTGTAAACCCAGATGGCTCAAAGCGCATATGCGCAAATTTATTCACCAATACCGGAAGTGGCACGCCGTATTGTAGTGCCATTGAAACACTGGTTGCAAAAGCGTCCATAAGTCCGCTAATTACCGAACCCTCTTTTGCCATTGTTACAAAGAGCTCACCCGGTGTGCCATCGTCGTAAAGACCGACAGTAATGTAACCCTTGTGTGGCCCGATTGAGAATCGGTGCGTCAGTGATCGACGTTCGTCTGGCATTCTTCGGCGACGTGCTGAATAATCCGCTGTGGTTACCTTTACAGTTTGTACAGCTGGAGTTGCTTCAGGAGTTTTTTCAGTCTTTCCCTCCTCTACCTTATTCTTTGAATCGTCATCCTTATTTGAGGTAGTGAGTGCTTGTTGTCGCTTAGATCCGTCGCGGTAAATAGCGATTGCTTTTAGACCCATCTTCCAGCCTTCCATATACACCTCTTCCACATCCAAAACAGTGGCGTCACTTGGCATATTAACTGTTTTACTGATTGCACCTGAAACAAATGGTTGCACGGCTGCCATCATTCGAAGATGACCTAAATAGTGAATTGTTCGCTCCCCGTTTTTCGCCTTGAAAGCACAGTCGAAAACTGGTAAATCCGCTTCCTTAATGTGCGGTGCGCCTTCGATAGTGTCATTAGCGTCGATGTAAATCATTATTTCGTTGATCTCGAGCGCTGAGTAACCAAGTCTGTCCAAAGCCTCGGTTACGGTGTTATTCACGATTTTGATCATTCCGCCACCAACTAGCCACTTGTACTTTACTAGCGCAATGTCTGGTTCAACCCCGGTGGTGTCGCAGTCCATAAGAAAAGCAATAGTACCTGTCGGTGCTAACACAGAAATCTGCGCGTTTCGCAAACCGTGTTTAGAACCGTGGTCAACCACGTTGTCCCAACACTTTCGAGCTTCGAAAAGTAGATCAGACGGTACACCCTCTGGCTTCATATCGTAAGAAGCCTTGCGGTGCATATGCATTACTTCGAGTGTTGGCACCTCATTTTTCTTGTAACCAGCGAATGCCCCAATTTTTTCGGCAATCTTTGCGGACTGGTAGTAAGCTTCACCGGAAAGAAGCGACATGATTGCACCTGCCATATTTCGACCTGCCTCTGAATCGTATGGCAAACCTCGGCTCATAAGGAGCGCCCCCAGGTTTGCAAAACCAATTCCCAAGGGTCGGTAGTCATAACTGTTTTCTTCGATCGCTGGTGTTGGGTAGCTAGAATTTGACACTGCAATTTCCTGAGCAGTAATAATTACCGCAGTGGCCTTTTTGAAAGCCTCTGGATCAAATTCCATTTTTCCATCCACGCGTTTTCGGAACTTCATTAGGTTAAGTGAAGCCAAGTTACATGCTGAGTCATTAATGAACATGTACTCAGAACAAGGGTTTGATGCGTGAATACGGTCAGTATTTTTTGCAGTGTGCCACTTGTTGATTATAGTGTCGTACTGAATTCCAGGGTCGCCACAAAGCCAAGCAGCTTCTGCCATTTTTCGGAAAACATCTTTAGCTCGATATTTGAGTGAGTCGTTTCCTGTTGTTACTTCTTTTGTAACCCACTCAGAATCTTCTAAAACGGCCTGCATAAACTCGTCATTAACACGAACCGAGTTGTTTGCGTTTTGGAAAAAGATTGAACTGTACGCATCACCGTTCATCGAGGCATCGTAGCCAGCATCAATTAGCGCCCAAGCTTTCTTTTCTTCCTTTACTTTACACTCAATAAATTCAACCACATCTGGGTGTTCTACGTTTAGAATCACCATTTTTGCTGCCCGTCTTGTTTTTCCACCACTCTTCACCACACCAGCAAAGGCATCAAAACCTTTCATGAACGAAACTGGCCCTGAGGATTTTCCGTTTGAACCGCCCAAAAATTCCTGCGTTGATCGAAGTTTAGAAAGATTACATCCAGCCCCAGAACCTCCCTTAAAGAGCATACTTTCGGTAGTTGCAAGATGCAGAATTGAGCGCATATCGTCCTCAACTGAGTTGATAAAACACGCAGAGCACTGAGGATTTGAGTTAACACCAACATTGAACCAAACCGGGCTATTGAAAGCCGCCATCTGATTGATTAGAATGTGGGTTAGCTCGTCTTCAAAAATCTGTGCGTCCTTTGCTGACTGAAAATAACCGTCCATTCGTCCCCAATTAGCCATTGTTGTTGCAACTCGGCTAATGAGTTGTTTCATACTGTTTTCTCGCTCAGGTGTACCAACTTTACCTCGGAAATACTTTTGAGCCACGATATTTGTGGCAGTTTGAGACCAATCTTTTGGTGTTTCAATACCTGTTTGCTCAAAAACTACTCCGCCTTTTGAATCCTTAATGCTAGCCGTTCGTGACTCCCACTCGATTTCATCGTATGGGTGAACGTTTTCTTTAGTAAAATATCGATTAAACACTATTCCCTTACCATAAACTGGCACGCCGGTTTTGTTGGTAGAAGTATTTTGTTTAAAAACCATGTACTTTTTAGCCACATGGATGAGGTTGTTGTCTATAAGGGTCATCGACACCACTTCCCGAATATCCCCAGTGCTTGGTGTTTTGTGACCGTTATAGATCTTCTGCAAACGCGCAACGACCTGGCTAGAGATCTTGTCTGTGCGTGACTCTTCTGCAATTCCAGCAGATTTCATTGCTTCAAAAATTGAATTGCGGAGTTTGTTTGGACTAAATTCCACCTGACCACCAGATTTCTTTGTTACATTTTTAATTGAGGTCATATAATCCCAAACTGTTTCAGAAATTTTCGAAGCACCACCCTCTTGCTTCGTCTGAATTTTTTGTTCGCTCATAGCATTTGCGGATAAAATTAATTAGATGATTACGGTTATGAATTCGAGGCGAAAAAAATTGACCCCCTGACGGGATCCCACTCTTTGCCCCCGAACCTTATAACACCATATGTTGTGTCTCCAAAAGGATTGTACCACAACATATAGTGTCTCTCGATACCTAATTGTGGATAAGGTGCGAGTAAGTTTGGTTGCTATTTTGAATTCAAGTTTTAGAATCCCATACTTAAATTAATGACTGGTTTTTCTTCTTTAACCTCAGCGAAATCTATGTTCACCTGCCGTCTCTGACCCGTTCGGTCGTCAAATAAAACATAGCCGTTCCTCTTTCCAAACTCATAAACTTCCTTGGTCACTTTCACGTCTTGCTGACAGTAATTAATTACCTCTTGAACCTTACCCTCTCGCCACCACTGCACCGCAAGTAGTCCGTGGGCACTTTTTTTGATGCCAATTGAAGCTACGGCTACGTCGTCGAGCTTTATTCTGTAGCCTAAAGACTGGTGAATATGCGCAAGCATATCGCACTGGGGAATATTCATTAGATCACCAACATAATATTTGTTCAGCACCGGAATATCGAAACCTATTGTGTTGTAGCCAATAATTCGACCATTTCGCTCCAGTCTTTCAAATAACTTTGGTAAATCCTCGACTAAATAGGATTCATATTCGTCTGTAGCGTAGTAATAAGCAACAACCACAGAAACATCTAGCTTTTCTGGAAAATAACCCCCAACATCCTGAAAAGTATTAGAGGTTTCAATATCTAAAACAACTTCATTACTTACTTCATTATTCATAGTGCGAGTATTGTATCATATTAAAACTTCATTCGTTAAGTTAAGTTATTAAGGCTAATTTACCGTAAATAATGGAGGTTAACCAAAAATATTTTTTAATAAAAAAGCTCGGCACCACTTAGGTTACCAAGCTTAAGTTATGCGAAAGCGTTAACTTACATAGATAGTGACGGGGTAGATAACCCCGTCGTGCAGAAATGTCTTTTCTGTAGTCGCCTCGGCACTTGTGGCCCAAACGACAATTTCAGGGGTTGCCTCGCCGACAATTGTCGGCTGCACCGCCTCGAGCCATAACTCGTTGCGGAGCTTCTCAGCCAGCGCCCGTGCAGCCCGTAACAAACGAGTGTTTGGCGGGCAATATTCAGCTTTCATCTCTACCTCCACATTCTAAACTAGCAAGCAAATTGATAAATGTCAAGCTGTTCTTAGTTTGATTGATAAAAATTTAAACTAAAATTAGCCCATTATTGACAATACCAACTTTTTCACTTAATGTTGCAGAAAGGAGGAAAAAGTGGAAAATTATATTTTAGCACTTGCACTCGATAAACTCATCGATCGCGTCCTTGAAAACAAGCTAGCCCTCACGGCCTTGCGGAATACTCTACAGACCTGTGAACAGCTGGCGCTTCGAGAACAAACGGGCCGGAGAAACCTAGTATTTTGGTCAAACTTTGGCCAATACTTTGATCAACACTGGTCAGACGCAGATCTTGAAACAGACGAAGCTGATCCCGAGATCGTGATCTACTTCATCGAACTCGTAAAAGAGTCAGTACCGGCACTTCGTGCACTTGCGGTCGCACAAAAAAACGCTAGCCTCCTAGCTAAAAACGAGGGGAAAAACAGTGAAGAAGCCTTCTGGGCCAACTTCGGAGACAACTTCACTTCGGCCTGGCTACAGCCAGATGAAGTCATTGTAGCCTAACTCAAAGGAGCATCCGCAGATGCCCCTTTTTTTATTTACTCAAGTGAACTTGCCGCTCCAGCTATCGCTTCTGAGTATGAGGGATAAGCATGAATCATATTTGCTAGCACATCAACTCTACAGTCAACCTCCATCGCAAACGCAATTTCGTGAATTAACTCCCCGGCCCGTTCGCCGATAATATGGCCTCCTAAAATTTTTCGTGTTTTTTTGTCGACAATAATTTTTACAAGCCCTCTCCGGTCACGTTCTGTTACAGCTCGACCAAGCGCACCAATTGGGAATCGACCAATCAAAACCTCTTTTTTAAGCATTCCAGCTGTATCTGAAGTTATACCAACCGAAGCCACTTCCGGGTTTGTAAACGTAACCCTTGGTACAACTCTCATATCTCGCTTCAAGCGTGATTTTTGTTTTTCTAAAAAGTTAACAACATTATTCCCAGCAATCGCGCCTTCGGTGCGAGCTGTGTGCGTAAAAAGAAATCCTCCCGAAACATCACCAGCTGTAAAAATATGTTTAGCACTGGTTTGTAAGTCTTCCGTAACCTTAAGCCGACCACGATCATCGACCTTTACTTTAGCGTTTTCGAGTTTGAGTTCTGAAACATTAGCTCGCTTTCCAGCTGCAACCATTACCTCATCAACAATAATATGTTCTCTTTGATGTTTACCCTCATCAAAAGTAACCCGTTTTCTGCGACCATATTTTTCAACACTTAGAGTTTTTGTATCTACATACACCTCCACCCCATTTTTCATTAACTCATGAGTAGCCAAATTCGCAATTTCAACATCTTCTCTAATTAGAATCGTTGGGTCGAGTTGAAGAATATGAACTTTGACACCAAAAGTACTGAAAAAAGTTGCAAATTCACAAGAAACCGCCCCACCACCAATTATTGCAATTGATTTTGGCAGTTTCTTCATTTTCATTATGTCTTTATAACTAATAAAACCAAGTTCCGTTAGACCTGCAATCGGTGGAATAAAATCAATCGCGCCAGTTGCAATCACAAAAGCTTTGGCAGTGTATTTTTTTTTCTCTACAACTATTGTATTTTGATCTAGGAAAACCGCTTTACCTTTTACCGTTTGAATACCAAATTCCTTAGCCAATCGGGGAATTTTTTGACCGTGGCTAGTTATTAAATCTACGATTTTATTTTTTTCTGCCATTATATTTGCAAAACTGAAACCGACACTGCCAGCACTAATTCCAAAATCTTCTAAATTTTTTGTAACTTCCCGGTATCTTTTGGCGGATTTAAGCAGGGCCTTAGTAGGAATACAGGCGCTGTTTGGACACTCGCCGCCCCAGTCTCCTGACTCTATTACCAAAACTTTAGCGCCACGAGCCTGGGCGGTTTCAGCTGCAGAAAAACCAGCTGAACCAGAACCAATCACAATCACATCAAATTTATTTTTCCCCCTTTTCATAATATATTGTTAAAACTACAACTCACGACTAAGTAATAATTCTGCTCCATCCCATAGTCGAGCGTCGTTGTTAACCTTTAAAAAATACCACCACTCTATACCCCACAAGTATACCTCATCTGCGCCAGTTCTTTTAGCGAAGACTAGATTCTCAGCTAAATTCTCAAGAGTAAACTCAGCGTAAGCTTTGTCTAAATTATTAGTTATTGGGTATATATAACTACCTACACCCCAAGGCTCAGCCTGCAGTTCGGAAATTATAACCTTATCTACAAAAATATTAGCAACCCTGCGTTGAATATTGTACATAAGCGCCGTGTACGGAAAAATTATTTCACCGAAATTTTTGTCATAAACTTTTCGGTACAAACTCACCCCTAAAACGTCAGCCGGCAGAGCTCGCCAGACCCAAAGTGACTGTTCACCACTGACCGTGAGTTGAATCGGCTTATCGTCCATTGCTCTAACTAGATTTATTTCGTTTTGAATCAAGCCAGGGTTTAGTTGTAAACATTTGCCGAACGGAAAAAATGATTCATTTTCTATTTGCCATCTTTCAACATTTTCAGAATCCCTGTAACGATTAACAGTAGCCTCAATAAACTCCATTATTTCGTAATCACGCTCTTGCTCCTGCATTTTTTCTGCCCAGTCGGGAATAAAACATTCTGGCCAACGTGGAACTTTTTGACCAATAACTAAGGTAAGTTTTAAGTCATTTGCCCTTGCAATTTCCATTATTTTGTCCATTTCTGTGTAATCGTAAACATTATTCACTCGTTCGATTTCCGACCAGTAAATTGGTACTCGATATTTTTTTATACCAAGATCTGAAATTGAAGCCTGAAGTACCTCAATCGGATCAAGACCCAATTCTTTCGAGTAAGTAGTTGAAAGCGTTGCGCCTATTTCTAAATTTGTATTATTATTTTTAAAAACCAAAACACTGATTGTTGTAAACATTAAAACAATCAAGGCAAATATTAGAGTAACTCTACCCCATTTTCTGTTCATAAGCTGAGTGATACAGACTCAGGCCGCTATTTTGACCCTGAACCAGACTTAAATCTCGTCCTTTTTTTCGCGCACAAAAGAAATCCAACTCTCTACAAAGCGAATAGCAACTTTAAGCGGTGCTTCGATGATGAAATCGAAAAAATAAATAAAGATATTGATTTTTGAAACATTGTGCGAAAGCCAGCGCCCTGCGATCACAAGAGGCAACATAAAGAAATCAAAAAGTGTGCCGATTAGTCCGCTACGGGCGTCTGAAAGCACAACTTCTTTGGTTGACATTCTAATTCTGATACCAAAGAAAGTAACCAGCGAAATAAAGAAGAGGAAGAGAGCAACAGAAAGCCAGGTGAAATTAAAGCCAACCAAAACGAAGCCGATCAGTCCGTAGGTAAAGAGGTACATTAAAGTGTAGGTGAAGCCAAAAAGCTTTGACCAAGCTCCGAAGCTACTTGCCTTAACCTTCACATTCAAGAGGTCGTGATCAGCACTCACAGAAAGTGCCCGCACAGCGCTCTGGTAGTCGGTGGTATTTTTTCGTTCCTTAATACCAATTGTCAAACCAATAACAGCCAAGAATAATGGGTGGAATAGGATATTTACAAGCAACGGAGTTGCGCTAATTTCGCCATACATTACTAAATCATATGGTACCTCGAGCGCCAAAGCTAACAACATTTTAGTGAGGAACAAAAATAGCACAGCTCTAAGCACTGTTCTTTGTAAACGTTTTCTAAATACTGTTGTTCGTTTTTTTAACTGCCTAGCAACAGCGCGATCGAGTAAATCTGGGTCGTCGAGTAGCGCAGGAAATTGCTTTGGTTCTTGCTCAATCGTATCTCTAATTACTCTAAACACGCCAGCTTTTCGTCGTAGCAAGAGTGATAACTTTCCAGTAACCGGATGCGAAAGCTGTCGTTCGATCAAGGCAATAACCGACTTGAGGTTTTTTGTAATATCTTCTATTTGTTCACGATTTGATGCGCCTGGCCAATCCGGATAGTAAAGCGTCAGAACTCTAAAACGCAAAGTTGCCTGATTTGACCTGAGTAAAATTTGATGAATCGCAATATACAGCAATAAATCCTTATCCTCACTTGATAAAACAATCCGCGGATCCCACTCAATTCTGGACCGCATTTCTTCGTACATATAACTCACCAGAGCTTCATCTCCAACTGGTGGTGTAATTGCGTATTCAACTTCTGTTGAGAGAACATCGATGACCCAGTTAAAGGCATCCTCGCGTTTTTCGCCAAAGTCTTCGGTGGCTCGAAGTAGTGGTTCGTACTTCATGAAAATCGGAATGAGCTCATCTATAAGACGCGCCGGCACCTCTTTATTTGGGAGATACCTAGCCCAAATCAGCTCGCGAAGTAAGTCGCCAGCCATATTTTCAATTGGTACATCTGAACCAATATACCGCTTAATAATTCGCAAAATTGCGTTACGCCGCAATAAGTGCTCCTCCTGATAATCGATCGAGGTTCTGAGCTTTTCGTAAATTGTAGCAGCTGTGCTAGCCGGTGCGCTCACTTCAATCATTTCCTCCCCCGCACTTTCTCCAAAACCAACCGGCCTGGCCAGTTGCGCTGTAAGACGAGTTAATTTTTCAGACATATAGGCGTGAGGTCAGAAATTATTTTTAAAAGAAAGTTCGAGGACAAGAATCTTTAACTAGATCAAAAGCCTCTTCCGCCGTATCCACTACCTGAAAAATATCCATATCTTCTCGATTAATGGTATCGAACTCTGCGTAAAGAACATCCTCAATCCACTTAATTAAACCACCCCAATATTCTTTACCAACTAAAACCACCGGGACTTGAATTGCTTTTTTTGTTTGAATAAGTGTGAGAATTTCAAACAGCTCATCTTGGGTACCAAAACCACCCGGGAAGTAAATATAGGCTTGAGCCGAGGCTGCCAAAATCACCTTTCGGGTGAAGAAGTAGTAAAAAGCTCGTGATTTGTTCACAAATGGGTTTACTCGCTGTTCGTTTGGTAATTGAATATTAAGACCAACCGAAACTCCGCCAGCTTCCGCAGCACCTTTATTTGCCGCCTCCATAATACCAGGACCACCGCCAGTTACTACCGTAAAGCCATCTTGTGCCAATAAACGACCCATCTTCTCTGCTTCCTGATACCATCTGTTACTTGCCGGCAGTCGAGCCGATCCCATGATGGTCACCTCTTTGTCGAGGTGAGAGAGGAACTGAAAGCCTTCAACGAATTCAGACATTATTCTAAAAATCCGCCAAGTAATTTCAGACATTCTTGGCTCTGCGCCAGGTATTTTGAGATCCTTTTCTTCTTCCGTAAAAGGAATCCGGCAGATATTTACCTTTTCTATTTTTTTATTATTTGATTTTCCATTCATAATACTCATACAAGTATTATATCACGAAACTTTGAAGCTAAGACAACTCAATAAGTTGATAACAAAAAAGAGCCTTTCGGCTCTTTTAATTTAATTATTATCTAACAGCACTAATTGCTGTTGTATTCTCTGACTCACAAGCGCCAACTGTAAGTGTGCCGTTTGCGTTCTTTGTAAGTGTGTAACCGGTTGTAACCGCATCCCAAGTCGCAAGCCCGTTTGGACTTACAGGTACAGCTCCAAGGTAACCCTGCGTTACGAGTGTAGTTAGATCAACACCACTGGTAGCACTAGTAACATTCACATCACAGTTTGTGTTGTTAACATTGCAAGTTGTAGTACAGGTACCGATCATATAAACGTTACCAGCGATTAGCGCAGTAATAGCTGCGTCGTAGTCGCCACCATTGTCGACCTGATCGATTTTAGCTGCGTGCAAAACCTGAGTTACATCTGAGCTTCGTCGTGCGTCTCGTGCATCTCTGAATCGAGTTGCAGGGTCAAGAGCAACGAATACAATACCCGCCAAAATCGCGATAATCACAATCACGATTAAGAGCTCGAGCAGTGTAAAACCTTGTTCTGAATCTTTTAAGTTTTTAATCTTATTAATCATATTTTTAATTATATTTAAATCTATTATATCAAACTTGACGTATATATCTAACAACCTGTGCACAATTAAATAAAATTGTGATCTTTGCGGTATTTGTGCTTTTTCACCGATCTTAAAGCAGCACCGATTGCCGAGCCGTAAATTTGCAATTCTTTTTCGCTTATATTAGGGATACTAATAACCGAACCTATGCGAATTACCTTACTATTCTTAATACTTTTATCACACAGTTCCGCAACATTTGGTTGCCCCCCTTCTACACCCGCAAATATAATAAATGGAATCGAGTAACCTGAATCACTAAAAAATTTATGTGCTTCCTTAATAGCTCCGCAAATTTTTAGAAGAACTTCTTTAGTAATCAGTTTAGTCTTACCACCACTTTTGTCAGCAAGCTTTCGGATTGCAATAGATCTAGAAAAAACCGTAGCCCCGGCAATATCGTAAACTGTAATATTCGTCCACCTATGGCCAACATCCACAATCATTATCATCTGCGTATCTTCGGTAATTGAAAATTCGTTTAGAACAAAATGGGCATAAAGTCTATCTACCGCCTTATTATTCGACTCAATAGCCACTAGCGGAAATTGCTCACTGGCAAATACTGTCTGAAGTGAATTCAAAATATCTTTCTCTACAGCCAGAACAGTATTCCTCACCCCTTCGCTTACCTTCGCTCCATCTTCAAAAGCAATAAATGCGTCCTTAAAAGGCATTGGAATATCCTCTTGTCCGCCTTCGATCATTTTAGCTTTTTTCTCCTCCTTTAACAGTTTTTCAGAAGACATTATAAAACTTGTTGAAAAAACTCTTGATTCTGGGACTAAAATCGTAGTGTCTGCAGTTATATCTTGAATGCCGGACTTTACTAAAAGTTTCTTGATCTGTTCCTTGAGTTCCTTTGGTTTTTCAATTTTATCGTCAACAATGTAGCCTGGCGACAAGACAAGCTCATAAAGACCAACAGGTATTCCACTGTGGTTTACGTAGGCAATTCTAATATGGTGATCCGAAACGTCAATTCCGATTCCTGATGAAAGTAATGGCATATTAAATTTCTTCCCAATTTGTAATTAAAACATTAATTGCATTTCCAAAATTGTTATAAACCAGAGCTGTGTTGACAACTAGATTTCTTGTTATACCCGCAACTGTTACAGCAACCGTAATAAGTCTTGTGCTTCCCCCACCAGTTACAGTAACCGTACACACACCATTTCCGATAGTTGTAATCGTTCCACCAGTATAACCAATATTGTCCTTCAGTCTATAAATTGCCTCATCAACACAGGCTTCACCGATTTGAATTGCCTGATGCGCCTGATCAGATTCTAGATTTAGCGAAAGTTCGTTTACACTAAATTTAGCAACAGCTAATCCAAGTGATAATGTCATTGCTAAAATTACAACCACAACAAGTAGCGCAGCAACTCCGTGCTCATCTTTTTGGATAATCTTAAATTTATTTTTCAGGCTTTTCATCTGTTTAATTATAGAATTTTTCCTAGCGCACCACAACACTTGTTTGCATAGAGGTTGAGGTATTTATTAATACTCCTGATTTATCGCGCCACTCCAGTGTGAGATCTATTTTAATATTTGTTGTTCTGCCCGGAACACTTAGATCCGTGAAGACTAGACTGGTGACATTAACTAGGTCCGAACTTATGTTCATCGGCGCGCCAGCTCCCTGCTGAATGCGAACTACACCGCCCACAACATCAAAAACTGTTGGGTCCAAACTCCCGGTATTATTCACGAGCGAAAGAACGCCGGGATTTACGCCAAAACTTGAAGTTGTGAAATTAACATCGTTTGCCGACTTAATTTCGCGCGCAATTTTTTCCATTATGAACCGACCATTTTGACTAACTTCGTGCATAGTTCTCGCCTTTTGACCGCTTTGGACAACGCTAACAGTGAAGCCAATCATACTAGTAAAAAAGACGGAAATAATCGCAAGATATATAATCAATTCCACTAAAGTATTACCTTTTGTATTCGATCTTATCTTTTTTAGACCAGAACTTATAGCAAGAACATTCATATTATTTATAAGTTACGGTGATGTCATTAAATAGCGGTGGAGTAAGCGCACCTGTTGATGTAATAATCACCCGGTACTGGAAGTAGCGACCAGTTTGACCAGCCAAACTCACACCATCTGCGGTTGTGTAATCCGGTGAAAAAACTGACCAAGTACCATCAATAACCGGCGAATTTCCACTCCGCACCGCTACGGTAATTTCTGAATTAGCCGGCAAAGTTTCACTCCACGAGAGTGTGTCCCAAACATTTGAAGCAACGTCGCTGTCAAAAATTATTGATGTGTAAGTCCCGAGTCCTCCCACGGAACCAGCACCACCACCGATAATTTGCTCAAGATGCATAAAGAGTCCAGCATCACCTACAATCCAACCATTACCCGAACTTGTCATTGAGATGTCGTTCAAATTAGTGGTAACCGGTGAAGTAAAGAGCGCCCAAGAGATGCCCTTGTACTGAATTAAGGCTCCGGCATCCCCAACTGCCCAGCCGTCATCGAAAGCTGTTAAATTGATCGCATTAAGATTTGCAACTGTTGGTGAAGTATCCGTTGTCCAAGTTGTCCCGTTATAGATGAGGATCGTACCAGTTGCACCAACCGCCCAACCATCGGTGGCCGAAACCATATAGATATCGTTCAGTTGATTGCCAGTTGGCGATGTTACAGTGCTCCAGTTTGAACCATTGTAGTGAATAATGGTACCGCCTGCCCCCACTGCCCAAATATCGCCAGGACCAACCGCATAAACAGCCTGTAGGTTTTGTATTGTTGGTGAAGTAGTCAATACCCAATTTACACCGTTAAAATGTAAAATTATACCGCCGTTACCCACTGCCCAAGCATCCGCCGTATCTATTACATCAACTGCGGTTAGATTGTTTACAGTTGGTGAAGACATTGTGGTCCAAACCCCCGTATCATTTTTTACAATCGTACCATTATCACCTACGGCAAAACCTGTTGTTTCATTAAAGAAATCAACCGCGTTCACGTTAACTGTTACTGGCGACGCGTCCACATCCCAAGCGGTACCAGCGTAACTATTGAGCGACCCTAGGTTGGCCACTGAGAAACCGACCGTATCTGAAACTAAATGAATACCATTGATATTTTCAGTTGTTGGGTTGTTGTAGCTAATTTTTATTGAGTCTAGGCTTGGCGTAATGCTTTGATTCAAGGTACTTAAAGTAACTTCATACTGCAGATACTGACCATTTAGCGAAGCAATTACTTCACCGTTTGGATTGGTATACGCACCAGCAAACGCTGACCAGCTACCGTCTGGTACTGGTGTTGCGCCAGTCCGAGTGTTAATCACAACATCCACTGCCCCCTGACCAATATCTTCAACCCAAGAAATATAATCCCAGTGAGTGTTTGGATCTAGACTGTTGATTATCGGAGAAGTGTAGGTACCGGTTAAGAAGTAAAGTCCTGTGTAGTGCACAAAGGTTGAACTCAGACCTCCGGCCCAGATATCGCTGCTATCCGCGATCGAAACTGAGTTAAGATCTGTCCCCGTTGGTGAACTCGCTTGTGTCCAAGTTAACCCGTCCCACTTTAAAATAACTCCATTGTCTCCCACAATCCAGCCATCAGTCGCCGAAACCATTTCGACATCCTGAAGCTCACTATTCGTTGGCGACGCCACATTTGACCAACTTGTTCCGTCGTAGTGCATAATCGTGCCACTGCGACCAACTACCCAACCGTCTGTTGCAGAAATGAAATTGATAGCATTTAAGTTTTGACTCGTTGGTGTGCTCATTGAAGACCAGTTTGAACCGTTCCAATGCAGAATTCGACCACTTCGACCTGCAATATAACCATCTGTAGCCGAGATCATACTAACATCATTTAAACTACTACTGGTGCCTGAGTTAACTAAGGACCAAGAAATACCGTCATACGAAAGGATTTTTCCATTTTTTCCAACAGCCACTCCAAACGAGGAGCTGACCATATCAACATCATAAAGTGTTTGTGAGGTTGGTGAAGTTGCAATTGTCCAGACCGAACCATTGTTTACTAAAATCTGACCCTCTTCACCCACCGCCCAACCTTCGGTTGCTGATGCAAAATCAACTCCGTACATTTGTTTTTGTGTTGGAGAATTGATTTGCGACCAGCCATTATTTTCGTATTTAAACATTGCACCGTTTCGTCCCACAGCCCAACCAGTTGAACTATTAATCATACAAATATCTTCCACCGTATCGTTTCCAAGTTCAGCTGTGTAGTCACTCCAGTATGTTGGAATAAAGTAGGTTGTTGCTGTCCAAACTGTACCATCATAATTTGCCACCATTCCATTTGCGCCAACCGCAAAGCCGGAAGAAGTGTTTTGCATTTTTACTCCAATAAAATCCTCAGTCGTAAGCGTGGTAACTGTGTACCAATTACTTCCGTTATAGTGAAGTATCGTCCCTGAGTCACCAACAGCCCAAACATCATTTGTAGCAATAGCATATACGCCACGTAAATCATCATGAGTTGGTGTGTTTACACTCGACCACGAAGACCCGTTCCAGTGCCGAGCCGTGCCATTATCCCCAACAGCCCAACCGTCATTCGCCGAAATAAAGTACACATCTCTAAGTTTCTGTGAGGTGCCGCTTGAAACGTTTGACCAACTATTACCGTTCCAATGAATTATTTGACCACTCTCACCAACAGCCCAACCATCTGTTGTTGAAAGCATATAAACTGCTGCGAAGTTTCTAGATGTTGGTGAGGAGATTTTTGACCAAGAATTGCCATTGTACCGTAAAATTGTTCCATCCTCGCCAACTGCCATACCAAAACTTGAACTTACCATTGAAACACTTGCCAGATCTTCTGAGGTTGGCGAAGAAACCGTGCTCCAGGTTCCATTATAATTCAAAATCGTACCCGAATCACCAACCGCAAAGCCGTTATTTGAATCTATGAAATCAAGAGAATTTAAGTCACGAGTCGTTGGAGAAGATAAATCGATCCAATTTGTGCCGTTAAAATTTGCTATTGTACCAGAATCTCCAACACCCCAACCGCTTGTGTTACCAAGTATTTCAACACTGTTAAGATCATTTGAACCAGAGACGCCACTTGCACCTGTGCCGTCAAACAAACCAATCACCGGTATACTCGATCCCCCAACGAACCAGCCATTATTTTCGTCTAGCAGATAAACACTCTTTAGATCCTCACCAGTAACTGATGCCTGTGCTGTCCAGCTACTACCATTCCAGTGGAAAATATCCCCGTTATCACCAACCGCAACACCAAAGTTAGCGCTCACCATTGATAAACCTCTTATATCAGGTGAACCTGAAATTTGCTGGCTAACCCACGAATTACCATTGTAAAAAATCATGGTTCCCGATCGACCTCCTGCCCAGACATGCGAGGCATCAACCGCATAAACCGTGTAAAGTCGTTGATTAATTGGATTTGATACCGAAATCCATAGAGAGCCATTCCAATTATACGTGTGCCCATTTCGATCAACGGCCCAAGCATTAGTTTCTGAAATTACTGAAACATCGTATAAATCAGAATTGGTACCAGAAGTAACCGCTGTCCAAACAGCTCCATTCCAGTGTTGAATTTCACCACCAGTTGCGACAATCCAGCCATCAGTCGGGCTTGAAAAATCTATCGCATTCAAATTTTTATTACTTGCCGAGGGTATAGTACTCCAGCTAAGACCATTCCAGTGAAGTATTAGGCCGGAATCTCCAACCAACCAAACATCATTCACCGATTTAACATAAACTCCATTTAAATCTGCAGTTACTCCACTTGCCACCTGAAACCAATTTGCACCATCCCACTTCAAAATTGAACCAGTATTTCCAACTGCATAGCCAAGATCTGCGGAACTCATGTGAATGTCATTTAACAAATCCGAGTTAGCAGCTGGCGGAGAAAATACTCCCCATTGTGGGGTATTGTTGAGTTCAATCGATGCTGTAGCTCCGGTTCTTGCTCGAACTGTGTCCGTGAAGGTTCCTGGATCAAAATCAAGATCGGTCGTATGAATTACCGACAGTCCTCCTCCAGGAATCCACCTGTCAACGGCAAAGGATGTGTCTCCTGAAATTGTGAGTGATGCTGAATCGCCAGTGCCATTTATTACAATGTCCGTTGCCGTACCAGCGCTAAAATCAGTACTCGAAGTTTCGTGCCAATCAAAAACGTTCCAGTCGGTTAAATAAGTAACCGCCTGCACACTTCGCAGAGCGTTTCTGGCAGTCCAACTCACAACTGAAGTTACTTTTTTTGTACGCGGATCAATCTGCCCGCCGGTTGCCACGATATTATTATTCACATCCCGCTCAACACTTGAAATTGTAACCACACGAGTGTAAATATCAACAATGTCATTTACACCACTAAACGCCCAGCTACCACCCGTGTTTGCCACGCCATGCGCACCGTCAATTAAGTTCAGCCAAGATTCATCGCGGATACTCCGAGCCGCTTCAAGTCCCTCCTGCGCTATAACCGTTGCCCGCACCTCTTCGTTACTGACGCCAAGCGAAACTAAACTATCAAGGAAAATTGTGCTCACAACCAAGGTTATGATACTAAAAATCGACATGGCAATAACTACTTCTGCCAAACTTTGACCTTTTTTATTTTTGAAAATTGAAGTAAACATTAGTTTCGGGTTATAGCTCCAGCTGGATTGACTAAGATTGTTTTTTTCTCCGCTGTTTCGTTTAATTCGACCGTAATCGTGGCCGGGGTCGAAGTGTTTCCGTGCGAATTATTAAACAGCACATCTGCGCCCCCACCCTGAATTGTAATCTGAGACAAAGTTGTAGAATTTGGCAGGGTTGTTGTAACATTATCCGGAGCTCCTGGAATATAGGTAGTGCCTCGGTACAAAGTAAAATCATTAGCTGTAAAGTGCACACCCCAAACATCATTTTGACGACCATTCATAGTGTGCCACTCGGCGCGCCTCAGAGTATCAACAACATCTGTTGAAACGTTTACTAAATCATTTCTGTTAACCGAAGAACTCATTACCAAGGCGCCAATCAAAACTATTATCGATGATAACGCGGTTACTATCAGCGTTTCAAGTAAAGTAAAACCATGGTGATTTATGTTTTTCATAAGGATGATTAAACACCCGACAAAATTGAATAAATTGGTGTCAGAATAGACATCGCCATAATCGCTACCACACCTCCAATAAATAGAAGCATAATCGGTTCCAAGATTGACGATAGGTTTTTTGACATCACCATCACCCGTTCTTCATAATAATCAGCCAAAAACTCGAGTGTTGAACCTAAACTTGCAGATCTTTCACCAACCGCAACCATTCGCTGAATCATTTTTGGATATAGATCAGGGTACCGTTCAATAATTGCCGAAAATTCGCTACCGCCCGCTACCTGTTTCATCATATTCTTCACTGATTTTGCGTAAACGTAGTTTGGCATCACTCGCGAAGTAATATCGAGCGCCTCTTCGATCGCGGTTCCACTTTGCAGTAAGGTTCCAACAGTCCTACAAAAGCGAGCGCGATTGATAAGGTTTGTAAACACACCAACCACCGGGATTGCTAAAAGTACTCTGTCAGTAATTGGACGCACCGCCTTTCGCCTTGAAAACCAAAGGAAAAACACGGTACCTCCGATTGAAGCTGGTACCACAATCGCGCCATAGGCCACGAAGAAATTTGAAACCCAGATCAAAATTCGGGTAGTAATCGGCAGTTCCACGTTCAAAGACTCGAAAATCTGGCTAACCTGTGGCAACACGAAAATTGCAATTCCAAAACCGAGCACAACTGCCATACTAAGTACCACGGAAGGATAAATCATAGCTGACTGCACATTTCGCTTTAAGCTAAGATCGCTCTCCATTTGTTTTGCTAAACGTTCAAGGTTTGCGTCGAGAGTCCCTGAGTTTTCTCCCACCTCCACAGCACTAATAAACGAAGCATCAAAAGTTTTCGACTCAAATTTTAAAGCATCAGCAAAAGCTGAACCGCCCTGAACTCGACGATTTACCCGTTTTAACACCTTCTTGAGGGTCCCCACCGACTGCTCTGTGATTACCTCAAGCGCTTCAGGCACCGAAAGACCAGCATTTAGCATAACCGCAAAGTGCTTCGAAACCATCGCTACATCGGTGGTTTTTACCTTACCTAAACTAATTTCCGTCTTGTACCAAGGAAGTTTTCCTTCTTTTGCAACGACCCTGTTAAGGCTATTTTTTGTCGGACTATTATTCACTTTTTTTGTAATTGTTTTTGCCATATTATTCAATAATTCCGTCAGCTTGGAGTTGTTCTAAAACTTGTTTCATAGAAATCATTCCAAATTTTCGTCCGGTTTCGATAGCTGAACGTATAGTTGAAAGTTTGTTGTTTCTTATAGCATTCCTTACCGCCGAAGTTGAGGTTAAAATTTCCCTCGCAGCCATTCGTGTACCATCTTTCTTCATCACAAGGTGTTGCGATACAACCATTTTTAAGGCAGCTGATAGTTGAATTAAAATCTGTTGCTGCTTTGCGCCTTCAAAAACTCCCACAATTCTTTCTACAACTTCAGTGGCATTTGGCGAGTGAAGAGTTGATAAAACCAAGTGTCCAGTTTCCGCAGCTGTTAACGCTAGTTCAATAGTTTCCGGATCACGCATCTCGCCTATCACAATTACATTCGGATCCTGCCTTAAAACGTGGCGTAAACCCGAGGCAAAAGTCTGAAAATCTGTCCCAAGCTCCCGTTGTTCAATAAGTGAATTACCTTTTTGAAAACGGTATTCAATCGGATCTTCGAGTGTAATAATGTGCTGTTTGTCAGTTTCATTGATGTGTTGAATCATTGTTGCAAGCGTAGTTGACTTTCCGGTTCCTGCCGGACCACTTAAAATAACCAGGCCACTTAGCTCACCGACAATATCTAAAATTTGCTGATCAAGTTCTATTTCTTCTGGCGTTGGCGGTTCGTTTGCAAAAATTCTTATTGAAAGCCCAAAACCGCCCGATTGTTTATGCGCATTAATTCGCAAAAATGTTTTACTCACTTCAAGACCAGTATCTACATCTCCAGTTTTCACCAATCTAGATTTTTGTTCAGCATTTAAAATTTTTCCCAGTATATTCTTTGCCTCAACCTGTGTAAAAATAGGCTTATCTATAACCGTCAGTTCACCTTCAATTCGAAAATAAGGCGCTGATCCAACCACCAAGTGGATATCCGAGGCACCTTTCTTGAGCGCAAGTAATAGTATTTTTTTAAATTCCTCCATATTATTCTTGAGTTACGCGCAAAACTTCTTCGAGCGTAGTTTCACCGGTTAATATTTTCTGTACCCCATCAAAAAGCATTGTGCTCATTCCCTGCTTAACCGCTATTTCTTTGACTTGATCGGCATCTTTATTACTCATTACCGCTTCTCTGATTTCATCTGTAACTGCCAAAAGTTCAAAAATTCCGGTTCGACCCTTGTAACCTGTGTTTTTACAAATTTTACAACCCTGACCGTGAAAAACACGAATACCTGAAAGTGATTTCTTGCCGGTTACATCAGAAAAATATTTTTTTAAGTGCGGTAAATGGTTAATGGTTTTCAGTTCCTGCTCCGAAATATTCACACTTTTAATACAGTTCAAACAGATCCTTCTCACCAGTCGCTGGGCAATAACCACCAAAATTGTTGAAGAAACCAAAAAGTCTTCAACACCCATATCTTTAAGTCTTGGAAAGGCGGTTGCAGCGTCGTTTGTGTGTAAAGATGAAAAAACCAAATGCCCGGTCATCGCAGCGTTCACTGAGATATCTGCTGTTTCGCCGTCTCGAATCTCCCCCACCATAATAATGTCCGGATCCTGACGAACAATTGAACGCAATCCCTTGGCGAAAGTTAGGTTAGTTTTTGGGTTAACCTGAATCTGGCTAATACCATCAACATCATATTCAACCGGGTCTTCAATCGTGGCAATATTCACCTCGCGTTTGTTTAAAACCTTGAGCGCAGCGTAAAGCGTGGTACTTTTTCCTGAACCTGTTGGTCCAGTCACCAGGATCATACCCCAAGGTTTTTTGATAGCTTTTTTAAAAAGCTCAAAATGCGCCTCGCTTAAACCAAGATCCGTTAGGCTGAATTGACGAGTCTTCGCAGCAAGTAGTCGCATTACTGCTTTTTCACCGTTTGTGGTCGGCACAATTGACAAACGAATATCAATTTTGTCACCAAAATCGTTCGTATAGGAAATACGGCCATCCTGAGCTGCACGTTTTTCATCTGTCGCGAGTTTAGACAAAACCTTTAATCTGGTAATAACCGGGTCGTGAATTTTTTTAGGAAATTCTGCAATATCTTGCAAAATACCGTCGATTCTGAAACGAATCTGCGTAAACTCATCTTCGGGTTCAATATGAACATCACTAGTTCTAGTTTGATATGAATAATCAAAAATAGCATTAACAAGTTTTACAACAACTCCGTCCGAGTCATCGCTGTTTAAATCAGCGCCTTCGAGAATATTTTTAAAGGCAACCTTTGGATCTTTTTGAAAAAGGAATAAATTCGAAAGAATCTCACGTTCAGTTGAATAATAAAAAACCACCTCACGTCTTAAATATTTTTCAAGTAGAGCCTGTAAAGTAACGTCATGTGGGTTTGTAACTGCAAGGACTACCGAATCTTCGGTTTGTGAAATTGGCAGTAAATGTTTCTTTCGCGCAAAAGCTTCTGGAACTAAAAGAATAACATCGTCTTGTGGTTTTGTCTGTGCTGGATCGAAGTGCCGAACACCAAACCAAGACGCTACCAACTGACCAAGCTGGGCTTCGGTTAATGAACCATCTGAAACTAAAACACTGTCGATGCCTTTGGTTTTAGCACTTCGCGACTGCGCAGCTTTCATGAACTCCTCCCTTGTAACTCCACCCCCTTCAACCAGTGCCTCGTATAGTTGTTCTTTACTTAACACCACATGATTTTTTTATATTATAACATAAAAAAGTAGAGAGCCTGTGCTCTCTATCCACTTTTTTATTTTTCTGTTTTAGTAGTCTCAATTTAAAATCTTGCCGTTGCCTAGATGTAAGATTTTATTTTTGCAACTACATCCTGAATTGATGCGTCTGACTTTACAATAAAATCTTTTGCACCAAGTAGTTTTGCTTTTTTAACATCTTCCTCTTGCCCTAGATTAGAAAGCACAATCACTGGAATTTTTTTAAGACTACTATCCTTTTGAATTGCCTCGAGCACGCTAAAACCGTCCAACTTAGGCATAATAAGGTCTAGTAAAACTAGCGTTGGGCTAATTTCTTTCATTTTTTTCAAACCCTCCTCTCCATTTAAAGAAAAATCCGCCTCAATTCCTTCTTTGTTTAGTTTTGTAGCATAAATCCTCGAAAGGAATTTATCATCTTCAATGATTAATACTTTGACCATATATATCGAATTCCTTTCTAGTATATCAGGTGTTAAAAATTATTACTAATAAATCTCTGTGCACAGCACCAGAAAGCTTACCAACTTCCACCACCACCGCCACCCATTCCGCCACCTGAAGCTCCACCACCTGAAGAACCACTTGATTTTGGTGTTATGTCCGAAGCTAAAGAAACCACAACTGCTTGGTTTAAATCCATAGCAATAGCTGAATAGTTTGTTAAGGCTGAATCTGATCTATACCAATCAGGTTGTTTAAACTCAAGCCCGGCAAAAGCCTCTGCCCATTTAAACGTAAGACCAAATACAATTGCGGGTGGCAAGTGTTTCTCAAACATATTCTCCTCTTCCTGCCACTTTATTCGGTACTTTTCCGCTGTTCCTAAAAATAGTCTATACCCCATTACCAATCTAACAAGTTCAAGACCTTTTTCAGTAATTGTTGGCATTAAAAAACCGAAAACCACCGTAACCACACCTGACAATACAAAGAGCACTGTTGTTACTGGACCGTAAAGATTTCCCAGATTCACCCCTACAAATATCTGGATGATGCCAAAAAATATAAATAGACCAACAAACAGTAAAGATTTTTTCAAATAAATATTTTCAAGTTTTATCCTGTCTTGAACAAGTGTTGTAAGTTCTTTAAATTCAGTTTCAGTAATCGAGTTTTTTAGTTCCGTGTTCGTAACTGTCGACCTACCGTCAGCGAACAACAGATTAAACAAATAAGTATGCGCACTGTCTAAACCCAGACTCTCTCGTTTCTTTGTAAGTGTTACAACTTTAGCTGGTTTAAAAATCTTACCAAGCCCGCTTTTTTCCTCCTCCTGCACGCTAATCTGCAAGAAACCATTCACCGCCATAGTCACAATCATGGCGCTAACCTCAGGTTTCTTCATAAAGGGCGTGAGTATACCTGGCAAATATACTGCTTCTAAATTATGAGGTGCCTCATATTCAGCAACCACTGCCCCCATTTTTTTATCTCGACCATACTTAAACCACATCAGACTAACGATAAATACGAGTAGCACCGGAACCAGATTGATCAAATTATTCAGCAAACTTTGCCGAAGCTTCTCCCAAAAAGTTGGCTCCGCCACCACACCTTTTTCAAAACCTACCGCCACAGTTAAATAATCCTTCGCAGCAAACGCCGCCACGCTACCGTCGGTAGCAATTCCGCAGTCAGAACTTGTTGAACCCGAGGCACCGGTATAACAGCTCGTTTGTAAAACCTGAGCACCACCCGGAAGTCTCACAATTGCAGAAGACGTTTTGATCGGCACCTCCCAAGTGTCGCCAGTTACATTCCAGTAAATCTCATCAAAATCATTAAAGAATAGCACCCCTTTTTCAACTTTATAATCAATCGTGTAGGTGTGGTCGTTTAAAATTGTAATATCAGGATCTCCAATCTTTATATAATGCTCCTTAGAATTTCTCGATTCTGAAAATTGGGCAGTTTTTCCGTCCACTAAAACATCACCTAGCTTAAAACCAATCTTTATTCGATTATTAAATTCATCCTTGTAGGCTACTGGAATAACTCGGAAAATTCCGTGTTTTTCTACATTGAAATTCACAGAAATATTTTCAGAAACCTGTAAACTACCATCTGAATTTAAATCAATAATTGCATCAAATTTTTCAATCGACCAGTCTTCTGCTGGAGTCTGCGCAAAAACTAACTGCGGAAACAATAATAATCCAAAAATTAGAAGCAGTTTTTTCATATTATTTTAAATATTTGTTTTTATTGGTAATGTGCTGATCAAAAGTTACACCATAAAAAACTTCACCTTTTGCGTCGGTTAAAAAGTAATAATAATCGTTTGTTTTTGGTGAAACCGCAGCTTTTAGCGAATCAATTCCAGGGTTCGAGATCGGTCCAGGTGGCAAACCGGTGTTTAAATAAGTATTGTACGGCGACTCAATATCGCGATCAGCTAGTGAAATTGATGGTGTATTATTCCCTGTAAAATAGTTCACGGTTGAATCCATTTGAAGTGGCATCCCTATTTTTAGACGTTTATAGATAATATCCGCAACCTGTGGAATGTCTTGACTCGTTCGCACTTCTCTTTCCAGAATCGAAGCTGTTGTTAATAGTTCATGCAAATTGGAAATCTCTGACTGAAATTTAAAATCTGAATTGAACGCTCCAGTATCTACCAAGCGATTTTCCATAGTATCCAGCATCACTTCCACTATATCTTCTGCGGTTGCCTCAACGAAAAAACGGTAAGTATCTGGAAAAAGGTAGCCTTCAAGATCAACACCAGCTGGTTTTTGTGCAGTTAGAACAAAATTGTGATTATTAAGTGGTGAGTTTACGCCTGTCATTACACTCCACTCCTCTGGGGTGATATTGAATTTTTCGGCAACAAGTTCACCCATTTGTTTTACTGTGTAACCTTCCGGAAAAGTAATAGAAACCTCTTCGGAGTTTGGCGCCACCATTAGCGTCTTCATAATGTCGGAGTAGCTCATGCCCGGTTTTAATTCAAAAACACCAGCCTTAAGGTCAGACGCTGTTCCGTTTATAATCGTATAAAACTTAAACCAATTTTTGCTGTTGATGATATGTTGTTCCGCTAAATCATCTGCTATTGAGGAGAAACCCGCACCAGCCTCTACAGTATAAAGGACTGTTTCAGCATCCTTGGTAGGTGATTGAAACCAGAAGTGATAAGACTGCCAGGCTACAAATCCACCAGCAAGCAAAATACTAAAGAGTAAAATACCAATACAAGATAATAATTTTTTGATCATAAATACTCTGCAATTACAGCTATTAAAATACCAATTACTCCCCCAGCAAGAAGATCTGAGAGGTAGTGAACACCCACAAATAATCTGGTAACGACAATTATACTAGTAAATACTAAAATTATCGAGGCAACTAGCCAAGTTAGCGAATTTCCGTGACTGAGTTTAATTAATAGAAGTGCAAGTGAAGTCGCAAACGCAAAGCCAACTGATGCGTGGAGAGACGGAAAAGACCATTTCAGCATTGCCTTGTAACTTGTTTTAATAACTTCAGGTCTTGGTCGTTTTATAATCCATCTAAGAATGAGTACACCAAAAAAACTAACAATTACTGAGATTATTAGATCGTAAAACAACTCCAGATTACGAAGCTGATATAGTAAAATTATCGCATACGCAGTTAAGAACCAGAAGCCGAATCTCGATAAAAAAGACCAGAAAGCAAAATGCTTCTTTCCAAAGCTATGAATCCTTTTTGACATTTCTAAATCCAAATTGTACATAAATTCATTGTACAGGTAATCATAAAACTAGCGAAGGTTTTCTCAGCGGATAAAAATATGGATAATTCAGGAATTACCAGACAAAAAAACCGCCAAAGGGCGGTTTTAAAATTACTCTGGTCGATACTCTCGTTTGCAGGTTAAAATCCCCTCTTTATCTGAAACCTGTAAATCGTACACTGTGGTGCAAGACTCGATTAATGTCTTATCGTTAACTGCAGTGTCTAAAATATAATAATTCCAAGTGCTATGCCCGTCTTCACCAAAACTATTTGAAATAAATGGCAAGCCTTCTAAATAGTCAGGGATAAACTTGTAGTCAAAACTTACGATTGGCACAGAAGTTACCTGTTCAAGTTTTAGATCCTTATAACTTGATGAAATATTATAGATTTTTAGTTCCTGTTTACCCTGTTCAGCTATCAAATAAGTATTTTTAACTCCAGAACAAATTTCAAGGACACCATCTAAACTTTTATTGTTTGCAAGTGCCTCAATTGCGTTAAAAAATCGCTCTGGACTTTGGACTACTCCTGATATTTGCTCTGCGATATCTTGCTTTTCAAGTTCTGTAAAACTTCGCGGGTCAACTGAACCAACATAATCCTTTGCGTTTACAATACTATTGAAAGATAAACACTCAGAGTTGCGCTTTTCCTCTCTCTCGGCTCTTTTGTTTGATAAATAAGTTTTGCGATCAGGTCCTGTACTTTCCTTAAAGTCAACTTTTGAAATAACCTGCGTAAAAGGATTCACCACTGCAACATTACTACTAAACACGGCCTCTGAAGCAATATATTTAAGTTCCTCCTCCAGCTGATTCTTCTGTTCGTCAACCGTTGGTGGGTTCCAGTAAAGTGCGTTCATGACTACAATGAACATTAGAAAAATAATAAACAGAATCATGAACAGAATCGACAAAACTGTTCCGTTAAACTCGTGCTCGTGCTCAGGTGTGTGCTCGTGTTTATTTATTTTCATATTTTAGTTTAAACACATCTCGCGATTTTCTTTAAAACTATACGTAATATCACCATTTTCCAAAACTGATTTCTGGTAAACACCCACCAATATACACGAATTATTCACCCAGTTTATAGAGACTTTTTTAAATGGATCATTAAAATCAGGTTCCCTATCCGTAAGCGACTCATCATTTTTAAGTTCGCCTACAACTGTTATGTTACCTTTGTTAAAATTATACACCAAAATCTGGTTTTCTAAATAATCATTATATAGTTTATCTGAAATATCTGAGCTAAACACCACTGTCTGACTTTGATCTGGAGACAAAATGCCGGACTGACTTCTAAGACCAGTTTCAGAAACATCACCAGTTTTTAGGTTAACCTCCGACACTGCAGAGAAAAAATCTGCTTCATCTCGAATTAAAGAAACGTAAATTCGTCCATCAAAACCAACCTGGGGCACAGCTACTAAACTTGAAATTCCTGGCCAATCAAGCGCTAATTCGGATTCAAGTCCAGTTTTTCTGTCTATGCTAACCACTTTAGGCTTTCCGTCTAGCCCTCTAAACGAAGTCGTAAAAAGTGGGATCTGCGACTCTTTGCTGTTCATTAATTTCTCAGCATTATTTAAATCGTTTTGCAGTGCAATAATCTCATTTTTAGCGGTATCAATTTCAGTGTACTTAACCTTCGTCACGTAAACTGCCAAAATAAGTAATACAGAGACAATGCCAAACATACTCAAAGATAACCCAGTGTAAAATCTACACCTTACTGGACACTTCATTTTTACAAATGTCTTATTTCGAGTTGTTTGCATTCCCTCCTCCATAAAATTACTCTATACAAAATTCGCGCCATTCTTTATGCCGCCTGACCTGCACTGTAGCTCCTGGCTCAGCACCTTCACTCGTGTCTGGCTCGTTACTTACTGCGTAGATACGGACATTTGCGCACGTTGGGCTTAACCAATGCACCTGAATATCTCGTAAATTCGCAAAACGAGCATTTGGCGCTGCAGCGTCCAAATCTTCACCATCACGATAAGTTCCCAAAACCGAAACCTTTTCAGTAACTAAATCAAAAAGCAAAATCTGATTTTCCTTGTAATCAACCTTTAAAACATTGTCCAAAAACTCCACCCCAGTAACCAAATATCTTTCACTTGGCGAAACTGTATTATCGGTTGCGTTTGAAGCAACACTTATTCCCGTTGTTTTACTTATCTCAGTTGCTACGTCAAAAACGTTTACCTCTCTTGACGGCAAATCGCCATCAACTGGCCCCATAACTGTAAAAATTTTTCCATCGTAATCTAATTTTGGCACCGCAAAAACTACCCTATTGCCAGTAATAATCTCTTTTGATTCGTTAAGTTCTGGGTCATACATTAAAATTCCGCTTGAATAACCAGTTGCTTCGTCTACTGCATTGTAAAAAAGTGGGGTTGGACCTGGTAAGTTATCTATTTCAACGTTTTTGAGCCCCAGATCTAACTCTAGCCCCTGAACCTGAGTTTCTAGTTCCTTCACTTTACTCGCACTTCCAGTATTTTGAAACCAAAGAACAAGTGAACTTATTCCTGCCACTACAAAAAGGGCAATGAACGAAAAACCGATTTTTTTCCAGCCGGTCCCACACTTAGGACAAGCTTGCGACGTTGGTGTACCCAGTGTTGCCATATTATTTTTTTAAATTAAAATCTTTGCAAAGGTTCAGTTAACTTAAAATTAATTGAACAAAAGTTTGCTTTGTTTCTACCTCCTTTTATTCTGCATGTTTTTATTATACCAGAGGAACGCCCGACATTTCAGGTGGCTGTGGAATACCCATAATTTTGAGCATCGTCGGCGCTACATCAGCCAGCATACCAATCGGTGGCATTAAACTTAAATCACCATTTGGCACATCACCCGCCATACTTGCCTGACCTTCAAACTGATTCCCGATAATAAACAATGGGATCGGGTTCGTACTATGTTCCTTATCAATATCACCTGTTTGTAAATTCAAAACTTCCTCACCATTTCCATGGTCAGCGGTAATCAAAACCACTCCATCGTGTTTTAGAACTTCGTCCACCACTCTTCCTACAGCTCCATCCAAAAATTCATGAGCTTTAATAGTTGCCTCAACGTTTCCGGTATGCGCCACCATATCAGAGTTCGCAAAGTTCATAATAATTGCGTCGTAGTTATTGGTTTTTATTTCTTTAATAACTCGTTCAGATAATTCACCCGCCGACATTTCCGGTTGTTGATCATAGGATTCAACCTTTGGTGAAGGAATAATTACCCTATCTTCATTAGGAAAAGCTGTTTCGATTAAGCCATTAAAGAAAAAGGTAACGTGAGCGTACTTTTCCGTTTCAGCAATGTGCAATTGAACCATTCCAGCGTTTGAAAGCACTTCAGCTAAACAATTTTTTATAAGCACAGGCGGATACGCAACCTCTACTGGCAACCCCTTTTCGTACTCCATCATAGTAACAAAAACCAAATCCTGAATATAGATTCGCTGGAACTTGTCGAAAGACGGCAGTGTAAAAGCCTTTGTTATCTGCCGGGATCTATCTGGTCTAAAGTTAAAATTAATCACTGAATCGCCTGATTTTATAGTTGCGACCGGCTGACCATTTTTGGTAATCACTGTTGGCACGATCTCCTCGTCGTAAACCTCTTTCGCGTAAGACGCCTTTATTGCTTCAATCGGATCCTCAGCCATTGAAACTGATTGCCCAAGCACCATTGCGTTGTAAGCTTTCTCCTCTCGATCCCAGCGGTTATCCCGATCCATCGCGTAATACCGACCCGAAAGTGAGGCAATTCTACCGATGCCAATTTCCTGAATCTTCCCCTGTAGCTCATTAAGATATTCAAGTCCAGAATTATACAAACTATCACGGCCGTCCATAAAACAGTGGATCGCGACGTCTTTCACCCCCTGATCTTTCGCAAGTTGCATTAGTGCGTAACAGTGAATATTATAGCCGTGCACTTTTCCTGAAGACATAATCCCCATAAGGTGCAAGGTCCCCCCAGACTTTTTTGCGTGATCAATCGCTTTCAAAAACGCCTCGTTTTCAAAAAACGACCTGTCTTTGATTGCACGCTCAATCCTAGGTAATGACTGATAAAACACTCGCCCAGTTCCGGCTGTAAGATGCCCAACCTCAGAGTTACCCATTTCCCCCCACATAAGTCCAACCGTTTCACCAGCCGCCCGAATTGTCATCACTGGGTAGCGTTTCTTAAATTCATCAAATCTTGGCATTTTTGCCCGAGTTACCGCGTTACCTTCACCGTCTGGCGCAATTCCAAAACCGTCGAGCATCATAAGCACAACCGGCCGTGGTCTCGCCGGGCTTGCAGTAATTGGCTGGATAATTTGAGGCTGATTTTGTTCATCTGACATAGTGAAACTATTATACCAGATTCTGAAGAAAATTAACCTCAAAAGTCAACGGTGAGTTTTGATTATTAACAGACAAATCTCAAAGTATCGAGTTCTTAATATACAAAAAAACTGCCCGAAGGCAGTTTTATTAAATAGATTATTGAATCATTTTCATGATTTTACCTGAAAAAGGTCCGTACCACGTTTCTATTAAACCTATATCAGCAGAACCAAGTGCCGGTCTACCTTCAACTAATATGTAAAATGGCAAGTTCGTTTCTAAATTCCCTTCAGTTCCTAAATCTTTAGAAAGGTAAACAAACACACCTGCTGAAAGTCCATCTGGTGCAATGTTTACATCATTCATACCAAAGTGTGCTCTTGAATAATTAACAGGCACACTGGTTGCTAAATATTTATCCTTTGTTGCTGGACTTAATATCTGCATAACTATATCGTCGAGATTTGTTACCTCAACAGCTGTCCATTCACCCATCATTCCATTTCTATCACCAACTTCCACTGAACCCATCGCAGTCTGGCTCGAATTTCCCGATATCCGATCTCGAACGTTTATCATATTTTCAAAATCACCTCTGTCCATCATACCAAAACCATCACGGCTTAGATCACGATCTCCTAATATACTTACGAACATCATTACGGACATGAATAGCATCATAATTAAAATAACACCTGCGACTGCCATTAAACTTTTGTGTTCACAATGTCCGCACTCCCCCACTGATGATCTTTTATGTTCATTCATATTTTTATATTTCATATTATTTACATTGTACTTCATTTAATTTGTTGAAACAAATACTGCGATCACCATTTTTGCAAGGTTGAAACTTACTGAACTCCAAGACTTAACATTGGTATGTTCATAATAGAAAATTTTTTACATAAAAAAGACGCCGTCAGCAACAAGGCTGATCGGCGAAGGGGCGATGGAATTCGTGAAGGTGGGACTAAACATCCACATACAGCTTTTTTACGGCGTGTATTGAACAGTTTAAAGGATTAGCCACTCGAGTTTACTCGCTGACCGGTCGACTTCACTGTTCTTGACAGATTGGCCCCTTTTCAGAAGCAGGTTGAAATGCACAACCCTGGTCTTTTAATTAGTCAGTTTGTTTGTCTGCTCGCCGTAGAGTTACGGTGTACAGGAAACGATGGCGGAGGTTTGCCGAAGCAATTTGTTATACCATCCTGACCAAATACCAATCTAGTCCACCTTCACGAACTCATCGCAGTTTGCGTAAGATAACAGATCAATCCATATTTGTCAAATATAATTAGCTAACCTTCAATTAATATTTATGAATAAAAAAATGACTATTCAAGGTCATTAGCAGTGCATTTCTACGATTTCGTCTCTTCAAAAGTTTGGTCTAAACCACTCCGTATAAACGTAAACGGCAATATCAAGCTCCCGGTTTAGTAGCTTTTTTGGATCTAATTCGGTCAAATAGTATTTAGAAAGCATATACATATAGTACATGTTCAAAAGAATGGCGATAACCGCAATCAAGACCATAACACTACGGTGATAAAACGTCAGATACCAAAGATGGTACAAATTCGAAGAGGTAAAAAACAAAAGGAGCAAAAATTTAAGTTAGCGTCTTCAGTGATTGAATGAACATACTACCTCTATTTTAAGTATTGCATCCAACTTAAGTTTATTTTTCAAATTTGCCAATTTTTCTTTGTTAACATTAAAAAAATAACCAAACTAATATTTGGTTATTTTTTAGATTATCGGTTGATCGCCACTGCCCCTCTATCTGGAGTTATGTATTCAATTTTTGAAACCTTTGATAGTCCCAGCATTTGCACTCTAGTTGAAACACTGTCAACTGACTGAAGTTTGGCTACTTTTAAGTCTAGTTTGTCCTTCTCTAATTTCAAATCATCAATTGACTGAGACAGTTCACGCATTTCGTAACCCGCTGTGGCTGAAATATTGACCTGCCAAATATATGCAGAGCCGAGAACTATTGTAATCGAGACTAAAACAACCGGCAGTAAGCCATTGCTTTCGGTAAAACCTTTCAGTTGTTGATATTTTGTTTTAAACATACCCTCCTATATTTAAGCGATGATGGTAACGGTAACAACGATTTAATCATTGTTACTAGTTACACTCACGGCTAGATTTTTTCTGCAATTCTTAATTTAGCACTTCGAGCCCGTTTGTTCTCCTTGATTTCGTCGTATTTCGGAACAATTGGTTTCTTCGTAACTTTTTCAAGCTGAGCCAAATCCTTTATCAGATTCTTGATCAATTTATCTTCAAGCGAGTGAAAACTGATTATAGCAAGTCGGCCACGGTTATTTAGCTGACTAACAGCCGAAGCGAAACCCTTTTCAATCTCACCAAACTCATCATTTACCGCAATCCTGATCGCTTGGAATATTCGCGTAGCAGGATGCGCTTTTCCTCTGTGCTTGATAACATCTTCGACGACCTCAGCTAACTGAACAGTTGAAGTGATCCGAGATTTTTTTCTAGCAACAAAGATAGCTTTTGCAATTTCCCGTGCTTTCGGTTCTTCACCATAAACACGGAATAACTGAGCTAACTCTTCTTTTGACCATCCGTTAACAATCATCTCGGCAGTTAACTCTTGCGCCTTGTCGTAGCGCATATCAAGTGGGCCTTCTCGCAAGAAACTAAATCCACGGGAAGCGTCGTCAACATGAACAGACGAAAAGCCAAGATCGAACAGTATGGCGTCGGCTGGTGGTAAATCGTATTTACTCATGTTCCCGAAGGAATCTTTAATGAGCGTAATCTGATCTTTAAACTCCTTTAAATTTTGCCGAGCCTGATCCAAATTATTTTCATCCCGATCAAAGCCAATTAAGTGACCCTTAGGACCAATAATTTCTAAAATCATTTTGGCGTGACCGCCAAGACCAAGCGTTGCGTCAATTACAGTTGCACCAGGCTGTAAGTTCAGGCCCTCCAAAACCTCTTTAGCTAGTACCGGTATGTGTTTTGTCATAAATTAGGCTAAATTCCAAACTCCCCTAGTTGCTCGGCAATCGAACCGGCGTTCTCTTCCGTTTGGCTTCTATAAATATCCCAAGTTTCTTCACTCCAAATTTCCAAACGGTTATGAACACCTACAATCACTACTTTTTTTGTTAACCCAGCGTACTCTCTCAAGTACTCGGGTATGACGAACCTGCCCTGCTTATCAAGCTGAACGTCCATTGCGCCAGCAAGCATGAGCCTGGCGAATGCACGCGAGTTTGCTTGCCCCAAGGGCAAACCGGCCAATTTTTCGGCGAGTTTCCCCCACTCCTCCAAGGAAAGCAGGAACAGCGAAGAATCTAAACCTCTAGTCACAACTGCACCTTGTGCGAGGTCTGGACGAAACTTCGTAGGAGTCGCAATTCGACCCTTTTCGTCAATTTGATGATGATATTCACCTATAAACATAGTGATGTTTTAGCTGTGAATGCTAATTTTGGTGCAGTTAATTAAAATCCCTGCCACGAAACGTCACAGCGAAGCGTAAACGTTTCGTGGGCGAAAATTCATGACAGGGGGAAATTCTCCGAAATAGGTCTTAACAAAACCACTAAAGCACAATAAAGGCTTTAGTCAGAGAGTACACATTAGCAGATCTATTCTGCCCCACTTTGTGCCTCAATACCTCCACTTTACCCCACTTTATTTCCACCCGCAACCATTTCAATCCATTGTGTGTGGATAAACAATTTTATTGGCTTATTTTAGTAAAATTTAATAAATAAAAAACGCATCACCGTTTGCGGCAATGCGCACAGATTCTAACCAATCCGGCCTATCTACTTACCAGTCGGGACTTCCGTGAAGTCATCGTCTTTTCCCTCATACCTAGTCGATGACATCACCATAAGGATGCATCCTTCGGGGATGGTCACCTTGTGCCAAGTGCCCGGCCGAATGAGGAGCGCCTCTTGCTCCCGGCCATTTAGTACCACCTGGTGAGTTGCGCCATCTGGCGAAGTAACGAGATCAATAGTGATCTCGCCAAGCACAGCCATCATGATCTCCACCTTCCTCAAGTGGCTATGCAAGCCCACTGGAAACTCGGCGCTCGACTCGTCTACAACATAGACGTGTACGATGCCGTTCGGGAAATCATACGGGTAGCTCTCATAAGGACGTGTGTCCCTCAGCCTGCCCATCTTACCGGTAACCGCCTTGTTGTGGCGAAACTGGAACGCTTTGAACACTTCAAACTTATTTAGCACGATCTTTCTCCTTGAAATAGATCTAATAATAAACTAGCATACTATGTATTAGTTTGTCAAGATAATTATCTAGTTTTAATCTTACATTTTTAACCAACTAAGACTGGAACATTTGATTTTCTGCTCTCATTAGTAAAATATGAATACTCAAAAGATCAAAACAATAGAAGAATATTTAAATTCACATTCCTCTCAAATGGAAGAGATTATTGATAATTTAGTCGAATTTGCCACACTCCATCCTGGTCATATAGTGCCTCAGGCCTATTTTCAAATGTTAGCTCGAATTGTCCCACAGTGTTCAATTGAACTAATGATTTTAAAAAAAATAGAAGATGAAGTTCAGATTTTTCTAATACAAAGACCTGAAAATGATCCAGAGTGGCCAAATAAATGGCACTTTCCAGGCTGTATTATGCGGTTCGATGATACTGAAAAAACAATGTTAGACAGGTTGCTAAACGATGAACTACAAAACAGCAACCTGAAACCAAACCTAGCTTTTACATACGTGACTACCAGCAAAACTAGACGCCGTGGTCCGTGTATGCATTTGGTACATATCGAAAAAGTAGTACCGAATACGGAATTTGAAACTGGTCAGTTTTATAATATCAACAAGCTTCCAGAAAAAACAATTCATCACCACCGAGATATGATTGGTGAAATGAAAACTAGGTGGCTCAAAACTAATTTTTTTGACTAATCTTTAAATAACCAGCTTGACTACAGGCTGGTTATACATTAAGGTAGGTTCGCAACATGGAGTTCATAAATGAGCCAAAAACAGCGACCACACGTCCTCATAATAAATGAAAAACACGGCGTTCCTGAGGATGCTCTGCCTTTTTTAGGCAAGTACTATGGAGATGTTGAGGCTCATAAGATCACGAGCTATCGCGGTCTAGAGCAATCTTTAAAAGAAGGGATCAACCAGTTTTCGCTGGTTATCGCCACGGCGTCATTCGTTGAATACGACCTGTATGCCAACTGGAAGCAAATCCTTCACCAAATCCTGCGTCATCCTGATGCTCCGCCGATCATCATGGTTTCAAAAAGCCAAGGTTTTCTCGACAACCTGAAAGGCATCGACGACCGTCTACATCTAGTGAATACACCAGAAGAATGTGCCGAGCTGGTGGAACAGCTCCTCTTCTAAGCCCGCAACCGCGGGTTTTTTTATGACAAAATAAAGGCTAGGCCCTTATTTTTTCTTTTTTATCCCCGAAGCCTTCGAGCGCAACTCTTTGTGATACTTCACCGCAAAGCGATGCGATTCATCGCGAGCCTTCTGAAACAGTTCCTTTCCGCGCCCAGCTACCTGAAGTAAATTTGTGTTTGATCTATCGTAAACCATTCGGTCTTGTTTGCGATCAAAACCTTTTGCGAGACCAATAATCGAAACCTTCACTCCCAGCTCATCCAAAACTTTTTGGACTCTGTTCACCTGTGGCTTTCCGCCGTCGATGACCATCACCTCCGGAAGTGGCCAAGATTTTGGACTGATTTCCGCTCTTCGTAAACGCCGGCGCATCACTTCCTCCATCATCGCCGTGTCGTTCGCTCCGATCACGGTTTTGATTTTAAACTTACGGTAATCTTCTTTTGACGCCCTACCCTCCTTAAACACCACCATCGAACCCACAGCAGAAGTGCCGCTAATGTTTGAAATATCATAGGCCTCAATTCGACCCTCAAGATCTATAGTCGACTCTAGCCGAACTTTTGAAAACGGTAAATCAACATCCTCCTTGGTGATAAACGCCACGTCCCTAATGTGTGTTAAGGCGTAAATATTATTTCGAAGCACTGCCGCTCGCTCGAACTCCATATTTTTTGAAGCTGTGAGCATTTCCGTTTCTAGCGATTTAAGCAACCTTCCTTTTTTACCCTCAAAAAACAGCATTAACTGTTTAATTATTTTTCGATATTCCTGTTTACTGATCTCCCCACTGCAAACACCCGGGCACTGTTTAATATGCCGATAAAAACAGGGCTTTGATTTTTTTGAAACTGAAGGTGGTTCACAAATACTCCAGGGAATCATTTTGCGGAGAAACTCTAAAGCTTTTTTTAGCTGATAACCGCTGGTGTACGGTCCATAGATAGCCAAGAATTTTTTTCGAGCCTTTTCGGAGAGTTCACTTTTAAACGGGTCAACATCTATCTTTTCAAGATCAAGCCCACGGAACATTAACGGCTTCGGAAACTCTTCATTCGTAATCCCTAGATAAAGATAACTTTTATCGTCGCGCATTAGAATATTGTACGGTGGTTTTAGAACTTTAATTTTATTTGCCTCAAGTACTAAAGCCTCAATCACTGTTGGGGTTTGAATGTAATCTATCCGTCGAATTCTGGTAACCAACTCCCCAATCCGATTATCGTGCGCTTTAGTGAAGTAAGAGTTAACTCGATTCTTGAGTGACGTTGCTTTTCCAACATACAAAATCTCGTCATTTTCATCAAAATAAAAGTACACCCCCGGTGAATCCGGTAGCTCGTTATTTTTAATAATAATGTTATCTCGAATTGCCATTTTTTTGCTTATTGTAGCTTATAGTCTAGCTTCTACTTAGTAATCAGGCAATGGGATTCTTCGGTGTGGTCCACGTTAACCTCAGAATGACGGGGTTTGTAATTTTCTCCGAGGTGCCAAGCGCCAGGCTCAGAATGATGGTTTAGTTTTTGACGATACGGTTTCGTTATTCTGACGCTTATCATTCATACTCCACACTCATACCGTCATCCTGAAGCGAGCGCCAGGTTACGCTGAAGGATCTCCTTCGTTTAGCCGAACCAACATTTGCTTAGTGATCCAGTAATAAGATTCTTCGCCGTGGTTCACGCCAGGCTCAGAATGACAGGGCGATTAGATTCTTCGGTGTGATCCACGTTCACCTCAAAATGACCGTTTAGTAGTTATTGTTTAATTTAGTATTTTCCACTACCTCTAGCTCCGAAGCTTAACATCGTAATATCTTCAGTTTCAAATAACCTAAGGCAATACCCAAAACCTAAACACTACTTCAACATCTTTTTCAAATACTTCCCTGTATAACTTTCCGCAGTTCGGGCAACCTCCTCTGGTGTGCCTTCGACCACGATTGTCCCACCGTCCACTCCACCTTCTGGACCAAGATCGATAATCCAATCTGAAGTTTTAATTACGTCGAGGTTATGCTCAATAATAATTACTGAGTTTCCTTTTTCAACTAGTTTATGCAGAACGTCTAGTAATTTTTGTATATCTTCAAAGTGCAGTCCGGTTGTTGGCTCATCGAGCAGATACAGAGTCCGCCCAGTTTGACGTTTGCTAAGCTCGTTTGCAAGTTTTACTCGTTGCGCTTCCCCACCTGACAGTGTTGGCGCTGGTTGACCAAGTTTTAAGTAGCCGAGTCCAACATCAGTTAACGTCTTTACCTTAGTGTAAATCATTGGCACATCCTTAAAGAAATCAACCGCCTCCTCGATTGTGAGATCAAGTACCTGTGAAATATTCTTATTGTTCCAAGTTACCTCCAGTGTTTCTCGATTAAAGCGTTTTCCTTTACAAACATCACACTCCACATAAACCGTTGGCAAAAAGTGCATTTCGATCGCAATTTCACCATGACCTTCACAGTTATCACACCGACCACCTGGTCGGTTAAAACTAAAACGACCGACTTTATACCCGCGGAATTTTGCCTCTTCGGTTGAGGCAAAGATATCGCGTATCGGTGTCCAACAACCGGTGTATGTTGCCGGATTCGATCTTGAAGATCGACCAATCGCTGACTGATCCATCAAAATCGCCTTATCAATATACTCAACTCCCAAAACTGATTTATGCTCCCCTGGTTTTGCTTTACTCTGATAAAGCTTTTTGGCAATTGATTTATACATAATCTCAAACATAAGTGTGGATTTTCCGGATCCAGATACCCCAGTTACACACACAAAACGACGAAGTGGAATGTCTACGTTTACATTTTTAAGATTATTCGCTACCGCTCCCCGAATTTTAATTGCATCCTTACCGATCTTTAATCGATCACGAGAAATTGAAACCTTTTTGTCACCCCGCAAATAGGCTGCAGTGTTTGAGTTTTTGTCGTTTAGAATCTCAGGCATTGGCCCAGCAGCCACGATTTGACCACCATGAACACCGGCCGCTGGTCCGATTTCAACCATATAATCCGATCGGCGAATTGTATCTTCATCGTGCTCAACCACGATTACAGTGTTACCAATATCCCGCAAGTTTTCGAGGGTTCGAATCAACTGTTCATTATCACGCTGATGTAAACCAATTGTTGGCTCATCAAGTACGTAAAGCGCACCCACTAAGCGTGAGCCAATCTGCGAAGCTAGGCGAATACGTTGTGCCTCACCCCCTGAAAGCGATCCCGCTTTTCTATTTAAAGTCAGATAATGCAAACCAACGTCCAGCATAAACGTTAGTCGATTTTCAACCTCTTTCAAAACAGTGCCAGCAATTTCCTGAGTTCTATCGTTTAGATCAATATTAATTATGAACTCAGCCGCCTCGTTAATCGTCATGTTTGTGAAATCAACAATGTTGATACCATTGATCAACACCGACATTGCCTCCGGCCGGAGTCGGTTTCCGTTACAGGTTGTGCAAATATCTTCGGAGAAAATTTCTTCTGTTCCTAAACCGCCACAGTCTGGACAGGCTCCGTAGGGACTGTTAAAACTAAAGAGTCGAGGCTCAATTTCCGGAAACGAAAATCCACAATCAACACAACTAAATTTAGTCGAAAGTAAACGCTCGCTTCCGTCAGCATAAATAACTCCTGCTAGATCATGACCAGTTTCAATCGCACGTTCAAGAGCCTCACTTAAACGCTGACGATCGTCTTTTTTGGGACTTTTGAGCATTACCTCTGGAATTGTATCGATAATTACCTCGATTGTGTGGGCTTTATACCTAGATAACTCAATTTTTTCGGAAAGACGGTGGATTTTGCCGTCAATTCTAACCTTGGCAAAACCAGAGTTGTACAGATCATACAGAAGTTGATAATAGTTTCCTTTTCGCCCCCTGATCATTGGCGCTAAAATTATCACCTCGTTTGTATTTTTTGACTGCTTTTTTTCGGCCTGCACCTCCCTAATTACAATATCCGTCATCTCATCGATGGTCAGTTTTTCAATCTTGTGGTTACAGGTCGGGCAATGAGGGTCGCCAATTCGGGCAAATAAAACTCGAAGATAGTCATAAATCTCGGTAACCGTTGCTACAGTAGACCTTGGGTTTCGCGAGTGCGCTTTTTGATCAATTGAAATTGCTGGTGACAACCCTTCAATTTCGTCAACATCCGGCTTTTGCATCTGTCCCAAGAACTGCCGAGCGTAGGCAGAAAGTGATTCAATATATCGTCTCTGCCCTTCAGCAAAGATAGTGTCAAACGCCAGTGACGATTTTCCACTACCCGATAATCCCGTAAAACAAACCATCTTATTTCGAGGAATTTCCAAACTAATATTTTTCAGATTATGCTCACGCGCCCCTTTTATTGTAATTTTATCTTTCATATTTTTATTTTCAATTTGATTTGCTATAATTCTAAAGTTCCTTCTCCTTTACAAGCTACGAGGTTAGAATGTCTACCAAGAATGAAAAGCAAGATTTCGGCTATGGTGGTCTACGTGCGCCGGGAAAGCCAAAACCGGTGCGAGTTCCAGACCCATCTGTTAACATCGAGCTTCCAGAAGTCACCGGCTCTATATATCGAACCGATGAAGCTGGCATCCCGATTATTCCTCAAAGAATCTGGAGAGAACCAAAGTCGGATATTGGCTACCATCCGAACTGGCGCTTTCACTTCATTCTCATAGAAGGCCTTTCCTACAACAGGATGCAAGCCATCCCCTCTCTTATTGAATGGCTTGTTGATCACCTGGACGTTGACTTCAGTGATCTGAGCACGGCGCTAGCTTTTCTGAAAGAGGCTTACAATAGCGAAAACCGAGAGAATTTTCCAAAGTGGGCCGAGTACTACCTGATAGACTATTGCGCTGAAAACAACATCAAACTTCAGCCAGAGATTGCTAGCAACGTAGTCAATCCCTTGGTACCTAGGCGCTGTTAAACCTTACTGAGCCCCGCCCCTGCGGGTCTTATTTTTTATTCTTGAGCTCCTTTTGTAAGACCTCAATTTCATCTCGAATAACTGCCGCAGTTTCAAAGTTAAGGTTTGCTGCGGCTTTTGCCATCTCTTCTTCTTTTTCTTTTATTACCAAGCGTATTTCGTGCGGTTCAGCCATCATTTCAATCTTTAGAATCTGAGATGTGTCTGCGGTATCAAGGTCGTGACCAAGTACAGCTCTAATATCGTTGATATTTTTAATTACTGATTTTGGCGTAATTTTATGTTTTTTGTTGTATACTACCTGAATTTTCCGACGTCTATCCGTTTCCTTAAGCGCTCTTTCAAGTGAACCGGTCATTTTATCGGCATAGGCTACAACTAAACCATTTAAATGCCGAGCCGCGCGACCAATTGTTTGCACCAGCGAAGTCTCTGACCGCAAAAAACCTTCTTTGTCGGCATCCAGAATCGCAACCAGTGAAACCTCTGGCAAATCGAGTCCTTCTCTTAAGAGATTAACCCCAACCACACAATCGTAAACACCTTTTCGTAAATCCGTCAGAATTTCCACTCGATCAAAGGTTTTAATGTCCGAATGTATGTACTCTACCTTCACTCCAGCTTCTTTCAGATATTGAGTTAAATCTTCGGCCATTTGTTTAGTAAGAGTTGTAACCAGAGTTCGTTCACCAAGCTCGGCTCTTTCAATAATCCGCGGAATTAAATCGTCAATCTGACCTTTATTATCCTCACATTTTTTACAGCCCTTACAATCACTTTTTACTTCACAAGGCATCTCAGTCACCGGTCGAATGATCACTTCCGGATCGATAAGTCCGGTTGGTCTTACAATCTGCTCAACAATCTGCGAAGACATTTCATTTTCATAATCGCCCGGTGTAGCCGAAACATAAATTGTTTGGTGTGTACGTTCTTCAAACTCATCAAACTGAAGCGGTCTGTTATCCTTGGCGCTTGGCAATCTAAAACCATGCTCGACTAATGTATTTTTTCGCGCCTGATCCCCGGCATACATTGCCCGGATCTGAGGAACGGTAACGTGCGACTCGTCGATGACGGTTAAAAAGTCATCCGGAAAATATGCCATTAGAGTATCTGCTGGCTCTCCTTCAGGTCGGCCTTCGAAATGCCGGGAGTAATTTTCAATCCCATTTGTGTAGCCCACATTTCTGAGCATCTCAATATCGTACCTTGTTCTACGATTTAAACGTTCGTATTCAAGAAGCTTGCTTTCTTTTTTTAGTCTAAGTAGACGCATTTTAAGTTCATCCTCAATTGACCTAATTGCCCCCTCTAAACTTTCGCTTCCGACCACATAGTGTTTGGCAGGGAAAAGCCACAAATCCTTGAGTCGTTCTTTAATTCTTCGCGAGACTGGGTCGAGCTCAAAAATTTCGATCAGCTCTTCGCCTTCAATAATTAACCTGTAAATTGACGAGTTATCTGATTTTGGCATTACTTCAATAACATCACCTTTAGCTCTGAACTGACCCCGATCAACATCTGCATTAGTCCGCTCAAAGTACATACTCACCAGTTTTCGCAAAAACTCGCTTCGGTCAATTTTGTCGCCAGTGGTTAAATGAACAACTGTTTTTTTGTATTCCGTAGGCGAACCTAAACCGTAAATACACGAAACCGAAGCTACGATAATTACATCTTTTCGAGTAAGTAGCGACTGTGTTGCTGAGTGCCGTAAACGATCAATTTCTTGATTAATTTGTGCCTCTTTTTCAATGTAAGTATCACTCCGTGGCATATATGCTTCCGGCTGATAGTAATCGTAGTAACTTACAAAATACTCTACCGCAGCCTCTGGAAAAAATTCCCGAAACTCATTCGTGAGCTGAGCTGCTAGTGTTTTGTTATGTGCAATCACCAGAGTTGGTTTCTGCGCCTGTTCAATAACATTCGCGATCGTAAAGGTTTTACCAGAACCGGTAACTCCAAGCAGAGTCTGTTTTTGCAGACCCTCTTTTAAACCACCGACCAATTTCTGAATCGCTAACGGCTGATCACCGGCTGGTTTATATTTTGATTCCAGTTTAAATTTTGCCATAACACAAACGCCTGCATCCTTAAAGTTATAGGGTGGCCTATAACGCTTTGGGATCCAGGTTTTAGATTTAATTGTACGCAAAGTATGCCAAAAAAAAGTCTTTTGGTCAAGTTGTTGCTGGTCCTTATTCTACCGAAAAGGGTGTGTATAAAAATCACCCCGATCATCAGAATCGGGGTGATTAGACGAAGTGCGACGATAACCGCGCTTGCCCTTTTTAGTGCTGTGAAAACCCTCACCACCACGCATACGCATAGCGAGCACTTCCGGGTTACGGTTAACGGGCACTTGAACACTCTGCGCCTTTTGAGCGGAACGTTCCGCTCGCTTGGCTTGGCGCGCTTTCCTACGCGCTTTTTCAGACTTACTCTTCACTTGGCACCTCCTTTTGGTAACTATCTGCAGTGATCAGCAGACCAAGTGGAACTGCCATCTGAGCAAGTCCCATCAGAGATAACTCAAACAAATAAGTAAAAATAACCTCAGTCACAGTAACCTCCAACAACTTTTGTTGATAGTCAAAAGTACCACATAAAAACTAGAAAGTCAACCTTATCAGAACAAATAACAGCCCGAAGGCTGTTATTTGTTCATATGACGCATTACTACATCGTTCGCTCCGCCTGGTACTTTTGTCATCCAGGCTCGGTCTTTATTTTTTATCATCTCTCGAATCTCAGCAGAATCGTGGCCAGGTACGTGCGTAATTCGTTTTGTAGCTATACCAGCTTTATCCGCCAAAGCGAGTACATCGTCTTTGCCACTCCAAATTGCTACTTCGTCCGCAGGTCGCTCGGCAACTTCAAGAAGTTTGTCGACCCAATCCTCGTCCGAAATGCAGTCATCCACTACTACGATCTGAGCATCCATAATGCTTTCGTTAAGTAGTGCTGCGCTGATCATATCGCGTACCTCCTCCGCATTAAACATCTCCTCCTGACCACCACCACAAATTGCAATAATCACTCGATCGCAAGTTTTCATCATTCCTTGCACTACCATCAATTGGCCCGTGTGGAATGGTTCAAATTTACCTGGAAAAATACATGTAGCCATAAATATAATTTAAATTTCAAAACTAAATATAAAAGTATCTTCAATATTTAGTATAATTTTATTGTTCCGATATTATAACATCTGGCGAGGCCGAACGCCAAGCTAAAGAATTTTCATCAAAATTTGGCGGTCGATTAAATTTTCTGGTCAAGACTGCCATTTGCATTGGTGGAACGTTGATCTTCGACATATCAACACTACCAAGGCCAGCTTCCGAGGCCATCACTAAATAACCCACTGTTGTTGGGTCGACACCCATCAGTGTCGACGCCACAGCGTCAACTGCCACTGCATCGAACCCAGCCAGCACCACTCCCATGTTCACAGCTGAACCGTTTGTTGATTCATTGCCTTCCATAGCCTGAATACCGTCGATAATTGAAACATCTGCCGGTAGTTGATTGAATATCTCCGCAATTGATTTGTGATGTGCCCAAGCCCCTTCTTCATTTAGCCACGGCCACCTCGCCCACACTCTACCCATTGCCGAAATACGTGACGGTACAATCCAGGTGCCGAGCGCCCAGTTTTTTATGCCAAGCGAAACCGAAGTTTCCCGATTAACCTTCATATTACTAACAGAGATCCGAAAATCTACCTCACTTGCAAGTTTCGATCTACGAATTGAGTTCCTTGAGCCGTCGCGCCTCACAGAATAACCATCCACGAATGCGTCATCGTTTAGATCAACCAGCTCAACTTTTTGATACTCCTTCAGTAACTGCTCATAACCTAAATTCCGAAAAGCTGATTTTGTTCCAAAATAGGCTGCATCACCCACAAAGATTTTTGCCGGCGAATGCTCTTGAATAACCTCGATCACCGAGCGAACCGCATCCACGTGAGTTGAGGCGAGCTGATTCTCAGGGTGAACCAAATTTGGTTTTATCAAAATAGTACTAGCTGATTTCACCCGTTCAATAAACTGGTCACCTAAACCCTCGACTGCCCTTCGGATCAGTTCCTTTCGGCTCCCATCTGTTTCTAGTATCACGTCAATCATATTAATACGAGTTTACCACAGTGAAAAAAGAATTGTAAATTTGTCTTAAATAAATAAAAAACCCTGTATTTCTACAAGGTTTTTTGGTTTATCAAAATCCGAAGTTTAGCCCCGCTTCAGATAAACCTTCACAAAACTACTTTTGAGTTCGCCTGCCTTGGCTGAAAGTTCCTCAGTTTTACCAGCTTTTGCCAAATCTAGAAGCGCATTGAGATTCTGTCTGATTGCCTGAATTTCAGTATCGTTCGCTTCCGTTTCAACCGCTACCAGTTTTTCGCTCACCATTTGGTATGCCTCGATTATGCCCTGTGAGTTTTGAGCATCTGCCTCCGCAATAATCACTTCCATAGCGTCATGAAAATCAACCAAAGTTACCGCAAGAAGCGAAAAGTTATTACGCTTCAAGATATCTTGAAAGATCTGTCGAACTGATTCTAGGCCAATATGAGCACTTGGTAAATCGCCAGTTTTAATAGTTTCGTTAAGTTCTGCCACTTTTACAGAAACTGTCTCAAGATCGGCGTTAAACTGTCCGTCTCCTAAAATGGCATAGGGGCGGTAGTTTTTATACTTCTTTTGAAAAACTGCAAGCTCCGAAACTAGGTTGTCATAATTTTCGATTGATTCAGCTCGTTTGTTCTGACCGGTATTAAATAAAGTCTGTTTGTAGAAGTTATTCATTACATTAAAATCTTCAATAAAGAATTTCTTAGTAAAGAAATTGCTCGCGTAACCACCGCCAACTAATATCAAGATTATCATCGCGGCAAATAAACCAAGTGTTACTTTTGAAACTTCCACGGGTTTTTTACAAGTATTTACGCCAACTAGTCGGTAAAGTGCGCAAAAACCAGAACAAGCGGTTCCAAACATCACAACCGCAAGCACATAAAATAAAACCGACAGCGCTCCACCGACCCAGAAAAGAGCCGTTAAGAACAATCCTGCCGCTAGCACAACCCGCGCCATTCGATCATAGACTCCTTCGTTTGCTTTCACACCAAACATATAGATGAATATTAATAATTATTTTATTAAAAACTTACCGCCAATTTCGAGCATCAGATCCGAACACCGCTGAATATCTTCTTTCTTTTGCGTTGGCATAACTTCTTCCAGTAAAAGTTCCAACCTTTCCAGAGCCTCTTCATATTTTTCTCGGCCACTGTCTGATATTTGTACTAGTCGCACCCGAGCGTCGGTTTCAGATGGTCCGGTGCTAACTAAACCAATTTTTTCCATCGGCACCAGCATTCTGGTAATTCCCGAAGCGGTTACCGCGATCTGATCCGCAAGATCGATTCGCCGGAGTTCGTGATTTTTAGGTTGATTTAAATAATGAAGAATTAAAAACTCATTAAAGCCAATCCCGTTCCCCATCCCGAAATTAAACTTCTTCGCCACTATTGCCTCTATTTTTGAAAGATTGAGTAGAAATTGTACTGATTCGCTAATATTTATCATAAATATATACTTGATTACTCAAGTATATCACAAGTAGTTTTTTGTACCATACCGATTGTTCTTATTCAAGATATCCCCCAGCCTGAATTTTCCAGAATTCTTGGTAAAGTGAGTCCTTTTTTATAAGTTCTTCGTGCATTCCAGAATCTACAATTTTTCCTTTATTCATTACCAAAAAACAATAAATATTTCCACTCCTTTTTCATTAAAGGCCATACTGTCGCCCAAACTTTTTTGTAATCAATCTTCTCCCCCGTTTTCTTTTTCATATGTCCGTTAATTTTTAATATCGTCATATCTTATCACTATTTCATTCAATGTAAAACGATGCAGGATTAGCCAAAAGATCTCATATATTTGTGATGACTCAAAACTTATATACGAAATAATTCAGAGTAAGATTCCTCGCCGTGATTCACGGTAGGCTCTGAATGACGAGGTAATGAGATTCTTCGGTGTGATTCGCGTTAGGCTCTGAATTACGGTTTTGCTTGTCGTATTATAATAAATCGTCCCACACTCATACCGTCATCCTGAAGCTAGCGCCAGATTACGCTGAAGGATCTCCTTCGCCCTTTACTAAACAGAAACCTGTTTACGCTGTGATTCAACACTGAGATTCTTCGGTTTAATCCACGTTCACCTCAGAATGACAGGGTTTGTGATTTTTTATGCTGTTATTTTGATTAGGTCCCTTACCCATTCCGTCATCATGAAGCTGGCGACGACTCACGCTGAAGGATCTCCTTCGTATTGTGCTGAACCGACATTTACCTGGTGATTCAGTAATGAGATTCTTCGGTGTGATTCGCGTTCACCTCAGAATGACGATTTAATTTATTATACATTCCTCCTCACAAAACTCCTCCACTTTAATACATAAACTCTCTACTGAACCAGTATATAAAAAACAGCTCAAACAAAAAACCACCAATGGCTTGGTGGTTTTTTGGTTCCCGGACAGGGATTCGAACCCCGATTACCTGTTCCAGAAACAGGTGTCCTGCCTTTAGACGATCCAGGAGTGAGTGAACACAGTATTAAAAGTCTACTTATAAATACTATTGAGCGAACGAGTTGGACACCGGAGGTATCCAGGAGTGATATTGGAAATTAACACCTAATCGTGCGAAGAGAATATCTAATTTGTGAGTGTTTGTCAATACTTTGTTTAATTGTTTTGTAGATAACCAAAAAGTACGGATAGTATCCGTACTTTTTGGTAAGTTATTCGTTTTCTTTGTGTTTTTCGCGTAAGTCTTGATAAAGATGGTCGAGTGCCTTTGAAGCGTGTTCTTTTCCGCCAAGTCCGAACGCTAATCCACCAGCTAGCGCTAGCATTGCAATGAAACCGGTGAACAGTGTCTGAATTAGAGCCTCGGCAATTCCGAGTTGAACGAGCGACGCCATACCACTGAACACGATAATTGCCCACTTACCAATTCCAGATAAAAAGTTCGCACTCTTCATTTGCGCCACTTCCATTGCCGACCGAATAACGTCCTGGACAAAGTTTCCAAGCAGAAGTCCAACCAGCAAAATCACGATCGCGATCAAAACATTTGGAATATAGGTAATTACTTGGCCCAAGAACACCGTGATCTGTGTCCACTGCATCGCGTCCGCTGCCACAATGAGGAACATTACAATCACGAACCACTTCACTAGGAAGCCAAGCACTTCGCCAATATCGAGTTTAACTCCAGCTTTGTGAAAAATTTCTTTTACCTCTAAACGTTCAAGTAAATCATCAATCTTGAACATATGAACCAAGCGTACCACCGCTTTTTTAAGCAAGTTTGAAGCAACTATTCCGACTATAATTACCGCAGTCGCAAAAGCGAACTTTGGCAAAAAGAGCATAATCGTCGCCCATAAATCCACAAACGCAGTTCGTAAGACCTCTACTGAATCTGGCATATAATTTTCGTTAATAATTAATTTTATTAATAAATTACCGACCTAAATTATCTTTTTTTGACACCGTAATCCGTGGACTGCTTTCATAAACCGGCTCAGCAAAAGCTTCATCCGCGTGTTGATCAAAATTTTTGTTCAGTAAATTTTTAATGGTTACACTATCCTGCTCATCTAGGTTTTTTTGTACACTGTACACCTTCGTGTTGAATGCAAACTTGATAGTGTTCACTATTGAAAGGAGCGTACGCAAGGCAGTAGCAGAGCCAGGACCAGTTACCACATATATCCCCTCAAGGCTGGCTGGTAATACATCGAAATCTTTAAGATAAGCATCTATTTCTTTCAAATAACCCTCTGGCGGAGTCTTCACCACTATTAGACTTTTCTCTGAATCTAGATCAGCTAGCACTAATTGCTCTAAATCTGAACCATTTAAATAGAGTCTCATACGGTCTCTATAAGCTTATTAATAAGAACTACTTTTTCAGTTTGCAGTAAGCTGGAGAGGAATCTATCTTTTATTTCTTGCCGATAAATAAATTCTTCTTTTGGCATATAGGTGTAGTTGACTTCATGACCTATCTCGACCTCAAAATTTGAAATTGCTTGTTGAAGATCATCAATTTTAATCTCGCCCACAATCAGCAAATCAGACGGCACTGTTTTATTGTCTATAAAACGACCGGTAAGAAAAAGAAAATCAATCTTACCTTTCTTTTCAACCTCAATCACAAAACTCTTATTCATAAGAACTGACGACTTTTTCATTATACTTCGTAGTTCTTCAAAGAAACTAAAAACAGCATTTGCTCGATAGTATTTTTTCTTTGTGTTTGTTTTTCCCTTTACTTTAGTATCTTCTTCAGATTCATCATTTTCGTCATCATCTTCATTTTCCAAAATTTTACCCTCGACTTCTAAAATAATCCCAATATCCACCAAGTTTTTCAGTTCCCGTCTAACCGAATTCAGCTGTGCCTCGATTCTTCTAGTTAGTTCGCGAACGTAGAATGATCGTTCGGGATTATCTAATAGTAATCTTAATAATCTTACTCTAGTTTTCGAACCAAACAATTGTTCCAAACTAAAATCTGGTGCACCTACGGCATCGTTAGTGTTCACTTTCTTTTCACCCTTGACAATACTTTTCATACACTCGATAATTATGGTGTTCAATTGAGCTTGTAGGACTCATTCTTTCGTATATACTATATATTAGAGGTTAAAGACGAAACAGTCAAAGACATGAATAAGCTATTAATAAAATCCGCTAAGTTAGTTGCGGTTTCAAGCACAAATAATACTATCGTTAGCGCAAATTTAATTAAACTACCTCATTCTAGAGGTCATATTTTTAGTTTAGTTAGATTACTTGGTAAGCCAGACGAAAAACGCAAAAAGATTGAAACAATAATAAAGGATCATTTAGTTAGACTCGAGCAAACCACCACTGAAGAGGCAAATATACCTCGAAGATTCGAGCAAATACTGTCGGCGATTAACGAAGATATCCACAAACACATTCTAGAATCAGCCAAAATTCCACTCACCGATATTCACGCAATCATCGGTGTGGTTCATAAAAATCAGGTCTTCATTTCCGGTATCGGTAATCTTGGAGCAATCTTTATGCATAAAACCGCTCAAGCTAGATTTGTTATATACGAACTAGATAAGCAGTTTGAACACGACGAAAAGACTTGGGAAAAAATATTTGTTACAGTTTTAGACGGTGAACTGCACCCGGGTGATATTTTTTATGTTGCCACAAAATTACCAGCGCGTGAAATAAGCCTGGGTGAACTCCAAGATATCTTAGCCACCCTTCCCCCGGCTAGTGCGCTAAAAAGAATCCATCAGCACGTCAGTATTGGTACGGCTTTTGGTGGTATTGATTTTGTAGTGCAGGATCAAACAGAAGTCGGACCGCCAAAAAAGGTTAATCCGATGAATTCTATTGAACAACTTGGAAAAACCAAAAAAGATACCGCAACCCTACTTGGTGATCAAAGCCCCGACTTCAGCAATATCCTAGATAAAATCACCAAACCACTTATAAAGAATCTTTCAAAACCAGGCACACACGGGACAAAGAATATTTTTGGTCGAGTCATAACCGTCGCTATTAAAATCATCGTCGCTAGCTATACCTTCGTTAGTAGTCTAATAAAAAAGTTGTTCACCATAATTTTTGACAAACAGAAATATGAATCCAAACAAATCTCAAAAATTAACAGCGACATCAAAAAACAAAATAGTCCTCTAAATTTCGTACAAAACAGCTTTAAAAAAGTTGTTCAGCTTTCAACAAGCACAAAATTGATTTTAGTTGGTATTCTTGGTGTAAGCATTATTCTAATTGTCGGTATTTCGGTGCTCAATTCCAAAACCAGTATTGCAGATGAACAAAGTGCTTTTAGTACCATTATTGCCAGGGTTGAAGAAAAGAAAAACTCTGCCGATGCTTCGCTAATTTACGAGGACAAATCCCAGGCCAGATCACTACTTGCAGAAGCCGGGGCTTTACTCGAAACGCTGAACGCCGATTCAAGTCCGGAAAAATCCGAAATAGAAAGATTACGACAGGAAATTAACGCTGTCTTTTTCAAACTACGTGGGGTAACTGCACCCCAACTTCAAACCATAGCCGAAAGTTCTGTGCTGTTTTCAAATATCACTGAAGCTGGTGGGGTTATTTTCGGAGTTACCGACAATCAAGAGCTTTACAAACTAAACGAACTTGAACTTGCTTGGCAAAAAGTGGAGACTACAAACGGCAGTATTGGCAACTTCCTACACTCAACCGGCGAAGGTTCGAATGTTTTGTTCGTAGATTCAAACAATCGCCTCGGTAGAATCGACACTTCCGCTAAAACTATAAATCCAATTACCAGCGGCGCTGATCTATTAGCCGGCATTAAAGCGTTAACTATTTACAACGAAAACCTTTACATTCTAGACACCGATACTGAACAGCTTATCAAGATGCGTCCTCAAGGTACCGGATTTGAAGCGGGCACTCCTTGGATAAATTCGAAAGAATCAAGCTTAAAAAACGCCAAAGACGTAGCGATCGATGGTGATATCTATATTTTAACCCCCGACAGAATTGTTAGATTAAGATCCGGAAAAGAGGTGCCGTTTAAGCTCGATGTTGTAGACCCACCTTTAATATCCGCTACTAATTTCTGGACATCAGTAAATACTCAGAGTATTTACATCCTGGATTCAGTAGAAAAACGAGTCTTAGTATTCAATAAAGATGGCCAGTTCTTAGCGCAATACGTGGACGACGCTTTTGGAGAGGCACTCACCGTTATCGTTAGAGAAGATAAGCGTAATATTATTGTAGTCACACCAAATAAAGCTCTTACCTTCCCTGCCGTTCACACTTTAAACTAAGCTTGGAAACAATTACCAATAAAAAACGCGCTTATTGGTGCGTTTTTTTTGAGACACGACGATTAAAGATCGGACTTCACTTTCGAAAAAGTGTTACCGCTACAAGAAGACAATAGCGGATTTACACTACATTCCACAATCAAAGGTCGGGTTTATGACACTCTGAACACATTTTGTTGTCAAGATATTAGTCTTTTTCTTTTACTAAAATTACATTCGGAATCGAGGTCAGACTATTTACAGATCTATCATAACCTGAAGCAATTCCAGACGATGGACCACCATCTAGATTAACCATATTATCCCATTTTTCAAGATCTTGTAATAAGTTCATCATTTCAAATAGGCTAACGTCAGATTTTTTAATTACACCTAAATAAATATTTCCAGCTAAATCTGCAGCCATAAATGACCGTCTAGCCTTGAGTGCACTATCTTCCTTAATGGCACCTTCTCCGTGTTTGAAAATAAATGGATAGGTCTGAGCACCATTTTTAACTTCACTTATATTCAACTGTTCCAAAGCTGTATCAGTGATTTTAAAATTGGGTTCAAACTCTATAAATGCAGTTTTATCAAAATCAAATTGACGGTCCGAAACCTGCTGACCATCAATTATTACTTTACCCGAAGGTAAATAGTCATCGTGAAAATACACCCCGTTCACCACAATATCAGCACCCGTTTTCAGTTGCCAATCAATAACACTCCCCATTTCTTTATCATGAGCAAACCTGATATCTACACTAGATTGTTTAATCTTATAGATCACTAAAAAATCATCACCAATTTCACTATTGTTTATGATTTCTGAATACTCATAATACTCAATATTTGGCGACAACTCAGTCTGCAGTTTAAGTTCAATACCCGTCCTAATTGCCAGTTCAAAATTTGGCCTTGAATCAAATTCAAAAGTCTGACAACCTACCCCAAGTATAATGAGAAAAGTCGAGTATAAAAAGATCCGTTTCATAAAGCCGTTTCAGTTGTTTTAATTTGAATGTTGGTCACGTTATAATAGCTAAGTTTTAACGAATTTACTAGCTTGGATATTAAAAATCCCTGCAAAAGCAGGGATTTCATTTATTGACCAAAATTGCTATTTAAAACATCGCTAGGGATTGCCTTTAGGTTACTATCAGCGATACCTTTACTTAGAAATCGCATTATATTGTAAGCCGACTCACCATCTTTCATATAAATTCGCCGACAAGTATCCGGTTGAATATACCAAGCTTCACCGTGCTGTTCAACCTGTAACAGGATTCTTCCACTCAATCTTCTGGCTAAAGAATTAGTTTTGCAGATACTCGTGGCTTCTAGCATATCAGCTGGTGTTGCCTCGGCTGGTATTTTCATTAGATCAGCGTCCGCAATTCCAAGCCCAAATTGACGCATCATTTCGTAAGCTGTTGGTCCATCCTTCATGTAATAGCGTTTATCGAGTTCTGGGTGCAAATACCACGCCTCACCGTGTTGTTCTACCTGGAGTAAAATATTTCCCTGCATTCGGTCGATTATTTTTTGGTCCTTCAAGTCCGGGTCATAAACACTAGTTTCAGGCTCTAGTTCCAAAACTTTTTCGCCAATCTGCACATTTTCTTCTCCAGTCGCAATTATGTTTTGAGACGCTATAACATCATCCACCCCTTCACCAAAATGGTAACAACTATCCTCAAAACATGCGACATTATCTCTAGTGTAGAGAGTATCGTAGTCTCGTATCATCAGATATTCACCGAACATATCTTCAAATATAGCATTGATATTTGAAATGTAGGTCATGGAATTTAACTCACCAGTAGAAACTACTGTTGGAATTCCTATTAAATTTCCATTTTCATCAAAAGCGCCACCACCTGAATTTCCAAACTCAGCAATAGCATCTGATTTAATCCAATTACTATATTCAAAACCTGAAACTGCACCAGAAGTTGAAGTAATCGTTTCACCAGAATTTGCCGGGTATCCGATCAAAGTAAGTTTATCACCATGAATTAAAGAGTCAGGATTTCCGTAGGTGGCAAATTCTGGAAATATATAAGGCTCGCCATTTAAATCAAGAGCTGTCATTAAAGAATAATCAAAATAGTCTGTCCGACTAAAGTAGATGTCGCTTGGTACAAAAACCATATCTATAATAGGTGCTAAATAACTATGTTCTGAAATACCACCCACACAGAAATCATAAAAATACCAGTTTTCAGCATCTCCGTCATAAGAAATTACATGTCCATTAGTGATCACTAGCCCCTCACCCAGAACTACTCCAGAGCCAGTTGAATAAAAAACGTTCTCCCCATTTTCGACGTTTCCACAGGAAATATATACGATATTTTTTAGATTTTGGTCGATTGTTGTGCTGGCTTGTAAATCAAAAGCTAATATACCTTGCGGTAAAAACAAGACCCCAATCATCAGAGCCAATACTGTACGCCTTATATATTTATAAATATTCATATATATTTTTTTCTGATCATACCTTTTTTTTGGTTCTTGTAAAAGCATGCATATTCTATATTAAAAAAACCTGCTATACTTAGCTCATAATCAAATTATATGCCAAATGATCACAAAAATAACTTAAACTATTTTCTTGCTCTAAGGTCAGTTGCGATACTGTCCGCAATTGTCCTAGTTGTCACTTTAACCGTTTACGTTGGCAAACTAGCTTCGCAAGTTGGTGAAGCCGATCCAAGCGAACAGTCTATCTCGGTTGATGGTAGCGCGACGGTAAAAGCAGATCCCGATAAAGCAACTGTTAGCGTTTCAATTGAAACAAAGAATGTAGATACAGCTAAAGCTCAAGACCTGCACAGTACTCAAAGCAAGGCCTTGACCGAGGCGATTATGAAGCTCGGAATCGAGAAAAAAGATATTCAAACTTCCTATTACAATATTTTCGAAGATACAAGGTGGAATCCAGATAATCAGCGCTACGACTCAGTTGGTTGGGTTGTTTCTGAAAGTTGGGATATTGAAATTAGAGACTTAACCTTGGTTGATCAAGTTCTGCAAGTTGCTGGCCATAGTGGCGCTACCGACGTAAACGGTCCAAATTTCGTAGTTGACGACACTACTGTTGCGACTCAAAAAGCACGAACCGAAGCAATTGCCGACGCTCGAGCTAAAGCCACAGAGATTGCAACCGCGCTTGGCCTCAAACTCGATGAAATAGTTGGTTACAGCGAATGGGCCGACAACGTACAAACTCCGTTTTACGCCTATGCCGAACGCGCGATGGATATGAAAGACCCTGCACCTTTACCACAAGTAATGCAAGGACAAGAAGACGTTTCAATAAATGTTACAATTACTTTTAGACTAAGATAAAAAAGATGGCCCGTGATTCGATCACGGGCCTTTTGTTAACTCTGCGTGCTATCCGTCTCGTTTCGACGGACAGCCTTTGCGCTCTCTTGCAAGAACCTATTTCTTTCTTGCGAACTCAAACCTTGCAAGCTAAGCACGAGTCTTGCAGTGCCAACTCCCGAGAAACACTCGGGAAACCTAATGAACGCATCGATCACATTCCTCGTGACCAGCCCTCGTTTCATTAGATAGAAGAGCTTATCAAGCTCCCCGTAGCCATGTTGCTTCAAAAAATTTCGAAGTTGATCAAGGTCAATTGTTTGTAAGGTCGCTTCAATCGCAACATTGAGTGCGAGAGCAAACTCAGCATGAGTTGCTTGACCCGGATCTTCAACCAGCCAAAGTGCCGACGTAGCAATGACCACGCTTCGTTGGTACTGAACGCACCAATCGCAATCTCTACTATCGAGCAGGTCGTGCATCTTGTTCATCAGCTTAATCGACTGGCCAACGACCCTTTCCTCGCCCATCAAACCGCTCGACGCGGTGATTGGATTGAAGAGTCGTTCCCTAACTTGGCCAAGAAAGTAGCACGTGTCCTCAATCTCTTCAAAAACGAAGCCTGTCCGCACTGCCACGCTAAAAACAGCAATTGCGTTAACTTCCGCTTCGAAGATTCTTGAGATCTCCGTACGAACCTCGACCACAGCCTCAAGGGTTGAGATATTATATTCTTCAACCCGTTTGCAGGCGTATTTAGCCAAGGCTTCCGTCATCTGCCCTGCCAGCCAGTCATCACAGCCCGCCGACTTAAGCCACTCCTTGAAGTAGATCTTAGCCTCCCTATAAGATTTCATTTGCACAGTCTCTGGACCTTCCGGCCAGAAAATTTCTGGCAAAATCGCATTCTGCAACTTGAATTTTCGAAGGATCCAGTTATAAATTTCGAGAAACATTGTTACTCCTGCCGTAACGGCCGGCGAAGTATTCCACATCACCCAGCAAAAGTCAAGAGTTTATTCATTTTTTCTTTAAAAAAATACCAGCATTTTGCTGGTATTTTTCTTATCTTAAGCTGTCTGAACTTGTTTCTTTAATTCTGCTTCTATCCAGGTTATCCGCTAAATCCCTTATTCCGTCTAGCAATTCAACCGTAGGCTTGAAACCAAGTTCTGATTGGATTTTGTGAATATCCGCGTGTTGCCCCTTAACATAGCCTTCTTTAACTGGATTTTCTATGTAAATCGGTTGAATATTTTTACCCAAAACCTGATTAATAGCTTTAAAAATATCATTAAATGAAGTCGACTCTCCTCGCCCAATATTATAGACCTTGTTACCCAGATTCTCTTTTTCCAAGGCTAGTGTTATCCCAGCCACAATATCTTTTACATTTGTAAAATCTCTAAACTGTTCACCTGTACCGTAAATCACCGGCGGTAAATCTCGAGCCAAATCCCACAAAAACTGCGTTATCATATTGGCATATCTTCCCTTTGCTTCCTCATTTGGCCCATAAACGCTCATAAATCTAAAACCAATTGTGTCCATTTCAGGATATACGTGGTTATACATTCGAGTGCAGTGTTCGTAAGTAAACTTGGTTACTGCATAATGATTTGGCGGAACTACCTGTTGATCCTCCACAAGTGGCAAAGGATTGTTTCCGTAAATTGATGAGGTTGAGGCGTACAAAAATTTCTTAGCCCCAGTTTTCCGCGCAAACTCCAAAGTTCGAACAAAACTTTCAATTGAGTTCACATAGCCATCTGCAAACCCATCACCCATAAACATTGGTGCTGAACTAGTTCCGGCAAAGTGCAAAACAATATCAAAATCGTCGCCACACTTTGCTAAATCTTCATTTTTGCATGCGTCCCCTTTTATAAACTTAATATCTGGGTGCAAATTTGAAGGTGTTCCTAAAAACAAGTTATCGAGTACCACAATATCGTACTTTTCTTTGTTAATATTGCAGAAATTTGAGCCAATAAATCCCGCTCCGCCCGTTACCAAGACTTTCTTTTTCATATTTGTAATTATTTACCAACTTTCCGAAACTGGTTTTCCCTCTTTATATCCCGCTGTAGATTGAACGCCGATAATAGCTTTCTCTGAAAGTTCGGTTATTGAGCGAGCACCAGCGTAGGTGCAAGAACTCCGAATTCCCGCGGTAATTGTGTCGATGATATCCTCTACACTTTCACTACCTGGTTTTAAATATAATTTTGAATTACTAATTCCCTCCTCAAAATATTGCTTCATTGCAGAGTCGTAGGAGCTGAACTTAATGTTTCGATCTATCACCGCGCGGTTCGAAGCCATGCCAAAGTTTTCTTTGTACAGTCGACCTTGCTCATCTTTCATGGCGTCCGCCGGACTTTCGTAAGTTCCAGCAAACCAGCTACCCACCATCACTGCACTGGCACCCGCTGAAATTGCGAGCGCTACATCCCGTGGATGCTTCACACCACCGTCCGCCCACACCTGCGCCCCGTATTGCTTAGCTACCTCCGCGGTCTTAAGCACTGCACTAAACTGTGGCCGACCAACGCCGGTCATCATTCGCGTAATACACATTGCCCCTGGACCAACTCCAACCTTCAAAACATTAGCTCCTGCCTTACATAAATCGTGTGCTGCTTCCTCGGAGACAATATTTCCAGCTACCAAAGTTCGATGCGGTCCGATAATCTCACGTACTTTTTTTACAGCTCTGATCATCTTTTCCTGATGGCCGTGAGCAGTATCGAGCACAATGGTATCGACTCCTAATTCAAGTAATTTTTGTGTTGTTACCTCAAGATCACGATTAACACCAACAGCCACAGCTGTCAAAAGTTCACCATTCTGATTGACCGCTGGTTTGTAAATCTTGGCCCGTAGCGCACCTTTCTTGGTCATGACACCGGCTAAAGTCCCGTCTTGATTTACCACCGGAACAATTGAGAGACGCTTCTCTTCTAAGACCGTAAATATATCTTCAGGTGTAGCGTAGCTTGGCACTGTTACCAAATCAGTTGTCATCACTGCTTCAATTTTTGTAAATTTGTCTTTATGTCGAACATCGGCCTCAGTAAAAATTCCAACTGGTTTATTCAGCTCGTCTACCACAACGATCGCCTTATGTGCTCTTTTATGAATTAGGTTCAAAGCCGACTGAACAGACTCGTGCTCTCTAACTACCACCGGTGTTTCAAATAAATGATGACATTTCTTTACATATTTTACTATTTCCTCAATTCGGTCGAGGCTCATATCCTGTGGTAAAACCACAATTCCACCACGACGAGTAACCGTTTCCGCCATACGTCGTCCAGAAACTGCTGTCATATTGGCAACGACGATCGGAATCGTCATCCCGCCACCATTTTGCGGGGAAAGATCAACCTCCATTCGTGAAGCAATGCTTGATAACTGAGGCATTAAAAAAACATCCTCATACGTTAACTCCTTTAATTCGTCTTCTTTATGTAGGAACTTCATACAAAGTTATCTTATCATAAGTTCAAAAAATTCGGGAATAGTCCTAGCAACAGAAGCTATAAACAAAAAATGAGCCAATGGCTCATTTTTTGCACTAAATAAAGCTTATTTAATTGTTACTGAAGCTCCAGCTTCTTCCAAAGCCTTTTTGATTGTTTCAGCTTCTTCCTTTGAAACACCAGCCTTTACAACTGTAGGTGCTCCGTCAACCATATCTTTTGCTTCCTTTAGACCTTCACCAGTCACAGCTCGAACAGCCTTGATCACGTTAATCTTGCTGTCTCCTACTGCTGCTAGTTCAACATCGAAAGATGTCTTCTCTTCAACCTCTGCCGCAGCTGCTGCTGGTCCAGCCATCATCATAGCTGGTGCCGCTGCTGAAACTCCGAACTTATCTTCTAGAACCTTTACAAGCTCTGAAAGTTCGATTACTGACATTTCTGAAACTGTCTTAACTAAATCTGCAAACTTTGCAGGTACTTCTACCTCTGATTTTGTTTCTTCTGACATATTTTAATATTAGTTATTATTTACTTTACTTATGCGGTTTTTTGATCCTTGATTGCGCCAAGCACAGTTACAAGGCCACGGATATTTCCAGCAAGTACACGTACGAAGCCGGAAACAGGAGCGTTAAGTGTTCCAACAAGCTGTCCAAGAAGCTGTTCTTTGCTTGGAAGTAGTGCTAGCTGGTTTACTTCTGCTGCTGATAGTCCTTTTCCTTCAAGAACTCCAGCTACAAGCTCTACAGAGTCGTTCGTTTTAGAGAACTCCATTAAAAGCTTAGCAGATGACACTTCATCACCATAAGAAACTGCTGTTAGAATTGAACCCGCAAAATCATTTGGGTCAATTCCTTCAAAACCAGCTTCCTTTGATGCAAGAGCAAGGAGAGTCTTCTTGGTAATAAATACCTCAGAATTCATCTCTCGAGCTTTGTCTCGAAGTGCGTTTGCCTGATCCATGGTAAAGCCGGATACGTTAGAAAATGATGCAGCCTTTGCGTTGCGGAACTTTTCCACGACTACGGCGACAATATCCTCTTTCTCTTTCCTAGTCTTTGCCATATTTGTTAGTTAGGTTTAAGGTTTTAGATCAATTTGTGAACAACGGCTTGAATCAGCGATTATTCTTAATTATATCCATCACCTAAAATAAATTACGGCCTTAAGCCGTAGAAAACAGGGCAAAACAAGTGTTTTGACTATTACCTCGACAGGATTTACTTTTATACCTGTTTTCTACGGTTTAAGATGTGGCTAAATAATACAACAACCCCCTTTATTTGTCAAGAAAATAGTTGTATAATATCGATTTGCATAAAGAAAAATAGACCTATAAGGTCTATTTTCAATTATTCACCAACTTCTCCGCTACTTGCGGTGTCGATTGTTAATTGATCACTTGTTCCTTCTGGTTTTACAAAATTCAATTCTACTGGAATATCTGACGGGTTTATACTGAAAAACGACACCTGCCAACCGAATTTTTGATCTTGTTTCATATACATGATAACCGGAGCTGTAGCGTCACCACTGTCTTTAATGGTTCCAACCAGCACTGTTTGTTCAGATTCAGGCATTACCTTATCTATCGCCAAGTAGGTATTTTCAGACAACACTGTGTGCGCCGAAGAAAAAGCCTGTAGGTCACCAACTGGCACGATCTTCTTAAATTCATCAGTTGTAAGTATATAGGCTTCGTCGGTCCGCCCTTCCGTAAGTAACTGCACAAAATTCTCACCCACCTCCTTCGCTTCAGGATTCTTATGAGTCCCTTTTAAAATAAGGAACAAAATGGCGATCACAACTAAAATAGCAACAGCAGCTATCAAACCTAAAATTTTCCTATTTGTTTTATTTTCATTTAATTCTTTCATAATGATTTTAATTTATCTTGCAATTTTAAATCCTGAGAGATCCAATATAATTCATTTAAAAGTTATCCGCAATCTTTTATTTTAGCAATGTCCCCACCCAATTTTCTCCGCTCATTACTTTTTTTAAATTTTCAAGATCAGCACTTGCAACCGCCACTTCCATTTTATTTTTTTGACAGAATTTTGACGCGATTGGGTCAAACGGTGCGGATTTACCAGGGTGCCAGTTATCGCCAACCATAAGCCTATATACCTTCCAGCTTAGTTCGTTAAGAGGTTTAGCCTCAGGATTTTTTCGTGGATCTTCCTCAAACACGTGACTAATATTTGAAACATTCACTACATTTTTAACGCCTAGCTTGTGCGCCATTCTACTTGCCACGTAATCAGTGCTCCAACCCGGTTTCCAGCCAGAAGCTACAAGCACTTTCCCTTTCCAACGCTTTGGTGTTTTCGTTGGATCCTTAATGACCACCGGGTGCGCAATATCTCTAAATAATGTCCTAACTAAGTGTGCATTAAGTCGAGTAGCGTGAATCCCGATCCAATCTAAATCTTCAGGATCGATCTTGTGAATTTGCGCAGCCGCATCTATATAATGACGCGCGGTTTTTCCACCTCCGCAAATAATAGCCACCAGCTGACCTTTTTCAACAAAAGATCTGACTAATTTATCCATTCTGTTTAAAAATTCTGTATCTGGTCCACACTCCGGCACAATCATCGAGCCACCAAGTGAAATCACGATCGGCTTTTTCTTATCAATTTTGAGTTTCGGCATAGCATAAAAAATGAAGCAAAAGCTTCATTTTATTTTTTCTTAATTAACCAAGTTGTTAGCATTGAAACCACCCACAGGAGCAAAGCTCCAGCTAAAGCCTCCCAAAATCCAGCGATGGTAAATCCTTGAATAAAAGTGCTCACGAACCAAAGAAGTAAGGCGTTCACCACAAAGGTAAAAGTTCCCAAGGTCATGACGCTAAGTGGTAATGTGAAAAATAGAATCACCGGTCTAATCGTCGCGTTTACAAGGCCAAGGATTAGTGCAGTAACTAACGCGATGTAAAAACTGCTCACCTCAAAACCTGCTAACACCTGCGTAATTGCAAGTAAAGCTACGGCATTTATAACCCATCTAAAAAGTAATTTCATATTATTCAAATTTCTTTTTTAGTTTAAAAACTTTATTTTCTACTTCCGCCAACTTCTTTTTGCAAATTTCAGCCAACTCCAGACCCTGTTCGTATTTTTTCAATCCTTCATCCAAATTAACTTCTTCAGTTTCAAACCACTCCGTAAGTTTTTCAAGTTCCGCAAAAGCTTGCTGAAATGATAATTCTTTTTTAGTTGCCATATATACTCTAGTCTTCAATTATTTACCTAAATCCTTAGCTATAACCAGAGAATTAACCCTGCCTTTAGCTAATTGTACTTCAATTACATCCTTAAGACCAACTTTATTTGCGTCCTTCACAATTTTACCGTCTTTTCTCACAATACTAAATCCTCGATCCAGCGACTTCTGAACATCGAAAGCCTTGAATAATCTTACCATACCGTCCACTTTTGACCTCATATTTACTAACTTTGAAGTAATGATCTGATCGATCTTTGAAATACCATGATCAACCGTTCGAGTTTTCCGCTCAAGCGAAAGTTTAAGGACATCTTCCATTCTGTTTGCAGTGGTTCCGATCTCTCTCAAAATATCCGCTCTATTTGGTACGATCCGTTCAGCTGCGTTGCTTGGAGTTGAAGCCCGAACATCAGCAACGAAGTCGCAAAGTGATTCGTCCCGTTCGTGTCCAACACCCACCACCACCGGAATCGTTGATTGAAAGACCGCCCTAGCCGTTTGTTCATCATTAAACGCGTGCAAATCCTCCAAACTTCCACCACCACGAGTTAGTACAATAACTTCTGGTTTTTCTGTGCTCGGCAGTGCATTAAACTGATCAAATGCTTCAATAATCTCCCGCACAGCGTGCTGACCCTGAACCGTAACCGGGATATGCACAACCTCTACCCCGCTCCAACGATTGTTCAAAATCCGTAAAAAATCACCATAAGCTGCTGCCTCACCTGAGGTAATAAGCCCAATTCTTGCCGGGAATTTTGGGATGCTGCGTTTACGTTCAGTGGAAAACAAGCCCTCAGCTTGCAATTTCTTTTTGAGGGCTTCGTAAGCTTTTTGCAATGTTCCTACCCCAACCAACTCAACTTCAATAACATTTAAACTAAATTTACCAAAACGTTCATACACTTTTGGATAACCCTTAACCGAAATCTTCATTCCACTTTCAAGTGGCAATTGAATTTTAAAAGTTGTTGCGAAACAAGAAATTTTAACCTCTTCTTCTTGATCTTTTAGGTCAAAATTTATCCATTTACCTTGGCTGACCTTATAGTCAACAATTTCTCCAATAATATTAATAGCCTCGCTTGGGATAAGTGCCAACGTATCATTCACTAGCCGTAGATAGTCTGCAACTGTAATAATTTTATTTTCCATAACCAGTTATTTTTGCATTAAACACCACAATTCTTGTTACCTGTATTCTATCACAAAGTTTTTAAATTAAAACCAAACAAACATTAGAAAATTGGTGATAGAGTTATCCAGAGCTCGCATTTAACCAAAACATGTTCTCGTCATTTATGTTATAATGATTACATAAATAATCAATGTTAATATGAATCATACTTTTCAATCAAAAAGTTTTGGTCTTATGCTTGGGATGTTTTTAGCCTTTAGCGCTTCACTCGTTCTTACACCATACGCCAATGCGCAAACTGCGCCCGTTCCCTCACTAACTAGCTCGGCTACTGTAAGCAATGTCCCAACAGATGCAAGTCAAGGTGATCTAGTAAAATGTAACACTTCGCCGGCTGTTTACTACTACGGCGAAGACGGCAAACGTTACGTTTTTCAAAATTCAAATTCCTACTTTTCTTGGTACGATGATTTTAGTCAGGTAAGAACTATCGCTTGTTCTGATCTTGCTACCTTGCCAATCGGCGGTATCGTGCCCTACCAGGCTGGAACAAGACTAATTAAAACTCAGCTTGATCCGCACGTTTATGCGGTTCTGCCAAACGGTCGACTTCGACCAGTCAAAAGCGAAGAGCAAGCACAAAAACTTTACGGCTCAGATTGGGCAACTCGAGTCGATGATATTAACGAAGCCTTCTTCCCGCAATATACAGTTGAAGCTGAACTAGAAGATTCGGAGCTACCAGAAGGTTACGTGTTTGGTGACGAAAATAACAACACTTTTCAGGTTGACACTCAGGGGGATGCTGTTCAAATCGACTCCGAAATTCAACACGAAGATCAGCACCGTTGGGCTGAGTACAAAACAAGTGTAAGTGCGCTTGATAGCACACTTCGCGATTCGCTAAATATTCATAGAGAAGATGACGACGACTTCGAAACTCACGCACCAGAAGTAAACAGACTTCGAACAAAAATAGAAATTCACCAAAACGAACACGCTACTGAAAGAACTTTCAAAGTTGGGGAACACTCACTTGATTACATTTCAAAAGCTGAAGAAAACCTAAATCGTGCAAAAGTAGGTCTAGGAGTTACAAACGCTTCTCAGACAAGCTACGCACAGGCAGAAAATCTTGTGACTGAGGCTGAAAATGCCTTACGCTCAGCTCGTGACGAGTTTTATAATGGTAACTTCGGACTAGCTAAGGACTTGGCTCAGCAATCACGTCGTGCTTCACGCAATGCACTTCAGGCCATGCGTATAAGCGAAGGAACAGATGAATACGATGACCTAAACGAAAATGACACTGCAGACGACTCGGGTACAAATAGTTCCGATTCAAACTCTATTAATGAAGATAACGACTCATCATGGTCAAATGAAGTAAATGACTCAAACTCTGAAAGCGATAATTCAAATCTGAACGAAGTTCAGGATGATAATAACGAGAATAGTTTTGAGGATAATACTGAACATAACGAAGGCGATTTAAACTAAGTATAAAAAATACCAGGTTTTCCTGGTATTTTTTATTTTGAAAAATTGATTTAATTCAAGAAGTTGGAAGTGAAAATTACTCGCTTCTGCCCATTCACTGGGTCGCCACCGTTCCAATCGTGAATTGCGTTCATAATGGTTGAAATGTTATAAATGTAACTTTCTCCGTTTCGGGTTCCTGGGTCGTTTGTGATGAACTTATCCTTAGTGTAACCCTTTATCACAAACATATGATACAGCGGTCCCTGGCCAACAAAATTTGGGTTACCTAGTAGTTGGCCTGCCGAAGGTACGATTACCGGATGACCAGAGGCAATTTCTGTCTTAATCTGTTCAATGCTCGGGTTCTCAACCACCACCGCTCCGTAACCATAAAAACTATCAATCAACCGCGAAGTTTCACCAGCTGTAGTGTCGAGATAGTCACCCAGAAAATCTTTTTCAAAAGCCACAATCTCCAAGATATTTGTATCCGCCGTATCTGCGTTTATCACGCCAGACAGTGTTCCTTTATAATATTCAGAAACCATATAAATAGACGCTTCTTCACAAGTTTCTTGATAAGGTAACGCCCAGTTTGAATGTGGTGCTTGCGAAGTAAACGGAACTGCGAGTTTATACTCTTCTGGAATCTGTACAGTCTCCTCAACCATAATCGGTGCGTCGTCAACCACTGTTTCTCCTATGGCCCCAGGAGTTTCTTCAGTTACAATTTTTATTTCTGGAAATGTTTGAGTCTCGCCGTTTACCAAAACCGGTTCTGAAATTACGGTTTCATTCGCCAGTTGCCACTCTGGTGTTTCCTGATAGCCAACCTCCGCAATATTAATAACCTCTTTTTTTGGAGATCTGTGAACTAAATTATTAAATTGCGCTTGGTTAAAATAAAAGTAGGTACCAAACCCTAAAACTGCAACCAAGGTTAGTTTTAAAGCGAATTTGAGCATACACCAATATTATTTACATAATCTTTACAGAAAGTACCATACGGACAGCTGATATCGCCAGTACATTCGCAAACCGGAATACAAACCTCGATACAAGGAACATCAGGCGTTTTACGGCAGGAAGACGCACAATTATTCCACTTACCACCAGACACAGTGCAGGTCTCTTCGGAGAGAATAACTGGAATCACCACCTTAGCCTCCTGTTTTCTAACCTCGCCAAACCTTTGCACAACACCTAAAACTAGCGAGGCTACTACTACAAACACTATCAAATAACCGTGCCACGGTTTGTAGCTTCCACGCTCAGTTTTACTTTGAAAAATTTGCATATAAAACTCGATCCTATTTTTTCAATTACATTAGATTTTCTTTCACCCACTTAATCACATACCAAGTAGCACGCACATCGTCTTCATTGTAATCAATAATATCTTGAAGTGCCTGCTGATCACTCTCGTTTAGCCATTTTTCGTACCAAATAATCGAATCCACCCCCGTTACCTCTCCAGCTCGCCACTTAAAACCAAGGTGTTTAGCCACATCTTTTAGCGAGTAAAACGGACTCGGAAAAATAATACTACCTCGCAAACGACCCAGTAGATCAATCATATTTTCAGAAAACATTCGTTCTGCAACTTCGGTAACACCGTATTTTGCAGATAATTGTCTAAATCTATCTACTTCGTACCAACCATAGTGATATATATTAGCTCCGGCGTATTCCCCAATAAAACTCAAAAAATCACGCCAAGTACTAGCTTCGTCTTCTGGGGTTTCGGCAGTAAATACGTGATAAGTTTCATTAGCACCATCAACAACCAGCACACCAAACATAAAATCAACATCTCGCAAGGAGTCACTTTCAATGTCGATTATCAGCACAACTCCATCCTCATTTGGTAGATCTATATCTCCAATTCTGATTATTTGTTTATCAAGAAGTGAGATTGCTTGTTGTTGCAAAAAATATAAACGATCAAGCGAAACGCCACGAACTTTTTTTAGAACTTCCGACTTTACCGAAGCTAACTTTGATACCGTATCTATGCCGGCATCCTCAAGTGAATGTGCCTCATTTCGCCAAATTCTATTCAAGACGGACAAACTGTCACAACTTTCCGAATCGCCCATACACTCAGAAAACCACGGCGACTGTTTGCAACCGCTAGTTAAAAAGTGCGGCTTATCCTCGCCATCTAAAATTTCCTGAATCGAATCTAAAGTCAGATGAAACTCCGTATAAAAATCATTTATAAGATAGCTGTCCACCACCCCATTAGCATGAATAACATAACCATTAACTGGCCTTACCCCCTGAAGTTTTCTCAAAATTTGGGCATAAAATACCCCCTGAAATTTGTATTCAGTTTTTAATTGACTCGAACGTTTAATATCGCTTGCAACGTAGTACCAATTTCCGAAATTTGACCGACCCTCTACCTTCTCTAAAACATCCGGTCGACCAACCCAGTGACCGTGCACCAAAACCCCTTTATAAATAGTTTCCGCGCCTTTTTTCATAAGCGTCAAAGTTTCAAGTGCAGCCTCATCCATGTCCTCACTTACAACCTCGGAGATATTCCGATCACGCAAAAGCTCGAGCTCATGTTCACGGAGAAGCCCTTCGGTCTGCAGTTTTTCAATCAAAGCCTCCTGAAACTGACCCTCGTTTTTAAGCTCACGAGCAATCCACGAGGGACACTTTAGATATTTATAAAAGCTTTGTTCTGTAATTATTGGTTTCATACGGTTATTATAACAGAGAGACGCCGAGGATGACAGCAATTATTCATCCGAGGCTCAGCCTTGCCAAGGCTAAGCCTCGGATTTATTTAATAGCGACCTTAGTCAAACAAAAAACCGCGAATGATGATCCGTACCCCAAAAAGTGGACACGAAAGTGTTCACTTTTTGGGGTACGGATCAATGAACGCGGTTTTTTTGAAATTATTTTGCTTCCTCGATAACAACCTTCTGCATTTTGTCACCACCCACAATCTGAAGTACAACATCCTGCCCCTCGATTACCTCACCGAAAATTGTGTGAGCTCCTTGTAGCCACTCTGTTGGCACGGTTGTGATAAAGAATTGACTACCATTTGTACCAGGTCCTCGGTTAGCCATTGCTAGCTTACCTGGCTCGCTAAAGTTAACTTCGTCAGAAAACTCGTCCTCAAAATTGTAACCCGGACCACCAGCGCCTGTACCAGTTGGATCGCCACCCTGAACCATAAAGTCCTCGATCACGCGGTGGAATGTAAGGCCATCGTAGTAACCTTCCTCTGTTAAATACACAAAGTTTGAAACAGTCTTTGGCGCAATTTCGTCTAGTAGTTTAATCACTACATCACCGTTCTTTGTGGTAATTCGAACCTGCTTATTGTGAATTTTTTCCGCTGGTAAAACACCTGGGAAAGCGTATGTTTTTTCTGTCATAGTATTTACATTAGGCTCTGATTCCTTCACCTCCTCTGAGTTAACTGAATCATCGTTTGATTTAAGTTGAATGTTGGTAGCTTCTAAACCGTCATCGGCACTAGGCACCCCCGTACAACCAGCACCAATAAACAGCAAAAAGCTGAAAATTGCAAGATATTTCATAATTATTGTTAAAATAAAAACTTCCAAAATATTATCATAGAGATGAGAATCTTGGAAGTATTAATTGTTTTATCGAACTTGTGACTGCAGTACAGCTATGTGATCCGCTTGAACATTAAGTGCGTAAACGGAGGTTAAAAGGACAGCTGTTAGCGAAAAAGAGAGTACAAGCAATAAACTTACCAGTTCCACACTACCAACGGGTAGTGCATTGCAACTTCGACAAACGTTTGCGGAAACAAATGTATTTGTCGGTTTTTTCTTAAGCGGAGTCGATTTCATTGTACTTTTAGCAGGCTTTTTCCGTGCTGCAACTTTTTTTGCTGGCGTTCTTTTTTTCGTTACCGATGTTTTTTTAACAGTCATACCTCCAATATTATCAATAATTGATAGGTAAATTATATCATAAAACCAAAATTCTATTTTGTGTATTTTATACACACCCTATTCGGTTGAATAAGGGTATTGATTGAAAATAACTAGGAGATGATCAATGTCCTCAATTGTTTTGAGTTGAATTAATACTTATTTATAATGTGATTCCGAGTGAGATTCTTCGGTGTGATCCACGTTCACCTCAGAATGACGGTTTGTTTAGATTCTTCGCCGTGATTCACGCTAAGCTATGAATGACGAGGCGATGAGATTCTTCACCGTGATTCACGTTAGGTTCAGAATGACGCTTGGTTTAATGGGCTTAGCCTTGAACTTCGTCCATCACATATTCCGTCATCCTGAAGCTGGCGACGATTCACGCTGAAGGATCTCCTTCGCCCTGTGCTGAATCGACATTCGCTTAGTGATTCAGTAATGAGATTCTTCGGTGTAGTTCACGTTCACCTCAGAATGACGGTTTTGTTTGATTTTGTCGGTGTGGTTCACGCCAAGGTCTGAATGATGGTTTAGTGGCTGTATAGCTTCTCCGATGTTGTAAAAAATAAATCGCAATCTCTGTATGCAAAAAATACTAACGAACTAAGACTGAGTCGCATCTGCAACTCAGTCTTAGATAATAAAAAACTCCAAAATCAAATCAAATCAAATCAAATCAAATCGTAACCAAGCCTTGGTCAAGGTAAATCACCAAATTGAAAAGCTCATTACACTTCGCAACCTATAGCCCAAAACCTAATACAAAAAAAGATCTGCACGCGCAGATCAAAGTAGACGAAAGTGGTCGGGAGACCACGTAAGTGTTAGACCAGAGTGCCGCACAGCGACCGTATTTTTAGTCTCTGTACTGTTCAAAGGTTTACAATTACGTAGTCTCCCGCCACCCAAGTGTGCAGTGAGTGAATTCCGCCTATCGTACCGCCCCGAACAGTACAGTCGGAAAACCCCTCCCCAAGGCACCGCTCTCCAACGGTGACTCACTGCAATAATGAGTTCGAACGCTCCAGTCAGACTAGCCACTGAGGGGACTAGGAGGTACCGGACATGAGCTCAGCTGTCTGGGCGTTCGAAAGAAAAATTTATCAAAAGAGCAATAATGATCATACACTTACAAAATATATCTGTCAAGTCACCAATCACAAAACCGCCTATTTGGCGGTTTATTTTTCAATCCTTTCCCAACTCACCCCGGCTCTTCCAAAGTAACCGTAATTAGCAACGTCCTGATAGATTGGCTTACGTAGATCAAGCCTTTCCACAATTGCCTCTGGTCTAAAATCGTATTTATCTTTAACTAATTTCGACAAATTCTCGCCTTTTCCACCCACAGCTTCAATAAAAATTGGTTCCTGTTGACCAATACTGTAGCCAACCTTGATTAAAATATTACCGACCGCTCCTGAAGCCACTATATTTTTTGCAGCATATCGCGCCATGAGCGAGCCAGCTCGACTTGGCTTTAATGGATCCTTTCCTGAAATTGCCCCACCACCACTTGGCAACAAACCTCCGTAAGTATCAGCAAGCGTTTTTCGACCAGAAGCTCCGGCGCAAGCTGAAAAACCACCGGTACAAAAAGAACCACTTGAATTCACATACATTCTAAGGCCATCCACCTCACCAAGAATTGGTGTGATTACTGTATCAACCAAAGCCATTTGCATTTGTGCTAACTCCATCTTCGGCGCATGTTGCACTAAAACAGTGACCGAAACCGGTCGTTTGCCATCCATTGTTAGTTGAACTTTACCGTCCGGCAATAGCCATTGAAAAGCCTCATCCGTACGTCTGAGGTCATCAATTCTGCGCGCTAGTGCTGAAGCATAAACATACGCAAGTGGCATCATCTCTCGTGTTTCCCTGGTTGCATAGCCGTGAACAACAGTTGTCCCCTGAGATCCACCGGCTACCACAATCTTTGCAACATCTTCGCTTGGCCTTTCAATATTAATAAAAGGTTCAAGCTCATCCTGATTTCCAATATTTTTGTAAACCTTTTGAATAATTGAAGCTGAATCAAAATCCGCTCTTGAGTCCACACTTCCGCCAATCATAATCATTCCATGACTACCAAGCGCCTGGATATCAACGCGACTTTTCTCATCACGTCTTAGATATTCATCAAGAATTGCCTCCACTATTCGGTCGCACATTTTATCTGGATGACCAGAAAGTGGAATTTCAACTGTTTTCAGCATATTTAGAATTGTACGGATTGTTCCTGTAAGATTTTAAATCAACAATCGGTTGCTAAAACTTATCACTATTTTTGTTTTTGTTCAATCTTCACCAAACCTACTCACAGATCAAGAAAATAAACGCGTTTCAGCTACGATAAAACAGTTTACTACAAAATAAAATTGCTAATACATCACAAATTTAATTAAAAATATCACTTTATGCGAAAATATTTGATATTTTTAATTGAAAGCAACTTATCCACCCTCAAACCTTGCGTTCGGTTTTTGTTCGGTTTATAATAGAACAAGAAACGAACATTTATGAATCAACAACCTCCCCTTACGAAAAAACAAACAGAAGTGCTTAACGTTATTCAAACATTCATCCAAAGTAATGGCTACACACCTTCATACCGAGAAATTGCCTCCATTATGGGTCTATCCTCCCCCTCTACTATCCACCAACATGTTCAGGCACTATGTGAAAAAGGCGTTATAAATACTGGTGATGACGGTACAGCAAGATCAATTGAACTTTGTGATGCTGACGATCTGTCTGAAATGAGCATTCTTTTACCCTTGGTTGGTATTATCACCGCGGGTGAACCTATAGAGGCCATTCAAACCAATGAAACTATGGTCGTTCCAACAGATTTCGTAGTCGACGCAAGCAAATCTTTTATCCTTAAGGTAAAGGGTCGATCAATGATCGAAGATGGAATTTTTGACGGTGATTATGTTGTCATTGAACGTAATCCATCACCAAACAATGGAGACACTGTGGTAGCTCTTCTCGATAACACCTATGCCACACTAAAACGCTTTTATCGCGAAGCAAATCACATCAGATTACAACCAGCAAACAGCACGATGGAGCCGATCATTGTTAAAGGTGATATCGACATTCAAGGTACAGTAAGAGCCGTTATCCGAAAGTTCTCACAATTCTAAACATTCACAACTAGGATCCCCCCTTTATTTTCTACTATAGAACTTCGCTTCCTTTTTAGGATCCCAAGTGAAGTCCTGGAGTAGAGCCGTAGGGATCCGGCAATATTTCAGCGCGCCCACTACTCCTCTTGTGGGTGCAACTGGAAAACACGCCTTGCCCCATAAGGCGTGTTTTCTTTCGGCAATTTAATTAATCAGTCCTAATTTTTTCGATTCACTACCAAGTTGAGTATATATTTTATAGTCAACTACATAGCAATCTGAATTTTAGACTATAAAAAATTTGGGTTCTTATTATTTACTTTAGAATTTAAATTTTAAAAAATTGATCTTACCTAAGATCTCAACCTAATAGTTCATAACCAAAAGCCTAAAGTTTTTTCACCACCTTACTTATGTCAAACACAACTCTTCGCTTCTACAATTCAACCCTTTCGTACAGTGCAAATTTGCGTGACCGCAAACTACGAGGTATGAAAAAGCGCTTCAAAACAAGAATTAGCCGAAGACGGGTAAAACAGGTGGTAAATACTATGCTTTATAAATTGCAGATGTCATAAACATCTGCTTCAAACTTACTTAACCAGCTTCCATTTTCTATGCATCAATTACTAAACGAACCGATTGAAGTTCTCGTTGAGTTCAAAGGAAAACACGTAAAACCAAGACGAATACGTTGGGGAAATAATATCTACGATATGAACGCCTTTAATTTAGTTCACGGTGTTCTAGAAGGCACAAAACAGGTTTTCTATTTTTCAGTTTCAGACGCTACCAATTTTATGAAGCTAAGATTCGAAACTGAATCACTTGAATGGCGTCTGGTTGAACTTTATACCGACGGGTAAAACCAAAGAACTTAGAACAATCAACAAACGTATATCAAACAATAAACAGCACCAATACTTATTCCACCTAGTATCTATGCCTCAAAAAATTATTCTTCATCTTGATTTCAACTCATATTTTGCATCTGTTGAGCAACAAGCAAATCCATTTTTAAGGGGTAAGGCAATTGCTATTGCTGGAAAAGGCGTAGATTCTATTGATCTGTCGCATACGCATTATAAAAATATTCGTTTTAATGTTAAACAAGCGAGTTTACAGCGTACGGTCGTAACCACCGCCTCAAAAGAAGCAAAAAAATTAGGTGTTAAAACCGCTATGTCCAGCCTCGAAGCTCGCCGAATTGCTCCAGAGTTAATAATAATCCCTGGTGATCCAAAGAAATATAGCGAAGTTACCGACAGATTTTTAAAAATACTAAATAAATATTGCGATAAAGTAGAACAATTTAGTACAGACGAAGCCTTTGCTGATATCACAAACAATGCCGGTGATTACTTTGGCGCCACCATGCTAGCGCAAATGATTCGAAACGATATCAGACTAGAAATCGGTGAGGCTTGCACTGTTTCTATTGGCATTGCCCCAAATAAACTTGTTGCAAAGTTGGCTGGTGAGTCCGTTAAACCAAACGGAATTACAATTGTACCTCCAAAATGCGTGGATAAATTTATTTTATCCAGAAAACTAGACGATATTTGCGGTATAGGCCGAAGCACTGAACGACAACTTCATTCCCTCGGTATTACCACAATGAAAACCTTAAGAGAAACATCCCTCAAGGATCTTGTAGCGGTCTTCAAAGAAGACCGTGGTTATTTTCTGTACTTTGCTTCAAGAGGTATCGGAGACGATGAGGTTAATAATGTTGCCGAGGAGCCTAAATCAATTGGTCATTCCTACACCTTTCCTCACGACCTTGATACCGACATTGAACTACAAATGAATCTCCTTGCTCTTTGCGATAAGGTGGCTTGGCGAATGCGTCGAGATGGTTTTGTAGCTACCGAAATTGGGGTTTGCGCCAACTACAAAGAATCTGGGAGTATTGGTGCGGTCAGAAGATGTCAAACACCTATGGAGGACGGCTTAGCGCTGTTTAAATCAGCCTGGGCAGTGCTCGATAAAGCTAGAAATCCAAATATTCCAATACGTCTACTTGGTGTTTCAGCTCGAGGTTTAATCAAATCAGAAATGCCACAGGGGCTATTCCCAAAACAAGAAAAAATGCACAAAACTCTTCAGGCACTAGACAAAGCGCAAACTCGCCACGGTTCAGGTATTTGGCAACGCGCCTCAACAATGAAAACAAGTTTTAAAGAACGTGTTTCCGGTTTTAATTACGATCACAAAGTATAATTCATCAAATAATTAAAAACATTATTATGCTTGGTCTCAAACTTTTAGTGCAACTAAATTATTAAATACTTCATCTGGTTTTTAATATTCATGAACTACTCTTGTGATCCGTACCCCAAAAAATGGATTACTTATACACTTTTCTTGATTAATTAAATTTATTGTGTTTTTATATGTATCTATGCCTGAACTTCCCGAAGTTGAAACCGTTGTCCGACAATTAAACTCTGCAATTGCAAACCTTAAAATTAATGATGTTCAGGTCTATTTTGGTATTCGCAATCAACCAGAACAGAAGTCGTTCATCAGTACACTTGTCGGGAAAACTATCTTAAAAGTAGAACGCCGAGCGAAGGTAATTATTTTTCGTCTGTCAGACGATATGACAATGGTGGCGCACTTAAAAATGTCTGGTAAATTTTTTATCCATTTAGCAGAAGTAAAACCAGACAAACACACTCACGTTGTTCTAAGATTAGATAATGACAAGCAGTTATTTTGGCATGACGTGCGTAAATTTGGTTATTTAAAAATTATGACCAATCTAGAGGTTGATGATTGGTTTTTAAATAAAAATTTTGGACCTGAACCTCTGCTCGATACATTTACACCTGCCGTTTTTAAACGGCAATTGTTGACCAGAAAAAATGCAAAAATAAAAAACACGCTACTCGATCAATCGGTTGTAGCGGGTGTTGGAAATATCTACGATATCGAAGCACTCTGGTTAGCAAAGATTCATCCACTACGAGTTATCAACACACTAACCGATAGCGAAATTGAACTTCTACACCAGCATATCGTGGCAATCCTTCATAAATCAGTGGCCGCAAATGGCACTTCCTCCGACGACTTCTTAGATACCTCGAAAAAACGCGGTACTTTCCAAGATGAGCTTAAAGTTTACGGTAAGGAAAACACTCCTTGCCCACGTTGCGCTACGATATTTACAAAGATTAAACTTAACGGTCGAGGCACAGTTTTTTGCCCAAGTTGTCAAATATAAGACCAGTTTTCTGGTCTTATAGCTATCAGAGTATTTGAGCTAGCCCTGAAGTAATGCTGAATTTATACAATTCACCTTATTTTTTTGTATTTGTTTGTTACCGTCAATTGTTATCCGCCAGCCTGAAGCGAACGCTGACTTACGCTGAAGGATCTTTTTTGTTTTGTGTTTAATCGACATTTACTTAGTAATCCAACACTGAGATTCTTCGGTGTGATCCGTGTTCACCTCAGAATGACGAGGCGATGAGATTCTTCGCCGTGATTCACGTTAGGCTCAGAATGACGGTTTGGTTTATTTGGTGTAATTGTATTATTTTGACCCGCACCCATACCGTCATCCTGAAGCGAGCGACGACTCACGCTGAAGGATCTCCTTCGCCCTGTGCTGAACCGACATTTACTTAGTAATCCAACACTGAGATTCTTCGCCGTGATTCACGTTCACCTCAGAATGACGATTTGGTTAGATTTAATAGGCTTAGTTTTGAACTTCATCCTTCTTCTCATACCGTCATCCTGAAGCAAGCGTTGAGTTACGCTGAAGGATCTCCTTCGTTTAGCCGAACCGGCATTTACTTGGTGATTCAGTAATGAGATTCTTCGCCGTGGTTCACGCTAGGCTCAGAATGACGGTTTTGTTTGCTGTATTTTAATGAATTGTCCCACACTCATACCGTCATCCTGAAGCGAGCGCTAACTTACGCTGAAGGATCTCCTTCGCCCATTACTAAACCGAGACTTGTTTACACTGTAACTCAACACTAAGATTCTTCGGTGTGGTCCACGTTCACCTCAGAATGACGGTTTAATTAGATTCTTCGCCGTGATTCACGTTAGGCTCAGAATGACGATTTTATGCGTCTTCTAGCTACCCCACTGTTGTAAAAAATAAGACTCCATAACATAATCAAAAAAATAACCCCGGGCTTAACCCGGGGTCAATTATTAAATCAATAATCTTTTTTAAGATATCAGATATTCTAAAATATAATCATTACAATTCATCAAACATCTAATACTGTTCCATCCTATCTCCTATGAAGTCCTGTTTTTAGGTTTTCCTCAATTTCCATAAACCGATTATACTTCGCCAAACGCTCCGACCTCGAAGGAGCACCCGTTTTTACATACTCAGCGTTAATCGAAACCGCAAGATCAGCTAGTGTTGTATCACAAGTTTCACCTGATCTATGAGAAATAACCAACTTTTGTTTATTAGCTCGAGCCAATTTCATTGTTTCCATTGTTTCTGAAATTGTACCTATTTGATTCATCTTAATCAAAATTGCGTTGGTTGCTTTCATTTCAATTCCTTTTTTCAATCGTTCAACATTCGTTACATAAAAATCGTCACCAATAACCATCATTTTTTTACCTAATCGACGAGTAAATTCTGTCCAGTCTGCCCACGCATCTTGATCTAGCGGATCTTCTATCGAAATAAGTGGATATTTATTACTCCACTCCTCTAGTAAATCCGTCATTTCTTCAGCCGACATTTTTCTGCGGTCAGTTTTTAAAACATAGCGATCCCGTTTTATATCATAAAACTCACTTGCCGCCACATCAATTCCCAAACCAATATCAACCCCTGGTTTATATTTCGCTCGTTTTATCGCCTTCATCAAATACTCAAGTGCCATTTCTGTTTTACCTACGTTTGGTGCGTACCCCCCTTCATTTCCTACATCCGTATCAAGACCATCTTCCTTCAAAACCTTCCCAAGTGCGTGAAAAATCTCAGCTCCAGCTTGAACTTTTCGCGTAAACGTTTTAAATGACTTCGGAATAATAATAAATTCCTGCATATCTAAATTCGTATCCGCGTGGCTTCCACCATTAAAAACATTCATCAGTGGAGTTGGTAATTTGAATTTTGTTTCCTGAATATCATAAATATTCCGCAAATGCTCATAAAGCGGAATGTTATTTTTCTTTGCCCCCGCGTGCGCCGCCGCCATCGATACACCTAAAATTGCGTTAGCTCCGAGCTTATGTTTATTTGACGTCCCGTCTAAAATTCGCATTGCGTCGTCTAGTCCCTGCAAATCCATTACATCCATTCCCTTTACTGCTTTGCTGATCTTCTTGTTTACATTCTCACAAGCCTGAAGCACCCCCTTACCATCGTAACGATCCTTATCACCATCGCGAAGTTCTAAAGCTTCGTGAATTCCAGTAGACGCCCCACTCGGTACTGAAGCCGATCCACGTGATCCATTTTTCAAAACTACCGTCACGTTTAGAGTCGGGTTTCCGCGCGAGTCTAAAATTTCATGAGCATGTACTAAATCAATTTTTTCTTTCATACTTTTCCTCCTTAAGATTTAAGATATATAAATTATACACTATTTTTCAATCAAAGGTGCAAGCCCTGGCATCTGTTCTCCGCCCAAAAATGCCAACATTGCGCCACCACCTGAGGAAATAAAGGTAAATCTGTCCAAAACTTTTGTAGTTGATAAAAAACTGATCGTGTCCCCACCCCCAATTACTAAACGTGCATCTGTTAGTTCACTGATAGTTTTTGCGATTTTAAGCGTGCCAAATTCACCTTTTGAATTTTCCGTCACCCCCATTGAACCGTTCCAAACAACACTTTTGGCCGGCGCTAAAATTTTTTTGTAAAGCTTAATCGTTTTTGGGCCAATATCAATAATTTCCGAGCTCGGTAACAAATCTTCAATGTCAACTACTAGCACTTTTCCTTGAGTTGTTACAGATACTACATCAATCGGTAAAAACACTTTTTCCTTAAACTTATTCGAAATCATTCCAGCAACCTTCTTATCGCCTTCAGAAATCGGTACCCTGTATGGGTTACAGACAACTCCTAAATAATTTTCACAAAAAGCTGAGCCAACACCGCCACCTAACAATACCGCTTCAGCCTGAGGTGCAAGTTTATTAATTAAATTAATTTTTGTTTCGAGTTTTATACCCCCAAGCACTAAAAAGAATGGCTTAACTAATTTTTTTGAAAGTTGCGTTACCTCTTCATGTAAAAGCGCACCTGCATAAGAAGGTAGAAATTTAGTGATCGCGTTTACCGAAGCATGTTTACGGTGACAAGTCGCAAAAGCATTATTAATATAAACATCTCCGAGCTTAGCAAGTTTTTCAGCAAAAATCTTACTGTTTGTTAATTCACCCTTTTGAAACCTTACATTTTCAAGCATCAGAATTTCCCCCGGTTTCATACTCGAAACTAAAAGTTCCACCTGTTGACCAGTGATTTCTTCGGAAAACTTAACTTCTCTACCAAGCAACTTTGATAAATAACCAGCGATTGGTTTTAAAGTATAATCTTTGTTTACAATTCCATCCGGTCGACCAAGATGAGAAATGATAATAACTTTCGCTCCCTTGTCTATCAGCTCCGAAAGTTCTGGAACCGTTTTTTGAATCCTTAAGTTTTCTCCTGTTTTTACCTTGCCATCAACAAGCGGAACATTAAAATCCGCCCGATAAAGAATTCGGGTTCCCGGCTTCACTTTACTAAGTGGTAATGTTCTTAACTTCATATTAGTCATTTTTCATTAAAGTACGGGTGCCTTTTGACCAAAATTTAATAGCCTGCAAAGCTGGCATGATCGTTAGGAAGTATCTTAAATCAATCAATCTTCTTAAAACAAAGGCAAAATATCCAGAAAATTTAAAATGTGATGCCGAACCCACACCGAATTGTCCACCAACAGTTACCGCCACTGGATGTTTTCTTGGCGGAAAATAACTTATAAGTTCCCCACCTTTAGTTAGAGACAAGATATTTTGTACCGCAACTTTACCAGCATCAACAGCCGCCCAACCAGTTTGTGGCAAAGCCTGAACGTTACCCGCTGGATAAAAGCCAGCGCAATCACCGATCACAAAAACATCATCAGCTCCTTCGGCTTGCGTAGTTTGCCTCGAAATAATCCGTCCTTTGTTGTCTTTTTTTAATTTTATCGATTTACTAATTTCACTAGGCACTATACCACCAGCCCAGATCAAAACATCATACGGAATTTCTTCATTTGTTGTAAAAACAGTTTTATCTTGAACTTTTAAAATAGCTGTCTCTGTACGGAGATCTACCCCCAGTTTTTTCAATCTATTTGTTGCCACTTGTGAAATATATGGGTCTAAAAAATTCAAAACTCTCGGAGCAGAATCAACTAAACTAACGCGTATTTTTTCTGAGATCTTAACTCCATTTCGATTGGAAGCTTGAAAAAAATTAACAAGCTCGGCAGCTGTCTCTGTGCCTGTTGGTCCAGCGCCGACGATAACAATATTTTTGACCCCACTCTCTCCTGCAATCACCTCTTTTACAAGCTCACCAATTCTCTCCTGAACCTGCATTCCGTCTTCGAGTGTCTTCATTGGTAGAGCAAATTTTTCCATCCCCGGAATACCGTAATAAGTTGTCTTGGCTCCAAGCGCAACCACTAAAAAATCATAAGCTAAAGTCATGCCACTTTTAAGCAGTACATGTTTTGTCTTTACGTCAACGCCCTGAATTTCTGCTTGTCTAAAACGAAGATTTTTAAACCCATGCATTTTTATCAGTTCTTTTATAGAAACTGCTGAAACTTTTTTTAGTAACGCGATCTCTTTATTTTTTGGTTTTACCAAAAAACTAGTTGCAACATCATAAAGCCAGGGAGTATACAAATGCTCACTGTTTTTATCGATCAGAACAATCTCAAGCTCGTGATTTTTCTTAGCTAATAAAATAGCTGAAACCAGACCACCAAAACCCGCGCCGAGTATCACTATTCTTTTAGCTTTTTTCATAATTATCCAAAAAAGATAGTTAACAACTTTTTCTTTTTTCGTAAATTACCTGAAATTAATCCATCAAGTCCGAACACGTGACCAGCACCACCAGCCATCAATAGAATTAACACAAGCGCGTAAATTATATGTTCATCAATGTATCCATGTGCTGTGTTTTGCTCAAACTGTGCCAGGTAATAGAGCGTCATCATAAGTGCCCCAAAAAAACCAGCTGGTCTTACCATCAATCCAATAATAAGCGCTAACCCAATTAAAATTAGCCCCCACAAGTTCAGCTGATCAACTAGCAAACTACCTGCCAATGACTGAAAAAACGAGGCTAGCGGACCGGTTGCCGAGTTTAAATATCCTGCAGCCGACCAACCCCCAAATTTTGCAATACCTGCTGTAAAGAACAAAACGCCAAGTGTTACTCGTGTTAAAACAAGCGCACAGCAAAACCAAACCTCATTCGTAGCGTCAGAAAATGTTTTAAAAGCTGTTTTTGATCGCATATTATTTTGCATTTTTGCTATAGAAAACAGCCATCTCTGCTAATCTATTTGAATAACCCCATTCGTTGTCATACCAAGCCAGAATTTTTACCAAATCACCACCCACTACTCGGGTCATTTCAAGATCCACGATAGCTGAATACTCATTGCCAATTATATCCGTGGAAACCAACGGCTCTTCTGTAATCGCCACAACTTTTTTAAATCTTGGTTTTTTTATTGCCGATTTGAAAGCGGTCTTAATTTCGTCTACCGTAACCTTCTTGCTAAGCACCATTGTAATATCAGAAATAGACCCGGTTGGTACAGGCACTCTAATTGAAATACCGTCGAACTTATTTTTAAGCTGTGGCAGTGTTTTTGTTGTTGCAATAGCCGCTCCGGTACTCGTTGGAATCATATTTACCGCTGCAGCTCGTCCTCGACGTAGTTCGTTTTGCGGACTATCTACCAAACTTTGAGTTGAAGTATAGCCATGAATAGTTGTAAGGAGTGCCTTCTTTACCCCAAACGCTTCGTCCATAATGGCCATAACTGGCGACGCACAGTTAGTTGTACACGAAGCATTATTTATTATTTTTGCTCCCTCTTTCTTCAAGCCTTCTTCGTTTGCTCCAATTACATAAGTTGGAATCGCTTCATCTTTAGCGGGTGCTGAAATCACTACACGCTTTGCCCCAGCCTCTAAATGTTTGCTTGCCGCTTCCACAGTTCTGAAAAATCCAGTTGATTCAATTACCACATCAATTTTGTCCTCTGCCCACGGCAAATTTGCCGGATCTCGCTCTGAGTAAACAGGTATTTTTCTTCCGTCAATAATTAAAAAATTTCCCCTTGATTTTACATCCACATTCCAAATTCCGTAGTTTGAATCGTACTTTAATAGATAAGCTAAAGTTTTTGCGTCTGTTAAATCATTAATCGCCACCACGTTAAAATCTGGTTTGTGAAAACCCGCCTTAAAAGCTTGTCTGCCAATACGGCCAAAACCGTTAATCGCAATTCGTGTCATATTACTTTTTTGAAATAAGTTGAAAACCATAAAGTTATGAATAAATTATAACACAAAAGAGCTCCGAAGAGCTCCTTTGTAATAATCTTATCCACCAATCTGGAATCGTGAGAATCTTCCAAGTTGAATATTCTCACCAAGAGACAAAATTTTCTGTTCAATTAACGCTTCGATTGTAAGATCTTCATCCTTAATGAATTTCTGTTTCATTAGCACAACCTCTTCGTAATATTTGTTGATTTTTCCTTCTGTAATCTTTTCGATCATTTCCTCAGGCTTTCCTTCGTTTAGAAGTAGGCCCTTAATGATCTCACGCTCTTTCTCCACCACTTCTTCTGGTACATCCTCAACATGAGAATATAGTGGCGACATAGCTGCGATATGCATAGCGATATCAGCACAGAAAGTTATGAAAGCTTCATTACGTGCCACGAAATCTGTTTCACAAAGTAGCTCTACAGAAACTCCGATCTTTCCATTTCCGTGAGTGTAAGTGTGCACTCGACCCTCTGAAGTTGTTCGATCAGCTTTCTTAGCTGCCTTTGCAGAACCAGTTGTTCGAAGGTGGTCAATTGCTTTATCAAAATCCCCTTCGCTAATTGTTAGAGCTTTTTTCGCTTCCATCATTCCTACTCCTGTTACTTGTCGTAATCTTGCAACATCTGCTGCTTTTATTTCCATAGTATTTTTTATAGATACAGGTTTATAAAAGGATAACCATAACCTTCACGTAGAACCCCTGGTGATTTTGAACCAGTAAATTATTTACTGATTTCAATTTTCACCTAAACCCAAATTCTGTCGTTAAGTTATTAATTACTTTTTGCTCTCTGATGCCTCTTTAACTAACTGATCCTTCATAGCTTCATCTAAATCCTCCACAGTTTCCTGAGAAGCCTTAGCTACAGCCACCTCTTCTTTTTTATCAGCCTTCTCCTTTACAGCAGTTTCAACAGCTTTCTTGTTAGCCTTTCCTTCAAGCAAAGCCTGTGACATTAGTTTAGCGATCATTCGAAGTGAAGCAATTGAGTCATCGTTAGCTGGAATTACGTAATCAACCTCAGTTGGGTTTACGTTTGTATCACAAACTCCAATAACTTTAATTCCACGTTTCTTAGCCTCAACAATAGCAGTTTTGTCATTTCGAACATCTAGAACAAAGATAGCCTCTGGTAGTTTCTTAAGTTCTGAAATTCCACCGATCTTACCTTCAAGTTCTTCAATCTTTCGGTCAAATTGCAACTGTTCAAGTTTAGTGTACTTCTTTAGCTCACCCTTTGTTCGCTGATCAATAAGACCAAGGTAGTTTTTGATAAGCTTTTGAATTTCTGGGAAGTTTGTAAAAGTTCCTCCAAGCCATCTTGTATTTACGTATGGAGCTCCAGCTTCTTCTGCAGACTTCTGAATTAAATCCTGAATCTGTGGTTTTGTTCCAATAAGAACAACGTTACCACCTCGAGACACAATTCCGCTTGCGTAAGCCAAAGCTTCCTCAAGCATCTTCTGGGTCTGTTCTACGTCAATAATGTGAACACCACCTCTTGAACCAAAAATAAATGGTTTCATCTTAGGGTGCCAACGGCTAGTTCGGTGTCCAAAGTGAACACCAGCTTTAAGCATTTCCTCAAGTGTAGGCATCTTAGGCATATTTTTTCCTTTTTTACGACGGTTTGACGAATTTGGGCCCTTTGTAAAAGGGAGGATCTCAAATCGATCGCCTCAAACCTGATTATTAAATTTTGAAGGTAAAAGTCTGAATTTTGCTAAAAATAGCCACAAACAGTCCTTCCTGCGATGGCGATAATGTACATTATTTGCGTAGATTAGTCAAATAGTTGGTGAGTAAACACTGAGATTCTTCGCCGTGATTCACGTCAGGCTCAGAATGACGGTTTGATGAGATTTTTCGACGTGGTTCACGCTAGGTTCAGAATGACGAGGCGATGAGATTCTTCACCATAGTTCACGTCAGGCTCAGAATGACGAGGTGATGAGATTCTTCGCCGTAATTCACGTCAGGCTCAGAATGACGGTTTGGTGTGATTGTGTGGTTTATACATTCATCACCATCTCAAATAAACCGTCCACCACTCATTTCGTCATCCTGAAGCGAGCGTCAAATTATGCTGAAGGATCTCCTTCGTTTTTGTGCTGAACCAACATTTATTAAATGAATAATAAAAAGCAAAAGCGGTAGGTGGAAAATTCCAAACCTACCGCTCGATGTAGTCCGCCCTATGCCTACCGGCAATTCCCCGGCGAACCGTGGAAGCCGGCGAGCAAGTTTTCGCCGGAGTCGAAGCCGTGGAAGCCGGCAATTAACTCGCCGGCTTCCGTTGTCTCCTCACCGCCAAAAGTGGCGGTGAGGAGGAAAAAAAACAATGAAAATTGAAAACTCATTGTTACTCCCTTTCTTTTTGCCGACAAAAAAATCCTTCGCTTACCTCAGGATTTCACTTTTGCCGACTTACCATATTACCACGTTTTTAACGTTTTGTCAAGCTCCGCTTAACAAAACGTACTTAAAATAAAGGACCCCTACACTACGAATAGTGCAGGGGTCACAGCGCTTAATACGTCGCACCCACGTATGCGACGTTAAGCGCGTCGTAGTCCGTGCCGTTGGCGTACGCCCACGGCCGGACTTTGAAGCTCTGGCTCCCGCCGGTGACATACATGTCACCGACGAGGGTCATGTCGTTCTCCACCATGTGGCGCCAGACGCCATGGTGGAGAGCGAAGCCGTTGACGATGATCTGGTCATCGTCAGCGGCTACCATAACCACGCAGGGATCCGTCATCCCTGCGTAGAGGCCCCACTCCAAAAAAGTGGGGTCCTCCCAGTTGTACCACTGGGAGTCGTCTTGGACGACCCCCAGCTTGTCGGTAAGAGCCAAGAACAAACGGAGCTGGGTCACTCCGTCTGCGATAAACTCTGCGGTGTCAACGCAGAGTTTGACGCGCATGTCGTCCGGCACAGACGAGGTGCAACCCTCGTCCACCGCACCGTCGCAGTCGTTGTCGAGGCCGTCGTCGCAGACTTCTGCGAACGACGGGTTAACGGCTGCGCGCATGTCGTCGCAGTCATCGGGACGGGCCACGTAACCAGCTGGCTGGTTACACGCCACAATAGTTACGGCGTTTCCGCCGTAACTGTCGCCGTCGTTGTCTCGGTACCAGATCTTGGTACCGACCGCGCCGACATCCACCGTGCCGTCGCAGTTGTTGTCGATGCTGTCGCAGACCTCGGTGGCGCCCGGGTAGATGTTCGGGTTGGCGTCGTTGCAGTCGACGCCGGCAATGAAGCCGTCGCCGTCCGCGTCCGTGCCGGCGTCCGTGCCGGCGTCCGTGCCAGCATCTGTGCCGGCGTCCGTGCCGGCGTCCGTGCCGGCGTCCGTGCCAGCATCTGTGCCGGCGTCCGTGCCGGCGTCCGTGCCAGTACCGCTGTCGGTACTGGCAAAATACCCGATCCCACCTGAAGTGGGATTGGGCGCCCCGCCACAGCCCGTAAGGGCCATGACAAGGGCGAATTCAAACATGCACTTTCGCATGAATCCTCCTTTTTGAGTGCACTTCTGCACTCGGTTTCAAGATTCTCGGAAATCAGCAGAATTTTGAATTCTGCATTATCCCTTTAAACCCACAATCTAGTACTTTGACTATAGGCTCCAAGCGATTTTCGTTATTCTGGGACTTTAATTACTTCTATATTCCCTTTTTATAACGACCTACCATAATAGCATAAAATTGTCTTTCTGTCAAGGTCTTAGCTAAATAAATACTCTAATCTTAGCAAAAAAAAGATACTCAGAATCTCTGAACATTTATCACAAACCGCGCAATTTTTACAAAAAAAAGACGCCTCTCATTTGAGAAGCGTCGAAGTGATGATCCATTGACTGCGCTTCAGCCTAATGGATCGGATCACCAAACGCGTAAGCGGGCAGCCCGCTTAGCGTAAAGTCAGTGAGCGCCCCGTCGGCGCTCCGGTCGTCGAACGGGAGGGAGGACTGTGGAACAATCCTCGCGTGCTCGATTTGAACACTTCCGTCTTCACGGAGGTGTTCAAGAGTGACGTCTCCGAGGAGCGAGCGCTCCTCGGAGAGGCAGTGCCGGACGGTGTTACCCGTCCAGCAGAATCCGTTCACGATCACACCCTCGTTGGGTGTGATCGTGAACGGTGCGCTCGAGCACCGCTTCATCCCGCCCGTTCCGGGCGGAATGTTCTGAGCGACGAGGGCGTAACTGCCCTCGTCGTAGAACGTTGCGCCACCATCCAGCTCCCGCTGGGTGATGGCGAAGAGGTAGACGTCCGTCGTCACCTCCTCCCCACCGACGCGCTGCGCGCCGGTGAAGCAGATGTAGGCCGCGCCGGCGTCAGTGCCGGCGCCGTTGCCGTTGCCGTCGGTGCCGGCGCCGGTGTCGTTGCCGGTGTCCCACGTGCCGGTGGTGCCGTCATTCGGCACCATCACGCAACCGCCCATAAGGGCGAAAAGAATCATAAACTTCATTTTAACTCCTTTGGCCAGAAACTGGCCGTTGGTTTTCGGACTACCCAATACTGCCTATGCAGTTCATTGGGGAGTCCGCTTGCAGGACTCTTAAAATCTATAAATAATTTTATAAACTTTAAGAGTCCTGCAAAACAACAGAAGAACTTATCATCAACTATCACCCTTGTCAATAGCTTAATCTTTTTCAACTCTTCCTTTGGTGACGTGCAACATACATCACTTTTATTTTACCCAGGCATCGTGTTTTTGTTTCAGTCGATATAACAACATTTTCAGTGTATCCTGCGTAAATTTGATGTATGTTACCAGTCGTAACAGCACCAAAGAAAGAGTTAATTTTTAATAGAACATTTTCAAAGTTCTCATCGAACATTAAATTTCTTTAATATTCAGTGAAAAATTTAAAGGTGTGGAGCCGGGAAGAATGATTTCACTCATCTTCCCAGCTCCTAGGAGGAGCGCTTACTCGCGATCCGCGTGGCTGTTCCACAGCCACGCGAGGTTAGCACTCAGCTCGAGGCGCGTCACAGGCAGTGCCTGGTGACGCGTCCCCTGCAAGCCGGCGAAAACGCCAGGCTGCAGGGTGAGCTGAAGCTCGCTCCCGACCGGGAGCGAGTACCAGAGGCCACCGTGGCCTCCGATACTCGCTCCGGTGTAGCTCCAACCTTTGCCGAGACCGGAGTGGTTACCAACCACTCCGGCGTAAAAGCCGAGGTCATTCGACTCCTGTGACCAGTAGGTCACGGAGTCGAATGACCCTCCGACGTGGTCGGGGCCGAGCTCAAGGCTCGGGATGAAAAGGTGGCCCACCTTGGCCCCCTCCCATCCCCAGATCACTCCCGTCCGGAGTGATCCTTGGACCGCTCCGGTGGCGCCGGCGATGGGCTGGCCGAAGCCGGCGCCGAGGCCGGCGCTCCAGCCGGCAACCATCCGTCTGTCATCCACGCGCCCGTTAAGCGCGTAGATGGCGGCGCGGTTACTTGCCACCCCGTCGCCGAGATTGGCGACGTCGGCCTCGAGCTGACCGATTCGCACCAAAAGTGCGGTGCGCTCAACCATCAATTCCTCAAACTGTTCCACGATGTCGTGGAACTCCTGACCAGCATACCGGTCAAGTTTTCCGAGGTACACTCGGGTTTCGTTGAGCTTCCGCTCAACGGCCCCGAGTTGCGCCCGAACGGCACCGATGTCGGTGCTGTTCGTGACCGAGGTTTGCACCTCCGTCACTTCCTGCGTCGCCGGAGCGACGCAGGGGTTCACACAGTCCTCCGGGCCGCCAGCGAAAGCGCTGGTGGCCGGAGCGATTACGATCATTACGAAGGCCATAACGGCCTTCGCGGACTTCCTCATTGTGGCCATCATGACCTCCTTCTGTTGTTTTTTGGCTACTTTCTGATCTCATCATTATTACCGACTTTAAGAAAAATCGGCAAATGCTAAGACCAATAAGTAACCAAAAAACTTTGTGCAATGTCGGCTATTCTGAAGCACGACGACGCAACTTAACACAAGCTAAAGTATTTGTCAATAGTCTCTTAGCAAAATAAAAAACCCACTCGGAAGGCTCGAGATCTAGTCATAATAAGGAGGAGGTATTACGATTTGACACTCGAGCCATCGAAGCAGGCTTTTCAGTGCTGAGACCTTAGCAAAGCCTCAAAAATCTGTCAACGGATTTACATTTTTCAGCAGATTTTTCTTAATTATTTGGATAAAACTCGCCATTTTTTACAATCTTTTCAAAAAAACGCTTTAAAACCATAACTGCAAAAGGAGTTTCACCAACATTGTCCTGCATCACTAAAAGAGCGTCAGCCGACAATTTATAGATGTTTGCATAACGCTTTAAACGCCAGTGAACTGCTTCTTTATTTAGTTCTGGATGAAAGGTTAGCGCGTAAACCGGTTCGCCTGGAAAAGTGAAAGCTTGAACGCTTGAACGCACGCTCGACGCTAAATTAACAGCTCCAACCGGTAAATTCATAATGTGGTCTTTGTGGCCGAGTTGAGCTTCAAAGCTCTCTGGAATTTCGCTAAATACTGGGCAATCCTTAGCCTCAACCTTTTTCGTAATCAAAAAAGTGCCAGTTTCCTGATTTGCTTCGTCTAGCTCAACCACCCCACCAAAAGTTTGCGCTAAAATCTGCGCCCCAAAACAAATTCCGAGTGTTGGAATTTGTTTACCTCTTGCCAAACGAATAATTTCCCCCACCAATCCAACTTTTTCAGGAATATCGCCGTTTGAAAGCAAATAATCACCGGAACCACCAATAACCAAAGCGTCAACACCATTCAAATCTGTCTCGCTTGGTATTTTTTCTAAAACATTAAGTGAAACAACATCCTCAGCCTTCAAACCAGACTGATGCACGAAACATTCAAGTTCGTGCTGTTCGGTTTCTGAATCAGGTCGCAACTGAATAAGCAAAACTTTCATAATATGCTAGTACTTCAAATCTTTAAAATCAGTAAAAGTCACCTCTAAACTAATTAGCGCCCCAGAACGCAATACTGTTAACACTCCCCTATCCCCTACTTCGTGCAGTGCGATAAGCTCTGCGAGCGACATATTTTTTTCGATATTTTTGTTATCAACCGAAATAATAATATCACCAGCTTCTAGACCAGCGAGCTCTGCTGGTGATTTTGCCAGCACTTCAGATTCATTAAGTACTAGCGCCCCAGCTGTCATATTTTGAAGCAGTGATTCATCGATATTTAAAGTTGAATCAATTTCAACAACTCGAACTCCAAGCCCAGCACGACTACCCACACCGTCACGAATAGTACTTCGTATAAACGGTAAAATTTGATGCAGTGGAATTCCGCCACCCTCTCCAGTGCTAATTCCCACAAGTTCCGCCAAAGTATTAAATAGTGGTGCACCTACCGGGTTTTTATTTTCTAGCTCCCAGTTAGTAGTAAAAAATTCAGCAGGATCGGCGACTTCACCAACTCTTGCGCGGTAGTTTTTTATATTTTCGATAATAACTGACTGATCGTTTTGAATCGCAAAAAGCAAATCGCCACTATTCATCCCTGTTGATGTGCCAAACGCCAGTGAAGTTAAATTTTTCGATTCAATCTTCACCATCACTAAATCTGTTAAAGTGTCCTCCACGTAATTTGTTATTGCAAACCTGTTACCACCGATCCAAACTTCCGCCTCGGTTAAAGGGTTTGTGAATTTCTTGAAACTTATTTTATTAAAAACAATCCAGCCGTCATTGGTTACTACAGCTCCAGCCCCCAGCATCGAATCGTCTTTTATCATTAGTGATAACTCTTTTGTATCCTTGCTAACAGCCCTAACTGTAGCCACACCTGTAAAAGCAACCTCTCTTACTCTTGAAAGTGACTCTTCGTAGGTTCCCGGTAGTGGTCTTGGTTTTATTTCTGAGAGTGTTACGAACTTTGTATCTTCCTCTAAACTGCGAGTGTAATTATTCAGCGACTCGTTTACATTCACCGCCCCAATAACTCCAGCTAAACCACCGGCAATAATCGAAAAGAATATAGAGAGCCCCAAAACACTACCAATTTTTTTATTTTTTTTATCCATATAAAGTTTAATAATCTATATCCACCTTGCCGAAGCGAAGATGATTGCTAAAAGTATTACGGCCGTTCTTAAATATCGCATCAAAACTTTTTTCGAAATTTTTTCAAGCACATGGACTCGTGTGAGGCCAAGGTACAAGTATAGAAAAACTGAAAAAGCGGCTGCGCTCGTTATAAAACTAGTTGGCAACATTGCGAGCGCTATATATAGTTCGGTCATCAGCAGAGCTCCGGAAAACGCAAAAAGATTACTTACACTGCTTGAAACTTTGCTCACCCAAAAGACCGCGGTGCTCGAAAATAACACCACCCAAAAAACTGCCAGCGCTGGCACCCAAACCGGAAGCTGTAAAAAGATCTGCACGGCGTAGGCTCCACTTGTGAAGAAAAAACCGCTCACCACAAAGAGCACTAGTGACAGATACTCTAAAGCGTAGGCCTGATACGTACTTGGTAAATGATAAAAAGCAAAAACGTTTTCTGCAAACAACCAGATACCAAAAGTTACAAATACCCCCAAAGCAATCTTTACCGCCTCAACTTCAAGAAATAAAAAGAAAAAGATTGAGGATACTAAGAAAAATAACGGTATACCTAAAAATACCCAAAAAGACGCAAGTTGCCATTCCCATTTCAGAAGTCTTGCAAACAGCATGGGTGAAGCCAGAACCGTGAAAAGCAGTGGGAGACCGATTGGTGTGTGCGAATAAATAAGGATACCAAAACTAGCAATCGTTGTGATTGCAATAATCATTGGAGTTATTCGATGTAATAGAATCACAGGCGCCTACCTTACAAAAAGTTATTGATTTAGCCAAGGGGTAGCTTTTTTCAACAGATCTAACCTTGCTTGACCACTTGCGGTGTTGCCTAATTTAAAATCGCCAAAAGCAACCACTAAATTGAAGTGAAATTCCTTAAATTCAGCCGGCACCCTAAGGTCAAGAAGTGAGGTGTAGGCGCTTTCAGCACTACCTGTTGTTTCAAAAGTAATAACAATAGTATTAATCTCGGTCTCGTATTGCGAAGTGGTTGGTGACATAACTACCGGTAACTCAACAGGTGGGATTTGTACCGTTCGCGAAATAGTTGGTTGCCAAAAGGTAGCAACAAACAGAGTAAACGAAACGGCTACACCGATCAGAATAAATGGAAACCAAGTTCTATAAGGCATGTGCATACTATTTATTATTTTTAGATAATTCATCTATTAAAACGCTTATTGCAATTACGGTTGGAATCGCAAGCAGACCACCAAAAAATCCCGCAACTTTAAGACCAATTAAAATTGCAAAAATGCCAATTACCGGATTAAGTCCTGTAACTTTTTGCATAATTTTTGGTGATAGTACATCTGCCTCAAGCTGTTGAATCAGAAAATAAAACAGTGCCACAAACACAGCCTGAAGTGGAGAAATTGAAAGCGCAATTATCACCGCTGGTATCACCGAAAGAATTGGTCCAATATATGGGACAATTTCGAGCAAACCAGCGATGAGCGCCAGCACGAGGGCAAACGGAACCTGAAGAACCGAGAGTACAATGAAGGTAAGCGCAAAAATTATGACCATCACCAGCAACTCAGCTCGAAGCCACGTGCCTAGCCGATCCCGCATCCTTGGCCCAATAGTCTTTGAAAACTTGTTGTATTTTGTGGAGGCTAGCCATTTTACAAAACCAGCCTTGAAAAAATCCTCCTCCATAACCATATAATATGCCAAAACCAGAACAAGGAGGATTGTTAAAATTACCTGAAAAGTTTCGGTAACATAGGTTGCCAGAACCGGTACAGCACTTGAAATACCAGATTCTTGAATATGCGAAACAACCTCGGTTAAATTCTGCTCAAATAAATTACCATCGATAATTCCCCCGATAATTGGTTCAGTTTCTTTGAGTTTATTGATTGCCGGCGCGTACCTCTCGGCGATTTCCTGAGTTTGTGCTAAGGTTCGAGGGACAATTAGTAAAAGACCACCTGTAAGCACGATCAGAATCCCAAGATAAACTAGGCCAATCCCAATCCCTTTTGAAATTCCGCGCTTTTTAAACCACGCAGCTGCCGGTTCAATTAATGCTGCGAGCATAAGCGAGGCTAAAAAAATTGCCAGCAAGTCTCTTAAAAAGAAGATCAGTAGTCCGCCTGCAATAATTGCAAAAACTTGAAAAATAGTGCTGGTCGAAATTTTGACCTGCACCTCGCGAGCACTTACCCCCTTTGTTTTTGACCTAGGCATAATCTATCGCTATTATATCATATATTGAATAAAACCTATGGGTACCTTGGCGAAAAATAGAAAAGCACATTTTAACTACGAACTCCTCGAAAACTTCGAGGGTGGTTTAGTGCTCTCTGGCGCTGAAGTAAAAGCTGCAAAAAGAGGTCATATAAATATGAAAGGAGCCTTTTTATCGATCGTGAATAACGAGCTTTGGCTTAAAAATATGCATATCGGTAAATTCGCACCCGCTGGTAAGCAGGAAGACTATGTGCCAACTCAGAACCGAAAGGTTCTAGTTAAACGCCGAGAAATCAAGTCACTTACTGGAAAAGCTGATCAAAAAGGATTGACAATTGTGCCAATTAGTGTTTATACTAAGGGAGATTTGGTGAAGCTTGGCTTTGCTTTAGCGAAAGGGAAAAAGAATCACGAAAAGCGTGATGCGATCAAAAAACGCGACATTAGCCGGCACATTCAAGAAGAAATGAAGCGTTAAGGCTAGGCGACGCTTGTCGTCAGGTGCTGTTATCTGCGAAAAGATTTTAAGCTCTTCGCATATTACAGGGCCTGCCAGGAATCGATGGCAGAATCAGACTACTTTTACAATCAAGTCTGGGGGTGTTCACCCAGTTATAGCCGGACACAAATGACTACACGCAAACGTATTCACACAGGCTCGTAACGCATTTAGCGTTCAAATGCCTGCTCTAGCACTCGCTTAATAGCTGAGGCTCATCAAACTCGCGACATCTACTAGTGAGATCTTGGTGTTATATAAGTAGATATGAGCCTTCCCTGCTGACTTTGGAAGAACTCAAGATTTGCAAGTCAGAACTATCCAACATTTTTTCTGCGCTTTATATGTTGGGTTGTAAATAAGCGCGGATAAACTTGTAAGCAATTGTTTGGGGGTCTCTGACCAGACGGGAGTTCAATTCTCCCCAGGTCCACCAGTTAGATTTTTACTTTGTAGAAGCTATTATTTACAAAATTCAATGTTTTGATGTAACCTCTACCAAGTAAACATCTTAAATTAAGAGTTAATCTATTTAATCCAATCACGATGCGCATCCACCGACACCGAAATCGAAAGCCGAAATTTGACATACCTCAGTTTAGAGTTAATAAAAAAATTACCTCGCCTGAAGTGCGTGTGGTTTTGGATGGAGAGAATAGAGTTTTAAAAACTGAAGAAGCAATTGCGCTCGCAGAAGAGCAAGGTCTGGATCTTATCGAAGTTTCACCAAAAGCAAACCCACCCGTTTGCAAAATAATGGATTTTGGTTCGTTTAAGTACCAGAAAGAAAAAGAAGCTAAGAAGCAACGAGCTACTGCAAAAGAAATAGAAATTAAGGGAATTAGACTTTCAATGCGGATTGGTCAAAACGATTTCGATGTTCGGTTAAAGCAAGCTAAAAAATTCTTAGAAAAAGGGCAAAAACTACGGCTTGAGTTAATTTTACGAGGTCGCGAAAAAGCTCATCGAGCTCGCGCAAATGAGGTTTTCAATCAATTTACGGAAGCTTTGAAGCTAGATTACGACATTAGAGTCGAGTCACCAACAAAGAGTTTAGGTAACCGAATGCAGACAATCATCTCCAGAGTTTCATAAATATCCTCAGTCATACACTCAGAAGCTTGACGAAAATAGCTAAATAAACTACAATCCTGCATACAATATAGGGTTACCACCTTTTTGGTCACCTTTAGAATCAAAATATGACACTAAAGACGCATAAAGCGCTTTCAAAGCGTGTAAAAATTACTAAAGCTGGTAAAGTTGTAAAGCGAACTGCTGGACAGGACCATTTTAATTCTAGAGAATCTGGAAAGGTACGTCGAAATAAGCGTCGTGACAATGAGATGCCAGGAACCCTAACTAAGGCAATCAAGACATTGATGCCACACGCGAAATAATTATATGCCACGAGTAAAACGAGGTACACAACACGTAAAACGCCGAAAAAGCCTACTTTCTAAAGTAAAAGGCTTCAAATGGGGGCGAAAGAACAAGATCAGACAAGCACGTCCTGCCATGCTAAAAGCTGGAGTATATGCCTACCGAGATCGTCGAAATAAGAAACGAACTTTCAGACAGCTCTGGAACACTCAGATTGGAGCAGCTGCAAAGCTAAACGGAACTTCTTACTCACGACTAATTAACGCTCTTAAAAACGCAAACATTAGTCTAAACCGAAGAGTTCTATCTCAGATCGCCGGAGAACACCCAGAGGTTTTCACAAAGATTGTAGAAACTTCAAACAAATAAATAAAAATTCAGCCGAAAGGCTGATTTTTTGTTGCTTGTCAGAACCTGTTCTTGACAACTAACTCAATTTTTGTTAGGTTAAGTCGTCATGTTCACATGGCTGCATTTAACCGGGTGTATATGCACCCAAAATAGGGAGGGTTGATGAAAGAAGAAAACGAATCTGGCCAGGAAGGGCCGGAAATCAAGATGCCGGAAGCCTCGGCGCGTATCCCGCGCCGAGGTCCCGACAACAAGGCCGACGACGTCGGCGCCATTGACCCTAGCCGAAACGCTAGGGCTAACCACACCATCGCCTCGGCGATGGCGGTCGCGGTCTTCGTGATCATGTGTATGCTCGCGATTGCGGGCTTGCTCATGTTCGCTGAGCCCCAGAGCGTGGCCGTGGCTCAGGCAACGGCCACCGAGCCAGCGACCTCGCCGGTCGCTGACGCGTCAGTGGTCACTTCGGTGACCACTGACGCCTTCGCGGTCTCGGAGATCGAGCCCACGGAGGCGAGCGCTCCGCTCGTCGCTCCGCGGCCTCGGATCGACGTCCTGGCCTCCGGCCCGAACGAGGCCGGGGTCGAGTACCTGAGCGGCGAGAGCTGGGATCAGCTCTCCCGCCAGTTCACCATCAGCCGGGAGGACTGCGCCAAGCTCTTTGGCGCAGACTTCGTCTGCAAGCCGGTTGTGCTCAGCATGGCCGCCGTTACCGCGGCCTACGCGGTAACGGGTGAGCAGCCGGTGCTCGGCGTGAACGACTACGTCGTTTTCGCCGAGCCTGACGAGAACGGAACGCACCAAGCAGTGCTCCGTTCTTGTGCGCTCGCGGCCATCACTGGCCTCGCTGTGGCCGAGGGGCAACAGTGCCCCTCGGCCACGATCACCTGGCGCCATTATGGCCAGCGAGAGGCCATGAACTTGGCCGAACGCAACAAGGCGGGCGCTAAGTCCGGGCAGACTTCGACAACGCCGAAGTCTGCCCCGGCGCTCAAGGCCTCACCGAACTTCGGTGAGGCCTTGAGCGTCCACGAGCGCCGGCTCCAGGCGCTCGAGGCCAAGACCTTACAGGGAAGCTAGCAACTGCTAGCTTCCCAAATAACCCCGTGTATCGAAAGGTACCGGGGCGTTTTTTTTGACTAGGATTTAGATCTTTGGTACAGTCTTACATCACGATTAACAAAAAAAATCGTGAATGATCTTTCATGAACAGGAGTCAAAATGTCAACTATTCCAAAGTTGGTTGCCGGTTTGCGCGATGCCGCTCAAATCATTTTCGAAAACCTCGACACTGATCGCTTCAACATGATTTTTAACGATCTTGAGAGTTCGGCAGACACGTTTTCGCTAAGTGACCTAAAAACTAAGCTCCAAATCTTGCGAGCACAGATTAAAACCTTTCCTCTAGACAGAGCAACAAAATTAGAGCTTTCAAATCAGTTGAAATTACTAGCTGGCAAGCTGGCAAGTAGCCACAGTCTCCTTGAGGAACCGCTCAGAATTCAAAATCTGAACAGTTCTCTAGATTATGTCGATCCACCATCGCTATCGGCGATTCAAATCAGAAAGAGACCCGATGAATTTGAAAAGCCCACCGAACACGCACCCATTCGTGTTCCCCGTACTTTAGCTACGGTAGAAATTAATGAAGACTTAGTGGAAGCTGAAGAGCGATGGCATAATACAGACGAAGTAGAAGTCGCCGAATTCTTCGGTGATCTTCCCCCGCCCTCGGACGAAGAGCGTCTGCTTCCGCCGGGCTTTACCGAGGATCCGAGTAACTCTTCGCAACAAAAAGCGCTCGAAGCACAAACCCTAGGAGCTTATTTTGCTGAAGGAGACGCTATGAACAGCTCTCCGAAGAAAAGGAATGAAGATCGAGCACGCGACACTACCCGACTACTTTTGAACTTTTCGCTCCTTGGTTTAGTGGCAATTATCGCCATCTGTACCGTTCGTATGAGCACTTTTCAAGACACTCTTAGCTACATCCGGGCTCAAAAGCTGGTACATCTATCATCAGAACCACGGATCTCACTCACTGAGAGTCTGTCTGAAGTGCCAGTTCTGGTGGCTAACGTAGCGGAGCAGTCGCCTATCGAAACTGAAATCGATGAAACTGTGACAGCGGTCATTGACTTCATTACAGCTATCGAAGAAGAACCGGCAACGCGTGGAGAGGAGCTAACAAAAACCCTCACCACCGTGGTCGTCTATGTACCTCAACCAGTTGAACAAGTGCCCCTACTTCAGACCGCTGTCTCTGAACCCGGAGCTCCAACTAAGGTTCGTATCAAGCCTTCGAGCGACGATCAGCCAGTTCGGTGTGATGGTGAATTTGCCTACAGTAACCTCCTTTGGCAAAACGGTCATTGGTGGGGACTGCGCGACGTCGAGTGCAACAATGGCCTCTACACCATCACGGTTGGCGCGTACAAGGGCGAAACTATCCGATCGTCCTGCCTAAACGCCGAAACAAACGGCACCCCCTGGTGCCGTTTGATCGAGCGCTTTTAAGGCCTCACCCCTTTGCTAGTTTGCTGGCCGAGGGGATTTTTTTATTAACTTAGCGAATTAAGTTATATTCAACCAGCTATTGCACGATTTTTAATAATCTGATACTCTACCTGCACGAATTACCAAGGACCGGTAGTTCAATTGGTTAGAGCACCGCCCTGTCACGGCGGAAGTTGCGAGTTCGAGTCTCGTCCGGTCCGCCAGAAAAATGCCTCAGCGAAAGCTGGGGCTTTTTTTGTTGAGTTAAGAATGAAATTAATTCAAGATTCAAGACCTGACCCCCTAGTTTATTTTCTCTGAAATTAAAAATATCCAAGATCGCAATAAAATGATTTATTTTGCACGAATAATAGCAGGATATTCAATCACCGACATCTCTCAACATCTTCAACTACACCGCTCAACCGTAAGTCGAATATTTAATGGAAGTCACAGGTAACGACTTGACCCCTCTACTTTTAGCTCAACTAACTATCTGTTTAAACATTCTAGTGTAGTTTAGTGATAAGATCATTGAGTATATATAATTTTCGCGAACTTTCGCAAAACTAATGAACAGTTGGCGTTGTGTAGCCACACTACAAAGAATAGAATGTAGTTATACAGTCTATAAAATATCTATCTCAATTTATTTTATATAGATGTTGCCGTTTAACTTTCAATAATTAACTCTTTAAAACATATGACAAAGATCAGCAAGATTTCATCAATCATTCTGGGAGTTGGACTTGTTCTTGGTATCGGTGCGCCAAGCAGTTCGTTTGCGGCAACAGACCCTGGATTAGGTGCGGCCTCGACCTTTTCAATCATCGCCCAAACAGCAATTACCAGAACTGGAACCATTGCTAATGATGTGGGCTTAAATAGCACAGGTGCTGGTATCACAGCGCTCACGGACCTAATGGTTGGTGGGACTATCTACTCTTCGGATGGAGTGGCACCGAGTACCGCTACGCTTGATCCGAGTGTTCAAGCTAACCTTATAACGGCTAACGGTAATATTTCAGGACAAGGTTCGACTGCAAGCATTGGTCCAGCGCTTGATGGTTTAAGTCTTGTTCCTGGCGTTTATGACATCGGAGCTGGTCGTCTAAACGGTGGCGTGCTTACTCTAGATGGAGCTGGAGTCTATATTTTAAGAGCCTCGAGCGACCTTATTTCCTCTGGTTCAATTAATTTTATAAACGGAGCAACAGCTTGTGATGTTTTCTGGCAAGTTAATTCCCTGGCAACTATCAATGGTAGTTCGTTTGCTGGAACGATTATTGCAGGAACAGGTGTTCATTTTGGGCCTAACGTCACTTTAGCGGGTAATGCGCTAGCGCTCGGTGGTGACGTAACTTTAAAAAATACAACAATTTCTGCACCAGTTTGTACCGCTGTAGTGCCGTCAACATCAGATATTTATAACACAATTACAGTTATTAAAAATGTTATCAACGATAATGGCGGAACATCTACTTTTAATGATTTCCTTCTTTACGTTGGTGGAACACACGTAACTAGTGGTCAAAGTGTTCCTTTTCAAGCGGGTACTTATGCTGTGACTGAAACAGGTGTATCTGGTTATTCAGCAACATATAGCGGTGATTGTAACGCAAGCGGTATGATTCTTCACGGTGGAGCTAGTACTCGTAACCACATTTGTTTTATTACAAATGATGATATTGGAGCACCCGTAGCGATCCCACCGGTACCACCACTTATTGATATCATTAAGGTTCCAAGTCCAATCAATCTCCCAAATGGGCCCGGTCTTGTAACTTATTCTTTCGCACTCACTAATATTGGAACCGTGCCGGTTACAGATATTACTGTAATTGACGACTCATGCAATCCGTTGTTCATTTCTGGCGATCTGAATAATAATAGTGCCCTGGATCTTACCGAAACCTGGAGATATTCTTGTTCAAAGACCCTGACTGAAACCTACACCAACACCGTTGTAGCAACAGGTTGGGCAAATGGAATTAACGTTAGCGATGTTGCAGACGCAATTGTTACGGTTGGCATTCCAGTTGTGCCACCAATAATTCACGTAACAAAAGTTCCAAGTCCACTTATACTCTCAGCTGGTGGTGGCACAGTTACGTACACTAATAAAGTAACTAACCCAGGTATAGTTGCTTTAAGTAATATTTATCTTGCAGACGATAAGTGCGAACCTGTTGAATATATCTCCGGTGATATTAATAACGATTCAAAACTTGATGTAACAGAGACCTGGACTTACACTTGCCAAACAAATCTAACTACAACTACTATGAACACAATCACCGCGAGTGGTGATGCTAATGGATTGACTGCCAGAGACTTTGCTAGGGCAACTGTTGTAGTAAACGCTGCTGTTCCGAAGTTACCAAACACTGGAATAACTTCTGCAAAATCAGGTAGCTATACGGGTCTTGTAACCGTAAGTCTTTTGACACTCGCTACCCTATTCTACTTGGGTCGAAAGCAACAGCTAATTTAGTTGCGGTATGTAAGAGTCAGTTTATAAATGCCAGGCATAATTTTGCCTGGCATTTAGCTAGATTTTGAAAAAATATGCGATCAATAATTACACCAAAAAAAGCTACATATATATTTTTCCCCTCAGGTATAATTCTTTCTGTTGCCCTTTTACTAAATATTATTCCCCAGAATTCTGTGAATAATAATATAAATCCGACCATAGAAAATAACGTAGTAATTTCTGATGTGGTGCCGGTAGTAAAACAGATGATTAGTATTGGCTCACCCGTAAGACTTGAAATCCCAGCAATTAACATTAATACTAATATTATTTCCGTAGGATTAACTCCGACTGGCGCAGTTGCTGTTCCCGATAATCCATTCGAAGTAGCCTGGTACAATCTCGGATCTAAGCCGGGAGAGACCGGTAGTGCAGTTATTGATGGTCATTACGGCTGGATTAATAACGAACCAGCTGTATTTGATGATTTGAATAAATTAAAAACAGGTGACGAAATTTTTGTCGAAGATAAAAACGGTAGAATTATTAATTTTAAAGTCCGCGAAATAGCTATTTTCAAAAAAGATGATGATGCCGTAAACGTATTTTTATCAAACGACGGCAAGGCGCACCTCAATCTAATCACCTGCACCGGTGATTGGAATAAATCAGAAAAAACTTTTTCCGAGCGACTTGTAATATTCAGTGATGTTGCTGAATAAAAGCTAATTTGAATATCTCCGTTCACATATTACATATCCAAAAAAAAAGAGCATTTTTGCATCGGGGTCAAGTCGTTACCTGTGACTTTTTTTGATATAATCAGTTTATGAGCCGAGCCCTCCGATTTTAGACAAGCTGGATGAGCAATGACCTTTTAGCAACATTGCAGAAGGAACAATATTAGGAAGTCCCCAATTTATTTCTTGGGTTTGGGAAAACTTTAATGAAAAAGAAGAAATCACTGAAATTAAAAAATCTGACAGGATGATCAGCAGACCGAGTTTGGAAGATATTTTCTCTGAAATTAAAAATATCCAAGATCGCAATAAAATGATTTATTTTGCACGAATAATAGCAGGGTATTCAATCACCGATATCTCTCAACATCTTCAACTACACCGCTCAACCGTAAGTCGAATATTTAATAGAAGTCACAGGTAACGACTTGACCCCTTTACTTTACAATTGGTTAGAGCATTGTTTTGTTATGGTGGAAGTTGCGAGTTCGAGTCTCGTCCGATCCGCCAGGACTATTTCTTATAGTGCAACCCGAGTGGCTTGCAAAAGATAGGAACGAGTCTAAGCCACAAAATCGCCTTAGGGGCGATTTTGTGGCTTAGGGTAAGTGTAAGTACCTTTGGAAGTGAACTGGCTTGTTTTGGTTGTTAAATTATAATCTATCCTCTGATATTTTTTTTAATAAAAAAAAGACCCCGTCACCGTCGTTACGGTTCAGGGGTCTAAGCTGTTCAGTCTCGGTCAGTAGACCTGGAGCTTCGAAGCTGAAGGCACAAAAATACCTGATAGCAACATTTGTCCATGACCTAGAACAGCGTAGGTTGAACCGGACCAGTGCTCCCCAAGAATACTCGAGTAGGAGTTGATCCAGTTGTCGTAGGCCGTCGTCTTACCGTCGATCGTGGTCTTGTTCGCGGTCGGAAAATGGAATCGATGATCACAACCACCCCACTCACAGGCCCCGGTGGACTGCCGGTCCATCCACGTGCCAGACGTACAGCCATAACCGCAGCTTCCGCCGTAAAGTGAGGTCTGGTAAGCTGGGCTCCAAACAGTGCAAGTGCTCTGACCGGGCAGGCATGACCGGTACAGGTCACCCTCTAACGCATCATAAACCACCTGTACGTCAAGATCGAACGGGGCGATACCTTGCTTAATGGCCTCCTCAACCACGACGTTCGCGATATAGGTGTTGTCGACGTCCGCCCCCTGGAGGCGCATAAGCTCATCCATGAAGGAGCGGAGCTCGTTCGGGTCAAGGTTTCGAACCTCGTCGTTGATATCGACAGCCTCCTCGTCGGTGACCTCGAGCTCGAGATAGCGCCAGGAGAGATCCAACACATAAGTGTTGTTGCTGGTCTCGATGTTGGATTCGATCTCATCATTAATAGTTGTCTGCACACTGCAAGCGGTCACCAAAAGAGCCAGGGAGAGAAAAAGATAGTTTTTATTAAAGAGAGTTTCCTTATTTATTCAAGCACAGTTTATCTATGCGCGGGTAAACATAACAATAACTGCTCATCGAGTCAAGCTTGAACAGAATATCTTGTGATGATAGTGTGATCATACTAAGAATAAATTATATTAAAAAACAAACATACGCCATTTTTGCGATATTGGGTTCAGCTATTTGGTTATTTAGCGAAATTTTTATCCTTCTAACAATCAATGAGGGAATCGAAGTATCAAACCTAGCCTTAATAGGAATTGTATATTTTTTTGGAATGATTTCGTTATATATTGGCGCCCCCTTGAGCTTTCTAGTAGGGAAAATTGTTTCTATATTCGGAGCCAACCCTTACGCGGTTTACCCAACTCTTTACCCGCTACTAAATACTCTCTCTGTTTTGATTTTAGTTTTTGTAGGGTTAAAAATCTATAGTCGATACAAAAAATCATAGAAAGTAATAAAATCGCCTATATACTAGGTGAGCGAGGTGAGATTGACATAGTAGTTCTATTTACTAGAATTAAAGATGAAGATCCCGTTTGGTACCAGAATTGAATATAATCTTTAGTTCTTTCTACATTTTTACCGTCCTTTTTTTTCGGATGAGCCCTATTCTTATTCTGATAAAGTCGTTGACTTTCAGGTCTCTTCATTTGCTTTTATAGGAAAACTTTCATATCTGGCTTGTAAAATAGTCGACGTCCGCCAACTCTAGTGCAGCCGATCATTCCGCTTTGAAGCATTTGACTGACTCGTTGCTCGGTTGTGCCGAACAATTCAGCGACCTCTGACCCCAGTATGTAAAAAAAAGAACATAATTGTTCTTTTTTTCTGTAAACATTTATTTTGACTACCTCTGAAACAAAACCGTGAAATAGCTCGTTGTAGAGTGAATATCTTCATTTAAGATAATTGCCGAGTTTGAATGATCCAGTTGAATTTGATCATTAGCTCCAAGAATATCCATTACCGACAGAAGTGTAATTATTGAAGGTGGTGAATCTAAATAATCACTATTCATTTCTGAAAGTTGGCCATAGTCTTTTTTGAGCATGGCGTCGTACGTTATCTCATCATTAATATTCGCCTGTTCAAGATTCAAATAATGCGAAAAATCAACGGATGCGATAATCAGAGTATTTTCCCTGGCAAGGACCTGCGCAAGCTGTGCAGATTCTGAAATACCGTGCCTTGAACTGAGAATAATTGAGACAACCTCCGCCTTCGGAAAATATTCCTGCACATAAGGCAGTAATACTCTAACTGAATACTCCTCAAACATCACAGAATCGTCCACAGACATATATCCTTCTCTAACAAGCTGTTTTCCAAGGCTGGTACTGAGCGTATCACTATTTATGATCGCATCAGTATTGCCAAGTTCATAGTGATTCGGGCCGATTAAGATAATCGTTGCAGGATCTGCATTCTGCCTCATTTTCTGAAATGCCTCTTCGATCAAACCTTCTGCAAGATCGTGGTGAGGCACAATAGCACCCACCACGATTTTACTTTCGGCTCTACTTTCACTATTCAGATTTTGTTTTGTTTTCTCTATCCTGACTACCACCATAAGTAGCAAAACAGCTAAAACAAAGACAATTAATTTCTTCACACTATTTTACAGTTATCTCTAGCGCGTCAGAAAAGCTCTGAATGCTAGGAACTTTCATTGAATTAATCATGATCGGTTCAACTGTATAAGTTCCCGGATTTGTAACTCTAACGTAATACTTGAAGTAATCACGGCTAGCGTTGTAGCTACTAGAATCTGCAGTGAACTTAATTCTTTGACCATCAATTTGGTAAGGATATCGAATTGCTCCCTTTGTTGTATTATCACTATATCTATATGGTCTTGAGATAATGCTCATACCGCTTGGAAGAACGTCGGTGATCTGATATTCACCTTCAACGGCATTTTCGATGAATTTAGGGTAAACTCGTACCTCAACAATTCCCCCTTCTTTAAAGGCATTTGTCTCTACCCCGTCCACGAAATACTTCCTATCTACATCCACATGACTATCATCTATTGAAACATCTTTTAGCGGGACTTCATAGTGACTTGTTACACCAAGATTTCCTTTAATGTCTAGTAACCGTATTGTGCGTCGCTGTTCCGGAGAAACGCTAATCGTGTGGGTTGAGCCTTTTTCAAGCTCTACGGTTTCTGTTTTACCATTTACCTCAACCTTAAAGCTCACTGCTCCAGGAACTAGAGTTGGTAGAGTTTTTCCAATAAAGATCGCTCTTTCTAGACTAACAAGTCGCTCGTTTGATCTTGCAGTTGCAACATAATTCCATAAAGAATCTTTATGCTCAGCCTGTAATCCAGCTGCCAGCATTGAAGCTAGTGCCGAAGCTTCAAGAGTCTTATCTTTGTCATCCTCAACGTTAATTCGGATATAGTCTTCATAAGCCTCGCCATTTTCTGCCATGACTTCAGCATATAATGTTCTTGCATTTTCTTTATCACCAATTTCCTCTAGCGCAAGCGCAATATAAAGTTTTTCTGTAACTGAAAGATCTTTGATTGCAGCCATATTTTGGATCTTCACAAGCACTGGCTCGTTAAGTCCTGCTAATCCCCAAAGTGCCGTAGCAATTTCATCCGTATTCGATTTTTTATTTGCTACAACGTTATAGAAATAGCTCGCAAGCGCTTCTTTATCAACGTATTTTGCCCCAGCTACTGCTACTTTGGCGCTTAGCACAAGTTCACTGTCAGAATATGGTAGAAGTGAAATACCGCCGCCCTGTTGATACAGTGACATATCTACTACATCACCAGTTTTAGGTTCTGCGAAATATGAATCAAGAAGATCCTGCCCGATTTGTCTGCTTAATTTTTGATCAACTCTATCTCCATATCCCCATTTTAGTGAACGTAAACTGTTGTACAAACGTCCCTGATTTTCGTCAGAAAAGACAACTGTTGTGCGACCATCTTCCGCTCCGTCTACAATCAGATCCTCACTACCAACAGCGAACTTTTGAATAGTTTCCATTAATCTTGATTCTACAACTGAAACTCTGAGTCGTAATGCGTCATTATAATCATAAGTTGAAGCTCCAAATGTAATACTATGCTCACCAAGTTTATCCGTAAGACTTGGTAGATCAAAGTATGTTGATTTGAAAGCTTTTCCATCCTTCGTCTCTTCAAGACCCAATGAATCTGACAACACGTTAAACGAGACAGTATCACCAGTTAAAAGTGCCTTACCAAAAGCTCTTACAGCAAAACTTGGCTTATCTGTGGTTAGATATTCGTCTGCAATAACCACATTAGCAAATATTGGTTTGGTAACTGGTAATTTAGTTACATCAAAACCTGCTTTGATGTCGCTTGAAATTGCCTGAGTTGTAATTCGCCAGGATGTAATATTGTCTGGCAAAGTGAAAGTAATTTCACCATTTCCGTTTTGATCTGTTTCCAAAGTTTTGAAGACAGCTGCATCCAAGAATGTTTCGCGAACACTTCCATCACCACCCTTGTCGTTATGAACATAAATATCGTTTGCAAGATAAGTGTGATATGTCTCCACATGGAAGTTGTATACGTAAACCGGTTCATGTTTCCATTCGATTGAATCAATTCTCACCGGAAATCCTTCAGAGTTGATTAAAATATCTCCAACTTCAGCGTTTCCAATCACTTGCCAACCGCCGTTCATATAAACTTTGTGAACCGGAGTTACTTTAAGTGATCCGTTGATAATCATATATTCAGAAACATAGTGCTCAAAAGTTTCAAGAACTCGGCCTGGAACTAGTGTATTTGATTTTTCACTAAGTCTTGTGAGAATCATATCGCCAGCCTCTATATTCTCAATATTTTTCTTTGAGCCGTCTGCCATCGTGATCTGTGTTTCTCCTAAGAAGCAACCACCACCCTCGGCTCCACCCGGAATCGTTAATAATCCAGAATACTTATGAGAGAATGAATCGATTATTTCACCTCCTGGAACTGAAGCGTAAAGATTATCTAAGGTATTAACAGATTCGTTTGAAACCGCGTAATAAGCTTCGTCGACTACATTTACGTTTACGTTAGCTTTTTTCCCCGCGCCATTTTTATCTACAACTTTTACATTCAGTTTAACCTCTTCGCCCGGTAAATATTCTATTTTTTCAGTTTTTACCTGAATATTTAGTTCGCTATCCGCAGTATCTAGTTTCGCACCGCTGTAATTGAATTGGTTGCCTGCAATTTTGTATGTTTGTCCATCAAAATATACAGCCTTTAGCACAACGTTAGGTGCGTGTTTTTGTTCGAAGGTAAACGAATAATCTGCCGAAGAATCAACTTCGTAGGCCCGCAAACCTCTTTGAAGCTGATAGTATAAGAATTTATTTTCACCATCTTGAACTCGTTCCTCATTATTTTGTAGCTCAAACTTTGCAAGATCGCCTAGTTTATAGGTCATATCTTTATCAAAGTTTTTTAAGAAGTAATAATCACTACTGTATGCAGATCGATATTCAATTGGTGCGTATGCATAAGATGTAGCTTTGTTCATTCTGCCCTCGGCATCGACTACACTGATATTTACTTTGTAACTTTTATCCTGTGTAATTGGGAAATTGTAGTGGTATTCACCGTTACTATCCGAGGTACCACTGAAATTTCCGATCTTATTTTCAATTTTATTATATCTATAGGTTTTTCTAACAATTTTATTGATAAAATCGTAATATTCACCAGTTTCAACCCTATTGTATGTGATTTCGATAATGTCTCCTTCAATCCGCAAATCAGAAACAAGTTCGCCTTCACCACCTGCAAGATCAACGGACCTAACTGTCGCGTTAACTAAAGCAGTTCCGTTATTCCTGATTACCTCCTGATCAATGACGGCGTTTGCATTGTAAACATTTACGCGTGAGTATTCATTAATTTCTGCAACTTCTGAATTAACTGGACTAACAGATAGAGTCACACTGTTAACCAGGGGACAGTATGAGCTAGTTAAATTACAGGTTGAGATAACAGGAGTGTATGAAACACTCATCTTTCCGAACTCATCTGTTTTCAGTACCTTATCTACTGCTGATTTTGAAGTTCCAGAAACACGAACTTTAAATTCTGTATCTGGTAGTGGTGTTCCCTCAAAAAAGTTTGCAGAAATATCAAACTTTACATCTTCGCCAGCAAACATAGCAGCCTTCGCTGGTTGAATATCGATACTATAAGCGGGTTTCGTGTAAGTTTGAACGTTGATATAACTACTCTGGATCAAATTGTCACCAACGAAAAATTGAAGGTCGTAGTAGCCAGGTGTTGTATTCTCGAGATTAATCGAACCTTCGAAAATTCCATTATTCAAGATTATTTCCTGTTCCTGCAAAACAACATAATTGTTATAAAAATCCCTATAACCATTACTTACGAGTTTCACGTGAACTGAATCTGTAGCTTTTAAATCACGATTCTTTACAAATCCCCAATATTTTATTTGATCGCCAGGGTGGTACAATGATCTGTCGGTATAAATATACTTCCAATAATCAGATGCAGAGGTCGATGTATTATTATAGTAATAACCATTAAAACGGTTAAGTACCATAATTAATTCATCATTTCCAGCTTTGATGCTCATGATTTTTTTAAACGCATCTTGGCTGTTAGCATCGATAAGCTTTTCAGTTGCAAAAGTTGCGATACCAGTACTATTTGTGGTTGCTGTTGTATTATTTTCAGTGAAAGTAAGCTTCGCAGAGACCGTTGGTTGATCTGATTTTACATTATTTACCCAAACAAGTGTGTCGGTTTCAGTTACCGTTGCGTAAGCTGAAAGATCCGTAACCTGAATAAATGCTTGTTTATCAAATCGGCTCGCTGACTTATTTTCGAGGACGTAAAAACCTTTTGGTAAAGACTCTGGCAAGACGAGAAAATGAATCCCGTTATTTACTTCACTAATTGTTTGTATTTCAAGAGTTGCGGTGAATATGCTAGACATTTTTGATGTATCTACCAAAAACGCAGATTTTTGGTAGACTGACCAGTCTGGCACTGACATTTTGTCTGAAAGATCTGAAATAAAATCAGTTGAATTGTTGTATGCGAAAATTTCAACTTCAACTTTTTTTGCTTCTTCGCCGTACGCATAAACTGGGATTGCAATAGTATCTTCAGTTGAATATTGAAGTTCATTTTCAATAAATGAGACCTTCTGGCGATCATGTTGATTGGCATTATGGGCGCTTGATAATGTTTCAAATTGAAACACGTAATCTTCACCTAGAGTATTTTGAGAACCAACAACATGTGAAGCTCCGCTAACCGTAACGGTGTACACTGTCCCTTCTGCCAATATTTGAGGTACAAAAACAACTGTTTGACCATGTGTTTCAAACCGACCATTCACTTTTGGTGAAATTGTAATGTGATTTTCTACATCTTCAACATTTTCGTGACTAAAAGTAACTTCAATCCCAGTTGAAAGTGGCACATTACTTGAGTTCTTTCCTGGTAGCGTGTGTTTTACTTTAAAACTGTCCTTCACTTGAAAAGCCCAAGAATAATCTCTTTCAAAAGAAGTTCCATTTTCTGCAATAAATGATGCTGAAATTTCAATATTATAAGTAGTATTGTTTTCAAGTGTCTTAATCGGTGTAACTTTAAAGGTGTGATCGTCGATTACCTCAAAAGTAAATTCAGCTCGTGGGCTAAGCGAAATATTTTCTTTTAGTATTTCTGAATCCAAAGCCCCTTTGCTGGTGATAATAAAGCTGGTGTCCGCCTCGACTCCGGTTGAATCACCGCTTACTGGTTCAATTTCGAAATTATCCTGCGCGTAAGCAGGATCAAGAATCAAACGAGAAAACTCGCCAAATGGGCTAGATGGATTATTCCTTACTCCTGGCCAGTATTGAAATGTTGTGGCCACAATTGCAACGATTAACAAGCTAGAAACACCAACAACAACTCGCTGGTGGTGAAAACTTGCGAAAAACGACATTATTTGCTTATTCATACTTTTTTCTGTTGAAGATGCTCTTTCGGTTCGTCTTGCCCGCAATATGTCCTGTTCTAGCTTTTCTTTGAAGTTAGAAGATGCGAGATGCGAATCCTGAGCATGCGTTATTAATTTATCTCTTACATTCAATAACGCACAAAGCTCAGGATCATTACAATCCTGCATTTGTTCCTTTGCCTTTAGAGCTTTTTCAAGCTTTTTTGCTTTTTTATTAAACATATTTGCTATATTCTTCCTTAAATCTTGTTAGTGCTCTGTGAACCTTCACACCAGCGTTATTTCCTGAAATTTGCAGAACGTTAGCGATTTCATCATTACTGAGCTCGCCAAAAAACTTTAATTGTATAATTTCTTGCTCTTTTTCCTTCAATCTACTCAATACTTCCCGGATTTTCACGTTTTCTATCGATCTATCTGTAAGCAGTTCCGGCGCAAGTTCACCTGACTCAAGATGATGTATTTCCTCAATATCAACCTCTATTCGCCGACCTTTTTTCCGATAATGATCAATAATCGTGTTCGTAGCGATACGATACAACCAAGCTTTAAACGAACCAGTGCCTTTTTTGTAGGTATCAAGCTTTGTAAAAGCTTTCATGAACGTTTGTGAAACTAAATCTTCTGTTGTTTGGCAGTGCCCGACCCTCTTTGCTGTATAGCCGTAAATTTTTTTAAAATAAAATTCATACAAAACACCAAAAGCTTCGTCGTTTACCCTTGCTCTTTCAACAAGTTCTTCTTCGTTTTCAAGCACACTTTGATTTATATTTTTCTCCTCCATAATCTTAAACGTATAAAAAGCTTTTTGATTACAATAGTATACCAGAATATTATGGAAGTAAGTTTATAACCATATTAAAATTAATGATTTAGAAAAGGCCACGTCCCGTGCCTAATTTTTGCGTAAATAAAAAATCACAGGCTTCAACCTGTGATTTTTAAATTATTTTGTTTCGTCTATCTGGACTGTGTTTTCGTCGATTGGTGGGATTACTATTTCCTGTTGTTTTGCTTGCTCAATCTGCGCCATTATTTCACTGTAAAGTGCTGACTGCATAACTAGAAGCTCACCATCTTTTGTAATTTTCAGCTCCTGATCTACCGAACCATCCGCTCCGTCTAGAACAAACTTTATGTCATAAAGACCATTCACTTCTTCAATACTTGTAAGAGTATACTTCTCAGCTCCAGCGGTACTGGCATCTACCAAACTAGCGATTCTTGTTGAAACTTCGTCCTGGCTTAGTACTTTCACATCTGAGCTTGGCATTTTAGCCTGAACTAGGAGAACCACAGCTACAACCGCGATTAAACTGCTAACTGCTGAGATGTTTTTCCAAAAATTTTGATTATTCTCCTTAACTGCCCGTGTTTCCATCTTTACTTCTTCAACGTTCTCTGTTTTTACTTCATCTGTCATATATTTATATTAGCTTATTAAAATCCTCTTAAAATCAATTTCTTAACATCCTCTACCCAATCTTTCATAAAGCCACCATAATCCGAACCTTCTAGCATGTTATGACCACTACATTAATCCCCGCCATTTGTGTTTCATATACCCCTACCCTGTGCATCTCTGCTTCCATACTGTTTATTGGGCTATTAATTAACGCCTGTATTATATAAAAAGCGATTTTATGCGTCAATCTTTCTTGACGAATACACAAAAATATGGTAAATAAAGGCCTCAATAGTTAGGGTTACTAATAGTTATGGATCAAGCAGAACTCCAAAATATAGCAAAACAAATATTTTCTACTATGCCAACTATGTTTCACGCTGTTATGCGAATGGCGCGTGAGGAAAATTTTGGTTTAGCGCCGAATCAGTTAAAAATCCTGAAGTTTCTGCAAGTTAATTCCGCTAAGCCTAATATGATTGCAAAAATGCTTCAGGTGAGCGCCCCGACGGTTTCTGGGGCAATTGAAACCTTAGTTCAAAAGGGTTTAGTTCATAGAGTACCATCTACAACTGACCGGCGGGTTATTAATTTACACTTAACGCAGGCAGGTGGTGATCTCCTTGAGTCAGCCGAAAATAAAATGATGATCGCCGTTTCAAAAAAACTTGGAGTGCTTTCTGACGAAAAATTAGTTGAGATCGCTGAGTCTATTCGACTTCTTGAGAAGGTTTTCAGAAAACCTGGTAGCTCAGGATCCGAACTTGAAAACGAGTGCATAAACTAAACTCACACCAAAATCAATATTCTAGATCAATTAATATGAAAAATTTCCTAAATTTACACTCAAAAATAATTATAGCTACTGGAGCACTTGCCGTTTTAGCTGTCATAATATTTTCGTTTCTGAATTCAGATAAATCTGTTGATGCAGAAACCGATGCGAGTAATAATCTTACAACCCTCAAAGTTGCTGATTATCAGTCAGCCGTAGACACCGTGTACTCAAGCGGTGAAGTGATTTCTGAAAATCAAGCTACGATTAGAAGCGAGGCCTCTTCGCCCATTGAAGACTTTTACATAGAAATCGGCGACCGGGTGCAGACTGGAGATTTACTGGTTGCTTTCAGGCACGATGATTTGAACGCACAATTAACCCAGGCCAATGCTGCAGTGACGCGAGCTAAAACCGCGCTTGAAGCTCAACAGATGGGAGCTAAAGAAGAGGACAAAGAAAAGGCCAGACTTGCAGTTGAGCAGGCTAAGCTTGGGTTAACGCAAGCGACTTTGAATTTGAATCAAATTAAATTAGCGCAAACTAGTTCTGAAAATGCTGTTAATGAGGGAATTCAACAATTGTACAAAACAAGTTTAAGTACGCTTGACGCAAGTGAGCAAACACTGGTCGATTCCTTGGCAACCATCTCGGATTTACAAGTTGATTATTTTAACTGTTCCTCTGATCAAATCTGCTACGTAATTGGCAAAGAAAAAGGCACAGCTATTAAAACCTACTTTGCTAAAGAAGGTGCTGATAAATGGAACGCAACTAGCGTTCGCGGGATAAACTCTGGCTACGCTGAGAAATTAGCTAATTTAAAAATAGCCGAAGCGCCAGACTGGATACTTCGTAGTGAAATTTTAGCTGCACAAATTGTAACTTTGAAACACATTCAAGCATCACTCACAGCAATTCAAGAAGGTTTTACCCAACCAGTCGCTAACCAAGCGTCTGCTAGCGCTCAAGCCAATACGGCCACAACTTTAGCTACAGTGAATGCTAAAATTAGTGTTCTTGAAAGTTTACAAACTTCGATAAACGAAGCTGAAGGTTTTGGTTTAGTTGGAGGTGAACCAAAATCTATCGATGACGCTAAACGTCAGGCCTACCTAGCTATTACTACCGCTGAAACAGCGGTAACAAACGCTACGGTAGCTGTACAGATGTCAGAGCAAACACTTGCTCAAATTGAAAATGGTCCGCGAGCTATTGATCTTCGACCTTTTGAAATTGGTGTGATTGAAGCCGAGGCAAATTATGCAAATGTTACATCTCAACTACGCCGAGTAATGGTACGTGCGCCTTTTGACGGTATTATTTCAAGTTTGTCTGGCAATGTTGGTGAGCTAGTTCCCGCTGGACAGCCACTTGTTACAATTGTTGAGCCGAATTTGATTGAAATTAAAGCTTACGTAAGTGACAAAGATCTTGGAAGTTTTGATCTGCATTCTTCGGTTAAAATTAATGGTAAGAACGACGGCGTGTTAACTTTTATTTCACCAAGTATTGATCCGCAAACTCGAAAAGTTGAGGTACATATAGCTGTTTTAGATGAGGCTTCGCTTCTGATTGGTCAATATGTTGATATTGAAATCGGAAGTACAAATAAAGAAAAAAGTAAATATTATTTACCGCTTGAGAGTGTAAAACAGTCTCAACTTGGTTCTGTGGTCTACCGTATAAATTCAGATAATTTAATGGAAGAAATTCCCGTTGTGACCGGTGACGTGATTGGAGAAACTATCGAGATTACAAGTGGGCTTAATATAGGCGACGAACTAGTTGTTAATGCTAGAACCGCCAAAGCTGGTAACAGGGTAAGCAAGTAAGTATGTGGAATTTTCTAGTTATACATCAAAAATTTACAATCATAATTATTCTCGCACTAACAATTGCGGGGCTTGTTTCCGTAAACCAGCTACCAAAAGAATCAGCTCCGGAGGTAAATATTCCGTTCATCATTGTCTCTACGCCATTTCCAGGCGCAAACGCTCTTGATGTTGAAAGTTTCGTTACCAACAAAATTGAGGACAATGTTTCTAGCATTGAGGGACTGAAAAATTTAACCTCAACTTCAGCACTTGGTATGTCGAGTGTAGCGCTTGAGTTTAATGTTGGAGTTGATATTGATAAAAAACTCACTGAAGTAAAGGATGCGACAGATATAGCTAAGCTTGAATTTCCAAGTGATGCCAAAGATCCGCTTGTTGCCAATGTTAACTTTAACGATACACCGATAAAAACTTACGCTTTGGCTGGCCCTTACAGCCGTGGTGAATTGCAACTTTTTGCTGAAGAATTAAAAAGTAAACTTGATCAATTGCCAAACGTAGACAGTATTAGTCTAAGCGGTGGCGATAGTGAGCAGGTGCAAATCCTGATTGAGCAGCGCAGACTTGATCAGTTCGAGCTTTCACTGAACCAAGTTGTGCGAGCTATTCAGTCAGCAAACAGCAATATTCCAATCGGAAGCATTGAGTCGAGCAATAGTGATATTTCTGTTCGTTTTGATGGCACAATCAATACTATTAACGACCTTAAAAGAATTCCGCTTAGCCTGAAAAATGGTGCGCCAATTTTTGTTTCCGATGTCGCTGAAGTTATTTACGGAACTGAAGATAAAACCTCGAGTTCATATTTAAGTACCGATAACAAAGTTTCAAACCCTGCCATATCAATCAGTATTGTGAAATCGCCAGGTGGAGATATTTTAAAGCTCGTTAAAAAAGCAGATGAAATAATCTATAGTTCAATTGGCACCACCCTACCAGAGGATCTTCAGGTAGAAGTTATTGACGACAGTGCCGAACAAATTAAAGCTGATCTAGGTAACCTAAGTATGAGTGGTCTTGAGACCACTCTGATCGTTACGCTTCTGATTTTCTTCACACTCGGTTGGCGCGAGGCAATTTTGACTTCACTTTCGATCCCGCTAACTTTCCTGATTACTTTTCTAACCCTGGATTTATTCGGCTACACTCTTAACTTTTTAACTCTATTCGCATTAATTCTGGCGCTAGGAATTTTAGTTGACGGTGTAATCGTGATCACGGAAGGTTTGCACTCAAATATCAACAAAGGCTTACCACCAACCAAGGCTGCACTTGCAACCATTGCTGAGTTTGAAAAACCACTTATTGCCGGTACCCTAACAACTATTTTTGCTTTCGTACCAATGCTTCTTACCTCTGGAATGATCGGACAGTTCATTAAATCAATCCCCGTAACTGTGAGTATCGTTCTCTTCTCCTCGCTCTTTATCGCGCTTGGCGTTATTCCAACACTAGGCACTTCCCTACTTGGATTGAAGACAAAACCTGGCAAATTTAAGACTCTAACAGATAAGCTTGAGAGTTTTAGAGAAAATTCTATTTTTTATCTACAAAATATTTACTCAGGGATAATTGATAAATTCCTGTACTCAAAACCCGCACGAAAAAGTCTTGCTATAATTTTGACTTTTGCTTTTGTGGGATCGCTCGCACTGCCAGCGCTTGGAATTTTGAAGGTTGATATGTTCCCAAGCAGTGATACTGAGCGCGTATACATTGATTTTTCCTTACCTCAAGGGACTGCACTTTTTGCAACTGAAAAAACAATGACTGAAGTTGAAAAATATTTGCATAATAAGTCTGAAATAAAATCTTATTTAATTAGCAGCGGAGCCGGTTCTTCGCTCGGTGGTGGTACTGGTTCAAATATCGGTTCGGTAAATATTAACCTTACTGAAGAGAGACGCGATAGCCGAAAGATTACCGCTGAAATTGAACGTGAAATTACGAGCCTGGTACCTGAAGCAACCATTTCCGTTGCGCAATTGAGCAGTGGTCCGCCTTCTGGCGCTCCGGTTGAGATTTCTATTGCTGGTCAAGATCTACAGACACTTGAACAAATTGCCGAAGAGTTCAAAAAAATTATTACTGAAATTCCAGGCACAAAATCCGTGACAACTTCGGTAGTGAATACTTCTGGAGAGTTTGTATACACCATTAACCGCGCAGTTGTAGCCAGATATGGGTTGTCGCCAACTGAAGTGGCGACAACTATGCGAACTGCTTTGTTTGGTAGCACTGTGGCAACTCTTAGTCTAAACGGTAACGACATTGATGTTGTAGCAACCTATAAACTAAGCGAAAATGACACTAAACGAAATGCGATTGAAATCGCAAAACTTTCGAGTATCACCATGCAAACGCAGTTTGGTGATATTCCAATTTCCACATTCCTAGATACGAATTTGAAACCAAGTCAGGCCTCAATTCCGCACAAGGATGGTGAACGAATTGTAACAGTCACTGCTGATGTTGAACTTGGTGTTGTGGCGCAGGATGTTTTTACTGAAGTTAAAAAAGAGATGGTAAAAATTGATATTCCCGGCAAATACACCGTAAAACTCGGTGGGCAAAATGATGACATCACGCAGTCGTTCACGGACATGGCTAAAGCTATGGTGCTCGGCATCTTTATGATCGCCGGACTGCTTGTTTTGCAGTTTAATTCATACAAACAACCACTCATCGTCCTCTCCAGTATTCCGCTCGCACTGATCGGGGTTTTACCCGGACTCGTGATTGTGAACCAGACGCTGTCGTTCCCGGGAGTCATTGGTGTAGTGGCACTTGCCGGAATTGTGGTGAATAACGGGATTATCCTAATTGACCGAATTAACGAAAATCGTCTCGCTGGCATGGAGATTCTAATTGCTGTAAAAGAATCAACCATGAGCAGATTAAGGCCAATTCTACTAACAACCATCACAACGGTAGCAGGCCTAGTCCCGCTAGTAATCAGTCAACCCGAATGGGCTTCCCTTGGTTACGCTATTATCTTCGGACTAATCTTCTCCACGGTTTCGACTTTGATTGTGGTACCGCTCCTTTACGCAGGGATTGAGAAACATAGAAAATAAAAATACCCCAGCTCTATAGCTGGGGTATTTTTTTACGAACCGTAAATCATTTTTGGTTTAGTAATTCAACAATGAGATTCTTCGCCATGAATCATGCCAGGCTCAGAATGACGGTTTAATTAGATTCTTCAATGTAATTCACGCCAGGCTCGGAATGACGGTTTGGTTCGTCGTCTAGCTTGTCCGGTTTGTCGATAAAAAACACAGCGAGCGGGAGACCGCATGGGGTCTCCCGTACACCTTGACCTTGATATAAGAATGGCCGCACACGGCCACACGTTTGTTAATATAACTCTGCAATCCCTGTGAGCATAAAATGCTCACAAACTAAGACTGAGTTGCAGATGCGACTAAGTCGCATCTGCAACTCAGTCTTAGTTAATGAATAAAAAAACTCCGTAATCAAAACAAATCAATACCCCAGGCTTAGCCTGGAGTTAATTGTGAAGTATAAAAACCGTTCAAATTCGTCGCATTTTTTCTTCTAGTTTAGTCTCGCAACGCTGTACATCACAGCCATCAAATCGCTCACAACCTAGCCCATCTTATTCAAACAAATTTTCAGCTATAGTACCCACCCTGGTGAGTACAAATTTATTTCCGTTCCATTTTATTTTTGCGTAAACATAACCCGACATATTATCGTAAGCCTTAATCTCGGTACCGAACTCTGGGATTTCAACAAGTGGAGAGAATGTAAGGTCTTCAAAATTTTCATCTGGATTCTCGTTCGCGTACTTAGTTTTTATAGCTAAAACTTCTTCAGTAGTTGGTTCTGTGTTTGGCCAAAGCTTCGCAGTTTGGTCTACCCACTTGCCATTTACCACTTCGAGCACATAAAGTGTTTGTTCGCAAATTGGTCCGCAACCGCTTCTCTCAACCACTACTAATTCGCGATCATCTACTAAAAATACCGCTACCGAGCCCATACCGTCCCAAGTTACTGGCCGGAAATTCAAATAATAGTTAGCTTCATCCAAAATATCAACCGAAGCCTTGCGCTCAACAGCCGGAAAACCTGTTAAATACTCGTCTGGGATATCTAAAAAGTAGTCCATTACTGAAGTGTGCACCTTGGCCATCACATCACTCAGCGCCTGTTCACCGGTTGGCGGAATGTCTATATTTATATTAATATTCTCGTTATTCTGAGTTTCTGTTGCTGTAATTACAGGTTCTACTGCTGGTTTTACAGGTTCTACTTGATTTTTCATGCACCCGCCACCAACTAGTAAAAGTATCGTTAATATTGCGAATTTATTCATACAAAATCATAATATCATTTCTTTTCAAAACGTCCATAAGTTGTTAAGCTAAAGGTCTATGAACGCCCTTGAAATTCAAAATCTACACAAAACCTACACCGATAAAAAAGGCGAAAAGATTGCAGTCGACGACGTGAATTTAACTGTGAAGCAGGGTGAATTTTTTGGCTTACTTGGCCAGAACGGCGCTGGAAAATCAACGATGATTAGTTGTATTACCGGGATTAACCAGTTCACTACAGGTTCGATTTTGGTTATGGGCCACGATATTGAAGTGGATTATCAGCAGGCTCGACTGGCTATTGGTCTCTCACCCCAGGATTTTAATGTTGATGTTTTTGCTAAAATTGAAAAAAGTATTGATCTTGTAGGTGGTTATTTCGGAATGTCAAAAGCTGATCGAAACACTAGAGCTCAAGAATTATTTGAACTATTTGATCTGGTTCAGTTTAAAGATAAACCGTTTCAGGCATTATCTGGCGGTTTTAAACGGCGGTATGTTTTGGCCCGCGCCCTGATGCACGATCCTGACGTCCTTATTCTTGATGAGCCAACTGCCGGTATCGATGTCGAGCAACGTCGGGCACTATGGAAATACTTGCAAGAACTCCACAAACAAGGAAAAACTATTATTCTAACCTCACACTATCTTGAAGAAGTTGAGCTACTTTGCGACCGCGTGGCGGTGATGAACCACGGTAAAATTATTGCCGATCTCACCAAAGCCGAGTTTACAAAAGGCGGAGCAAAGCTCGAGGATACTTATTTGAAATTAACTGAGAGCATTTAGTATGAATATCATTAGACTCAGTGCCGTTGCCAAGCGTGAAGTGCAACGCTTTATGCGAATACCGGTGCAGACAATTTTAGCACCGCTCATTTCAGCCGCCCTCTACATTCTAGTTTTCGGGATTATCCTGGGAAATCGTATCAATTTTCTAGAAAATATTAATTACATCGACTTTGTGTTTCCAGGAATCCTGATGATGCAACTTATCTTTGGCTCTTACAGCCAAAGCGCATTTTCGCTCTTCTTTCACCGCTCGACTAAAACTATTACCGAAATGCTGACTTCCCCACTGTCGTACTCCGAAATTGTGCTTGGTTACATTATCGGTGCCACAGCTCGAGCCCTAATTGTAAGCTCGGGCGTGTACGCAATCGCCATAATTTTTACCGACGCAACGCCAGCAAATATCCCATTTTTTATTTTCTACGTCCTCGTGGTTTCCGTCCTTTTTGCTTTGCTCGGTTTACTAATTGGGCTCTGGGCGGAAAAAATGGAGCAACTCAATATGCTCCAAACCTTCGTTCTGACACCACTCATTTATGTTGGTGGAGTGTTTAACAGTATCGATATGCTCCCTGAAAATATCCACTGGTTAGTAAAAATCAACCCTATTTTCTACATGGTCGACGGTATTAGATACTCTATGATCGGCTATTCAGAGAGTAATTTACTAAGCGGGGCGTTTTTTTTAACAGGAAGTGCGGTTATTTTATTCGCTTTAGTGATTTATTTGTTTAAGATCGGCTGGAAATTACGGAGTTAGAAGTTAGTAGAGGCTTTTGATTTTTTGATAAACGTGGGATAAAAATATAATCAGAATCAAAAATCGCTTCAGAGCTAGTCTTCACAGTGAACCAATAAAAATACCCTCGAGCCGTTCGAGGGTTTATTTTGGCCCAGCAAGCATTATGCTGTCACCTGACGTAATCACGAAGGTAACCACCCCACCGTTTATGAGAGCTACCTTGCAGTTAACCGTAACTGGTCCGCCGTCCACCGAGTAGTGATTGTCATCGGTGGTGATAATAATCCGACTAGACGGTTTACTAATGAGCTGACCTAGCGTAAACGGCGGCACGAGTCCAAACCACACGAATGGCCAAATTAGGCTAAGTGTCCGGTAGGTACCCCAGTAGGCCACAGAGCCAAACTGACCGTCGTGGATCTTACCGCGAAAAGGCCTTGCCTTTAGTGGCAGTTGCGGTACTGCACTTGCTAGCAGTCCAAGGTAACTCCTACTTGGAATACTACCTGAATCTATCTGTACATCGCCAAACGTCTGCGAAAGAACGCCATCTGAATCTTTGCCAACAGCAAAGGCCAAGAAGGCGACTTTCAGGATTTGACCGAAGATTGGCAGTCGACTCTTGTGATGACCGAGCTTTATCCAGCGGAAAAAGCCGTGAAGCAGACCACTACCAAAGACCGTGCAGTAAAGCACACTCTCCTCTTCGAGAATCTCTACCTTGAGCGGTCGCCAGAAAAATTCCTGAATCTCCACCTTATCTTCAAACAACAGTTTGATATTTTGCAGTGGATCGATGGATGAAAAACCAACATGAGTGGTCATAAGGCAGTCGTTACCACCCCCGAGCGGTACGAGTGTTGGTCGCTCATCAGTTGGTTGCGCCATCAGCCAGTTAAGCACTGTCCGAAATGTTCCACCGCCACCAACCACGTAGACTCGATGAACACCGAGCGTACCTAGACCGTTTAGCAGGTTTTGAGTACTCCGTTCGTTTGAGGTCAGTACAACCCGGACACTGTCCGGAACTATTCGCTCTATTTCCCTCACAAGTGAGGGATTATCCCGTAACTGGCTTGCTACGGTATTCAGAACTAAAAAGTCCATCTTCCCTCCCTTGAACTTAGTTTAACAGTAAGTTGAATTATTAATTTAGTCAATGTTAATTACATAAAAAAACACACCCTTGCTAAGGAGTGTGCTACAAGATGCAGATGACCTCTTCCGTATCTGAAACCCAAGCGATAAGTGGACCGCCATGTTCCACACCGCAATTTAACATCACACGATTAGGCCTTACAACCGGTCGGGGTAAAACCGCGTGACCTGTTACAAGACGTATCGAGGGATGGATATTGGTAGTGTCCGTCGCGTGCGCCGCAGAGAACACCTGCTCTGGCCCAATACTTCCCCACTCCTGCTGTTGCAGGAGAGATCGCTGAGACTGCCAGGTCGAACTCGAATTCAAACCAGCGTGAACTAAGACTAATTCATTACTCTCATAAAACCATGGAAGATTCTGCAAACACCGCTTGTGCCAAGTTGGCATTCTTTGAGCAAGTTCAAGAGCTACCTCTTGATAACCCTCTCGGCCTCTTGGTGTCTTTCGTATTCCATAGCTCATAAGAACACCATCTTCATAGTTCCTTGCCCATCTGTTAACCCAGTACTCCCAGTCCCCTGCATCTGACTGCAGAATTTTTAGAAGCACCAGGTCGTGATTACCGGCAATGGCAATATGGCCTAATTCAACCAGTGAACAAATAAACTCTAACGTAGCCCTGGATTCAGGACCACGATCAACATAGTCACCGAGAAAAGCCAGTCGACGACCATCAAGTAGCTGTAACTGGTTGAGCTTCTTAATCAGCCTTACCAACTGGTCCAAATGTCCGTGAACATCAGGAATGACTATCATCGGTAGAGGTTCTGTACCTGCCTCGCCAATGGTTATATTTCGAGTGTGCATCTTAGCCTCGTTTTTGAAAAAATACTTCCGAATTGGAAGTAAATTAACTTAGCCTAAAAACCACTTTTTGTCAAGAAAAAAGTGGTTTTTTACATTCAACAAACTAAACTACCAAGCGTTATCTAGAGTTGATTGAAGTGCTTCAATCAACTCCTCTTCTGTCTCAAAGCTCGTTGGTTTTACCAATCTATTTTTTACTTTTTGATCGTATATTTCTAACGTCAAAGGAGAAAATTTATAAATGGCTCCACCCTCATTTTCATCGCGTTTAAAAATAAGTGCATTATCATTATTTTCTATAACTTCACCAATAGTCATTATTCTTTCTTTAGTGCCGTCAAACCAAGTGATAACGGTTGGTGATATTCTCACGTTTATAGCATAAAGGACCGTATTGTCCTCAGTTGATTCGACATAATAAATATATGTCGGTGTCTTTTCTTTATTTTCCATAGGTTCTCTTGATGATTCAATAGATTTCATAAGATTACTTGGTCTCAAACTTTTAGTGCAACTAAATTATTAAATATTTCATCTGGTTTGTAATATTCAAGAACTGCTCTTGGGCGGTCGTTTAGTTCGCGTTGGACGCGTTTGAGTTCCCGTGTAGACACCTTATCGAATTCTGTACCTTTTGGAA